>JABLTM010003088.1_pt1 | contig 186240 bp, 168 predicted proteins | sample 7160121 | NCBI WGS metagenome assembly JABLTM01 (sample SAMN14651224, study PRJNA627086) | human gut metagenome | isolation source: feces | host: Homo sapiens
CCTGCAACAAATTATCTAATAGAAAGGATGTGAACGGGCAATTCCTCCCACGACTAAAGTCGCGGGTCTCCTTGCCCTGATTTATGAAAGCTGAAATTAAATTTGCAAACACAAACAATGGACCCAAAGCCTTTGTCAAGACTTTTGACGATGATTGGACTCCTATGAGCACGCCGCTCAAGGCATACAAAAAAGACATGCGCAGTATCAAGCCTGCAGGTAACTACGAAGAAGGAAAGGACTACATGGTAGCCGTCAGCCCTTGGGTTCTTGAAGCATTTCTGAAAGCCAATCAGATTGATTATGTTCAGCTGATTCGCGGCCAGGACCTCAAGAATCCGCCCGTTGGCAGCATTCGGTATGCGAACGAGAAGGAAGTCGTCTGGTACGAGTATTCTTCCGCAACCACCACACGCCGCTGCACGGACTTGTCCCGCGCAAAAAGCTTTGTTCAGGAATGGGTCAATCTTGATTGTCCTACACTCAAACGCTTTAGCACGAATCAGAAAGTGCTTTCCGTGAACGGCTTTGGCGCTGCGGTTCCGCTGTTTGAAAGCCCGCTGGTCGATACCTCCTATGTCGATACTGTCATCGCAGACGATATTGAAGACAAGGAAATCGAAGGACTACGCAAGCATCTGAACCCGGATGGCGTAATCTCGCAGCTGCTGAACAATGTTCAGAAAGCGAGAGCCGAGAAGGGAATCGATGAAGTGGAAAGCCGCGTCAAGCAGGTCGAAACCCAGATTCGCCTTTTCCTGCGCACTCCGGAAATCGAAAACGAAATCAAAGACATCGAAACTGCTCATCTCAATGAGGAGGGCGGCTTTGACTGTGGTTTCATTTTCTGGTATCCGAAAGCTGATTCTCAGCTCGAAAAGGACATGAGCCTGCTGGTCGGTGCCAACAGGCGCAAGCTGAGCTGGCTCGATATTGCGGTTCCGACTTTTAGTCAGAGCGTTAATGTTCAGAGATACGGCGCAGAGCTTGTCAAGAAACTCGCAAAAGAGCGTCTTGGCATTGAACTCTATTATCATTCGGAGCTCGACTAATATGCCTGACATGAGAATTTCATTGATGAAAGGGGAGACAATCCCCAGAGATATCAAGGGCCGCAGAATCATTTGCTGCTTTTGCAATGACAAGGGGACTTGGGATACCAAGACTCTTGAGAAATTTGCAAAGAGATTCCCGAAAGCAAAAGAGTGGTACTTACATAAGCTGCCAGAACAGCTTCGGTATCCCGGTCAGGTTCTATTCTGTCCGGGCAATAACGAGAACACGATTGTGGCAATTATGATTTGCAGTACTGAAACCGCCGACAAGTACGGCTCGAAAATTCAGTTCCCGTATCTGTACGGGTGTCTCTTGCAGGCGATGGTCAAGGCCAAACAAGCTGAGGCTTCCGTCATCGTATCAAAGCTCGGAACCGATATGGTCGAATGGCAGTGGAGAAAACTTATTTGGATTCTGAACCATGCGGCGGAAATGAATGAAGGGGTAACGGCAATCGCAGTTTCACCCTATGATTTGTCTGATGTGTTCGTTGAACCCAAGAAGAAGAAGTCTACTTCCAGAAAGGCAAAACCCAATAAAGATTTGGAGGATTCCGAAGAAAACGATAGCGAAAAGGACAACTGGGATGGTCCGCAAGAAAACGGCAGAGACCAACAGCTCAGCATGCCTGACGAAAAAGAAGACAAAAAATATAGTAAATACGATAATTTGCGCTAACTTACGAGCTCCTGCTGTAGTGCGGGGGCTCTTTTTTGTTGCCTTTTTGTTATTCTTTTGTTGTTCTTCCACAAAAAATCATTTTTTTGCTTTTAGGCTTTCTTTTACTTGCCCATCCGTGCGAATCAAAGATAATAAAAACAGTAGCCTAAAAGTGGCACTAAAAAGTAGCAATCAAGAAAGAGGTTATAACATGGCAACTAAGTTTTATCTTGCCGAAATTCCGGATGATTTTCCGGCAACCAACGTCAAATTTGAAAATATGACCAAGCCACTGTTGGCGATTCCGCCCAAGATGGTTGATGGAAAGCCGATTACGATTGTCGGCTACATCAATGCTGGCCAGAAAAAATACAAAGCAAACGATTACGGCTTTGTTGAGTTCAATGACAACGGGGCCGATTTTGCGCAGTTCAAAGACGCCAATATGGATACTCGGTATTCCGTGAGAGAAAAGGTTTCCGGTGATATTCTCGGATACCTGCCGCTTGAAACCGGGGAACTCGTTGGCATTGTGCGTGAGAAGGAAAAGCCGATTCTTCTTCTGATTATTGCGGTGATTGCTACTCTCGTGCTGCTCGTCGCCCTTATCACTGCAAGCCTTTATAAAATGGTGAACAAGCCCCTTGATGGCAGCGGCAGCGATGCCAGCTCCGCAAGCAGCGAAATCGTGATTGCTGACGGCGAAGCGTATGACGGGACGATGGACAACGGCAAAACCGATTCCGAGGAGATGCGATTCATCGAATTCCCGGCATTCACGACCATCTATGTGAGCCCTGACAGTACCGTGGACCTGGTGAACCCGGAAAGCAACCATGTCTACTTCAAATATACGATTCTTGAGAACGATGAAGTGCTCTATGAATCCGATTACATTGCTCCAGGCCAGAAATACGTCTGGCAGGCATCGGATTACATTACCGGGGCAGGAGAGCACGCTGTGGTGTTCTCGGTATCTACTGTCGGTGTAGATGACCAACAGCCGCGCAATGGCGCTGAGTTTGCGGTCACGGCCGTTGTATCTTAACTGGGCTGAATTGCGCGACAAGCGCATTTTGGTAAACTCGCAAGGGAGATAAATAGTAAAAGACAAGGGCTCGAATCAGCTGATGGCCTTGCACATGGCTGATTTTGTGTCCGCAATCAACGAAGGAGGTTTCTGAAGATGAAACTCGCCAAAGCTATGTCGATGGCCCTCGCTTGTGCGATGGCCGCGACTATGTGTGCAACCTCCGCTTTTGCTGCAACTTCCGGCAGCACGAAGGTTAATGCCACTGTTACCCCGTCCTACACCCTGACCGTCCCTGAATCCATTACCCTGACCAACAACAAAGGCGGGAGTGGCACCTACACTGGTACGATTCCCGTCAACGTAAAGGGCGACATCGGTGAAGGTCAGTCCGTGACCGTTACTTCCACTGCACCTATCATGAAGTGCTCTGGTTCAAAGAACGTTACGGCTTCCTTTACCGGCACTCCTAAGAAGAGCTGGACCCGTATGGAGACTTCTGGTCAGGGCACGACTGACAACTACGGTCTGTCTGCAGTCCTGACTCCTGGTGTTTGGGAAGGCACTGCTACCTTCTCCTGCGCTCTGGCATAATCAATCCCCATAATAAAAACTGGGGTATCCCGCGCAAAACCGAAAAGCGGTCGGCCTCACAAGCAGGCTGGCCGCCTTTTCTATTAGATTCTGGAGGCTCTCACATATGAAAATGAAAAAGCTTATAGCAGCGGCATTGAGCTTTGTAATGATGCTTGGCATCAATACAGCCCCCGCATTTGCCGCTACGAGTAAATCTGCATCTACCGCGATTACCGCAGAGGTCGGGTCTGGGTATACAGTCACTGTCCCTGAAAAAATCGCGCTGACCAGCACGACTACAGGAACCGGCACGTATACGGGTACGATTGCTGTCAACATCAAGGGAGATGTAGCAGCCAATCAAACGGTAACGGTTGCGGCAACTGCGCCTACGATGAAAGATACAGCAGGAAACAGCGTTGCTGCTACATTTACGTCTACCCCCAAGACAAAATGGTCACGGACTGACATGCAGGGCAATGGCACCACCAGTAACTATGTTGTTTCTGCATCCCTCACCCCCGGCAGCTGGACCGGAACCGCGACCTTTACCTGTACTTTGGCTTAAATCTTTGAATCATGCCGCTATCAAGAGGAGGGCATTATTATGAAGACATCAAAGAAAGTTCTGGCAGCCCTTCTGGCGATTTGTCTCAATACCGGAACTGCTCTGGCCGAAGTGGATAAGACTGCGACAACGGCGCTTGTTGCCGATGTGACTTCCGGGTATACGATTACGGTGCCGGAAACTGTTGCATTGTCGAAGAGTACGGACGGGTCCGGTACTTATACGGGTACAATCCCGGTAAATCTCAAAGGCAGCGTTGGCAGTAACGAAAAAGTGACGGTGACTACCACAGTGACCGATATGACCGATGCGTCTGGGACTAAGGCTCCCGTGACATTCACGGCAAAACCGAAAACGGTCTGGTCATACTCCGACTTGCTGAATGGCGGAACTACAAGCAATTATGTGGTTTCCGCGACACTGACAGCAGGCAGCTGGAAGGGTACAGCTACATTTTCCTGCACGATGTCATAATGCCAAATTCGAAAGGATGTGAAAATCTGTGAACATCAAAAAAGCGGCTGCGAGTTTTCTGTTTATGATTTTTGCCATGGTATGTAATGTGTCCATGGCATTTGCAAGCTGGGGTGGCATGGGCTACAAAAATTGCGTGCTGTGCGGCGCATTGGTAACGCCTATGCCTACATATGGTGGCACACAGAAGTACACTGAATTCTACAACTGTGAAGAAGTTGAGGGCCTAACATCGAGCACAACTCAACGATATGCCCTGAAAAATATGTACGTTGTCAGCAACGCAGATGGCGTTATCTGCACAAATTGCGTTGAACGTATTATCAGCGAACACAAAGGCGGCACGGGCGGTGAAGTTGATGAATCAGTGTACATCATTACCGTTCCCGAATCAGTGACACTAAGCAATGAAAACGGTGGCACTGGAGATTATGCTAACACCGTTTCTATCAAGGCAACGGGCAAACTGCTGACAAACCAGAAAGTATTTTTTAATACCTCTGCTCCGACCATGCACCGCGACGGCAGCACCGATGTTGTCTGCACCGCCACTGCTACCACTGCAACAGAATGGGACGCAACTGCTGTAAAAGGGAAAACTGCACAAACCGATTATTCCGTGACTGCGCACCTCACTCCAGGCGAATGGACCGGCAATATGGTGTTTTACGCTTCGGTAGGAGATACCTATACAGTTGAGGTAGGGGACAATTCTGTATTGCTTTCTCCCGCTTATGAGGATAAAACTCATATTGTATTTGAATCCGATAACCCCTCCGTGGCTTCCATTAGTTCGGACGGCCATATTATCGCTTCGGCAATCGGAACTGCGAACATCACGAAGACCGCATATGACAGTACCGGGACTCGCGTCATCTATTCGTCCAAATACACCATCAATGTCACGGCGCAGATGCCGTTGATGGATGTGAGCCGTCTTGCTTCTGTATTGACGACTCTTTCCTCTCAGGGAAAAAACATCACCGTTATTTCGTTCGGCAATTATACAGTTCCGGGCAATGCAACGACCTATGACGTATCCGGCCAGGGTGACAAATCGATTGTCGCGTATGTTCCGACCACGATGTACGGCGGCTGGTGGTGGGGCATTCAGAATGGCACAGAGCTTCGAGTGACAGATACGAACCGTGATATGGTGGCGTTTGCTTCCGGTAACAGCATTTGCTTCAAAAGCGGAGCGTCTGACACTTCTAGGGTTTTTGACAATATCAAGACCATTAACTTTGATGCAGTTGACACGACTCGCGTGACATCCGCTGCTTACGCATTCTATAACATGAAGTCACTGACTACAATTACTGGACTCAGCCGTTGGGATACCAGTAAAATCACGACGATGAACAGCATGTTCAAGGGATGCACAGGACTTAAAAGCCTTGATTTCAGCAGCTTTAACACCAAAAATGTCACGGATTTCTCCAGCATGATGCATGGATGCACGGGTCTTTCGAAAATCACGGTCGCGGATACTTTTGCGACAGCTTATCTCCCGACTCCGGGCTTTTCCACGGGCTTTACCTACGTGAGCAGCAAGATGGGCCTTACCATTGCCGGAAACCCTTCCAGCGCTTTGAGCAGCTATAATTTCACTTCCGATAACCGTACCGTGACATACGATACTTCTACCGCATCTGATGATGAGTCCGATAATGAATTTCCGAACGAGGATTCCGACAGCACCGTGGCACCTGCGCCGACAGCTTCGATGAACGTTTCAAACCTTGCGCAGGCAATAACGCAGCTCAAGGAATCCGGGACTGAAATCAAGGCGATTTCCTTTGGCGGCTATCAGGTCCCGGAATCGGCCAAAGTATTTGATGTCTCTGGAACCGGCTCCAGTGCAATTCTGGCTTTTGTAAAAGAAGGCGAGAACCGGCTCTACGTCACGAATTCGGCTGGCGGAACACTTGTCTTTGGTGAGGGAAACAGCATTTCTTTTGATGAAAATGAGGCATTTGCCGACATTGAAAACATTGAGTATCAGAACGTTGATACTTCGCAGGTGACTTCTGCGGCATCTGCTTTTTCCGGAATGAAGAAGCTCACCAGCATTGGTGGATTAGAGAACTGGAACACGTCGAACATCACTACGATGAACAGGATGTGTTATCAGTGTGAGGCTTTGCAGTCTATTGCCGGAATGGAGAAGTGGGATACCTCGAAAGTAACTGATATGAGTGAAGCTTTTACCGGTTGTCTTTCTCTCTCGGATGCTTCGCCAACAGATGGCTGGGATACCAGCAGCGTGACGAACAAAGAGAACATGTTTGCTGGCGCACTGTGCGAAAAAGCACCGGAGATAGCCAATGATACAGAGAACACTGATACTGATGCGGATTCGTCTGAGGGAAATTCCGAGCAAGCTGAAAGCAAAGCAAAAAACAAAGAGGATGAAGCCGAAACTAAAACTCCGGATTCAGAAAACACACAACCTGATACATCTACGGCAGCATAAGGAGGGGATGAACATGAAGGCTATCAAGCGCTTTGCTATGCTTTTGGCAGTGCTGTCTCCTTTTCTTTTGAATGTGTCGTTCGGATTTGCCGATACCGCTACACGGACATGTTCGGTCTGTGGGCAGAAATTCACTGTGACAACCCCGGCCGCTGATGACGCCAAAACATTCGAGGCGTACAACAAGGTAAACTCGATTAAAGGCGTTGAGTCGGATAAGAGCGCTACTTATACCGCAATTACGGATGCAAATGTCTATGCAACGACCATTAACGGAAAGCCTCTGTGCTCGAATTGTCTGAGTACGATGGGCGCTGCTACTTCTACCGGTAAAGGATTGCCGAAAACGGCTTCCACTCAGCTGCTTGCGAGCGCAACGGCGGTCTATACGATTACGGTTCCCGAAACTGTTAAGCTGACAGGCGTTGACAGTGGCCCTGGCTCATATACGGCTGACATCACCATGACTTTGAAAGGTGATGTCGAGGAGAATGCGGTGATTGTGGTATCTGTGGACGGTGGAACCATGACCAACACTGCGGGCAAAACCGCTGCTGTCACAGTATCCAATCAGACCAAAAGTAAATGGTCCCGCGCAGACTTGCTGAACGATGGAACGAGCGCAACTTGCAAAGTCTCTGCGGAGCTTGACCCCGGACACTGGACCGGCACAGCAACGTTCAGCTGTGAGAAAACGTATAAATAGTTTTTTGGGAAAGGAGGAGAATGTATGCGCTTGAAATCTATTATAGCAAGTGCATTTACCGCGCTGATGGTTGCCTGTCCTGTATTGGCGTTCTCTGAATCTGCTGATTTCGACGACTCTGTGCCCGATACAGATGAGACGATGACGATAGATACGCCTGCCTCGAATGCTGATTCTAACGATGTTGCCTGGCTAAGTGCTTCCAAAGATACAGCAACACAGGTCACAGCAGAAGTGGACAGCTTTTATACATTGACCGTTCCGGAAGAAATCACGCTGAGCGGTACTGATGGCACAGGAATCAAGACAGGCACGATTTCGGTGACTTTAACTGGCGACATCCCTCTCAAGGGAACTGTTCAAGTCAAAACCACTGCTACGCCTCTGCAGGCGAAAGGCTCTGTAGATGTGCCTATGACCATCGCAACACCAAAGGTTGAATGGAATCGCACTGAGATGCTCGGAGACGGAACGAGTTCAGACTATTCCGTAAGCGCAGTTCTTGCTCCTGGCGACTGGACTGGCACAGTGACGTTTGAATGCTTGGTGCAATAAATGCCAACAAATCTTATACCGCTTGCCCTTTTGGGTAGGCGGCTTTTTGCTAGGTATTTGTTGTGCGTTCTGAACACGGCGGCTATGGCCTATCTTGTTTCCGGCATAAAAAGCAGACACAATATATTGTGTTTTGGTATTGCAATATACCATATATTGTGGTACAATATATCTACTGGCTCAAATGATAGCAAAGAACCTAAAGTTTGAGCATTTTCGTGTATGGCTATGAGACCGCTTCCTTCTACTTGAAGATAATATGAAATCATGTCAGCGGTTTCGCTCTCCGTCACGGCTCGAGAACATAACAATACGGCTATATATCCGCTTCCTTCATTTCTAGAAGAACAAGGAAGTCGGCTCGCATTTTTTGTGCTGCTGACTTCAACACGTTAGCGGATATGCTTTCCGTATCTATTACGTGTCTCATCCACCCGTGTCGAGTTTTTCTCGGCGCGGGATTTTTGTTTTGTTAGGAGGTCATTTGAATGCTGACTGTTTATGATTTTAACCGCGTCACGTTTGCACATCATCGCGGCATCGTACCACCCATGCCCGCACAAGAAGGGAAGAAAGCGGTGGAGAAACGCTATGTCTGTTCAGCGAACATGAAATTGATGGAATACGGCTATATTATGGCGCGAGACCTCTTTGATGCCTGCTGCAAGGCTGAATACAATGATTTCCTCAAGACCTGGTCTGCGCTGTATGACTGTGTCACGGAGGATGGCAAGGCAATTTCTCAGACTTCTCCCATCTGGCCGAATTTCCCGGACGATGCGATGAAAGCCGACCTTGTGGACCTGTATGTTGTCAACTTCCTCAATTATCTGACTTGCGGCGAATGGCAGCCAGACTTTGACCCGACAAAATTTTGCCCGGCACTGGACCGCAGCCATCTTCCTGCTGTGAAACAGATTCCGGCGTGTGATGAGGAGGAAATCTACCGCTATTCCGTACAGAGCATTACCGGGCATTCTCCTCTGTCTCCTGACGAGGCGTCCTGCGTTTTCGATACTCTGATGCATGATATTGATTTCACATCTGAGCTGATGGACCGCATGAAACCCAAGCATATTCCATGCAAGGAAAATCTTGCTCTGTATGTGTCTCGCATTATCTCTCGTCCCGAATGGCGGGAACAGGCATGCTTCAGGGATTTCAAGAGCTCTACCGATGTGCTGCGCCTGGCCGCAGCAATGAGCGACCAGGATGTGAGTCTTTCGAAAGCCCCGAAATTCCGGAACTTTAAGCGCGGTGAACGTCGTCAGCTGCTGGAACTTCTGGAACACACTGATAAGAACGAGGGCTTTGCATTGCATCCCGAAGAGTTCAAGCGATTGGGCGAACGCCTGCATCCGGGTGATTACTCTTATATCTTCAAGGAAGATTATGAGATTTTTACGAAGATTCGCAATGGTGTCAAGATTGAAACCTACAATTCCAAGCTCCAAGAACTTATGAAGAAACCGGTCAATGCTGAACTGCTTTCCGCTCACCTGATGATGCGGCCCGGTATGTTTGCCCGAAACCTGGACTTTGCGCTGCGCAACTGCTCCAATGAACAGCAGATGGAAAATGTTCTGTTCCGATTCATCTCGGTATGCAAGAGTATTGAACCGCGTGTCCTGGTCCAGCTCATCAACCATTTTCGGAATCGCAACAATCCTGTGCATTTGGCAACCGGCAAGGCAAACGGCGCTGCCAGCAAAGCTCTGGAACGGGACATTGAACCTTTGTCTGAGGATATCTGCAAACGTGTGGCACGCGATATCTTTAACCAGCTGTGGCAGGTCCTTCGCGCAGAGGACACCGAACCGAAGAGCGTGTACATCGACCCGGATTGCCATTGCAATAAGCTGATTTTTCCGGATAATCCCCGTCAGGTCACTTCCGCCGTGCGTGCTGCAGCCTGCGGCTCTCGCACGAATCTGCCGGACGGAAATGTGCTCCGTGCATTCCTTTACTGGAAGGGAAACGATGGCCCTGACCTGTGGAATGGCATCGACCTGGACCTCTCGGTTGTGTTCTACGGAGAGGAAAAAGCAAAGTTCGTGTACTACGCGAATCCCAAGGACGAAACACTTGGCGCAATCCACTCCGGCGACCGCCGCTGCAGCGGTAAGAATGGTGCCGTTGAGTATGTAGATTTCGATATCAAGAAGTGCTTTCAGAATGGGTTCCGTTATGCCGCCCTCACTGTAAAATCCTACTCTGGGGAGAAGTTCTCTGAGATGGAGAACGCTTTCTGCGGCGTAATGGTTCGGGATGGCAAGACGGGTGAGCAGTTTGAACCTGCGACTGTCAAGGACCGCTTTGCTCTCACTACGGATTCTGACCAGCTCGTTATGGTCGTTATAGACCTCATGACCCGTGAAGTCATTACGGTGGATAAGAGCGTGGCTCAGTTCCGTTTGGCGTGCCGGAATGTTGTGACAGACTATGCACCTACAGTAGCAACCTGCGCCTACGCGATGCAGCTGAAGAGCCTGTCTATCAAGGAAATGCTCGGTATGCGCTATGCACAGTTCCTGAAAAGCGACGACTGGAAACACGCAAGTGTTATCGTATCTGATGAACCTGAAAAGTTCAAGGTGACGGATAAGGATACTCCTGCGCCGCGCATTGTTAGCCCCTATGACATTCCGGGCATTTATGACCTGATTTTTGGCAAGGAAAATCAATAAAAAAGAAGCTGTTCTCCTGAAAACGGAGAGCAGCTTTTTCTTTGTCAGGATGATTTTGCAAGAGAAGCGTCGGCAATATCCTTTTCGATTTCATCAAACTGATACAGCAAAAAACGCTTGCAATTTCTTAATTGGATGTCTAACCGTCTTTTGGTCACCTTTTTGTCTTTAACCATGTCGAGATAATCTTTGGCTGGAGACATATCCGGGTCAAAAAGAACACATCCCAAATTTACCTGGCACTTGGCATACAGCTCACGCACTTCACAGCAGCGGGTCATATGCTCGTCTTTACGTCTCACACTCCAGCGAGCGGAACGCAATGCACGATAGCAGTTTTGCAATGCCGTGGTGCTGTAAATCCTTTTCTCTGCAGCCATCATTTCCCTCCGACTTTTTATGAGAAAATTATACCATATATTTATGAATTGACTATGACAAAAGGTGGCAAAGCCATCAAATATATGGTAAAAAACGCGAAGGCAAGAAAAATTTTGAAAAAAGTGAAAAAATGCGAAAAAAACGTGATGTTTGTGCTTGCGTGGGTGTGCGAGTCGCAGATAATAAAATCAGTGGCTCAGAGCAGTAAGCCCCAGAGCTCCCTGATAAGGGCGAACTCATGGTGCATATCTGCGTCATCAAGTCATCACATGGTAGACTGACGGGCCTTGCGGTGTTGCAAGAATGGTCAGGCGAGGGAAGCGATGAATCCCTCATTGCTGCCAAGTACATCGTGTTTTGATGCAGTCAGCGTCGAGAGGACGCGGATATGCATGGCTTGACTTTTGACCCGATGCATGCAGGAGCAAAGGAATCAAAAGAGATGGCCTAGTTCGAATCCACTATTTGAAAGGAGATTACCCCAATGAAATGTTACAAGCGCGTTGCAAGCGCTGTGATGGGTATGGCAATGGCCGCCAGCTGCATGGCTCCTATCACCGCTTACGCAATGGAAGACACCAAACAGCCCACTGACAATACTGCTATTGCCAACCATCCCAATAACGAGACCATGCTGCACAGCACTCCCGTTTACCGCATCGGCGCCAAATCCTTCTACAAGGTGAACGACGACGGTTCCGTTGTCTACGCCGACCAGGATGCCGAAGGCTACACTGCAGTTCCTGCTGCTTATATTGCAGGCAGCCAGTATAACGATGGCGAAGAGTACGGCGTTTATACCACCAAAAAGGCTGATGGCACCTTCCAGATGCATTACGTCAAGATTTCTGACTGCCAGCAGACTCAGGGTGGCGTGAACTGGAACCACGGCACTGCTGATGAAGCTAAGGTTTCTGACGATACCAAGGCTGAGGGCACCGACACCGCCACCAACGAAGACCCGACGATGTCCACCCAGTTCTACATCTACCTGGACAACGACACCGAGATTCCTCCCGAGACTCCTCCGACCGAGGAAGAGCATCCTGGCGTGAAGACCGATGACGGCCGCGTTGAGTACGATATCACCGTTGCTACCGTGAACCATGTCAACATGAAGGCTACTGTTCCTCTGTACGTCTGCATGTACGGTTTCCGTTCCACCGGCAACGTTGTTACCCCGACCAAGGATGCTTACCAGCTGCGTAACTACTCCACCATCGACAAGAACAGCCGCACCTACATTGCCGATATCGTGAAGGTTACCCATTACAGCCGCATCTACGATGCCGACCACTCCAACGACGAGCTGTTCTCCATCGCTTACGATGCCACCAGCAAGACCTACACCTACTGGTACAGCGACCCCTCCACCACTCAGGGTTGGCAGCAGCCTGCTATCTACAAGACCCTGGCTGATGAGCATATCAACGCTTCCGGTGAGTGCTACGTCATCTACATCGATGGCGAGTGGGACTTCAAGGCCGCTGGTACTCTGACCGGCGACGAGCTGCGCCAGACTGTGAAGGCTATCGACCAGAACCATCAGCTGTCTCAGGACTTCATAATCGGTGATGGCGATACTCAGTGCAACTTCGGCAAGGCTTTCGCCGTTGGCGACAGCAAGACCGACAACTCCAAGCGTGAAGGTCTGGCCATCAAGGTTTCTGAGCTGCAGGCTGAGCCCGCAACCTGGCGTGTTGTGCCTATGAGCAACAGCGCCTTGAAGCGCGGCGAAATCGCTATGAGCATTGCTCCTGCTTCTGCAATGTACAACGCTTCTGCTATCGACCTGTCCACCTGCTCCGCTCCTCTGGACATCACCGAGAACGGCTGGTTCATCGCTGGTGCTGAAAAGGCCAAGGTTGCTCAGGATGGCGCTGGCACCGATGCTGTCAAGCATGACGATGCTCCGGCCCTGCCGCTGATTACCACCGCCAAGATTGCTGGTTCCAACGTCAACGACGCTGGCTGCACTCCTGTCGTTCGCGTGACCTACAGCATCATCCCGATGTTCGAGACTGGCGATACTCAGACTGCTACCGCAGGCGGCGTCTCCAGCAACCGCTGATAGAGTCTCCGGACCTAATATAAAGCAAGCCCAAATGTAAGGGTTGGCTGTCGAGTGACCTGCCGCTCGGCGGCCAACTTTTGTTAATAACAGCTCAGTCAAGAAATTGACGGAAAGGAATTGAATATCATGGCAACTACAATGACGACCCCTGAAAAAAATTCGAAGAAGAGTGGTAACAAGCTCCTGCATCGGACCGTTACGATTTGTGTGATTCTCCTGCTTCTCCTGTGCGTGGGTCTGTTCTTCTGGCACAATAAAAATGCTACTGCTTCCGACAACCGCCTGGAAGATTCGGTCGCTGCACAGCTTGGCCAGCTCGAAGGCAAGAGCGAGGCAGAGATTCAGGAAGAGCTGAACCGCGTCGTGGAAGAGGGTACAATGGCCATCTCCATCAACGTCAATCCGGTGTTTGATTCCGGCGATTCTGAAGGCACTCTCGAAATCGAGAATGCTCCCGGCAATAAATACGCTCAGGTTGTGAGCATCACCCTGGATGATAGCGGCAAGGAAATCTACAACAGTGGACTTATCCAGCCCAACTATCACATCCAGACAGATAAGCTGTCCGAGGCCCTGGCTGCCGGTTCTTATGACTGCACCGCTACCTTCACGGCTTATGATACCACCGATGCCGAGAATCCTATCGAGGTTGGCACTGCTGCTGCCAAGATTACGATTTCTGTGCTGTCTTAACGATTCGCCCCGGTGCAGACTTCGGTTTGCCCCGGGGCTTTTTTGGAACTTGTGATGCTGCAAAGGAGGTATTCCCGTGAAACAGCTTGCGAAAGTTCTCGCGTCTTTCTCGCTGGCCGCAACGATGTGTTTGGGCGTTGGCTTTGCAGCCGATTCTCCGCATCCTGGTGAGCATGGCACGGTTGACAAGGCTATGGTCTCTGAAGAAACCGATAAGGCTTACGATGAGAAGCCGAATATGGGTACAAAATTCAACTTGTATCTTGCGCCTGACATTCCCGAAACGGTTCCTCCTATTAAAAAGGATGTTCCTAAGATGGGCGATACCGGCATTCCTCAAGAATCCCTGCTCCAGGCCCTGCTGGTAGCGGGTGGCTGCTATCTTGTGAGCGATGGCGTGGCTGTTGCTTGCAAGGGTGGACGCCGTAAACCTAAGAAGACTGCGGAACTGAAAAACGCATAAGAAGAGCCCCGGTGCTGAAATGCATCGGGGCTTTTCTTTATATTAGGAGGCTTATTACCAGTTTACCGGGAATTCATAAATATCGTATTCGTTCGAGTAACGGTCAACTTCGTTCTTCTTAAATGCTTCCAGACTGTCATATGCTGCCATCGTGATGCTATATGCATGGCCGTCTACATCGACCTCACCGTTTTCATCGATGATAACATTCTTAATCCAGAAGCCGAGAACTGCGGTGCCGGTTTCATCTGACCCATCCTTTTCGTAATCGACTTCATACGGGATAAACAAATCGTTGTATTCTTTGGAAAAGTTCTCTTCGCCATCTTTCCAGGAAATCAGGTATCCAGTATTAAGCCAGCGAGGTTCACCGATATTGGTTCTTGCGAAAGCAACCTCGTTCTGGTCAGCATCAAACACAGACGTTCTATCAACATTGTAGCTGGAACTGTCTTCGAGTCTTGCGGCTGCAATGGGCTTGATAACATCAAGGACCTCAGTTGTCACCTCATCGGCAGAACGGATGTATTTGGCAGCCCCTTTAACGGGAATTTCAATCGTGTCGCGGGAAAGCGCATATTCTTCGGAGAAATTCGTGAGAGCTTTTACCTGAACATGGAGTGTGACGGTATCATCTTCACTATAATCTTTGCTCTTATCAGTGTCATCCATGTAGTAATTCAGCATCGAATATGGACTATCAGAAGGTGCGCCATTTGTTAAGGAGAATGTCAAATCAGGAAGGGTGCCAGTGATTTTGAATGTGACTTTCCCGGTTTCGGTATCTCCGCTAAATACTGTTGCAAACATCGACTCATCGAACGGGTCAATCATCTCGGGCTCTTTCAAACCCGATACTGTGATTTCCTTGCTTGCTGCTTTGGCGGTTACTTTGTTCTCTTTTTGAAAGTAATCGGAAACCTCAACGCTCAGGGTAACGGTATCGCCGTTTGACAGGTTCTCGGATGGCGTGACCTCGTAGTTCACTTCGCCCATCATGGCCGTTTCCGTGCGAGCTTCATCCATGTCAGTTTGACTCTTGCCTTTGCCGAAAACATCCGTTCCGATTTTATTGTAATCGACATTGACGGTTGCAGTTGCCTGACCATTCAACCCATCGAATGTGACATCCGCATATTGCAGGAAATCAACAGTCTTAGAACAGCCGGTGAGTGACAGTACAAGTCCTGCGGTTGCTGCTGCAACCAAAAGTAAACGCCTTAACCCTTTCATCTCAAACACTCCTTTTTGTTGGACTTCTGTTGGCGTTGTGTTGTTTTCATTATATCATGACACATATTTGAGGTCAATATATTCGCGATAGGTACAACGAATGTAAGAAATATTAGGAATTTAGAAAATATATTGTAATTTAGAATTGGTATGATGGTCAGTGGTTAGTTGCCGGATTGTGCGATTCTCATACAATAAAAATAGACAATATCGTAATTTGCGCCGTTGTGGGGTGTACAAATGCATACAGATAACAAAACAAAACTGACTTGGGTCGGGGTTCTCCGACTGGTTGTTGGGGGTATCTTCCGGCTTATCAGCATCGTTGCACTTCTAGCTGTGCTTGGAATCAGCTATCTGTTGTTTCAAAATGCAAAGCAAACAAAAGAAACGCAGAACCTCAATGTTCAGCTGGTTGAGATGCGCCAGGAAGCAGAAACCGAAGAAGATAACACGGATTGGTCCAAGGGAATGCTGGATATCAATTCCGACTATAAAGGTTGGCTTACGATTTACGGAACACAAATCTCCGAACCAGTCGTACAGGGTGAGACAAACGAAACCTATCTACGCACCAACATCAATAAGGAACACGCTGAGGCTGGAACGCTGTTTCTCGATGAAACTACTGACCTGTCGCAGGATGGCAACCTTATCATTTACGGCCATAAAATGAACGACGGAACCATGTTCGGAACTCTTGATAAGTTTGAGGATGAAGAGTTCTTTGATAATAATGGAACAGTTTGCTGGGAAAGTGAGAAGGGCAAAGAGTACTATCAGATTTTTGCGCTCTTGGTTTTACCCGGATACAGTACAGCCCCTGATTTTATCGACCTTCAAGCCTGGAACAACGTTCTGGATGAAGAACAAACCGCCGACATGCTCAACACGATTGCAGACCGTGCGTCTATCTTTAGAGGGGAATCCTTTAACCTCGAAAAGGACAAGTACCTCTTCTTGGTGACTTGTGATTACAGCATCAACAACGGCCGCCTTGTTCTGGTGGGTAGACGATTGAGCAAGAAGAGTGAAACAGAAAAAACTACAGAGGAAAGTACAGACAGTAGCGAAGAAGCTGTATCGGAAGAGGAGAATAGTGAAAATATTGAATAATTTGGCCGCCGCATTCTCGTGACTTTAGTCGTGGGAGGATTCGCAACAAGGCCGCCAAGAAAACTCTGTCGATTCCAAGCTGTCTGAATGATATGGCTGAGCGAGCAGACATCAACTTCTCCGGGGTGTTGCAAGAAGCACTTAAAGCAAACCTAAATATTGGTTGATTGCGTTCTCACTGCCCTGCCAGTTGCCTGGTGGGGCATTTTTTTGCTTGATAAAATTTAATGTGATTTTCTGTATCGATTTGTTTGCACTAAATCAGGAACAAAAAATCATGAATTTTGATAAATTCGATTGAATTTCTTTAATTTGCAGGGTATACTATTAGAAGGAAGGGAGTGGTATTGTGCTGATTGAGTTTACTGTGAAAAATTATCGGTCTTTTCGAGACGAAGCGACTCTTTCGATGGAAGCTACGGGAGTAAGTACGTTGAAAAGTGTGCTTATCCCATATGGCGGGATGCGAATTCTGCCGGGTGCTGCCATATACGGAAAGAACGGTGGCGGTAAGAGCAATGTTATCCGAGCTTTTTGGCTTGCGGTTCAATTCATCAGAAACGCACAAAAGACACAGCATGAGAAAGCAGCTATCCCCGTTGTTCCGTTTGCATTGAATGACTACTCGGCATCTGAGCCGACAGAGTTTTCGTTTGTATATACCTTGGATGGAATCAAGTATTGGTATGCCTTTTCTGCCACAAAAGAAAAGGTATATGCTGAGTCGTTGTATCATGCACCGAAAGGGCAGAAGGCACTGGTTTTTGCTAGAGAAGGACAGGAATTCACCTTTACCGAAGAGAAGGCTCGTAGAAATCTGATTAGTCAGGTTGTTGCCGAAAATCAACTGTTCTTTTCTGTAGCATGTACCATGAACGACGTTGCCTGCTCCAAAGCTATGACTTGGTTCCGGGAGAAAATCTATTTTTCAAGAGACTATTCGGATATTCCCCGGCAGCTGCTTGAATATTCGAACGACTCTAATATGCTGAAAGCAATTTCCGATTATGCGAAGGCTGCAGATGTTGGTATCGAAGATATGAAATTCGAAATCAATAGTAAAGAAATTAACGAAGAAGCTGATTTGCCTGCAAACATTCCCGAAGAGGTTAAAGCTGCACTTGTACAGTTCATGCATGTGCTTTCGGAAACCTCTAACAATTCGGAAACTCACCTCAAGATGGGGCAGATTAACGCAACATCCATGCATCAAGGCCAAAACAAGGACGGAACAAGCCATATGTTTTCGATGGAACTGGCAGATGAATCTGATGGCACAAGAAAGCTGATGGCTATTGCTCCCGCGATTGAGTCTGTATTGTTAAAGGGTGGCCTTTTGCTGGTAGATGAAATCGAAAAAGAACTGCATCCTGCTCTGGTAGAGTTTATTGTTGCCAAATTCCAGAGCAAAAAGACAAACCCTAATGGGGCACAAATTGTCTTTACGACACACAACACCGACCTGTTGAGTATGGAGCTGCTTCGTAAGGACCAATTGTATTTTGTGGATAAGAATAAAGATGATGGCGCTTCGGAACTCTACAGTATCAGCGATTTTTCTACTCGTACGACCGAAAATGTACGCAAGGGCTATCTCCTCGGAAAATATGGCGCGACTCCCAATGTCGAAATTGAGGAGGTTGAATAATGGCTCGCAAGCTAAAGAAGTCCAAAGTCAGCATCTGCGTTTTCTGCGAAGGAGAAAGTGAACAGGCATACACTGATTTTCTTAAAAGTAAATTCCAGGATGTAGCAGTATTCAAGCGTCCGTCATCAACTGGCTTGTTTGACGATGCGGATAACCGCTTCAAAAAGGACCCAAAGTACCGTGACTATGCGGATGTAATCGATGAAATATGGTTTTTCTTTGATGTAGAAGAAAAAGACATAGATAACTGGGGCAAACGACTGGAAATCATCAAGCGTTTACGACATCTTCGTAAAAAGCCTCAGATTAGGGTTCGTCTGCTAATGACAACTGGATGCATCGAGTATTGGTTGATGCTTCATTACAGGTTGTTTGCCCCTCCGGTATTGACCGTTCCAGAAAAAGAACAAATGCTGCGACAAGTCATAAAAGAAGAACCTACTTACAAGAAGGGGAACTATATCGCTACGGCACGCATTGCCCAACATTATCCCACGGCAGTGAAGAATGCGGGAATCGTACTGCAGAATCTCTTAAAAGAAGGGATGCCAGGTCTGGAGGATACAGACGAGCGCAATCTCTGGCTGTGTAAGAATTGCAGAACGTTTTCTACTGTACAAGAAGCCATTACGTTTCTAGAGAGTTTGAAAAGCGAGTAACACAACTCATTCGCAAGTCCAGAACGTGTAAGGCAATCTAACAAAGCTATATCTTAATCATCGCAACAGCGTATAGGCTATACCAGCCTGTGCGCTTTCTTTTTTGCATGAAGAACCGTCCCTCTATGAACCTCTATGGATTTATTTGGTATTATATCGGACGCTGTTTTATTTCGTCATAATCAATAAAAGCATTTATTGCTTTTTGTTAATCATGTAATTGACTTTGCAAAACACTGTCGGTAAAATAAAGGTATTCGATAGACCGCATTAACAATCTGTGAACTTTTTGGGGTTCGTATTGTGTGATTGCCACATAGATGGTATTATGCAATTGTACAGAAGGATAGGCGGCATAGAGTCCACAGCATCGTCGAGGACGAAATCCAAAGCTGCGTAGGGCTGACGTCGAACCTATTAGTTTAATGTGGCCCCCGGCACTAGACGCCGGGATGTAAAGGAGAAACTGAATATGAAACGTAAGACTATCATTTTAGCAGTGGTAGCAGCCGCTGCGATGGCGATTACCCTGGTAGGGTGCGGCGTGAAAATCACGAACATCGCGGTTCCTGACGCAATTACTGTCGAGAAAGGCGAGGCGGTGGTTTTGCCGGTCGCTTTCGGCACCGACGATGCTCCGGCCGTAACTCCTGAGACTGCTGCAACCGGTGAAAGTGCTGCAACGGATGAGAAGGTAGCCAAGGCTGCCGAGAAGCTCACCATTGAGTGGACCTCCTCCGATGAGAGTGTTGCAACGGTTGATGAGACCGGTACTGTTACTGCAGTGGCGGCCGGTGAGGCGAACGTTACGGCTTCCGTAAAGGACGCCGACATCGCCGCGAGCACTCACATCAAAGTTGTCGTCACTCCCACCGGTGTCGTGGCACCTGAGTCTATTGACCTCGTCACTAATGGCGAGAACACCAAGGACTTGGACGCTAAGCTGGTTCCCGCAGACGCAACTGATGTCAAGCTCGCATACGAGTCCAGTGACGAATCTGTTGCTACCGTCGATGAAACCGGTAAGGTGACTGCGGTGGCCAACGGCGAATGCACCATCACAACCTATGTCGTTGCGGATGCCAAAGACGCTGATGCCTCGGAACTGAGTGCTGTTGCAGTTGAAGCAGCAGATTCTGAAGAAACTGACGACAGCGTGGCCACAATGCCCGAAGACCTGGCAGTAATGGATTCCGCGTTCGGCGTTGTTCCCGAGAACCTGAAAGCTGAAACCAAGGTTACCGTTACAACGAATGTTGAGGGTATTACCCTCGATAAAACGGAGGGTGTCCTCACGGTAGGTAATACTGTGACTGTTACCGCAACTGTCACTCCCGATACGGCAACCAATACCTCTGTGACTTGGACCTCCAGCGATGAGGCAATTGCAACTGTTGACTCCGAAGGTAAGATTACGGCCGTTGCTCCTGGCACTGCCACAATCACTGCAACAAGTGATAGCAACCCTGATGCAAGTGCAGCGTATGCAGTAACTGTGCAGGCTAAAAAGGTAGTCACTTCCACGAGCACTAAGACCTCCAGTAAGAGCAATTCTGGAAACACTGGTAGTAGTTCGAACAGCGGAGCAGCGGCTGCCGCTCCGAGTAATCCTGCTCCTGCTCCCGCACCAGACCCGGCACCTGTCCAGCCGAGTGAGCCTGCACCTGCACCTGACCCTCAGCCTGAACAGCCGAGTGGCGGCGATAATGGTGGTTCTGGCGATTCCAGCAATTCTGGAGATAAGTACGGCGAAGGTTACGACCGTTGGGGGGGACCAGTGAACTCGGCTCCTACTGATAATGGCTGCACGCCAGAGCAGCAAGCTGGAGGAGTATGTTAGCTCTTCGTTGCTGTAAAATTGACTAATACAAATAGCGGTAGGACAACCTACCGCTATTTTTGGAGTGTAAGATATGGTTGGTGCTAATAGTACCAAAATTCTGTAATTGGTAATATAGAAACTCGTAGTATAGAAGCAACAAGTCTTCTTGCTACGAGTTTTCTTTTTTAAAGAATAACATCTGTGTATTATAACACCTTTGCCAAAATGTGCGATACCATTAAAATTAAATGCGAAGAAGGTGAATCGATGAAACCCATAAAACTAAAAGAACTTATTGCAACGGCTAAAGACCCTGCTACGCAGCAAATTGCCATTGCGGAGAACTATACGTTATATGTTGTCCCACTGTTTGAAGGTTTAGTGAAAGATGTAGATAAAGCGCTTGCAGAACGCATCTTGTCGGATTGGCGTGTGGAAACAGATAGTACACGCTTCATCGCGTTAGTGATTTAGTCTCTCAAAACCTGCAAGTATGTAGAAGTCTTGAGATAGCACGTATAGGGTAATCCCAAGTCCCTGCCTTGCGATGATGTAAATACACCAAGAAATGCAATATGGACAGGTCGTTGTGTTGCTTGTAGTAATGTTTGCGTTTCGGTTGCAAAATGGCTCCAAACAGTCAAAGACATTGTAAGCCCCATAATAGTTTTCTTCGTTACTGCATCCTTTACGATTAGTACCTTGATGTCAACCCCGTTGTAAGGATTCTTGGCGTTAACAATCTTGCAAAGCACTTTGCCATAATAAATGCTAATTTCTTGGGGTCTATCATTTGTTGCTAACCGCACTGGCAAGTCTTCAATACGGCACTGAGGGAGACGCCTGCGGGCCTCTTGCTGCTGATGCACAACAGGAGCATTGCTTCTGTTTGCATTGCGGTTTGCCGCCCTTGCATTGGCAGCTTGCTGATTGCCATTAAATGTGGCACGTAAGAGCGAGTCAAGCTGAGAAAGAGCTTGCTCCTCACTATCGCCGTTAATTTCAGTAACGCTCTTCACAACTCTCTCATCCAATGCGTACCAACAGCCATCGGCGTGCTCCTCATGTGGGTGCCCACGATAATAGAGTTGCCCGTTCGTATGAACTACTGTTAGTGGGACAGCCTGGCAGCCAGGGCAGAACAAGTGCCCCTTGTAGACCTTTTCATAAATGGCGGGGTCGTGATTGTACTCACTACGCATCTGCATGATAGAAATCATGCTGCCCGTGGTGACGCAGAACGCCTCTGTGTACTTTGCCATAGATTAACAACTCCTTTGTAATTTGAGGTGACTATTATGATAACTTTGCATGATTTGCTGGACAATTTCTGCTGTACGGACCCGTACACCGACTATGCCATTGTCAACATTAAAACAGGTGAAGTGCTTGTTGACCGCGTCCACGATAGAACATACGCGATTGATGATGTTGATGACTACAATAAATTCCTGCCTTATGCACGAAAGCAAGTTCGGGCGTGGGAGGCGAAAGATGGAAAAATGATATTTTATATTCTTCCGCCCCAAAAAGCCCGTTTCAAAAGAAAAGCTAATGCCTAAGCCTTTCAAAAACTTCTTGTAAATAATATACCATATATTTGACTGGTAGTCTTCACAAGCTTTCCTCACCATGTTGTCGTAATTGCACAAACCCAAATATGTGATAAAGAAGCCGTTCCATAATGGTTCGGCTTCTTTTTTGTTATTTGTATCGTTGAGAAGTTACTTTTCACTTTCCGCGAAATTTGTTTTTCTGGCTTATTGCCAAGGCTTGCGAATCGCATATGATAGAAAATGTACGGAAGCAAAAAGCAATGCGTGCAGGGGCGTTGAAGCGTGGCGCTCAGCCAAAGTGCCTGCAAAAACGCCGCTGTACAGAAAGGAAATCGCATTATGCAGAAAATTATGCAAAAAGTGACCTCCGTAGCATTGGCCGCCAGCATGCTGTTTTCGATGATGTCCACGACCGCACTTGCGTTCGCAGACGAAACCGGAGACAGCACCTCTGTTTCGACCGATGTTACGGATGCCCCGGCTGCGGAAGAGGCAGATGCGGTGGATTCCGGTAGTTCAAATGATGCCGACTCCTCTGATGCCACTTCCGCGCCGACTATCACGGATGTTGTGGACCTGACACATGAATCGTATGAGGATGCCAACTCTAACGATGAAACTACTCAGGATGCAACGTCTGATGTGGTGGATGGGGAAGAGACTTCTGAATCGGATGCCAACGACACAGAAGTCTCTACTCCTGAAACTGCAGAACCCACTTTCGTCGGTTTGCAGACAGTAACGCCGGAATACGGCGATAAACTGACTGCGGATGTTGGCGATTCTATCACTCTGGATGCTCTGCTGAATCGTGACGATGTATCCGTCACCTATCAGTGGCAGCGCAAGCAGAACTTTGCTGTTGATACGGCGTTGGCTCTCTACAACTACGAAGAGGACGAGCCTACCTGGTACAACTTCGTTATCGAAGATACCACAGAGCACACCGTCCTCGAAGAGCGTCCCAACTATGTCTGGCAGGGCTGCGAGATGTACTACGCTGTAGTCGATGCACTCGATGAAATCGGTGCTGATTCCAGCGATGTCCAGATTGCATACCACACTCCCAACTTCGTTCTGGATGGCTACACCATCACCGCTGCCAATACCAAAGACGGCACCGTTGAAGTCTATGCTTCTAACGGAGAGAGCACTTACACCGCACATCTCAACGATGACGGCAAGTGGGAATTTTCCGATGAAAGCACTGCAAACCTGAAAACCGAATGGCAGGATATTGAGGGTGCAACGGAATCTACCTACACTTTTGAAGTGACGGAAGATGACCTGTCCGCCAACTATCGCTGCCGCATTGTTGTGACCGATGAAGCATACCGCGAGGAAAACTTCAAGGCTCTCGAAGATTTGGGCAATGAGCTGACTGACGAGGATAAGGCCGGAGATATCATTCTCCAGACGGTTCAGTTCAGCGTCAGCCTGCCGGAAGACGAGAACAGCAGTGACGTTGCTACTCAGAACATGCCTGATACGGTTGTTATGCTGGCAGACACGTTCTCTTCTCGCTCCGCTGACAGCATTGCCATTTCCTCTGATAACCAGTGGATTACGGGTCTTAACGGCAACTACGAGTACATCACCAAGAACATGTACGACCAGGTGACTGAATGGTTCAATGCTGGCAAAATCGACAAAGCTACTGCTGACCGTTATTGGACACAGATTGGTGGTCAATTTGATACCTGTACGTTTACAGCAAACGTTCTGGATGATAATAAATATCCGACTGGTGCTACTCGTACTTACAACGGATTCCCATTAACTGACGGAGATAAGCTTGAAGTTAACTCTGAGTGGTATGGCCAGACCGTCTATTTTCGTCCTCACAATGACAGTAACGATTGGAATCTGACTGGCACTGCGGTCAATGTTCCCGCTTACACTGCTGTTCTTCGCAACAATGGTAGTTATGGCACTGGCGCATCTGGTACAAAATACAAGGACGCTGTTGTTTTCCTGAATCCTTGGATTTCTGATGCTGGTCGTGTCTACGCGAACTACATCAACTATATTACCGATAAAGGTTGGTTGTGCAACGACGATGGTTCTCACATGAGCCAGCATATTACGGTTCTTTCAGTTAAAGCTGAAAAATTCAACGAAGACCCCGACCATTTTATGATGGACGCTGAGGGCAACTACCGTATCGACTCTATTGGCTGGGGCGTTTGCGTTAACCAGGAGCCGGACCTTTCTGGTAAAGCCTATTACGCAATCAAAGCGTTTCTGAGTCAGGGCTATGGCATGTGCATCGGCCATGATACGATGTATGCCTATGCCGGTTCCTGGTACGATGCCCATGAGGCCGGTTATACCGACCCGGGTTCTCGTGATTATTACGAGGGCGGTCGATACGGGCCCGACAAAAATGATACCTCCACTCGCTATTACGTTCTGAACAGTGTCCCTAACATCGACAATGGCCATTGGAACATGAATGCTCTGATGGGCGCTAACGGTGGCAACATCGATTCTGGCACAGTTCTTCCGACCGATGCTATCTCGATGATTCTTTCCACCGGTGGCTCTCACAGTTCCTATGGTAAAGCTGGTATTATGTACGGTTCTGACCAGCTGAGTGTGAAACTGAAGCCTTACTCCAATTCTCAGGCTCAGAGCACTGTCAAGTATCGTAACCCCACGAACTTCCCCTACGATGTTCCTACGGGTACGACTATTGTTGCTGCTAAGACCCACTCTAACTCTCAGGTTGCATTCGGTCCTATCTGGGTTGATTACGCTGGCGGTAACGTGACTGGTGCAGAGTTCGGTTACAATCCGGACCCGACAACCAAGACTATTACCGATGAAGAGACTGGTCAGTCCTGGTTCGGTACAAGCAACTTTTACTTGTCTGGTACTGGCAACTTCCTGATGAACCAGATTGGTCACCTTCCGACCAACCAAGCCACCGATGGTGAAGCTTTTCTGTTCGCCAACACTGTCATGTACATCTCTCAGCGCAAACAGTGCGAGATTTGTGCAGCACAGCAGAATGGTCAGGAAGACGTTCATTTTGTGATTCGTGTTTCCTCTGTCAACGCACAGCAGGTCCTGGCCGCATTGCAGAACGGCGGCACTTTCTGGTATCCGCTGAATGGCTGCTATCAGCTGACGGATGACCTGACTCTGCCGGAAGGCTGGAAGCCCATCAAGAACTTCTCCGGCCACTGGAACGCAGACGTTTATAAGGTCAAGCTCGCAAGCAACAATCAGCCTGTGTTTGATAACACAAGCGTGACTGCAAACGGTATGTATACCAGCGGCAAGAACAACGGCTGGAACCTTGGTTCTGATATGACCAAAGGTACGCTGCCGATTCTGAAGCTGGACAATCAGCCGGATGTTCGCATCACTGGTGTTGCCCGTGTTGTTGGTGACCTGAATGCTTTGTTCCCGACCTCTTACGGCGTGACCGATTATACCGGTTACAAGGTTGTTGTTCATGGCTCCGATGGCGTTGACTATAACTGTGTTGTAAACAGCGATAGCAAGTACGTTATCTCGAACCTGCCGACCACCGGCATGATGCGTGCCGATGTCATTGACAAGAGCGGCAACAAGGTCACTCAGTTTGGCATGATTACAGTTGACGTACCGAACCATTTCTGGAACGACACTGAGACCCATCCGTTGCAGCTGATGACCCCGACTGCTGACCCGATTGAAGACTATAAGGACTGGGAAGGTCCGGTCAACAAGACGGTTGACAGTAAGCTGTATTACAATGAACAGCTGAAAGCCTCCGATGTTACCTGGTATTACCGCATTATCTCCGTTGACAACCAGGTCGGCGATTGGGTGAAAATCGGTAATCCTGGCACTTCCTTCGATACCTCTGACGGCACTGTGAGCGGCAAGATTAACAGCCTGACGTTCACTGCAGCAACGGACAGCGACTTGCCTTATACGACAAGCTCTGTAAGTTACTCCAAGTTGGATTACACCACAAACCGTATTCAGTTCAAGTGTGAATACACTCTGAGCGGCGCGGTATATTCCAGCATGGATAAGGCTGAAGATGGCCGTAACGGTTATGTTGACGTTGAAATCCGCCCGATGTACATCGAGCAGGCTTTTGACCGCCGTATTTCCGTTGGCGGCAGCACTTCCTTCTCCTTCGATGCATTCTATTGGAAAGGCGTTGAAGATGGCTTGACTTATGAAGTCCAGTATCGTGATGCAAGCGGTAACTGGGTCGCTGTTGGCAGTGATTCTACTCTGTTCCCGTCCTCTAAGTACAAAATCAGTTATGTAACGAAAACTGATGACAACGATGCTTTGGGCGGCGGTGTCTGGTATCCGTCCGATTTCTGGATTCCGGATTCCTTCACCGGCAGTGATGCGAAGATGAATGCAGGTAAATCTACATTCAATAAGCACACCACCGTCACGCTGGAACTCTCCAACGCAGCGATGGATTGGGATGGCACGGATTTCCGCTGTGTCTTTACCTATAAATCCACCGGCCATACCATGAGCACCGATACTACCACGGCAAACGATATTGCACAGGCTCGTACCGGTCACCTTATCATCTATGCACCGCCCATTGAGATGACGCCATTGAAGGCTCAGTCTCTGCTGCTGAATAACTACGATTCCAGCAACGGCAACCTTGCATGGACAACCCCGGCTTCCAACCCGAATAATGGCCGTAGCCCGAAGGAAATTCCTTTGGATGCTATCAATCCTGATAAACTGGGCCAGGGTGGTAAAGCCTATGGCGCAGCAGGTGATAACAAGGCCATTTATACCACAAAGATTACCTATTACGGTAATAAAGACAGTGCTCCCACCATTAAATGGTTGTACAGTGATGTGGCAGGCGGCGGCAGCCTCTCTCAGTTCAAGGATGTCGGTGATGCCGTCACATTGAAGTACAGCGATGTTGGCAAGAAGATTGGCAACATCAGCAAGCTGAACAGCCGAGTGGCTGAACTTGAAAAGAGTTTCATGTCCAGCGGCAAAGCATTCAATAAGTTCAGCGGCTACATTAAGCTGGAAGCAATGTACCCGACTGAATCCAAGGATCTGAACAACAGTTCTTATGCGGAATGGAACGCTATCGTGTCTTTGTACATTGATAACGCTACCAACCCGATGGATTACGGTAACACGCACTTCTATTTCCGTTGCCAGGCTGAAGCTCAGTACATGCAGAACTGGGATAGCGCCGATATGAAGCCCTATACCACTGCTGCAACTGATGCCTACAACTTTAATCGTGACGTGAACTCCAGCAATCCGGAAGACCATTTGTATAAGGATATCAGCCAGTCCTCTTACGGCGCTGAACTGGTTCTGGATTACAACATTTCCATTAAGGCCAATGTTCCGAACAAAGCTACGAAGAAGCGTAATACTATTACGACTGCAAATGGCAGCGCAAAGGACATTTCGACCCTGCGGAATGAAATTTCCGAAATCAACACAGCTCTGAATAACGGCGGTGCGGTTTACAACTACAAAGACCTGGCGATTATCGCTCCGAATGGTCTGCGTTACATGGAAACCTACTTCATCGCGGGGAATGGCGTAAATAACCGCTCCGGTATCGATTCCCGCGACACTGTGGTTATCGATAACAAGATTCGCAACTCTGACGGTAAGTGCTTTACGGACCTCTTCGAAAAGGTTACGGATGATGAATTCGTCAACAAGCGTCAAGGCTTCGCTTACCGTTCTAAGAGCGGCAACACGATTCCGAAGGAAACTTGGGAATGGTTCTGGCGCAATGCTATCTACTACATCTGCTATGATGCTCCGACCACAAAGGCCAACATGGACCAGGTGTATTTCTACATTGATGAACAGAACAGCGGTGCATCCTCTTCTCAGGTCTACTCCGAACCCAACAGCACTTCGAAACCCTATTCTATGTACACTGCTCCGTATACCGGTGAGTATATCATCACTCTGAACGGTGCAGGCGGCGGCGTCGATAACCAGTTTGGTCTGTCTCCCGAACGCACTTCGCTTGGCGGCAAGACCACGATTCGCGTCAAGGCGGAAAAGGGCGCGACGCTCTATTTCGTCAACGGCGGTGCTGGTTCTCATGACCCGACCCACTATGTCAACGGCGCATCGAGCCCCGATGCCAACGCTAAAGTTGTCGTTCAGGGCGGCTATAACGGCGGCGGTAACGGCGGTATCATGATGAAGGAGCGCTACACTCACTGGAGCTTGAAGGGTGCTTCTGGCGGCGGTGCTACTACCGTGGCTGTCGGCATCATTGGCACAGGTCGTTTGGCCGAGTACGGTGACGAGAATAATGCTAAGAAGTATGTTCTGGGCGTTGCAGGCGGTGGTGGTGCTAACCAGCACGGCGCTTGTGATGCTACCGGTGGCTCCGACAATAACGGTGTCCTGCATGTCTGGGGCGGCTTGCTCGGCGGCGGCGGCCCGTTCGGTCAGGGTATGTCTGGCGGCGACTTCTCTATGTTCCTCGGCGGTATTACCGATGGTTCTTCTGAGGTCGGTGTTGAAGGCCCTGGCGGTGGCGGCGGCGGCTGGTATGGCGGCTACGCCAACGAATCCTCTAAGCTCGCCAATGCAGATGGTTGGGGCAGCTGTAAGCGCGACGGCAACGGCGGTTTGAGCTGGGCCGCAAGCGTTGGCACTACTCTGACCGACGCAGGCGGACACAAGGTTCAGGTCTTGGAAGTCAACATCAGCCCTGATGGCGGCGGTTCCGGTTCTGAACAGGCTGGTAATTCCAGCATTGAGCTGGTCAAATCCTCTGTTTCTCGTTTCTCTCGTAACGGCAAGAATGCTTTCGATACCGCATACGAAGATACCGACCCCGATTCCGGTATTGAGGAACAGCATGTAACCATTACTATCACTGCAGCCAATAAGCTGTATGATGGTAGCCCGGATGAAGCCACTGTCAGCGTTTCCGGTAACTTGTCTTCTACCGATATGGATAATATCGTAAAGAACACCAAGATTACCTACGCTAACCGCAAAGGCACACTGACAGCTGCTCCGAGCGATGCTTCTACTGACCGAAATCAGTATCCTCGTTCCGACTGTGGTTCTTATACCGCAACCGCAAAGTGCTCTGCGACGGGGTATATCATCACCTATCGCTATGAGAACACTAATCCCGGCCATACGTATGATGGCAGTAGCCCGAGCGGTATTGGCGATACCGTCAAGTTCGATATCTATCCTCGCGGATTGACGATTATCGGTACTGGCGATAAACCCTATGACCGCACCAGTAAGGCGACTCTGGAAGATGTTCATATCGCTCCTGGCGGTTTGATTGCCAAGGACGAGAACACTGTGAAACTTAGCACCACTACCGTAACTGGTAACTATACGGTCGATGGCAGAAATGTCAGCGATGCTGGTGGTCCTTATGTCGTTATCCGTACCAGTGAACTCTACCTGGTCGGCAATGGCGCAGGCAACTACTACATCGAAAAAGAAGACCTGTCCGGTTCCATTACACCGCTGGATTTGTACGTTCACAGTATTTACCTGGAAGACCCGACTTATCCTCGTAACGTCAAGCACTATGACGGCACAACGAAAGCCACCATTAAGGATATCCTGATTGATGGCGTGCTTGAGGGTGATGATGTTAAGATTAAAGAAGAGACCCTTCCTGGCAACTATAAGACCAAGGACGCTGGTCAAAAGCTGAAAGCAGATGGCACCGTAAGCTCCAATTGGCCTTATGAGTTGGACGAAAACCCGATTACGGCAGATGCTCATCCGACATTGACTGGTAAGGACGCTAAGAACTACCAGATTACAAAGGAAAAGTATTCTGGTGCTATCGCTCGCGCTAACCTGACCGCACAGGTTGCAAGCTGGCGTGGGTTGTATGGCGATGGTGTAGGGGAGAAGCCCTGGCACGACAAAAAGGCTTACGGTTACGGCACTGCGGCTTCTGATGGCTGCTGGCTGGAAATCGATGGTCTGGTGCAGGGTGATACCTTGACTTTGGACCAGAGCTACAAGAAGTCTTATTTCAAGACTCTGGTAAGTGGTCATGAAAGCCTTGTTCCTGACGAATCGACTCCTGTTGGCACTTATCCGTTAACTTATGTTGGCTTGACTGAAGCCAATTACCCCGTCCTGAAGAACTATATTGTCATGGTTCTGAATGGCCGCTTTGTCGTTGACCCGCGCCCGCTGCATGTGACGGTTCTTGACAGCGATAAGATTATCTACAACGAGAACCCGAACTTCCACGTCAACATTCAGATGGAAGATGATGATGCAAATCTGATTGATGTCGTGAGCGACGTTGACGCTACTCCGATTCTGGATGCAAAGCTCAAGGCGAAAGATACAGTCAGCCGCGTCTTGTACGTTGCGGGCGGTAATCCATCCAACCTGACTCAAGAATTTGTGGATGCCTACGATTATCGTAAGCAGGAAAATGTCAAGGAAAGCAAGACCAATATCCCGTTTGTGACCGATTGCACCATCAGCTCCCTGCCTCTGTACGCAGATGGTACGAGCACCGATGATGATTTTGAGTGGAACTACGAGGATAAGACCTGCGATTTCTGCCATTACAACCACAAGCTCCTGGCTCCGTATCTGGTAACTATCAACACCGACACCAAGAGTGGCCCTGCATTGGATGTTCATACGGTCGTTAACCCGAATGGTGAAACGGTCCGCAACTACGAGCTGATTATCCATGATGGCGGCCTGTATGTGCATCCGGCTCTGCTGAAGGCTACGGTTCCTCTGTACGTCTGTATGTATGGCAGCACCACAAGTGGTGAGGTCAAAGAGCCTACCAACTACCGCATCACGAACTACTCTACTGTGGCTATCCAAATCAAGAATATCAAGGCCAATGGTCCTTGGCTGATGCGTGATATGCCTGGCATGGAGTACTACCCTGACGGCGAGTATGGCAACTCGGTATACGACATGACAAAGAACCGTCTGCGCCGTGGCGAGCTGTACATGCGTCTGCGCGATACCGTCCTGACTCAGGGTGATAACGCAATTGACCATAGCGATACGGCTTGGGTCATTCCGAAAGCTACCGGCGATTTCATCAACAACAACATCACTGGCCGCGCAATGCAGGTGCCTATGGCAGTCTACATTGCAACCGGTAATGTGAATGAATCCGGTGTCTGCACTCCGGTCACGAAAGTGACCTACACGATTGCTCCGTACGGTGGCGTGATGCCGAACGATGCGGACTTCGAGAAAGTGCAGTCCCAGCCGTGGCTCAAAGACGCAAAATAACCTTTCCAGTGTGACCTGATGGTCGCTTCTGTACAACATTTGAGGGCAGTCGAGAAATCGGCTGCCCTCTCTTTTTGTTTTCGGTTCTAACCAGATAGCAGCTGCTCCAATTCTGGAGTGGCTGATTTTTTTTGCGCATAACTTCTGAAAGAATCTCCGCTAAAATCAACCGTTGCGAATTCGTGCGATTCGCGGACAATAAAGCTTGTAAGCATGAATGTACCAATTTGAATAGTATTTACACCTAATAGAAAGGATTGTATGACTGTGAAACGATTGAAACAAATTGTCACAATCGGCTGCGTTGCGGTGGTCGCTGCGCTGCTGATGGCTGGATGCGGTGAGCATCGGCTGGTATCGATTTCGATGCCGGAAACGATAGATTTGAAGCTCGGTGAAAGCACCGCAATTGAACTGACCGGAACTCTTAAAAATGGCACTGAGGTGACGGGAGACCAGCTCACGCAGCTTCTCGAACATCGAGGAATGACATTTGAGAGCTTTGCGCCGAGCGTTGCATCTTTGGATGACACGCTGCGCTTGACGGCCAACTCGTCCGGCAGAACGGAAATCAATATCTATAGCCGGGATAACAAGCTGAACTGCAGCGCGGAAGTGACTGTCGTATCGCCGCTTGAAGGCTTTGAGATGGATGATATTATCACTACTACCGATAACAATTTAGTGAATCCCGAATACACCACAATTCCCGAAACGGCTGATGTGGGTGAAGTTACGGTAAGTGTGGGGGATGAATCGATTGCCCGAGTGGAGAACAATAAGATTGTTCCTCTGAAAGCCGGAACCACCACGGTCACTATCACGGCAGATAATGGTGTGTCCAAGACTGTGAAACTCAAGGTCAAGCAGGCTCCGAAAGAGCTCTATGCCGACAACCTGGAAGTCGAAATCGGAGAGACTAAGACGATTCATGTCTATACTGATGTTCCTGACCCTGATACGGATAACGATAACAGCCTGTATGAGTTTGAGAACACCGACAATTCGGTTTGTGCCGTCAACGTTAAAGGTGAAGTGACGGGCATTTTGGTCGGCACCAGCAAGGTCAAGGTTACGAACAGCAGCGGCCTTGAGACAACAATGACGGTAAATGTTGTACCGAAAACCGCACACATGACGCTGACTTTTGGCGCATCTGAGGATACCGAAAGCACCAACGAAAACACTGAAAATCAGCCCACAGAAGCCACTGACAACGCCGATTCCAGCCAGGATAGCGTGGGAGGTGATGAATGATGAGACATATCAAGAAGTTCGCAGCACTGCTCCTTGCAGCTATCTGCACCATGATGGTTCTGACTGGATGTGTGGATAAGGCTTCTCTGTATGATGATACGCAGCAGATTGCGGCTGGGAAAACGGCGTATTCGGCGACCGGGTATCAAGGTGGCTATGTAATGGGCGATGGGTCTTTTGACTTCACGGCAAGCGCTGATAAGCTTGTAGGAGCCGTTGAAGCGTTTGATATTGATGTCAAGAATGAGTCCACCCTCGTTGACTGCTATACGACTGCTGATACGACAAGCGGCAAATTCAAGATTCTGCTCGTCCACACTGACAACAAACAGATTGTTGCTGAGTACATCGATGACGCATACAGTGACCTGGTTCTTCCTGTCGGTAACTACAAGGTTTATCTTGTAGGCAAGGACAATGCAGCGTTCGACGTTGGTATTAGTCTTTACAGTTTCGGTGAGAATGTGAGCTGGTATGAACCTTCCAAAAAATAAAATGTGACTTTTTCCGTGCCCTGGGACGAAAAATCCTGGGGCAATTTTTAATTTTTCAAAAATATTGTTGCGGAAGTGTGCGAATCAAAGATAATGAAAACATAGGGCAAAAAAGCACGTTAATCGCTGAAAAAAGTGACTGCCTTTTCTTTTTTTGTCTTGTTTTGGAAAGCAAATGTGTCTTTTCGAGAGCATCCAAAAAAAACGGTGTCACAAGAACAAATTACAATGTACCTTTTCAAAAATAACAAGGAGGTTTTTATGAAATCCACAAAAAGCGTCAACAGCAGCGTGAGCAGTGCCATTGCGGGTGAATGGGAAACCCCGGATGAACTGTTCCAGGAACTTGACCGCGTTTATCATTTCACTTTGGATGCCTGTGCCCGCCCCGAAAATGCCAAGTGCCAGAAGTTCTTTACCAAGAAGGAAGATGGTCTTGCACAGGATTGGCGCGGCAATGTCGTGTATTGCTGCCCTCCGAGCGGGACCCGAAATCTGCGCCTGTGGGTTGCGAAGGGTGCTGCGGAGGGCAAGAAGAAGAACACGACCGTTGTCATGCTGCTGCCGGTATCGACTGATGCTGCCTGGTTTCAGGAACACATCTATCTCCAGCCTGGCGTTCGGGTACATTTCCTGCCGGAACGAGTTAAGTTCACCAACCGCCTGCTGCCGTCCTATGCAAAGTATGGTCAGAACGGAACAAAGGACCCTGCCGGTGGTATGCGGCCCTCAATGGTGGTTGTGTTCACCGGCTCGAAGCGCAAGTTCTGCTGTGAATGAATAGGGAAAGGAGATAGAAAACCATGAAAAAGAAAATCACGATTGTGGATAAGGACCTGAACCAGCTTGTGGTTGTTGCAGATTGCAGTAGTGCTCTGTATCAGGACCGGGGCACGAAACTCGGTGAACAGAATCTTCTTTCCGATACTGCCGTCACCTTTAAGGTCTATGATGGAACGGCTCAAGTTGCTGTAATGATGGCAGACATCCTTCAGGTTCCGACCAAGCAGGGAACGATGGCAGATATCTGGCCCACTTCCACTTCTCCGCTTCCTGACAAGCAGCTTGCCATCAACTATCTCTGTGCCCGAAATGCTGAACGCCAGATGTTGTGCGACAAAGACCCAAAAGACAGCGTTGCGATGGTCCTGCCTATTACGACACATCTTTATATCGACTCTATCAAAGTCGAGAACGCCTATAAACGGCGCGGGATTGCTACCGGGATGCTGGACTTTGCTGTGAGCCTTGCTTTGCCCGAAACCATCGGCTTGTTCTGCGCCAATGAGGACGCGGAGATGAAAGCAATGCTAAAAGCCCTAAAATTCACTCAGTCCCCACTCAAGGCACAGAACATGCCCTGGAAAGAGAAGTTCTTTTATTACAAGCGCTTGAAGCGCCTGGCACGATAAAATATCAGGAGGCTTTATTTTGATGGAATCTAATAAACCGCTTCGTACACATCCCAAGATGACGAAAGTTTTGCTCGGCCAGATTGATTCACTGGATAAGGCAGGCCGCTCGGTTGAAGACATTGCCGCTGCGCTGAATACTACTCCGGAAGCTGTACAGCGTGGCATCGATAAGTTGATTGACCGGCGACGCTCTGAGATTCGTGCAACGCCTGGTGGTGCATTTACGGTGGCTGCTCAAAAGAAAACGGTCCGCGCCGTATGTGCCGAACGGAGCTGCCCGTGGCGCTGTGACGCGAAGGACTACTGCGTTTGGCCGACTTGCCTGAAGCAGGCTGTCAATCTTGACAAGACCGTTCCGGTATGTGCCAGCGTCGTGAGCAGTGAGACAATGTCCAATAATGCAATGCCTGGGACTGAGCCCAAAGTTGGGCCCAGTGCTGAAGATAAAACTCAAGCCCCGAATGTTTGAGAAGGAGGATTATGAATTATGTCTGAGAACCGCAGTTTGAACAGCTTGTTTGCTCGGCTGGATGAATCGAAAGCAAACCGCGCAAATGAAGCAAACCGTGAACATGAAAAAGCCGCAGAGGAAGCTGAAAAGGAACGCCAGAAAAAGAAGGTAGAGGAATCCGCTGTTGAGAAGTACCGCGTGTACGATGACGATTACGAGCCGGAAGTTATGATTCCGAAAGGAAACCCCGGCGCTATGCAGCAGCCTGCCAAGCCGAAGAAGGAAAAGAAGGAAACTAAGGAACAGGAGATGGATGAAATTACGGACGGAAATCCGTTTATCAATACTTTGTTCCGCCGCAGCAATAAAACCCAGAGCCCGGCAGCTGTCCCAAAACCCGCTGCACAGCCCGTTGCACCTGCACAGCCTGCTCCGGCACCGCAGCCTACGCCTGCCGACACTCCTTCCCTGGACAATGAGCAGGAAGATGACACCCTCGTATTCCAGCACATTCTGGACGGTGCAAAGAGCCCTGACGCAAATGCCGCTCAGAGCGTTTCTCAGCCCGAAAACGATGGGATTGAAATTGACCTGAGCGATATCGAAAACGACGCTGCAGAGCCTGTCAAGGGGGATGATGAGCCGATTGAAACCTCTTTGAGCTTCTCTCAGGACGGGCCTGAAACCTCTGCTGCTCCGGATTCTTTCTCTTCGGAGATTCCGAACGAACAGTTTGTTATGCCGGATACCATGTCGGATGATGACGGGGCGCAGGGAGAATTGGCTCAGGAAGATGAAGCAGCAGAATGGCCGAGCGGCATGAGCGCTCCTCATTTCGGTGAGGAAGAAAACTCTTCCAGTGACATCAAGCCTGTGGGCGATGAGGAAGCCAATGCTTTCCTGTATGCTCGATTTGACAAGAACAATCAGTATGGCGCGTTTGGTCTGTGCATTGATACCGGCAAGAATCTGATTCAGAGCTCTTATAGCGGCGATGCTGGCGATGAAGTGGAATATGCACTGCGCGGCGCTATCGAGATGTTCCGGATTCTGGAAGAGCATGATATCCATGCTGTGACCGTCTATACGGAGCCGGAACTTTCCAAGGCGATGAAAGAGAACGCTCGCCGTCTTATTAACGGCAAGTCCGAGATTTGCCGCAAATACATCGAGATGTCCTGGAAGGCTATGACCAGTATCGGCATTGAGTTTGATACAAACCGGGATATCCACAGCGAGTATGCACAGCTTGCACTTGCAACGGCTCGCTATCTGGCGTTTCGGGAAGAAGTCTAAGGGGAGGATGAATTGCTTATGAATCCGTTGGTCATTGCCGTTGATACCGGTAACAAGAACATCAAGACGCCGCACACTGAGCCGTTCAATTCGGGTCTTATCTGTCACGGTGCAATTCCTCCGGCAGTAAAGTCCGATACGCTTCTCTTTGACGGCAACTATTATACCCTTACTCAGTCTCGTATCCCTTATATGTACAATAAAACGACGGACTGGTCCTATTACGTTCTGACTCTCATTGCGATTGCCAAAGAGATGATGGCGATGGGATATGTACGTCCTGGCCAGAAGCAGGTCAAGCAGGATGTGTGTCTTGCGATGGGCCTTCCTCCGACTCACATTCACGACCTTGCTTCGGAGTACGATAAATATTTTGGTCGTGATGGTCGCCGTGTGGTGTTCACTTACAATAATGTGGATTTTGAAATCCGCATCGTTCGTGTCATGGTCTTCCCGCAGGGCGTTGCCGCGATTGCACCTTACATGTCCAAAATCATGGCTCGCCCGGAAGCCTATACCTATATCATTGATATTGGCGGTTATACCACCGACGTTGTGAAGTTCAGTCGTGGTGGTCAGGTTGATATGGCTTTCTGTGAGAGCTTCAACAACGGCGTTATCAAGATGTACGATGAGGTACAGCGTGCGGTTCGTAATCGCTTTCAGCTGGATGTGGACGACTATACCATTGACAACATTCTGCGCTGCGGTTACAATCCCGGCAAAGAACTCAATGATGTGGTTCACACGACCGCTCAGAACTATGCCCGCACTCTGATTCGGTCTCTGAAAGAAAAAGGCGTTGACCTGACGCTGTCGTATCCCGTGTTCATCGGTGGCGGCTCTATCTTGATGCGTCCCGTTATCGAGAGCGAACTCGGTCGTGATGATTATCTGTTCATCGATGACCCACGCGCCAATGCAGTTGGCTACAAAATGATGGCAGAAAGCAGGTTGGCTGCCGAAAGTCGTTGATTGCGGGGTGATACACCTTGGCATCATCGAAACAAGACAAGGGTAATCGGGTGAGACTTCCGGTTTCTTTTGACCTCACAGACCCGAAACAGAAGGCGGCTTACGATATTCTGAAAAACGCAGGATATGGAAAGCGGACACCGACTATCGTAGATGCGCTTTTGAACTCTCTTCAAAGTGTTCCTGAGAGCGTCAGCCTCGAACAACGCCCTTCCTCAACGGAACTCCGAAATGTGATAGAAGAAGCTGTTGAAACTGCATTGCGCAAGTATCAGCTTTCTGGTTCTGCAGTTCAGACTCCCGAACCGCAAGTTTCGGTCCAAGACGTTGTGGCAAGGAAACCTTCTAAGGCACATAAATCCGTGCCTTCTCCATTGCCAAGACAGCCAAAGCCTCTTGAACGTCCCATGGGCAAGCAGATGCCAGAACCGGATAGACCGGCGGCTTCCGATGGAAATATGGATGTGCTGCTATCTATGGCGGACGCTTTCTATTAAAAATAAAGAGCCTCGTACACCAGATAAACTGGATTGTACGGGGCTCTTTTTGTTTGTCGAATTACTTGCTTTGCTCTTCTTTGGCTTTTTCCTCGTTCTGAAGATTCTGCGCAAAAGCGGTGAGAACTTGCGAGCAGCGGCGTCTTACCATAGCAGAGGAAGGGCCTTCTTGATTAAGATTGGCGATATCTGCGGCAGCGTTATAAATGATATGTGGGCCGAGAGCTTCGATGGATGCACCAATTTGCATGTAATCGGCGAATCTCTCTGCTCTGTTTTTTTCACTCTGAATGTTGATGAGTTCTGAAATGTCGTAGTGGAAAACATAGCAGAACGCCAACACCAACTCGAGCGGCATCTGCTTTGTGCCTTCCCGAATGTGCTGGATGGTTTTATAAGAGCATGTAGAGCCTAGAAGCGTGTTGTAGAATGTCGTAACATTTAGCCCTGACGCTATTCTCTGAGCTTCCATTACAGACAATATCTGTTTCTGAGTTTCTTTGTTCCACGAATCAAGCGGCATCCGAATTTGATTTGCGTATTGAACAACGTTATCCATGGAAATGTCTATATCTTGATTTGTCAAACTCATGCACCTCCTGACAGTATTTCATGGGAGCATACCCCTATATACAGTATATCACAAAGTTGTATGAAACGCAATTTAATTCAATAGTATCAACAGTTTTGCGACCGCTGTCCATCATATTGCAATGTTCAGAATTTTGCTAGACAACAAGTTGTACATATAATGTGCTCAAAATTTGGATGCACACTATATATTGTGGTCAGATATGCGTTTTTCTATTGCAAATCACTATATATTGTGGTATAATGCAAATATGATACAAGATATAGTGTCCGGGACATTAAAAAGTATTCTTGCGCGTCTGTGCGAATTGGCTATCATTTGAGGTAGTATCCTGTTAAAGATAGCGAGGAACAATGCTTTGAGCTAAGCCTGAACATCGAAGACAAATCATGGCGACAACGAAACCTGAAATAATAACAATCATTTGAGTCGAGGAAGTGCGTTTATGATATCAAGTAAAAGACCTATCGTTGTATACATTGAACAGGCAAGAATCCCGGACGAGACAACAAGCATCACAAGAAGTGAAGTACCCATCACCGGCGACATCGTGATTCACCATCGTATTCAGAACGGAGCCAATAACAAAGCTATGGGTGATGGCTTTTTGAAAGAATTGTATGACGTCCTTAATGGAGCGGTCGGCGAGAACCTGAGATTTGAAGATGGGGCTTCTGTTTTTGTCTATACTTCCTGTGCAAGAAGCATTGAGAATTATGAGAATTTTGAACAAAATATTCGGTTTGGGTCCGATTTACCAGTACATAGTTTCCGAGCATGCCAGAAAATCTTCAATCTTTGCAAAGAAAATCATTATGATTTGCACATGTCTGAAAATACAATGCTTGGTGAAACCATCAAAAGCGACGCGAGAGCTGAGCTTTTGAATGTTTTGAGGAAAACAGGGGAGAGGGGGAAAATGAATGATGGCACTGGAAAATAATCTGGTTGTGGATTCGGATGCTGAACTGAAAGCTTTCTTGAGTTCCATCCTGTCCTCGGAGGGAATTGTTGTGAACATCAATCGAACTTTTATTGCCTACAACAACGGCACGAACCGCAATAGGGTGTTTGCCCGATGCGCGAACCGGATGGCGCAAAAAGGAACCGACGAAAAATTCGTTGTCATTGCCTTGATGTGCTATCCGGCATTGAACTGGATTCTCAAAGCACGAGATATCGATGCTATGATTGAACAGCTCCATGATATGGATACGGACGGTTCAGTCCGTAACATCTCGGAGATTCAGTCACTGTTGGAAAACAGCACAGGTTACGTAAAGCCTCGTTTACATCTGGAAATGCGTAAACTTTTCTTTGCGAGATGCCAACAGCTGGTGGATGCAGTTGATGATGCAATGAATCGGGCGGTATTCCGGAGTGCTCAGCCTTGCAAGCCAGCCCGCATTTCACTGGCAATGGCAATGCTTCGTGGCTCTATTTTGGACAGCGACCCGGTATCTGCCGTTATGATTCGGAATAACTTTGATGGAATCATCGAAGATATTGCGAAAGTCAGTGGCGAAGCCATCAAGGAACTGGTTCTCCAGTTGGCTCCCAATGAGGGAGTTGTCCAGGGCGCTGAAGCTGCTTATCTCTACCATAACACAGAGGTACTGCTTCGTGAATATTCCCGTATCACGCATCCGTCAAGCGTTGACGGAAATAGTACCCTGCGCTTGATTGCAACTGCTGGCAATCAGTTGGATGCATCTGACCATAAATCGGATGCACGCTATGCTCAGGCACAGATTCTTTTGCAGTATGCAAAGTTGATTGGCGGCGCAATCGAGCTGCTGAAACAGTTCCCGGACGGTGACTCGAAACTCTACGATGTGCTGATGCTCGTCGTCAATGAGAAGTATGGCCCGAACGGAACCGATGAAGCAACTCTCGCCAAACAAGTAGGAATCAACAGTTCTTACTTTTGCGAAAAGAAACATCGCGCATATACCGCACTCTCTGCTCTTTTGTGGGGATGCGATATTGAGTCTTTGCTATCTTTGCTTAGCAAGGATTAGTTTTCTGTTACCCAAAATCGAGACTGGAGTTTCGACTAATCGGATTTCAGCTTGGTTTGGTAGATAACCCATAAGTATGTATTAACCTCGTGCCCCATCATCAGGGATATGGGGTCGATAAAACACACGTAAAATCGAGACTGTAATTTCGACTAATGGCAGGAGGTTAGCGAAAATGGCAAGCAACAATGGTTATCTTACACACTGCCGCATCTGCGGTACACCGATTTTCAGCCTGGGGAACCGTCAATTTTGCTCTGCGTGCTACGCTCAGAACCGGCGCAATGCAGCACATCGCAGCAATGCGGAAGCCAAAATGAGAAGAGAACAGGCAAAGCGCGAGGAGGAAAAAATGAAAGCATCTAATAAAACTGTTACGAGCGCACAGGAATTGACTATGAGAGCAAAGCTCTCTGAAATGGGTGGTATCTCTTACGGGGAACTGTCCTTGTGGGAAATGTCTCACGGCCTGGAATTCTCTGCATGGGAACACGAATGGGAAAAGCTCAACGGTGGCACGAATTCTGACGGCACCAAGTTTCCGGACCATCTGCCGGAAGGGTTCCCGAAGCGCCGTGTTCCGCCGGAGCATCCTTGGGTCCATTCGGCTGCCTGCCATGGCTAATCACCGGAAAAAGTATAAACGGTCTGAGGATTACCGAAACCGGTATATCTTGAATCATCCCGGAATTTTTGGAAAGTTCTACATGTGCCCGTATTGTGGACGCATTATGACGCGCAATTCGATGCAGGTTGACCATATCATTTCCATCAATTTGGCTAACGAGCATCGGGCGTACCGAATCCTTGTTCCGAACGATGACATCAACAATATCCGAAATCTAACGGCTTCTTGCCCTGAATGCAATAACAGGAAATCTGATTCGGGCGGCGGCTGGATATTCCTTGGCCGATTCGGCAAGTACATCTTTATTTTGATTTGGGCAATTCTTCTTTTGTCTTGCTTAGCTTTTGTCCTATGCTGCATGTCTGGGACTCTTAAACGTGGCTTTTTGATTCCATATGTTGCAGATGTTGCAAATGTTTTGCTGCACTGGATTTCCGACACGATTGCTCAAATGTTTCGATTTAATACATAACACCACACAAAAACCGAAAGGAGATATTTGTTCATGGAACCGAATTCGACTCTGGGCGAGCCTATTGGCGTTGTCCACGTTACTATCAACGGCCAGAAAGTTCCGGCCAATGTCTATGCCGACCGCACCTGCATCATGCCGGATGGCACGATTCGAAAGGTCAAACAGGAGGTGGTCGATGCACTGCTTGCAAAGAAACGTGCGGCAGAGATTCCGGCTCAGACTCCTGCACAACAGGCCCCCGTTGCTCAACCTTTTATTACCCGCGTTCAGTCTCAGCCTGTTGTTCAGCCCGTGCAGCCTGCCGCACCTCAGCCCGCTGTTCAGACTCCGCAGACCACGATGCAGTATGGCGTTTCTGCTCATGGCGTCTCTCCTGCACAAGCTCCTGGATATCAAGTGCCTGTAACGGGTTCTGTTGAACAGCCTTCCCAAGCGACTGCATCCGTTCCCTATATTCCTGACCCCAATGAACTTCCGGACCAGATGACGGCCACTCGCCAGACAATGGTGGCTCAGGAATTGATGCAGCAGGAAGCAAACGAAGCGGCCAAGAAGCGTTTCGGGCTTGGCAAGGGCAAAAAGGAAAAGCCTGCAAGCGGCGTTCACCACGCCGCACCGGCACCGACTCAAGCCACCGCAGAGCCTGCTCGGCCTTCGCAAAAGAAAAAGAGCAGCAAGGTCATTGCAGCAATTCTGGCAGTTGTCATCGTTGGCGGTGTGGCTGGCTATGCTTTCGTACCGTCCGTCTATGATGGTGTAAACGGAGTTCTCACTGCTGTAACCGGACATCAGGTTGGCGTACCTCCTGTATCTGAGAACGGCGATAATGATGTCATCACGCCTCAGCCGACCGTCAATCAGCCCGCATCCGGCAGTACCGACACCACTTCCAATGAAGTAAACAAGGTTCTCGGCGATATCGACATGAGCGGCGATGTCACCATTGAATTTTACGCCAACGTTAAGACTGCAGATGGCAGAGAATATAAAGTTCCTCTGTCTACCGCAAACCTCACCGATGGCACTCTGACCTCGCTTCTTGATTCTGGCGGCTATCCGCTGACTCAGAATGCTCAGTGAATCGGTATCAGCTTACACAAATCAACTTCAAAAAGGAGGATAAGCGGGGCTGATGCCGCTTCTTGCCAACAAGTAAAGAATGCAGCATTAAAAAGCCCAGCCGATTTCGCGTCGGTTGGGCTTTCTCGCTTGAATGAAACATGAACAATATGATTAACTCGCAGAAAATCAAATACGCTCTCTGTGCTGCTGGCAGTGCAGCTCTTGGCCTTATCTTTGCACTGTATACACGAAGAATTGTGCTCATTGCTGCTGGACTTTTCGTGGCAGGGTATTTTGTCGTGGAATATCTGGGAGTTGTACAGAGGGCGAAAGACGGGAAATATGTCACGGTAAAGGCTTTGGCCGTCTCGGCTGACCAGCAGCGTGACATGACCGGCATTAAAGAGACTTGGCGGTTTGTGCCGGTGGATGAAGATGGAAATCCGCTTCGTGACACGGCTTCTCATGACGTTTTCATTACCGTGAAACAAAAGGACCGCGACTACCATATTGGCGGAACCTACAATATGCTGTTTTGCCTTGAAGGTGATATGGGGATGAACAGTGAAACACTCGTCAGTATTGAACAGTGCTTTCCAGCTTCCTCGACCGCAAAGAAGGCTCAGGAACCGGTTCAGGAACAGCCCGCAGCGCAAGAGGTTGGTGCAAGCGTGAAGAAAGTGAACTTCCAGAACGTAACCAACAAACCCAAGCTGATTGTGCTGGATAATCGAAACCGTAAGCAGGACGGTGATACTGAATGAACTTTCCGATGATTGTTCTTTTGTGCTTCGTGTGCTGTCTGTTCTCGTGCAGAGTAACGAAAGATAGAAGAACTCTGACGGGAATCGTGGTCATGGGTAGAACCTATAAGCGACGCAGTAAATCGCTGGAAGCGACGGCACTCGAAATCATTGTGACGGATACAGGAAACACTGCCCTTAAATTGGAAGTTCCGGGGTGCAAGGATTATGTTGCTTTGCGCCTGAACCGCCACGAAGTAAAAAAATTCAAGGAAGCCTTGATAGCGTGCGGGAACGAGCCGATGGTCGTGACTCTATTTCAATATAAAGTCAACGGCAAGCACTGTTATATTCTTTATCATGAGCCCGGCAAGGAAGACTCGTACCCGAAATTTGACGGCGCAAAAGAAGATGAGCTGAAAACAAAATGCCGCACCGCTCGCAACATTGCCTTTGTGCTCTATGGCTTCTCTCTTATTCTATATCCATTAGCGTGGTGGGTATCGGTAATCCTGATAGTAGCTGCTTCCGTCCTGATATACCTGAACATTCCCTTGCTGGATGATGAACTTTGGTTTGATTCCTGCGAATTCATTAAGCGTCCGAAACAGGTAAAAGGGAAGAACTCGGATTCTGATGTAGTTGCTTCTCAGGCATCAATTATCCTTGAAGAGATTTCTGAAAAATATCAGGACAAAGGGAAATCGGACAAAGACTATGAACAGCATCAGGAAACATCTGCTAAACCGACTGAAAAAGAACCGACCAAGGATTCTAAGAAACCCGAAACATCCGCCCCGATTAACAACAACGAACCTGTAAACGTCAAGGTGAACATTCACACCGAAATCAATCCGGAACCCTCCGAAATCCTTGACGTTCTGGAAGATGAATCTGAACCTGTCGTTCCTCCCGCCCCTAAATCTGCATCGACTCCCCAAAATGCAGATGCCGCTGAGCCTTTTGATTCTGCGGACATCTTTGAGCCAGAGCTGGAGCCTGAACCGAAGCCCGAAAAAGAGTCGGTCTTTGATTTGCCTGTGGATGATGACGATACGCAGGACCCCTTCGCCGAAAATTCTGATTCCCACGCTGGTCTTTCATTTGACCCCAGCGGCATTGACATGGATGATGAAAAGGACCCGTTTGCGGACGATGATGCTAACGTATTCAATCCTCCCGATGATGTGGATGAGCATGAAGAGGAACCGGATATGGATATGATGGACTTCGATATCCCTGCTTCTTCTGAACCCGATACCGTTGACAGCCCCGCGATAGAGCAAAAGCCGCCTATGCCGGATAAAGTTCCTGAAATGCCCGCAAAGAAGACGAACGCGTTCGGCACTCTCAAAGCAGCAGCGACCGAGCCTAAAATTGAACCTCACGAATCCGCAAAACCCGTTGAGAGCCATCCGACTCAGCCCCGGCCCCAAAAGCCTGATGTTCCTCAGACACCAAAAGCTGAACCAAAAGCTGAACCGGTAGCACCAGCTCAGCGCCCAAAAGCAGACAGGGAAGCGGCTCTCGCAGGCTTTAACATTACTCGCAAGGTCGAACCTTCAAAAGAAGTGAAGAAGCCTAAGAAACCCATCACGGATAAGCGGACGAGCACTTCAAAATCAAGTCCCAAGGAGGATTCGGCAAAGGCACCTAAACAGAAGCAGCCATCCAAAGAGGCTCCTGCAAAATCGCAAAAGAAACCGGCAAATGAAAAGCAGCAGAATTCTAACGAACCCAAAAAGGCCCAGCCGTTTGACCAGAGCTTCCGAAAGCGTGGCAGAGGCTCTTCCAAAAAGGCCCAGCAGAGCAATGGTCAAATCAGCTTTGAGGAACTTCATTGAGTGTCAAATTCGCCTGAATGCTTCGAAACTTGCGGAAATGTGCGAATCGCGAATAATGGAAAATGTTGAGCCGGTCTCCCATTTTCCAGCTCAATCGTATTATCCGTAAAATGGTCGCAAGTCAGAGGCAAGCAAAAAATGAAGACTCTCAAACAAATTGTTGCGCTGCTGCTTAGTATTGCTGCTTTGCTCGCATCTATCTTTTCTCTGATGGATGTCAAACGAAATGTTGAGCGAAATAAGCAGGCAGCAGATTTCGCAACACAGGCGATTCTTTCGGCTCAGTCATCTACGCTGTTGGAGCCAACACTTGATGTGGATGCCAGCCGCCTTGAACTTCTTTCTACTGAGGCTAGGAACACGGAATTAACACCCGTCAGTCAGACTCTTGATGTTCAGGCTTCTATTCAGAAAATCGATAACAAGCTGAAGAACATCCAGGAAGAAAAGAATTCCGAAAAAGAAAAGGAAGAAGCAAAGGCCGAGCAGCAGGCAGAAGCGACACCGGCAGGTCCGAACTATAACGACGATAACGATTACCCGAACTTCTGCGGCCGATTGCATATTCCTGCAGCTGGGGTAGACGTTGCGCTTTATAACAACACGGACCAGGAAACCTGCAACCGTGAAGACAGCGCATGCGTTTTCCCGAAAGCACCGCAAGATGGCGGCAGCAATATCGTCGCGGATAACGAAATACCTGGCCTGACATCCGTGACAATCGGCTCGACCGCATATGTCATCACTCCGTCTGGCGAACAAATCAACTACGTCTGTGTGGATGCCTGTGACGGCCACAACGATGTGACTGGTTTTGATGCTTTGCAGAAAAATGACGGAACGGTTGTTTGGGGTTCTGCGGACCTTATCGTATATACCTGCCTGAGCGATGCCTACAATGTTCGCATTGTCTGCTTCAACCGGGCTTGAGGAGGAAAAGCCTTGCAGCGTTTGCTACCGTACAAAGGCTATCAGACACCATAATCGGCAAACTCATAAAGCAAATTTCTCTAAAAAGGGTATCCGTAAACGGAGCCAAATGCCTTATCTCGTTGAAGGGTTCCGTCTTTGGGATAAGGTTCTCTACAAAGGGCAAAAATGTTTCGTTTCCGGACATCGCTCTTCGGGGAGCTTTGCGCTTAAAAAGCTGGATGGTACGAGCATCTCTAAAGGCGTGACATTCAAAAAGCTGCGACTTTTAGAGCCCGCAACAAATTATTTAATTGAAAGGATGTGAACGGGCAATTCCTCCCACGACTGAAGTCGCGGGTCTCCTTGCCCTAATTTATGAGCAACGAAAAGAACAGCCAGAACAAGTCTGGCGAATTGAAGAAACCGCCCTATGTGACTCGGACGAATCAGCCCTGGACCACGGTTTTTGCGGAGGAGCTGAACAAGAAGAAAGAAGAGGATACTCCCGCTGAAACCAAACTCGACCTTTCTCAGTTCGTGAAAGTTGAAAAGGTCCAGGACGATAAGTCCACTACCATTCCCGCTCCTGTGTCGGAAGCCAAGAAGGACAAGGCAGACACCGTGAATAAAGGGAACGTTCAGAACGTAACGCCTATCCCCACACCGGAACATAAATTCCGTCCGAAGGACTCTTCTCAGCAGAGCAAGCCTTCCGATGAGTTTGAAACGAAACCCGTTATGGAAGCGGCTCCTGCCGCCACTGAGGAAAAGCCTGTCGCTAAACCCGAAAGCAATCAGCAGGATGATGACAGCGACTCTTTTGTCTCTCCTTCGTTTGGTGGATTCAAGAATCCGTATGCAGATGAAGAATCGGAAGAGAAACCGGAGAAAAAACCTGAAGCGAAAGATACCGAGAAAAAAACTGTTAAGCCTAAAGTGGCTGTTAAGTCCCACAAAGGCGGCAATGTCATTCTGGGTGTCAGCTGTGTAGTTCTTGCCGCATCCGTGGTCGTTATGGGCATGACGATTTCTGAAAGCCGTAAGAGTGATTCTATCGTTTATCCGTCTACTGGAAGTGCTCTGAACATCTCGGCTGATGTTGCGACGACCGACACTAATTTTGAAAATCAGGAAGCCTTGACTCCTGTAGTATCTATGACTTCGGATGGAAACACCTGGACGCTGAGTTCCTCGACTTTCCTGATTACCGATGGCGAATCCAAGGTAGCGGTCGCTGTAGACAGTGCAGACAGCATCAAGTACGATGGCGCGGCCTTGCAGTATGAGCGCAATGGAGTAACCTATCTTGTCCGTATGGTGAGCGACAGCTCTTATCTGGGCAATAGTACAATGACCGAACACGAAGACGGTGCCACTCATATGATTACCGGCATTGAAGGTATCGGGAACGGTAAAGTACTTGTTGTGATTGCTACATACGGTGCTACCGGCGATGAGAGCATCAACGATGCAGCAAATGAAGAAGTAACCGCTTTGCTGAGCAGTGCCGCACCTGCCAATGATGGTGCTTCCTTGCTGCTTGATAATGTGCCTGCCGATTTTGATGGACGCACTTTGAGTCTGACGAATGAGCGCATTCTGGTCAAAGATGGCGATTCTGAGGTCGTGTTTGCACCTGCATCCTACAACGCTGATGATATTCAGTTCACGGATACCAAGCAGACACTTTCTGGTTTTACAGTTGCTCGCTCTGATTATGCTGACTCCGACAGCAGCAAGACCTATCTCGTGGAAGGCACTGACCGCAATTTCCTGGCCGTCACGAACAACGAAGATTTGCTGAACAGCATTCTGCAAGTCCAGTAAAAATAACATTTCAAAAATAGGAGAATACCAAATGAATAAACGTAAAACTTCTTTTATCCTTGCAACTGCTCTGGCTGCATCCATCATCATGTCTGGCTGTGCATCGACTGCTGTGTCCGGCAGTGACAGTTCTTCTACTGCCACTGAAGAATCTGCAACCGTCGAGACTGCGCTGGACATTGATTACAGTGTGGGTCTAAAAAAGGACGGTCACTATGCTGGTGTCAAGGCCAAGAATATTGTTACTCTTCCGGATGACTATGACCATATGACCTTTAAGACGGAAGACCTGCACATGGAAGACGGCGCTCTGGATTCCGCTTTGCAGCAGATTAAGCAGACTTACGGTGAACACACCACTGTGGACCGTGCGGCGCAGGAAGGCGATTGTGTGACGGTGGATTATACCGGCTCCTACAACGGCGATGAATTCCCGAACGGTTCTGCAAAGGATGCCGAAATCGTATTGGGTCAGGGATATTACGTAGATGGCTTTGAGAGCCAGATTGAAGGACATTTTGCCGGTGAGAAGTTCGATATCACTGTGACTTTCCCCGACAGCTACCCTGACACCACGGATTCCGAGGGCAACACTCTGAGCCTGGCTGGTCAGGATGTTCAGTTCCGCATCGAACTCAAGGATGTCTCTGAGCTGACCTTGACGGATGACTCTATCGTGAACTGCTTCGGCGATAACAAGTATTACACCGAGGATGGCACTCTGGTCAATTCCGTGGATACTTTCAAACAGTATTACAATGAGCTTTTGACCAAAGATGCTCTGGGCCTCGCCATCTATAACTATATGATGGATAACTCCGTTGTTTCCGAAATTCCTCAGAACCTTATTGATGACCAGCGTGATACTTACCGCAAGGAAATCGAAGCAAGTGCAGAGAACATGGGTAAGACCATGGACGAGTACCTGGAAACCACCGATTACGATACTGAGGATGCCTTGCTCGACAGCAACAATGACCGCATTGAAGAAAGCGTAAAGGCGTATCTGATTTTCCAGGCTGTGGCTGAAGCAGAGAAAATCAAGGTCACCGATGCCGATGTAAGCGATTATTTTGGTGATGATTCTTTGAGTGTCCAGCAGGCTCAGAAATACTACGGCGAAGAATATGTGAACCAGACAGTTCTGTACAACAAAGTAGGTGACTGGCTCACTGCTCACGCAACGATTGTGTGATTTCATCCCAAAAATGCTTGACGATATATGCGAACTCGATACAATGAATATTGTACGATAGATACCATCTACTAGGCGATATATGCGCTCGTACAATTCACAATCTCGTCGTAAGGCAGACTTCTCATTTGTTTGGGGAGCCTGCCTTTTTTTATTAACTGTCTTTTGAAAGGAGACAAAATCATGACTAACGTTAACATTTTCACCATCATCGGTCGTCTTACTGCTGATGCAGAAGAATTCACTATTGGCAACAACACATACGTTGGGTTTCGTGTTGCGGTAGACCGTGGACAGAATAAGGAGACTTCTTTTATCCCGGTTCGCGCTCCGAAGAAGTTTATCAGTGACAATCTGCGTGCAAAACTCGTCAAGGGCGCACCAGTGTTGGCCACTGGCCGCTTTGAATCCGGCTCCTATGATAAGGACGGACAGAAAAAGTACTATTCTTATCTGAGTGCCGCAACGATTCAAGCAGATGTCAGTGGCAACTTTGCCGATGGCATGCTGATGGGTAACCTGACCGCAGATGTTACGACCCGTTCTACTCAGAACGGAAATAACATTGCAAACTTTACGGTTGCCAGCAACCGTTCTTACCAGAAGGATGGGCAGTGGGTTGATGTTCCTTCCTTTGTGGCTGTCGCTGCCTCCGGTAAGCTTGCGGAATTTATTGCAAGTCATTTCCATAAAGGTGACCCTATCATGGTTGCCGGTACTTTGTCCAGCTATTCTCACAAGAATAAGGACGGTGAAAATCGTACGTTCTACACCGTATGGGCTGACAAAGCATCTTTTGCAAGTCGCGGCAAAGACACTTCTCAGAACAGCACTCCTGCTCCTGCAGCAACTCCCGCTTCGGCTCCTGCTCCTTCTGCACCGACTTACGGTGAATATGGGGCAGATGAATTCGATGCGGTTGAAGAGGACGATTTGCCCTTCTAATAATCAATTCTAAGCCCCGTGAGCTGTGCTAACAGGCTATACGGGCGATTACACACTAATTCAAGTCGAGACTGGCATTCTTGCTGGTCTCGACTATTTTAATTTAATCGGAGGTAGAAAACTATGAATACGCAAAATATGTGGTGGACCGGCAAGACCAATGACTTGCTTGACCCTGCGCTGCCTGACATTTTCCATGATGTTCAGCTAGGCATTGGAACGAGGTTTATTGATGACCCTACCGCTGCTAGTGTAAAGCAGGCCGGGGTATACCAGACCAATGGACACTGCGTACCGGGCAAAATAACAGCGGATTTCGCGAAGGCTTTGTGCCGCGCTGAAATGATTGAGAATGGGCGCAAGGTAGGCGCGTATTCCTGCAATAAAGATGGTCGAACAATGGCTGAGTGGGTAGACAACAATATCTACAAGGAATGTGAAATTGACCATTTGGGAAATACGCTTTGCCTGGCTTACGATAGAGGCACTGGGCAGATGTATGCTTCTAATGGCTTGAATGGAAATCCTTTAGACGCATCTAAGACTGGCCTTGCACCTTTCTTTCTGCTTCTGTGGGGCGATTTTCAAAATCGTGTTGACGGTTTTGAGGACATCTTTCAGAAGTATGTTGCAGAAACCGACACTACCCAAAAAGTCAAGTACGCTTGTGCTTTGGCTGGTACTGCGTGTGACGCAATGTTAGAGCAAGACACGGACCTCAAGGCAAAATATCCTAACAACGGTAATTTGAAGAGTGTTACTCAGAGCCTTGCCAAGAGCAAGAAATTTTCCCCCGATTTGGTTTGGGGCACTTTTCAGTTTTTGAGTGACCAAAAAGGCTCCGGAACCAGCAAGTTCAAGTTTAAGTCCGTGAAGGACTTCGTTGGCTATTTTGCGGACAACAACCGTATTCTCTCTGATGAAGAGAAGAGCCTGATTCCTCAGCTGGATGACGGATACATTCTCCCTGAAGAGGTAAAAACGACTTGCTATTTGATTGCTAACACTCGTGACACCAAGCGCCCCATGACTAATATCATGCTGCGTGGCGACCCGTCTGTCGGCAAGACTGCTGGTGCTCGTGCGATTGCAGCCGGTCTTGGCCTGCCTTACACTTTCATTACCTGCAATGCCGGTACTGAAATGTACAACTTGATAGGCGATATGATGCCTGTCAATGCTTCTGATTCTGACGATAGCATCAATGAGGAGCTATTTAAAGACCTGCCGACCGCAACTGATATTAGTATGGACCCCGTGACTGCATATGAAGCTATTACTGGCGTTTCTAAGGCTGATGCCACGGAAACTGAATGCATGACCGAGCTGTTCCGCAAGCAGATGAAGCTTTGCTCTGAGGCTTGCGGCCAGGGCTTCCGCTATGTTGAGAGCCCTCTGGTTCGCGCTATCCGCAATGGTTGGGTCTGTGAGCTACAGGAGCCTTCTCTGATTACGCGTCCGTCCGTCATGCCCGGTTTGAATGGCCTGCTGGATGAAACTGGCTGCGTTGTATTGCCGACAGGTGAGATGCTGCATCGGCATCCTGACTGCATCATCATCTCCACGTTGAATGTTGACCTGGAAGGCTGCCGTCCGCTGAACCAGTCGTTCATCGACCGCCACCATCTCATCGTTGACATGAAATGCCCGAATGATGCGGTTATCATCAAACGTATCAAGGGTATGACCGGCTGTGGAAATGATGTCCCGCTGCAGACGATGGTAGATTGCGTTCACCAAATTGCCAAGAAGTGCCAGACTTGTGGCGCTACAGATGGCAATGTAAACTCGATGCGCTCTCTTGCGAACTGGGTTCAGGCTGGTATGCTGATTGGCGATTATGCTAAAGCTGCCGAATGGACCGTTGTGAGCGGTGCAACATCTGACCCGCAGACTCGTGAAGAGCTCTTGGGAGTTGTTGCAAACTACAGCTTCGCCTAAATAACAATAAAGCCCCGACCTTTCTGGTTGGGGCTTTTTATTTCGCGCTTTTATGGTTTAGTTATGAAAATCAACGAAAAGGGGATTGTATTTTGTTTGATTTATAACTTCGCTAAATCGGCGTTTAGCGAAATATAGGGAAGACTTTTAGCTTTTGGAATCTTTACAGGTATCCTGCGATGCAACTTGCCGCAAGCCATACTATTCATCCAGAACTCGCATACCTGTTGGTGTAAATTCATTTCTTGCAAAATAGCAAACAGCGAATGCTCATTCCAAGCGTTTTCTTGGTAGTGCATCCGCTGCATGTTTAGAAATCCTTGTGAATCTGCTTTTTCAGAAGTTCAGTATTTAGGAGCAGCCCATGGATTGCGTAACGATACGATAGAATCTTTTCGCTGTCATAGGTTCCGAATACATCCTGTGCATAAACAACTCTATTCAGCTGGCTCACTTCATCCTCGGTCAAGTACAACGAGACCTGTTTGTTTTTCGTTAACTTTGTTCCTCGTCTACCTTCGTTGGTCGGCATGAAGGATATGATTTCATCAATCTCTGGTAAGAGATAGTACAATTCATCCAGACCTCCGGTAGCTACCAGCTCATCGTATTCAGCAGAACCTTTAGAGATGATGTACTTCTCCCCTACTCTGCTGACCTTTTGAAGTTCACTTCTAACCAATCGGTTTGTCAGTGTTCCCAAGCGACTTCCCTCATACCACGCACGAATTTCAAGCATCTCTGCAAAGTCTGAACGAAAACGCACCGCAATTATGTTTTTTTCGCTATTCATTTGATTTTTCCTTAATCGACGGCTTCAATTTTCTCTTTCAGCTTTGTTGCCATCTCAATTACTTCTTCGAGCGCTGCGATGTCAGAATCTCTCGATTCTTGGGAAACATGGCTTAATGCTTTTTCATAGCTCTTGTTTGAATAGACTCGCTGCAGCTTCTTGATAATTGTCGGAGTGGCCTTTAATACGGCACTTACACTGATGTCTGCCGCTTCCCTCTCCTTCTTGGCAACGTCCTTGGCTGCTTCTTTCTTTGCGTCGTACTCAAAGTCTGCTACTTCTTCCGGGGCATTACACTTTTTGATAATTCCGAACTCTTCGGCTTTCTTTTTGAGCTCCTGCAGTTCGCTATCAAAATACTCAATGGCTTTCTTATAAGCTTCTTCGTGTTCTGCTCTGGTACGCTGCTGCAAGGCGTTGAACAGGTATTCTCGGAAAGTATCGTGGAGTGTATCGCGCATCACTTCGATGTGGTTCTTCCCTGCTTCTTCTCCGACATCACCGTGGCAATCCACCGCATTGAGCTCTTGATACTTTTGACCAATCTCTTCCTGCTTCTCGTCATCGAATCGCAGATAGCTTTCACACTCGCTTCTGCTCAGGAATTTTGCGTCGAGAAGCTCTTTCAGGCTCCCCTTCAGTTTATCTTCGAGCCGTGCATCTCTGTCGATGGTTTTCGGGTTTACAGAACTCACGCTCTTGATTGCTTTCAGAGCGTCTACCCTATTCATATTATAGGGTTCTTTCTGGAGACATTCGATAAAATCTGATACAGCCTTTCTGCGAACTGCCTCATCATTTAGGCCACCACGCACCTGCAGGTTTGCGCTGTAAAGCAATACCTTCTTTTCGTTATCGGAAAGCTCTGTCGTAATGACATTGCAGTTCCGAACAATCTGCCAGGAGGTATCCCCTTCTTCAACAAGCAGCTTGAGAGCTCGATATCTTCTTTCACCGGAAAGAAGAACATAGACCTCTCTTCCCTCTTCTGTGGATGGGAACATGACCAGGTTATGCAACAGGCCGTTGCGCTTGATATCATCCGCAAGAATCCGAATATCTTCATCGTCATCTATTTCACGGAATATTTCATTATCAGGGTTTGTTCGGATATTAAAGAGGGATATGTCGCGGCTCTCGTATTCTATCTTGTGCTTTGCATTGAGTAAGTCGTTATAAAATGCACCGGCGCTATTGTTGTTTACTTTCTTCAAAGCTTCAATATTAGGCAACTTGGGTGTGGTTACAGGTCCCTTCTTCTTTGTCAATGCCATTTTACTTCACCTCCAGCTTTGCCAAACGCTTCATCAATTCTTTATAAACCTGCTGATATGCAATCGAAACAGGCTGCTTTGCTGCATAGAAACACACTGGCTGATAATTAGTAACAGACATACCGACACTGATGCTGTTCGGGATTTCATGCTCAAACAGAGCAGGACCCAAAACATCCTGACACTGTGTGCGAATCAGTCTTGCAGCTTTCGCTTTTTTATTCACCGCTGTCAAGAGAACACCCACGCCTTTGATTCGGCTCCCCGGTGCATTGCACAGCTCATTGCACAGTGCGAACGTTCTGAAAGCAGACCCACGGGAGTTTGCATCACACATCATGGGAATCAGGATGTAATCGGCTGCACTAATTGCATTGGTAAGCAGCAATGAGTCGCGGGTCGGCTGCGTATCGATAATTATGTAGTCATAATCGTCCAACACCTGCTCCAAGAAATAAAACAGGAAGTCCGACATCTTATCAATGCGTTTCATGGCTCCACTTTTAGCCAGGATATTCGCATCATCAAACAAGTCAGCTAATCTCTGATTGATTTTCGGCGTTTGAGCACTTCCGGGAATCATATCCACATTATCACCATACTCGGTCGGGACAATGAAATCGCGAGTTTTCGTATACCGGAAGCCGCTGAACATATCATAGAGTGCGTGTCCTTCATACAGACCCTCTGTGATTTCACCTTTCCCATCACTGAGAGCACTGGTCAAATTGCCTTGGGGGTCTGTGTCAATGCACAGCACTTTCTTTCCATCTTCCCCCATCAGATATGCTAGGTTCGAAGCGGTGACGGTCTTCCCTGTTCCGCCCTTTTCAATCGCGACTGTGATAACTTTCGCTGGCATGTTACGCACCTCATTACTCAAGAGTTGAGTTACTCGAGTACCTGTTATTGTAATTTTAGTCTTAACGTGGTTCTTGACCTGACAGCGTGATTTTTGCCTTGTAAGGCCCAATTACGAGCTCTGCTTACATATACAAATCGCACAAAATGTCAACACCCACAATTTCAATAATTCAATTATAACATGCTTTAGCTAAATGTCAACGCGAACTTTGGAGACTGCTTCTTTTTGATATTCTATACAAGCCGTCAAGAACTCACATCCCTGTTGGTATAAATCCAATCTTAATTGTTAGAGCTTTGTTGCCGCTGCTTTTGGCAGTGGACAGAGTACTATTCATCCCCTGTCTGGAACGCCCGTTCCTGTTGGTGTGATTTCAATTTTTACAGGTTCACTATACTACCGAACCTCTGATACATATGAGACCTCGCGTACCTGTTAGTGTACGACCTGGGTTGGCATCTCATAACATTGCAAATGAAAGTTTCTCTCTGCTCCAGAACTTAAATCCCTGTTGGTGTAAATCCATTTCTGATGTTTGGCAAACAAAAAAGGCCCACCAAATGGTGGGCCCTATTTCATTCGTTTGTGTCCTCATCGAACACTGTAGTAAAATCAATCAGCTTGTTCAGGCCATTCTCATGAGCATTGATTGCCCGTTCACCCAACGCGATTGTGGTTGCCGAGCTTTCAATCAAATCATTGAAGATGACTTTGCGGTAATAGTTGGCGGTCTTTGTTCCGCCGTCTGCTTCCAGCAAGGATTTGTACCTCGTGGCAATGCCGAACGTCCAGGTCTTTAACCCGTTGTTATCCTTGATGATTCGGTTCAGAGCGTTAAAAGCTTCTTTGTTATGTTCAGGATTTCGAGTGCTGGTTAAGATTTTGCCGACAATGGTAAACACATCGGTAAAAATATTGCGTTCTTCCGGCGTCAGCTTTTCTTCATAGTCCTGGTATTGAGCTTTGGCTTTCACTTCGTTTCGCGCCATATTATAGCTCATGCTCATTACAGCTTCGGAAAGCGGCAGGTTGTATTGCTCAAGAGTTTCAAGACTCACTACGCGGCGGGATTTACGCTTTCGGCCAACTTCGGTTTCAAGGTTCTGCCGCTCTTCATGAAAGGCACGAACCTTTTTCATCTCTTCCTTGGTCTTGTACTTGATGAATATATAAAGGAACTCGTACTTTCTGACACCTTTGCGGCGAACCGGTTCGTAGTCGAACCAGAGGTCCGTCATTTCATTGATTTCGGCTTTGACAGGTGCAAGAATGTTTTTTTCAAAATCAGAAAAGACCTTATATTTCTCAGAAACAGTTTTTTCTCTACTGAATTTGGGCTCAGAGCTGCTTTCCGTCTTTCTGCTCTTTTTACTGCGCAGTATTTCATCTTTGGACGGCATGGAAAGCATTCCTTTGAATTCTTCCATGTCAAAGACTTTGTATTTGTAACCCTTCAGCTCATTTTGCTTGTCTGGGAATTTACGAAGCACAGCTTCCGTGACTGGTTCGAATATCACGCCGTTCGTGTAGTTGTATTCTCTGGTTCCGTTATCATAGGACAACACAATCTCATAGATGCGCATCGAATAGGTGCTTTGCATCGTGAGCAAATACTCAATACTATAAGAAGTATAATTGCTTGTCAGCTGTGCGATGTCTTTCCAGATATCTGGGTTAAAGCGCATCTGAATGGTTTTGTCTTTGAAATTGACGCGAGAACCCTTGCTAATCCAAGAGATGGTTTTTAACTGGTCTGGCCCATCAGGAACCCAGAAGGTGCGGTTTTCCAGGTTCTCAACAATCTGCTGCAGATGCGGCTTATAACCGCTGCGCATGATATCTACGCCGGTGAGCTTTGAAAATTCCTGGAATGTGATGGTGTAGTATTTCGATGCATCTCTATCATTTCGCTGGTCGATTTTGGATAGCATAATGAGCAAAATCTTTTGTTCATTTCGTGGCAATGAGTATTTTGTCTTTTGAATCAAGTCATTGCTTTTCGTGATGATAGATTTGTTGAGCGCTTTTACCTCAGGCAGTTGAGCCAATGCCATCTGTTCTTGAACTTCCTCATTACTGAGAACTTCACCAACAACTGACTCAACATTATCATTAGCTTTTGCATTGCTGTCTTTCTTTTTCATCGTCGATTTGAGACAAGCCAGATGGCTGCTCAGCCTTTCTTTTAATATGCAGCAAACCATCAAAGAAAGCTTTTCCTAAAAATGGTTACACTAAGAACATTATAATTTAGTTTACAACAATTGTCACATAATGTCAAGGTTCTATTGATTAGAATTACGATTCTTTTATTTCTTTTTAGATGCAATTTATATTTTATTCTTTTATTACTTATTCTTTATTATATATAGAAGAAACGGAGGTTATTTTGCTTGTAAAAAGAGTTTGTTTTGCTCTTCACGGGAGCTTGTTTTGTGTTTCGGAGTAGCTTGTTTGCTTTGGGAACAGAGCTTTATTTCGGTTAACTTGCGAAAAAGAACCTCTGTTTGACTCGAAAAGAACCTCTGCTTTTGATTGTGAGTACGAGCTCATCCTGAATAGAATTATTTCAAAGCTATTTCTTCGCATAAATGGCGTAGAAAAAATGCAACGTAAATAATCTCCGTTATGCAATGTCGGGTTCTTTAATTAGCAGGGGAGGGGAGAACGGGTACGACTCGGACCTGAAATGATGAGTCAGGCTATAGTAGCAATCCAGCTGCGGTCACACATTGAAGAAAGTATTGGCAAAAGCGAACGAAAATAACCTCTGTTTTAATCGCAGCGCACGGGCAAGTATCATTACCCGAAAATCTAACGTAAATAACCTCAGTTTTGCAATGCATCACGCTTGAGATTTTATATGCTTCTGGAAAAGTTCTTTAACCTCGCCAGAGACAAAAACGTAACGTAAATTATCTCCGTTTAAGTAATTGTGAAACTTCCAAGTTTGTGGTGGTCGGTCTGATTTACGCTGCTTTCTTATTAGTATATAACGAACGTAAAGAACCTCCGTTTGAAATGACTGATGCTTTGCTCGTTCAACCTCAAAATCTAATAAAAAGAATCTCTGGTAAATGCTTACAGCAATTCCTAACGGAACAGCTACCGTACCATGCTCACACAGGGCTGCTTATAATATAATAGTTTGTTTTATGGCAAATGTCATTATTCTATGGGTCAAAAAACATCCAAAATGGACAATGATAAGCATATTATACAAATAGTAGACGCGACTCACAAAAAAAGGTAATGTATCAAAGGAATCGGAGATTATTTACGTTGCAAATTTGGTTCAGCTTCGCTGAAATAAAAGCACGTTAACACGATGATAATTCTGATGTGGAAACGAGAATGACGAAGCTATATAAGAGAAGATTAACGTAGCAGTTTTGAATTTGCACTTACAGATGAATACCGATGAAAAACAGCTAAAAATGCATGGGGACTATGCGATATAAATTACAACCTGTTAAATATTGCGTAATTCTACGTTCAGGAAATGCCATGAAGCGTTTGGGTAATTTGTAAGTTCAGAAAGTTGAACGTAAATAACCTCGTTTTACAATACAGCGAAAAACTAACGTAAATAACTTCTGTTTTAGAAAAAACGAGTCGAGAGTAGAGGAATGCCCAAAATCAATGTAAATAACCTCCGCCAAGCCGCTCTCAAAGTGACACTCCCGAAAACGAACGTAAAAAACCTCAGGTTGACGATACGCCTGTGAAAGAGTGAAGGCTGCCATCATATCCAGAACGGAAAGAAAACAATCTCCGGTTGGTACGACTCACAAAGTCAAGCTCACTTGATAGTAGGGGAGAGAAGGAGAGAATGGAATAATGACTGAGCTGGAAAGTAAAATTGAACGAAAATAATCTCCGGTTTAATTGCTCAGACACAAAAACACTGCAAACTAAAAACTGCACGTAAAGAACCTCCGTTTGCTTATGGAAAGGTTTATGAACAAAAGAAGAAGCTAAAATACGAAAATAACCTCCGTTAAAGCTGGACCTGGAAAGCACTGAAATTGTGAATTGCTAAACTGTGGGTAAGTATAAAGATGAGTGAAAACAATCTCTGTTATAGTCTCAACAGAAAAAGTGGAACGTAAATAATCTCTGTTTAGTTGAGCTGAATGGATTGGTTTGGAAAGAAAAAAGTAACAGTGAGAACCTCAGAATACCACAAAGGCCAAGGATAATGTATTTATGCAAGTTTTTCTGAATGCCCACTTCGCCTGAGAGCAGCAAGAAAAGTCGATGTAAATAATCTCCGTTATGTTTATCGAAAGCAATTTTGAATTACAACAACAGGAACGCAATAACATGGACATGAAATAAACGAAATACAATAACAGGTACGCAAGTGATTTACACATTGAAAGAAATTGCAATTGTGAAATGATAGTTAACAAAACAACAATTTGTTGTGACCAAAGTGCAGGAATGGTATAATTGAAGTATAAGAGTTTTCTTTTTACACCATCATCCGAGGCACACGAAATGCAGCTGACACAGAAATGGTTGAATGATACATTAGCAAAGAACCCTGCGCTGAGTATTCAGTTACAGGGAGGAAAAGACTGTGCCAAGGTCAGCAAACCTAAAGAGCCTAAAGTGACACATCCGAAATACGGGAATCATAAGGTGTATGCGTATAAGGACGGCTTTGTGGCAGGGAACAAGGATGCAAAAGAGCATGGCAATATCGTGGATGTGTTTGACTCTACGAAAGAATATTGTCGGTGGTTAGATTTGCAGATACTTGAAAAGGGCGGAAGTATCACGGAGCTGAAACGGCAGGTCCCGTTGACAATTCAGGAAGCGTTTCAGTATGAGGGAAAAAGAATTCAGAAAATCGACTACCGAGCAGATTTCTATTATCGAGATAAAAATGGCACGGTCGTGGTAGAGGATGTAAAGGGATACGACCAAAAGAACGGCAAGTACATTCAAACCGAAGCTTTTCGCCTAAAGTGGAAACTACTTAAATCAAAGTATCCGGGTTATCATTTCGTGTTGTATTAAGGAGTATCAAATGGTTGGCAGCTATCAGACAATAACATATAACAGATATGCAGTACAAAGTGCGACAAAATTCAAGGCAAAAATCGTTGATATTCCATTCTGTGACCCTGAAAGCGGCTTTTCAATTCTGGTTGCATCTCGGATAGAAGACGGTAAGAGCATTGTCCTCAAAGGCATTATTCCGAACCCTGTTGAGAATGCTTATATTACCTATCAAGGACACTGGGAACAAGATGCACGGCGGGGAACACAGTATGTAAAGGTCGAAAGCTCCGAGATTGACTATGAGGCGGGCGGCACAGATTCGATATATGAATTGCTGACCAGCGGATACGTACCGGGGGTCGGACCCGTAACGGCAAAGAAAATCATCAAAGCATTTGGTGCCGATTCCCTCAAAATAATCGAGAAAAGCCCGGAAAAGCTGACGGAACTGGCCGGAATCAAAGAAAAGGCAGCAAAGAAAATCCACGATGCCTATATTCATATCGCAAAAGACCAGGAATTGATTTCTTTTCTACTTCCCTTCATCTCAATGCAGAAAATCAATGCCGTTCTGAAAGAGTACGGGGACAGCAAGCAGGCATTAGCCTCCATCAAGGAAAATCCGTATTGCCTATATCAAGATGTCAGTGGCATCGGGTTTGCTGCATCTGACCGCATTGCGTTGGTCGGTCTGGGAATGGACAGGAAAGACCAGCGCCGGGTGGAAGCTATCGTGCTGCATTCGCTTGAGGTGCAGGCACAGATGGAAGGCCATTCTTTCGTTTGGCTGAATCAGTTGATGGCCTGCGTGGCAACGACCGTGGAAAAGGAACTGCACGAATCACGAATTCCTGAACAATCAATACGAGATGCTGTGAATGGCGCGAGACGAAAAGGACTGCTGGTGGCAGAAAAGTCTAGTGGGAACGCAAGCGAAAAACCTCTCTTCTGCGTTTATCTGCGCCGATACTGGGCACTTGAATGCGACATCACGTTCCTTTGCCATACGTTGCACCACTGCATGAATGCAGCGTGCGGCATGGTCTCGAAAGCCGATGTGGATAGAGCTATCCAGAACGTGCAGATGAAAGATGGCTATCTGCTGGACGACACTCAAAAGCAAGCAGCATACACGGTGTATGGCAGTGACAGCCAGAACGTGACGGTAATCACTGGCGGCCCCGGCAGCGGTAAGACTACCATTATCAAAACCATCATTGAAGCGTTTATGGTTGCTAAAGGCAGCTACTATAAGGAAGAAGACATTCTGCTCTGTGCTCCTACTGGTCGAGCATCGGCAAGAATGCGGGAAGCAACAGGACACGCAGCATCCACGATTCAGTCAGCGTATTTTGGCTGCTTTGATAATGAAGCGAGTGTGATTGTGGTTGACGAATTCTCGATGTGTAACCTTGAAACGGCGCATATGGTATTCTCACTTGCTTCCCATGGCTGCAAACTGGTCATCGTGGGAGACCCTGACCAGCTTCCTGCAATCGGAGCGGGCAATGTTCTTCGGGACTTGATTGACAGTGGAGAAGTGAATGTATGTAAACTCTCCTCCTGCCATAGAAATATGGGCGCGATTGTAGAGAATGCAATACACATCAATGCTGGTGAGCAGACGAGCACTTTTAGACAAGACGAATCGTTCTTGCTGATTCCGGCCACCAAAGGTATGGAAATCAGAACAACAGCGCTGTTCAACTACTTTCATTTCGTTCGAAAATATGGCGAAGTGAATGACCTGGACAATAGACATGCGGAGGATGGAATTCGTAAAGGTGTTCAGAATATATGTCTGCTTACACCGGTCCGTAAAAAGGGAAGTGGGTATATTTCTGCAACAGACCTGAATCTTTTGATTCGGGATAAGCTTAATCCGGCAACTTATGAAAACAGCGGATTCATTGAATCCTTGAAAGGCGTACCGGAACAGGGATTCGATTACCGAATCGGTGACCGCGTGATGCTGTGCAAGAACCATAGAGGCAGCTTTGTAAACGGTGATATGGGTTTCATCACGAGCTTTGAACCGAAAGCCCTGGGCCAGGATGGCGCGATGATTTGCAACGCCTATACAGTAAGGTTCGATAACCCTTGCGATGTGGATGGCGAATGCTTTGAGATGATTGTCAGCAGAAAGACGATGCAATCTGAATTTGCGTTGGCATATGCGATGACGGTTCATAAATCACAGGGGTCTGAGTTCAAAGCAGTCGTGGTGGCGTTTGATACTGGCTGGAAACAGCTGCAGCAGCGAAATCTTCTGTATACCGCAGTGACTCGTTCGAAGAATGAGTGCAGAATTGTAGGCAATATGGACGCGGTCGATGTGGCAATCGATACGAACGACATTGAAAACCGCAACTCATTGCTCAAAAATAGGTTACAGCACTATAACAACGAAAAATACCTTGACATTCACATGACGAATTTTGGGACTTCCGGAACAGATTGTTTTACGGAATGACAGAGGAGTAAACGATATGGCTAACATGCCGTTGACTGACATTGGTATTACGCCGCGAAAAGCAAGTCAATTTTCTAGCAAGGGAATTGAAACGGTGACAGACTTGCTCGGGTATTATCCGACCAAATACTTGGATTTCAGGAATCCTATCTCGTTTGCGGAAGGAAAATATCATCAAGGAGAGCATGTTGCCATCAAGGGTAAGGTCGTGAGTGGCCGAGTGATTGATGGCAAGCATTACATGCTGCGCCTTACGGACGGGAACACTTTTTGTACGGTATTCTGGTTCAATCAACCGTTCCGCACACGGCAGTTTTCAGTCGGCGACGTCATTGCGCTTGGCGGAATCGTTTCCTGGAACGAGCAGTACAACAACATGACAATGGCAACGCCTGACTTTGTCACGACGGATATCGCGTCAGCTTTCTCTATCCAGCCGGTTTATCGGAAAATCAAAGGAATGTCGGTGGAATACCTGGAAGATGCCATTAAATTGGCGATGCCTTATACCAGAGAATGCTCGACCGAAACCTTGAGCCTGGCTCAGATGCGGGCGCTGCGAGTTCCGCCGATTGCTGAAGCCATTCACATGGCACATCAGCCGACCGATGAAAAGGAAATCAGGCTTTCCCGAAAACGCAGAGCGGTCGATGTGTTGTATCCGTTCTGCTATGAGCTGGAAGCAAAGAAAGCAGAAGCCGCAAAGGTGTCGTTCTGTCGAATTAAGAGTACGCGGGACGTTCTGAACAAGATGCAGGGAGTCTTACCGTTCAAGCTGACAGAGGACCAAAAGAACGCTGCTGAACATATGCTCACCGAGATGGAACACGGAGAACGTGTGGATACCCTGGCTCAGGGTGATGTAGGCTGCGGTAAAACGGTCGTTGCTGAGATTTGTGCATTAGCTATGGCAATGAATGGGTTTCAGTGTGCCGTTATGGCTCCGACCGTGGTTCTTGCCACGCAGCACTATGAGGAGTTCTCGAAAATCCTCGGCTCGTTCGGGTACAAGACGGTTTTCCTGCGCAGTGGCATGAAAGCAAAAGAAGAGAAATCGGTTCTCGAAGAGATTGAGAGCGGCAAGGCTCAAATCATTGTTGGAACGCATTCTGTGATTTCCGGGAAGGTCAAGTATCATAAGCTGGGTTTAACGATTGTAGACGAGGAACATCGGTTCGGCGTTGAGCAGCGTGAAGCACTCAAACAGAAAGCAAAAGACGGCGTTCACAATGTCAGCATGAGCGCTACGCCAATCCCGCGCTCGTTGGCGAACACTTTGTATGGGGAAGGCACCGAAATCGTCAATATCCATACGATGCCTGCCGGGCGCAAGCCTGTAAAGACCATTATCTGGTCTAATGAAAACAGCTGCTATAAATCCGTATACAATCAAATCAAAGAAGGTCATCAGTGTTATATCGTGTGCCCTCTGATTGAAGATTCGGATTCGGAAACTCTGGAAGGCGTTGATTCGGTTGAGACGACCTACAAAAAGCTGACAGAATGGTTTAAGCCTTACCCGGAAGTGACAATCAAGGCAATCTCCGGCGACATGAAAGCCAAAGAAGTTCAGGAAGGAATTGAAGCATTCGCTCAAAATCAGGCTAACATCCTTATCTCTACCACGATTGTTGAGGTTGGCGTGAATGTCCCGAACGCTACGGTCATTGTTATCAAGAACGCGGAACGCTTCGGATTGGCACAGCTGCATCAGCTCAGAGGGCGTGTTGGACGCAGCAGCTTGCAGAGCTATTGCGTGCTTCTGTCTAAGGACAAGGAGAATGAGCGCTTAAAGACTATGGAGGCGACCAATGACGGTTTCAAGATTGCTGAAAAGGACTTGGAACTGCGTGGGACCGGTCAGATTTTGGGCGTTAAGCAGAGTGGCAAAGACGCGGTGATGGAGATGGCTCTAAACTATCCGCAGCTTTATCAAGCAGTAAGGAAGCAGGCGGAAATCCAGTATAAAATCGACCATCCGATGGGTTGACCCTGCTTGCGAGTCGCAGATAATAAAAATGTGGATATACCACATATTTGCTATTCGTGATTCGTTAGGAGGTAATATACAGTTGTTTGGAACAAAGAAATCACAAACTCAGCCGGAACCGGTTGAGACTATCGCAGCTCAGGAACATAAGCAGAGCATTGGGAATCAGGTGATGGAAGCATTGGGCGTTGGCGAGAACGGAACCGGGCTCGATGAAGAATCTGAAATCCTGATGCCGAAACAGAATCAGCGGCAACTGGAAGCGGAGGGTGTTGTGAAGGAAAGCGTATGTGTCATTTCCAAAGATGCAGTTATCGGCGGAGGCATCGATGTTAAAGGTGATTTGATGGTTGCCGGAAAGGTAATGGGTCATATCTCTGCATCGACTGTGACTTGCGTTGGGGAAACCAGCTACATCGAAGGGAATGTGACTTGCAACAAGCTTCGGATGCACGGCGGTAAAATCAAAGGTCATGTCACGGTGCGTGAGAAGGCTGACATCAATGGTGAAATCAACGGCGACATTGAATGTCTTTCTGAACAGACTGCGGCTTTTGGCGAACATGCGGTCGTGGCAGGGACTTATATCCGGTGCAGCATGTTGAAAGTCGAACCCGGCGCTCAGATTGCAGCAAAGATTGAAATGAAGAAACCGAATGCACTTCCGGCATCCACTGGCAGCAGTGAGACGCGGCAGAGAAGTATCCGGATTCCGAACCAGACTCAAGCCATTAGCTCCTGAGCAAATCAAATCACAATCACTTGGAGGAAATAACAGTGAATAAACTGAAATCCATCTGGCAGATTGAGGATTTGCGAAAAAAGATTCTCTTTACGCTCCTTCTCATTCTGGTATTTCGCCTTGGATGCAGCATTCCGGTTCCGTTTGTATCCAATACCGCATTGGATTCGATGTTTTCCAATGACAGTATCTTTGGATACATGAACATGCTGTCTGGCGGTGCTCTTTCTCGATGCGCGTTCTTTGCGTTGGGTGTGAGTCCTTACATTAACTCGTCCATCATCACTCAGCTTTTGTGCGTGGCACTCCCAAGCTGGGAAGCACTGCAAAAAGAAACAACTGGAAAAGACAAACTAGACGAGTACACCAAACGAATTGCTCTGGCAATGGCTGCAATCATGAGCATCGGCTATTACTTCGTGCTCCGCAATTACGGAGCTCTTGAGTATACGGCAGGGAAAAGTGGGTTCTTCGCGGCGGTTGTTATTATGGCAACTTTCCTTGCAGGGTCTCAGCTTTCTGTCTGGATTGGCGGCCGAATTGATGAGTTTGGAATTGGCAACGGCGTTTCAATTCTGATTTTTGCCGGTATCGTGTCTCGCTGGACCGACATCAACACGATTGCCCATAACATTGCCGTTCAGGTCGAGAGCGGCAACTGGCTGTACTCTCTCGTGGGTATCGGGATGGTAGTTGCAATGCTCTTCGCTGTGTGGTTCGTATCCTACAGTGATGGGGCAGAACGTCGTATCCCCGTTCAATACGCAGCACGTAAATACAATGCAAGAGGCCAGGCTTCTTATATCCCCGTAAAGCTCTTGATGAGTGGTGTGATGCCGATTATCTTTGCTGGCGTTATTATGAGTATCCCGGCAACGGTAGATATGTTCGTAGACGCCACGAAGCACGTAAGACTTCATTCGGCCCTTTCTGTATTCTCTTCCGGCAGCTGGATTTACTATGCCGTATACGTTATCCTGATTGCTCTTTTCAATTTCTTCTATATCGAGATTCAGTTTGATGCTGTTTCGATTTCCAGCAACCTGCGCAATCAAGGCGGCGCAGTGCCCGGATATCGGCCCGGTCCTCAGACAACCGAGATGCTGAACAAAGCATTACACAAAATGGCACAGACTGGTTCCTTTTATCTGGCCATCATTGCTCTGATGCCGATGGTGTTTAGTTTAATCAGTGGAACTCAGATTTCTTTTGGTGGTACAAGCTTGATGATTATGTCCAGCGTGGCGCTTGAGGTTGTGCGCAGCATGGAAGGATATCTGACTGTGCGTCATCATAAAGGATTCTTGGGATAAAGGGGGAAAGGCAAATGAGCATTATCGAATTTTTCTTGGGCCTTGTGGTATTGGCAGCCAGTCTTGTCGTGAGCTGTGCATGTTATATTGTCAAAAACGAAAAGGGTGGCTTGAACGCGGCTCTTGGCGGTGCAAGTGACTTTATGACGACTCGCCGGAATGACAACAACCTGAAAGTAAACAAGTTTGTTATGAAGGTTGGCGTTGTGCTCACTATTGCGATTCTGGCTCTAACAATTATCGGTGCCCACTTTTAAGGAGAAACGCTGTGAAAAAGAATGAAATTCGCTCGATTCCGGCCAAGGTAGCCGATACGCTGCATCCGTCAAATGTGACTTGGCTTAGCGCTAAGGAAACTACAAAGCGTACGGGTGTGATTCTTTGTGTGGTTGCTGCGTCAGCTGCTTTTATGATGTTGGCGGATACGCTGTTTGGCGCAATGCTGAGATTTGCAATTTAAGGGGGCACAAGGTATATGAAGAAACTGATAGCTGCTATGCTGTCGTTTGTTATGGCTATGATGCTGTTGGCGGGGTGTGCGTCCGCTAGTACGGATAATACGTTCTCGGACCCGATGCAGCAGGTTTCACTGTCCAATGATGAGATGCTTACGTCTCTGAATAATGCGACCGCAGCACTGCAGGAAAATATCAATAAGACGGATGATTCCGCAAAAGTTGAGCTGGTGGTTGCGGATGACGGAAGCTGTTCTGTCTATGCGTCCGGCAGCAACACGGAAAGACAGGAGCTGTGCAAAGCCGATTCCGTTAAAGCGATGTTTGAAATTTACTATGAAAACAACTGGATTGATAAAGATGGCAATGTCAGTTCGGCAGGGTGATTTGCCACAGGAGGAGAATACAATGAAACGTTTGTTTGCGGGAACACTCGCGCTTGTAATGACATGCGGGCTGCTGTTTTCTGGGTGTGGGAAACAGATGACCCCCGAGGAAGAGGCAGCGTCTCAGGAAGCCGCCATTTCTCAGCAGCTGCAGGATGAAGAGAACAAGACTGGCTTGAAACGGCTTATCAGCAACAATTTAACTGAGTATGAGCAGCCGGTTCATGATTTTATCGAAGGTTTGCAGGATGGGGATGCTGAGAAGACGGCAACGGCACTCGGCGTTCCGAACACTTTCGGGGAAAAGCTTCAGGATTGGGTCGTTGTCAATGACTTTGAGACGTTCCAGAAAACGGATATGACCAATATTTGTCTGAACTCTGCCAAGGAAGGCTCGAAAGCTGCTATCAATGTCTTTATGAAAACTCCGGAAGAAGTCACGGCGGATACCTCTCCGGATTATACATTGACAGCGGAATATACAAACGGTGCCTGGGTTTTGAATCCACCAACCGGAATTCTCACCGATTATTCCTTCACAGTTCCGAACAACAAGGTGAGCTTCCAGGGAACAGACCTTTCAAGCTACACGGCAAAGAATGCTGAAACCGGCGTATGGACCGTAACACTTCCCCGTGCTCTGGACCTCGATAGTGACGCTGCCTATGTAATTTCTACAGATATGGGCGACTTTAATGGCCGTGTCTATCAGGTCGCTGCTGATGGAAATAAGAAGCAGATGCTGCTTGCGGATATCGATTCCGATACAAGAGACGCTTATCAGAGCAAGCTCTCTGCTGTCATGAAGGAAGTCTATCGTCTCCTTTCCATTGGGGCAGGGGAGAGCGACTTCTCAAACGTTCTGCTGGATTCCAATGAAATCTCGAACTGTGTTCCGGAACCAGTTGACAGCGATGATGATGTGGAAGCAATTCAGGCTAACGCTGACAAGAAAGCCCTCGGCGCATCTGTTACGTCAATTACGGTAACGCCCGATGATACGATTGAAGGATACCCGGATGCGTATACCTATCGGCTTGACGGGAACGACGGCGTGAAGATGAACGTAAAGCTGAAAGTATCTACAACAAACGGCGATGCACATATGAAGGCAACGATTGGTATGCGCATCATCAATGGTGCTTGGAAAATCGTGTCGATTGATTCGAAGCGCGATATCTTTACAGGATTGTCTGTGCTTGACCCTGAATGGTGATTTTGTATGAGATATGCGATTCGACAGGATAGAAAGGTTCGGAAACCGCTGCCTGGATGCCAGCTGACGGAAACCGAGTGGTTGGCGTGTTGGGATACGCTGAACAAGGGCATTGAATCCCAGGATGACGAGACAATCCAAAAATCTAAAATGCTGGTTCGGAGCGCAATCAAGAAAATCTACACAGAACGGTATCCAAAATCCAAGAAATGTGTTGTTTGTGGAGAGACTTGCGGAACATCAGGACTTTGCAGAAAATGCTGGCGAGCTCTTTCAAACAATGCAGTTCTGAGGTCAGAGGGGCACACGCAAAAAGACCGTGTTGCAAATCAACAGGGGCCTTGTATCGTATGCGGTCGAACACCGGTTCTTTGCCGGAAAGTGTGCAATCGCTGCTACGCCAAGATGCGTGCCCATAAATTTACCACGACAGAACAGCTGATGGAATACATCAGGGATAAGAAGCAAAAGAAGTAAGGCAATCAAAGCAAATTGAAGGTGAACGAAGATGATTGACTGTAATTTGGGCCCGGATTTCAAATCCTGTTTTCTGGGACATAAACAAAGTGAATATGGCAAAACGTTCACCGTGAGATTAGCAAAACATATGTGTTATGAGGATGCACGGCTTGTTCAGCATTTCGTGAATCAGAAAGCAATGCGGCAGTGGATTGATGCTGTCACGGATTTCTGCGAAGGGAATAATGTGCTGCGGGACTGCCTTATCGGGATGACGGCATGTTATGTCGATTACTTCACCAAAGAGCGTGGAACGAAATCTGCCAAGGCAATTATGCAGCAGCAGACCAAAAAGCTGGAAAGCATCCTGAACGGAACCTATGTTCCTGAAAAAGCCGAAGCTGAACCGTTTGCTTCCAACCCAAACCTCAAGTCTGATATCAGCCTCACTTCTCTGATTGTTGATGTGGATGCAGAAAACATGAAGTTTGTTCCACCGCCAGTCCCGGCCTTGTCAAAGTGTGCGAATTGAATAGGATGAATATTGTAAGATAGATAACAATAGTTTTCTACCAAAAATAATATTCACAACCCGTAAGCGGATTCTCTATGTATGTAGAGAGTCCGCTATTTTATTTGTTTACACAAAGAAAGGACGGACAAATTATGCAATTCTCAGAGAACCAGAAATACTATCTTAAACGCTTCGCAGCTCTTCATATGCCGGAGATAGACCGTAGGGCTGCCTATGTGCGCCAGGAACTCAAAACCACCTGGATGGCGGTTGACGCTACATCCGTTCCGGATGGCGTGGTTTATGTCTATCACAATAAGGAGTACAAGCATATCGAGGATATTGTGGCTGATGTCCTGAATATTCACGGTGATTCAGCCAAAATCATGCAAATCAACAATTCTCGGCTTGCGTGCGAATTACCGACATTCGTAACGTGGGAAAAGGCTGAAACCCTCTATACGATTCCGGGAGACAAAGAAAAGCGCGAAATCGTGACATGCATGGACTATCTTTCTGTATATGGCATCAACCCGGATGAGGTCTATGCAATGCAGGTAAAGAAATCCTGGATGACAACGGGAGTTTCGTTTGACCCCGAAGCTTCGATGGAAAGCGGAGACAGGACCGTTGCACTACCGTTTGACGACAACAGTGACATGGGCGCTTATTATGACGTTCTACAAAGTCTTGGAAATGCGCTGCTCGTAGAAGACCGGAGAAACATCCATTGCAGCATCACGTATTCTATTCATAACATCGATACGCTGTTCGCTATCTGGCGCGATAAGCCCGGGCTCGAAATGAGTGTCGGATATGCCGAATACCATGTTGACGGAACATACTTCCCTGGTGACTATCTGCTGACTGTGAAAGCCAGCGGCGCAATCAATGAATTCGGTAAAGAGCAGTATAAGGCAAAAGCCACGCTGTTCTATGAAAATATGATTGTTGACAGCGTTGATTATCCGTTTGGAAATGACCGGCTGACGAGCGTTACTACCTCGCCGAACGCGGTTGACAACTGGGCCAAACTCTTCGACTATGCCCGGTATTCGCTAATGCAGAAAATGCAGTCCAGCAATGCTGCGGTGCGCAGAAACGCTTGACGCTGCGTGCGATATCCATACAATGAAAAATGTACGATAGATAACATCTACTTGGCACACTTGTGCTCGTACGATTCACAATTCGCTTAAAGGGGCGGACTTCCCATTCCGGGAGGCCCGCCTCTTTTTGCATTATAAGAAAAGGAGATTTCATTATGACCACGAAAGAACAATTCATTGAAATGGCAAAAGGCATCACCCGCCCTGGCATTGACCAAATGATGGCATGGCTGGAAACAACCGATTTCTACACTGCACCTGCAAGTACCAGGTTTCATGGGGCTGAAGAAGGCGGCTTGTGTGCGCATTCCATCACCGTTGCAAAGCGGCTTTTGGAAATTGCGGACCTGTGGGCACCCAATCAGTATTCCCGTGATACGCTGCTGACGGTTGCGCTCTTTCACGACCTGTGCAAGGTTTTCACCTATCCGGTGAGTACGCGCAATGTGAAGGATAAAACTACCGGCCGCTGGAAGGAAGTTCCGTATTACGATTTCAAGCCGAAGGAATCTGTTGGCGGCAACAATCACGGGGACCTTTCCTGCTATCGTATTACGGCGACCGGAATGCCGCTTTCTATGGAGGAGTACGCTGCTGTGAACAACCATATGGGCGTTTCGAATGCAGCAAATGCAAACACTGTCTGGACCTGCTACGAAATGCACCCGCTGTCTTGGCTGCTGCATGTGGCGGATGAGGCGGCTACCGCACTTGACAAAATCTGATTAGCTATCACAATGCTGCTCTTGGTGACAAGGGCAGCAAATTTTTTAAGGAGTGAAATTGATGAACCAAATTGCATATTTGGAATGCCGAGACGGCATCCACAATAAGTTCTATCTGATGACGATGACCGACCCTTGCGGAGTGAATTTTACGATAAGGTGGGGGCGTATCGGCACAGAAGGCAGCTCTTGCTTGCAGCCAGTTTCTAATTGGAACAAGAAGCTTCATGAACGTCTTAGTCACGGCTACGTGGACAGGACACAGGATTACCTCGATGGCAAAATCAACGGCCCGGCCGCATGGACGGGCGTGGGTGGAGCCAAGTACAAAATGACTGGCACTCGCAAAACCTGGCTTGGACATGAGCTTTATAAGATTGTTGCGGCCAAAACGTTCGAGACCGTTGAAGGCTATGAAGTCCAGGCCGGAGAAACTGGTGGATGGATTGAAAAGCCTGAAAACCTCGACCAGGACGGTCAATGCTGGGTTGCTGACGAAGCTATAGTTTTTGGCAGCTTTGCCCATGTGAAAGGCAATGCACTCGTTGCAGATAATGCTGTTTGTGAAGGCTCGGTTTGTGAAGACGCCGTTGTACGCGGTGAGGCTTCGATTAAGAGCAAAGCAATTTGCATGGGACATTCCCTTATCTGTGATTCTGCTATCGTTAATGGAATCGTAAGAGGATATGCAACGGTTGCAGAAAAGGCAAACGTTAAAGAAGGCACCCTCGTTGAGGGCGATACTTATTACATTCAAAGTTAAGGAGAAAATGTTATGAAAAAGAATAAGAAAGAAAATATCATCGTCAATGTGGAGAATGTCAAGACACGGTCTGGCTGGAACGGTGTAAAGCCGTATACCCGGATTCACACGCCGAAAGTCGTGTATACCCGGAAAGGCCGTCGTAACGGGAAGGAGGCTCTCGTATGAGCAAAACTTATTGGAGTCAGCGTATCGAAGAGCTGGCAAATTCCGAAAAAGATGTGCCGGATACTGTATTCTTCACGTCGGAAGCGTACCGCAGCTACACAGAAACCGCAGCAAAGGATATGATTACCGGTGTCTGCGGATATCTAAGAAGATGCGGATACAGCATTTCCGAGATGGAAGAAGACAGACGCGTCAATGCGTTGGCGGTTGAAATGCTCCGAAATCCGGAGATAACCGCGTATACCGATGGTTACAATATCTGCATTGGCACAAACAACAGTCTTGTAACGTCTCTGGATTCAAGAGAACTTCGGCACTACGCAATCCAGGGATTTCGTGTTCATGAAGTCGCCCATGTCCTGTTTACGGATTTTCCAACCTTGAAAAACTGGGCTGGGCATTTGAGCCAGGGTATCTGGTGGCCGAAAATCCCGGACCGTGCATCGGAAAAAGATGGAGCAGAATTGACAAAACGACTGAAAAAGCCGGGATTCTGCAAGCCATTCGTTTCTATTGCACACAGCATTGAAAACGCCCTGGAGGACGGGTTTATCGAACGTGAAATTCAGGAAATGTACGGGGGCCTGGCAACCACTGAGCTGGCAACTTTGGACGAAGTACAAATATCTGAGAGCGTTAGCTTTGGCGAAATGCTCAAGAAAAAATGCTCTCCGTTTGAAGCTATGCTCAACCAGATTCTGCTGTACGCCAAATATGACATTACGATGGATGACGGTATCCCAGATGAATACGTTCAGACGTTGGAAGACTGCGTCTTCGTGATTGACGATGTCAAGTACGAGCGCAATCCCAAGAAACGTCTCGAAGGTGTCAACGAGATTTGTTGTATCCTGTATCCTCTTGTGGCTGATTTGATTAAAGAACTGTCGAAAAAGCCGAAGCAAAAGAAAGGCTCCAGCCAGGAAAACAGCAAAAGTGGGTCTGGTATTTGTATGCCCGGTCAAGCACAGGGCAGTAGCAATGACCAGTCCCAGTCTCAGCAGGGGAACGGTAATCCCCAGTCTCAGCCCCAGGTCCAAAACCAGCAGGGAAGTAGCAATTCTCAATCTCAGCAGGGAAATGCAACGTCCGATGGCGGTGCTGATTCCAATTCTGGTGCAGGTGGAACTGAAAACAATGCGGATTCTGATAAGGAAGCGGGAGAAAGGCTTCAGAAGGCTCTGGAAAAGATTGAGCAAATTGCAAAGGATGCTGCTAAAAGAGCTGGCTTGACGGAAGGAAAGAACCAGAACTCGGAGAGCATCACGCATAGCTCAGCTCGGTCCCAGGAAGCTAAGGACCGCAATAACGGGAAACAGAACGCTAAAGCTGCTCAGGCGTCTGACAAGAGTAATTCTAGTGTTCAGTCGTCTGGTAAAGGCGGTTTTTCCGGTACACCTGACTTGTCTGCTGCAAAACGGGACATCAATTCGATTGAAAATGCCCGCAAGAAAGACGCGGCAACGGAAAAGGCAAATCGGGAAAAGAACAATGAACTGAATGAGGAAGCTCGACACATCAGTTCTGAAATCGGGGCCAAAGTTACGGTTGACCGTGCGCAGGAAGTGAGTAAATCGAATGTCGCTGTTTACAACGAACTTTCTAATGACTTGCTTGTTGTGACGAAGAATCTGGAACGGCGGCTCAAAACCATGATTCGCGATGAGGAAAATGACGATACTGTTTCCGGTCTTCCCATGGGAAGCCGGGTGGAAGCTCGTCTGGCTTATCATCGGGATGGCAAGATTTTCAGCCGCAAGAACTTTCCTCGTGACAATCCTCGTCTTGCTGTCGGTTATCTGTGCGATGAATCCGGTTCCATGCGCGATGATGCGATTGAAGCTTCGATTCGTACTGGTATTATCATTCAGGACCTCTGTTACCGAATGGAATTGCCTTGCTATGTGTGCGGATTTACAACGTCTGGTTTTGGTCTGCAGATTATCAATTATGTGGACCAGGATATAGACGGGAAGGATAAGTACCGCATTACCGGTATGCAGTCTCGCTCTGGCACTCCGACGGGACCCGCGATGAAGTATATGGCTCAAAAGCTCAAGAAGGAAACTGCTGAAAAACGGCTCCTGATTGTGAGCACTGACGGTTGTTCTAATTCTGGCCGTGACGGCATCCAGAAAACCATCAAAGAACTTTCCCGTTACGGAATTTTGGTTGTTGGTGCTGGTATTGGCTCTGCCCGTGCTCAGGTAGAAAATGAATTCGGCAAAAACTTTATTGATATTGGAAATCTTGAAGCGATGCCTCAGATTTTGTGCAATATCGTAAAGCGTAATCTCGCATAACAATTTTCGCACGGTGTTTGTATCTGAAAAGGGTATGAATATCGTGCGATTTTTGTATTATAAAAATAAAAAGGAGAATCAACCAATGAAAAACGTTTATACCCTGAAATGCACTCAGCTTGCTCCTGAATACAAGGAGAACAAAGAAATTATCGAATACGAGGACACGCTGGAGAAATATGAGTCCGTGACCTCGGAAGAATATATCAGAAGCCGCAAAAGGCTCACCGATAGAATCTGTAGCGCTGCACTTCCCGATAGGCTCCCATACAACTATTGCATTGAGCGCGATGACAAAGAGCAGAAGGGGACGGTGTACATGACCAGCGCTTTTGCCACCAAACTAGCGACATTGGCTTATGGCTTGTCTGAATGGCTGCTTGAATATTATGCAGGTACAAGATGCTTCGCTCGTCTTAATTTCGATAATTGCGATGCTTTGACGGATGTGCAGGCGTTGCCGATTGCCAACCACGTTCTGAACGAGGAAGAAGGCGACCTGTATGACGTGACCTGGAAACGCTATGCGGAAACCGCAGCAAAAGACCTTGTTCCGAAAGAGGGCTTGAGCGACGAGAAATATGCCGGTATATGCCGCTGCTTTGAGGAAAAGCTGTACGTTATCGTGTATCGCACGGCGGTGCTCCTCAAAAAGCATCCTGAAAAGCTGTGCCTGACCTGCCGCATTGAAACTGACATCTTCAACTTTGCGAAAATCGTGTTCAGTGAAATGCTTGCAGCCAAAATTCCGGCAATGTGTGGTGCTTAAAGTTTTCTGACTTGGGTGCTTGCACATTCGTGCGAAGTCAATAGAATAATAGCTGTACGATAGATAACAAACATCGAACGGGCATAATGCCTTTCGTACAATTCACAATTCGCTTAAAGAGGCGGACTTCTTGAGAAATCGAGAGGCCCGCCTCTTTTTGCATTATTAAAAAGGAGTGCAAATTATGGAAACAAAAATCACACGTGAACAGGTTTTAGAGACTATGGCAAACGCAAATCAGGTGGAAGGCTTTGACCCCCGCCTGGTAACGACTTGCTACAAGGACGCAGATGGCAACGCCCGGATGTATTTGCAGGCTGAACCCGCCATGATGTGGTTCCGTCTGAAACATCCCGGTGGACGCCTGGAACAGATTGTCTATCGGGCAAATGACATGATGGCAACGGTTGAAGGCCGCGTCATCGATGAAAACGGGAACCTGTTGGCGAACGCTTTTGCAACCCGCTATCACGCCGATGACCAGTTCGGAAAGGATTACATCCAGAACGCTGGAACCGCTGCAATTCGCAAGGCTCTCGGTAACTGTGGATTTGGAACTCCCGCCAATGCAGAATACATCGAAGGAGTTACGGTTTGCCATGAGGCAGCCGAACTTACCGATGCTCCTGTTGACGACGGTGTAGAAGCCAAGATTCCGGTTCCACCTGTTCCCAAGGAAGTTGTTGAAGCCGAAAAAAACGAAAAAAAGACTGCAACGCGGACTCGTAAGACAGCCAAAAAACAGGAACAGCCGAAAGAAGCTGCACCGGTTGAAACCAGTCCGCAGACTGAATCTGAGCCAAAACCTGAACCGAAATCTGAACCGGCACATACGCCGATTCCAGTTCCGCCTGTTCCTTGTGAGCAGGAAGCGGTGAAGGAGCCTAAGACGCTGGAAGAAGCCTTGAGTTTCAAGATTCCTTGCGGACGCTACGGCGGTCAGACCATGAAGGAGCTGCTGGACAGCGGCAATACAGCTGCCATCACCTATTTCTTGCGGCCTCTATTTACAGGGAAACCTGTTCAGGCTGCTGCTCGTATTCTTGCAGGTCAATATAACCTGTAAGGAATTATGAGTCGGAGAGGAGATGGTAAGAAAGGAAGAATAACAATGTTAAGTATGGAAGCAGTTCTTGGCGTCGTTGGAGCTAAGACACGTGGAGGAGTATCTCGCACCGGTGAAATAGAAGTTCAATGCCCTATGGGGGTGTGTGGACATAAAAAGAAACCGGTGTACTTCTCTGTGAACCTAGAACGAGGGCAGTACAACTGTTTTCACTGCTGCAGCGGTTGTCCGTACAGCGGTGGAATGGTTGACCTGTTTTGCTTGTTCAACGGACTTGACCCTCAGAATCGGCAGGAAGCAAACAAAGCGTTGGCAAATGCTTTGGATGGCAAACCTACCGAGTCAAGAGTCACGTTCCAGTATCAGCCGGAACCAACGGTTGATATCAAGTCAGATGAAGAACTCGATAAGGTGTACAGAGAGGTTTTGAATGAACTGACACTGAAACCTGAACACCGGAACAATCTTCTCAAACGGGGCCTTACCAATGAGGTAATTGACAAGTGCTTATATCGTTCCGTACCAGAGCGATGGGTGAGCGTCTTTGTCAAACTCAAAAAGCGAGGTATTTCTTTTGAGGGCGTTCCGGGATTCTATGAGAAGAATGGAAAGACTTTTTCCGCCTGCTCAAAATCAGGATTCTTCATCCCGTATTTCAATCCGAAAGGCCAGATTGCGGGGATGCAGATTCGATTTGACAAGGGTGACAAACGATATCTCTGGTTTTCGTCTGCCGGATTTCAGGGTGGATGCAGTGCCAGAAACATTGCGAGTTACGGTATTCCTGGTGTTATGCCGGAATGCAAAAAAGGTCAAATCGTGTATGTTACGGAAGGGGCACTCAAAGCTCACATTGCTTGTGAGCTGAGCGAGAGCCATGAACCGTACATAGCCCTTGCGGGAGTCAACTGCTTTAACCAATGGGAAATGACCTGTGAGTATCTGAAATCTCAAGGAATTACCCGCGTGGTGGATGCGTTCGACTCTGACCGAGAGAGTAATGAGCATGTTAAAAATGCTCTTGCAAAACTCTATGAAATCGCGTCCCGATACGATATCACGATGACTCGTTTTAATTGGGGCACGACATATAAAGGCGTGGATGACTATTACCTTGCATTTAAGCAGGGGAAAGTATTCCGGCCTTTTGTTCCGAATACCACAAACGAGACAAACAGCATAAAGTTTGTGCCGTTTGTCCCGGTGAAAACAGCATAAGAAAAGGAAAATTATTATGGCTTACAATCAAAAAAATCAGAACACAAACAAGGAAGACGATTTCGTCATCTACCAGCTTCAGGGACAGAAAAGCTTTCTAAAGTTCAAGATGGACTGGGCAAATATCGGCAAGCTGCATTTATCGTTTGTTGCCCATACTGGACGGCAAAATGGATGCAAGCAGACGGATTTTATCGAAGCGGCTCTCGATGTTGAGGGCGGCAGCGGTGCAATCTATCTTGCGGAAGCCGTCTTGAACGGCATGATGGGCCAAAAGCGTATCCAGGCAATCAAGAAAGCCAAGGAGACGCAGGCAAAGTATCCCGAGGAGCTCTTTGTGTACAACGGCGGAAGCCCGGCACGCAACGACCGTCCTGTGATGTGGCGGCAAATTTCGCTCATTCCTGGTACGAAATCGGCTTATGTGTTCCAGGCAGTGGAAGCAGAAGGTATTCAGAATCAGATGGGTGGATACCAGAAAAAGCCAGATGCGGAAGTCAAGCGCATTCTTGTCAGCTGCTCTAAGGAAGACCTGATTGGCCTTGCAGGGGCATTCAAGATGCACTGGACCGCATATCTGTCCAACGCAGAACGGTATACTCAGCACATGACGAATCATCGGGAAGCTCCGGCTGCAGCAAGTGACGCACCTGTTCAAGCTCCGGCACCCGCTGTAACACAGGCACCTCCTGCACCGGTTCAGAACGTCAACATCCCCGACACGGCCTACACCATCTACGATTCTATCGGTAACTGGATGCGGGTCGCAGGAACCCCCGAACGGGCTCTTGAAATGCTGCGGAATGCTATTACCACGATGAAGACCAAGGATGGCTATGTCCGTCGTGATAATAAGGAGTATGAGGCGGCAAAGGAAATGATTCTTTCGGGAGCAAAGAAGGGGTTCAATACCGTTTCTTTGTACAACGGTGATAAAGCCGTCCAGCTGTATGTGACGGTTTGCCCGTACGTTCTCTAATCATAACAGCAGTGGTATCTATCACAGATGCCACTGCTTTTTTGTTTGTTGCTGAAATGTGCGAATTGTAGAAAATTAAAATAGGTGGCCAGACGAACGCGAAGGAGGCGATTATTATGTCGGCTATCAGTGATGTTGTGAACTATTTTCAATCTCTTTATCAATCTGGTGATATCAAGCTGGCTGTTGATATTGCATTGATTGTGATGCTGATTTGGTTTATCATGCGCGGCGTAAGTCGTTTGTTTGAGACTCTAGTTCTTGGAGCCATCACGATTTATGGCGTAAACATGTTTCTTAATTATATTGGCGTTACGGTTGACTATCAAGGACTGTTGAGCCAGATTGGATTCTATCTGAATCAATTTCTAACCTTCATCAATAACAATTTACCGAGGTGACATTTTTGGAAGAGAATAACATTGTGCTTTCCCGCACACAACGAATGAAAGATTTTGTGAAAAGTTGGGCACTGCCGGTCATTTGCTTTGTGGTGTTCTGGCTGATTTTCAAATTCGTCCTTATGACTTCCATTATCCCAACACAGTCAATGTATCCGACTCTTTCGGCACCGTGCTTTACGGTTGGAGTGAGAACGGACGTTTTGAACAAGTCTTACGAGCGCGGCGACATTGTTCTGTTTCAACGTGATGATGGTAACGAACGCTTTTATGCCAAACGAATCGTTGGTATGCCTGGAGATGTGCTGGAAATCAAGCACGGGCAGACATATATTAACGGTGTCGAATACGAAGAATCTTATTTGAACGAAACACCGGAAGACCTTGACTTTGGACCGTTTCAGGTTCCGGAAGACCATTATTTTATGATGGGCGACAACCGAAACAATTCGTATGATTCTCGGTATTGGGATGAACATTTCGTTCCGGCCAACAAGGTTATGTCTAAGGTGTATCTGCATTTTCATCTGGGACTTTCAGACAAAGACTCACAAGATGATATGGCTGTTCAGAAAGGAGAAAACTGATGGGTAACAACAAAAAGCGGGCAAAGAGTGCTGCTGAAAATCCGATTATTATCATTGCCGTTTTCTTGGTACTGGTTGCAATCACGCTGATTGCGAGCTTTGCTGTTGCGAAAGCCAACAAGATTGATATTACCGAGCTTGTTTTGAACGGTGATATTGAGCTTCAGGTTGGTGAAGAGGAAGCAGTTGGCTTCAACGTTGCCACCGCAAAAACCGAGGACAACGACAAGGTAGTTGCCGCTGTAAATCGGCTGAAACTGGTCTGGACCGTGGAAAATGAATCTGTTGCGGTTTACGATGACAGTGAAGGCGTATTGCGAGGCGTATCTGAGGGCTCTACCGTCTTAACCTTGGCTACCGAAGACGGTAAATTCTCTGATTCCTGCACTGTAACTGTTGTTCCGGCAGAAGCCGGGCAGACACCGGAATCAGCCGCAACAACAGCAGAAACGGCAAATTGAGAAATCGCGGCAAGGGTTCTTTGGTGAGCGGCTTTTTTGCGCTTCCTTTTATCTGGCAGCAGGGAAAATCTAGTTTTGCACTATTTTCACTTGCCCATTTATGCGAACTGAATACAATAAAAATTGTACGATAGATAACAAACATCGATACGGGCATAATGCCTTTCGTACAATTCACAATTTCGCTTAAAGAGGCGGACTTCCCACATTGGGAGGCCCGCCTCTTTTTGCATTATAAAAAAGGAGCGTAAGAATTATGACCACTACTATCAACAACACCACCACTACCAACAACAATGTAACCATGAACGCACCTGCCTCAGCAACTAGCGCGGTCGTCAACACAACCATCAACACAGCTGCCGTGACACCAAACTTAAAGGACCCCGACCTTGTGGATTTCACACTGGATGGGGCAGAAGCACAGTACAAGGCTGGCGAGTACGACAAGCTGCTTGCACAGTGCAAGCAGGACGCAGCAAATACTAAATGGCTTGAGGAGGGGATTCGTGACATTCGTTTTGAAGCGAGTCATGATGAACCTCTTTGTGCGGATGAATACGCCAAGCAGATGAAAGTGAGCGAAGAAGCGGTCCTTGATACGCAGCAGAACGCAGGGCTGAATCTGACCACCTGTATCGGTAAGAAGCCGGTAGGGGACAGTGCAGTCCGCAGCATTTGTGACAGAGGCATGATTGGCATGAACTGCTACGAACTGCTTCGCAAAGAACGCCGCGAGAGCTTGAAAGAGGTCTTGAACCTTATCCTGGCAGAACGGAAAGGTGCGGTACAGGTTAAGTACAGTTACGACAAGGTTCGTGCTGTGCATTCTGCCCGCTATGTAGCTATCGGAAACGATAAGCTCCTGAAAATCATGGACGATTATATGGACCAGAACTGGCCTGACCGTGAATTCGAAGGCGGCTATTTGTCTCACGAACTTATGAAAGTGGTCATCGACCTTGGAGCCTACAAGCAGCAGTTCTTTCGCAAACTTCCTTCTGGATTTTCTGCGGGGTATACTCCGGCAGTCATGATGATTAGCTCGGATGTTGCTGCATCTGCTGTACGCCTGATTCCGTGCTTGAATATGGGCAGCGGCATTGTGGCACCCATGGCTAAAGATGTGGCGATTCCGCATATCGGTGAAGACATTGCAGCACGAGTTACGAATGCTTTTGTGGCTTTGCTTGCGTATTTTGACGATGCGGCTACCGACCTGGATAAGCTGCGTAATGTTCTAATTCGCAACAGTAAAGCAGCGCTTGTTCGCGTTTTGAAAAGCGGTGGTATGCCGAAGCAGGAAGCACTGGAAGCTCTCGAAGGCTTTGACGCTGTGTATGGCGATATGCCTGTAACTGCTTTGGATATCTACTTGGCAGTATGCGATGCATACGCTGGTGTGGTTCGCAATCACACTCAGGATGCTAAGAAGATTTTCGCTGCCGCTGACTGCGTTGCACGCTGCGCTCGTACTCGCTGGAGCGATGTGGATATGCCTGGTAAGGAGGAGCTGTAATGGTAAAACCTAAAAATGTATTTATCCTGCTGGTTATAGCCGTACTTGTGTATGGCTTGTGCCGCTGACTTTGAAAGGAGAAACAACCAATGGCAAGCTATGATGGTACTAACAAATCCAGTGCGGGGTGTGCTCAGCATCTTCCGTACTGGGAAATCAATACTCCCTACACCAGGGAACTCTACAATGAGGCAATGGCCGAGGCAAGCCCGGAAGCAGTTAAATTCTGTAACCCGGACGGCTATAATGGCCCTGAAATCGAGGTCGATGCAAGCACCTTGACGGAGGACCAGTGGCAGGCACGGCGTGCAGACCATTTGGGCGGTTCTGACATTTCCGCTATCTTTGGCGCAAACAAATTCAAGACGAATCTTGATTTGTTCTACGCCAAGACTGGAAAGCAGCCGATTGTCCCGGAAGAAGAAACTTCTCAATCCCGGTTGAATAAGCTGTGGGGTCATATCTCGGAGGAGTATGTAGACGCTTGGCTGTCGGAACGGTATCCGTACAACGATATCATCACCGATACCAACATCTATTCCATGCCGGGAAAGCCTTATATCACGGCCAACATTGACCGTATGATGCGCAAGCCGGACGGCTCGTATTGCTTGGTGGAAATCAAAACTACGAGCTCGTTCAACAAGGCTGAGTGGGAGAATGGCAATATTCCTATTCCGTACATCTATCAGGTTCGCACTTATATGGCGATTCTTGGCGTTTGGGAATGCGTTGTGGTCTGCATGTTTGACCGCGATACGCTTATCGCAAATACCATCAAACGTGACCTTGATGAGGAGATGCGCATTATCCAGGGATGTGACGACTTCTGGCAAAACCATGTTGTCCCGCGTATCCCGCCCGAACCTCTTGGTGATACCAAAGCCCTCATGGATACCCTGCATCGTTATACCGGCGATGCCAACAAGTCTGCGCCCGGCATTTTGTTGGGCTCTGAATACGCAGAACTCTGTAAAGAGTATACGGACGCTTATGCTAAGTATAAGGCTGCCAGCGATGTAGCTAAAGGGTACGAAGCCCAGTACAAAAAGCTGGCAGTGCCTTTTGCGATGGCTATGGGCGTTAGTACCCAAGGGACTGTCATTGGTCCAGATGGACTCAAATGGCTTGTTAAGCTCACCCCCAAGATGAGCAACGCATCCATTGACCGGCAGAAACTCGAAGCATTGTACCCCGATGCTTTCAAAGCCTGTGACGTTCCCAGACGTGAAACGAGCCGGACATTAACGATAAAGGTGGTAAAGAAATGACATTACGAGAACATACTGGACGTACGGTCGAGTTTAAGCTGGTTGACCGTAATACCAACATCGATTTTGCAGAGGATTGGCTGAATGCCGGGGCTCTGCAGCGTGACACTGATGGAGCGTATCTTGTTGACGACATCGATTATATTCGCGATTACGCAAAAGATGCAATCAAGGGATGCAATCCAGATGTAGAAGGCAAGTTGAATGCAAATTTATTTTGCTTTTAATTCGCTTTTTGCTTGACAGTGTATGCGGCCGGAGTAAAATGTTAATTAGTTAATAGATATCATCTTACTTCCACAGCGGCAGCTTGAAAAGTTGTCCTCCGGAACCAAATCCGGTCGTGGTTCATTTTTCATAATTCGCTTAGAAGCGGACTTCCTGTTTTCAGGGAGCCCGCTTTTTTGTTTTGAATTCCCAGTGCATTGCACTGTTTTTTATAGATGTCCGAACAGCTAACTTCAGTTAGTCTGCACAACAAATCACAATCCATACTAATGGAGAAAGGAAGGTAATCTATTATGATTATCAACAATGTTAAGTATCTCACCCTGTCGGAATACTGCGAAGCAGTGAATGCTGAACGCAGCAAGACTGGTCTCAACCCGATTTCTGAGGGAGCTGTCCGCACTAAGGTCGCTCGCCATCAGATTCCGGCCGAGAAAATCGGCTGTCAGTGGATGGTAGTCTCTGGTACTCCGTGGCCCGAGAAAACCGTTCGCTAACCGATTCCCGTATCCAAATCACAACCCAAACATGAAAGGACAATCATGAAAATGAAAAACTTCAAAATCAACTCCGAAAACATAACCAACATCGCTGCACGAATTGTCGTTGCAGTAGGCATCATCGTTCTGGTGGTTGTTGCGTTCAAACTCGCAGCATTTCTCCTGACCAAAATCCTGTTCCCTTTGCTGGGCGGTGTGATTCAGATACTCTTCGAGGCAACTAGCTGGATTATCCCGCTGTTCCTCATCAGCCGCACCAAGACTTTCCAGAAGGCTTATAACGCAGCTCGTGGAAAGCACGAGGAGAAGGAGAACAAAAACAAATAACAGCACAGCCTTTGTCCGGCACGGCTCATCTGCTTAAAGCGGGTGGGCCGTTTTTTGTTGCAAAATATGAGGATGGCAAAAAAATGAATGTGTACAAAAGTATGGGCTTGAAACAGGTGACATCGGAACAGGAACCTCATGTGCAGAAAGACCCAAATGGAGAGCAGCGGTGATTCATATGCTTTTTGCTGCTTGCACATCTGTGCGGGTTAGGTACAATTATAAATGTAGCATGGATACCATCTCATTTAACTTATCATTAACACTCATGCGCTCGGTTGCTACACCGGGCGCTTTTTTGATATACAAAGGAGGATTTTTTGATTATGTCATTTTATTATAAACCAGAATGGTGCTTATATGCTGCCAGCGAAGTGGAACGAAATCAGGCTGCAAAGAAGCGCTTTGTTGATGAATATGAAAGCAATGTTTGCTACCGTAAGGAAGCCAAAAACCTACTCAATGATAAAATAATGGGCTTAACGGAAGTCGTACCTTCTCGTCGTGCCGATACGGTGAAGGTGGCTGCCGTTATGAGTTATTTACTATTCAATGAAAACAAGCCAAAATGGACAAAACTTGTACAGCTGTTGGGGCGCGATTTTTCCTATATGCCTCGAATGGTAGGTGCAATGTACGCAGGTACGAAGGCAGCATACGATTTCACAGATGAAATCAACAAACCGGAGAACGTGGCAAAGAGATATCTGTTTTTCTTGTACGGATATGCCAGCCCGGAAAGCCAGCTTCCCCAAAACAAAGATGTCTATGATATCTGGACCCGAAATTTGGCAAATTCAGAAGGCGAAGACAGCGCCATCCAAAGAGAATTCTTTGCGAAACTTGGCACAGGCGTACAGAAAACAATTAGTGACCTTCAGAACAAAGTGATTGCCGATATGAACAAAGCAACTATTGATGTGAAAGTAAACGATAACTTAACAATCCAAAAGACAGAATTCAGTGATTCGAATTACTCCATCATGTGTGATGGCTATGCTATCTGTGAAGATGCTATGTGTCAGGCAGGCGTTGGCTTCAAACCAGTAGCAAACAGACCTCTAACAAAACAAGAGTTCCGTAATATGCAGGCAAATCTCGCGGAGGATGTTCAGTTTGTCTGCAAAGAGGACGATGACAGCTTTTGCTTTGGCATGCTGGAAGCCCTTGTTATGGATGGACTTATCACCGTTGATGATAAGAACAACATGCTGATTTCCCAGAAAGTATCGCAGCAGACGCTTAATCTTATCAATCTTTATAACTTTATGCTTCCTGTTTACGCGTCAGTCTACAACTTGGCGAATGCTTACGCCGATGAAATTCGTAGAGCTGTTTCGCGTGAGCTGTTTGGACAGGATGAGGGTGCTTCGGATGAAATGTTCGTTAAGCAGATTGACGCTCTGAACAAAAAGCTGGTAGACGCAGAGGCTTGTGTAGAGCGAGCTGAAAACAAGGCAGCTGATGCAGACAAGCTGCTGCAGCAGAGTAAGAAGCGCGAAAACGCTCTGACATCCAAGCTGGAAACGGCGTATGCGGAGATTGACGAACTGATGCAGCTGGTTCCGGAAGAGACAGAGGATGATTTGCCAGATGAGCAGGAGGCTCTTGAGGAAGAAACCTTGCAGCCTGACGATGAACCCGATGTCGATTATGGAAAAAAGCTGGATGAACTACTTCAGAAATATTCGGTTGCTGTCGTTGGCGGCAATCAAAACCTGATGAAGCGATTCCAGGTTCTTCATCCCGATGCCATCTATGTGAGCAAAGACATGGTGGCGGCCTGTGACCAGATGATTCACGCTGCAGACCTTGTGCTCTGCAAGGTGGATTCCATGTCCCATGCACTTTACAATAAATGCAAAGTGACATGCCATCGTTATGATGTTCAGATGAACTATCTGCCGAATGTCACATCCTGCACGCGCCTTGAAAAATGTATGTGCGAGATGATTGAGGCACTCTCTGCTTGACGGATTGTGCGGCACGGATAAAATAATAAATGTACGATGGATAACATTGAACGGTTTCATACGTTTGGGACCCGTCGCACAATTTACATTCTGCTGATATAGGCAGCCATCCTTTACCGGGTGGCTGCCTATTTTTATCGGCACATCAAATAGAAAGGAGTTTATCAATGAGTAAAAACAAGAACCAAAACAAAAATCAGACAAGTTACGAAGAGCAAAACCGACAGCTTGTCGATGCTCTCTATGAGCAAAAACTTGTAAAGCCAACATGCAGCGACTGCGATGACTATTTTGGTGCGATGGTTTCCATCTTGGCAAAACGCGGATTCGAGCAGGAATCTTTCGAGCGAGAACTTCACAAATGCGAAGGGAAAATGAAGAAAAGCCTTGAGGATAGTGGCAACCCATATTTCTTGTGGCTTGTGCATAATTGTCAGGCGTGTTGGCTATCTACGCCGGTTGATGTTGCAACGCCCGGAAGCGAGGATTACGATACATGGTCTTACTATATGTACAGTAATGACGTAAAGGCGTATCTTATCACGGTAAACGAAAAAGTCGAAAAAGTGGCATATCCGAAATGTTTGGAGGTGCTGCGAGAAAAATAAAGGGGTAAGCAAAATTGGATAACACTACTATCACGCTAAACAAGTGCAACGTAAAGCGTGTACTGAAGGCCGTACCAACGAGCACAAATTACGCCTGCTGTATTTTTACAACTTGTGTAAAAGGGCAAGAGGATATGTTTCCTCCTGAGGTGCGCAGATACGGCGGGATGACGGCAGAATTCAAAGCCACATCTCAGCATATTCCCGTTGAGCTGTTGAAGAAAATTTCATTTCGCCTGGAAGGACATTGGGCACCGGATTCTAAAGAGGAAAACGAGAAAATCTTCGTTGCAGAAAAAGCAACCGAGATTTTGCCTGAAACCGAAAGCGAGGTTTGCAAGTTCCTGATGCGGAATTGCAGCAGTTTAGGAAAGACGATGGCAAACCATATTGTTGAACGTTTTGGGATGAACACATTGGACGTTTGCGCTCATCACTGCAAACAGCTGTTTGACATTCCAAGAATCGATGACAAGGTCATTGCCAAACTCAACGATGCCTGCTTGTCCGCTCTGGTCCGCGCAGATGTTCTTAAACTTCTGCAAGGCGTAGACGTTTCACCATCCGCTATCAACACATTGGTTGAGACGTACGGAAATGAAACGATTCACGTTCTGGAAAACAATCCCTATAAGCCCGTCCCGATTTTGGGCTTTGCGGTGATGGACCAGATTGCGCTGGCAATGGGCGAGCCGGTAGATTCCGAGCGCCGCATGACCTGCGCGACAATCGAAGCATTACATATCGCCTGCCAAAAGACAGGAAGTATGTGTGCGGAAGAGAGCGCTATCTTAGCTCGGATGGCCGCGCTCACTCCACAGGTGAGTGCAGAACGTCAAAAAGAATCGCTTGATGATGTTGCCAAGGTATATGCGATTGTCAAGCAGGGCAAATACTACTACGATAAAGATGATTTTTTGGCAGAGCGCAAAATGTCTGCAAAAATCGTCGAGCTTGCCAGCGCCAAGCCGGTGAAAGAACGCGAAATTGAGGATGCCTTTATTAAATGGCAGAAAGAGAACTCAATTATTCTTTCTCCGCGACAGGCTGAGGCTGTACGCAATTTGAAGTACCGTATCTCTATTGTCACTGGAGGCCCCGGTACAGGCAAGACCACTTGTCTGCGGGCTATCATGGATGTGTACCATATGGTATGGCCGGATGAACATATTCTATTGATGGCTCCAACGGGCTTGGCCGCCAAGCGTATGGCGGAAAGCACCGGTATGAACTCATCCACGATTCATAAGGCTTGTGGCTTGGTTCCGGCAAATAATCCGAGCGGATTCACAGCGCAAGGAGACTGCACCATCTGCGGTTTCATTGGCATTGATGAAATGAGTATGGTCGGTGAACACCTATTCGCTTATGCAATCGACGCTGTTTTGAGCAGCCCATCCACCAGAATTGTGCTGCTTGGCGATACGGACCAGTTGGCTCCTGTAGCTCGTGGTGACGTTTTGCGTGATTTAATCAAGTGCGGCGTTATTAAAACCGTTCGCCTTGATGTCAACTATCGGCAGGGGAGTACCTCGACGATTACAGATGCTTCCATCAAGATTCGTGAGAATCGTGCCTATACCGGGGATACCCGAAATCTTGTGTTTGATAATGAATTTCGCTTCATTCCGGTTGTTAACAAGGATAAAGAAAAAGAAGCGAATGAAATCATGAATCATATTGTTGAGGAGTATTTGAATGGCGTGTCCAAATACGGTATGGAGGGTACGATTGTTCTAACTCCTACGCATTATGATAAAGGCACGCCGAGCGGATATCTGTGCAAGAACCGTGTCAACACCGCAATTCAGGCGGTCGTGAATCCTAAAACTGATGATAAGTTCTGTGTCGAAATCGGTAAGCAGCTGTTTATGGTTGGTGACCGGATTATTCAACGAAAGAACACAGAACAGGTTATTAACGGTGACTTGGGAACGATTCAGTCGATTGTCCAGCTGGAAAGCGATGTTGCCGTTGAAATCTACTTTGACTCGAAAGGAGAAACTTTAGTTTATAACAATGAAGATATGAAAGATATTGAGCTTGCGTATGCCATTACCGTGCATAGCTCTCAGGGATGCGAATTTCCTTGCTGCATTATTCCGGTGAGTATGACATACGGAGTGATGTTGACAAAGCCTTTGTACTATACCGGTATTACGCGAGCCAAAAAGAAATTGGTGATGATTGGCGATGAGGAAGCATTGAAATATGCGCTTCAGAATTTCCGTAAACAAACCCGCAAATCCTTGCTCGGTCCGCGCATCATCACGAAACTAAAAAAAGCCAAAACATAAAATTAGTTATAGCGGGAGTTCCTCATGACAGGAGCTCCCGCTTTTTCGTTTTGTGTGAATAATGCTTCAAATAAACGAATGTATGATTGTTGCACGCCTTTGCGAGGTGCAGATAATAGATATTGTAGAGTTAAAGGGTTGAACAATCAGTTCACGAAGGCTCTACTACGATGATAATCGAAGGAAGGAGGTAGTTCGAAATGAATATGAAAAACAGCTTGCAGAAACGCACCCCGGTGCAGAACCTCCAGATGGCTGTAGGTACTGCTTGTGCAATGGGCACTGCGGCCATGATGAGCACGGTTATGGCTTATGCAAATGTTAGCACTGCTATTGACAAAGTGTTCAACGTAGGCAACCAGGTTAGCAACTCTATTGCTAAAGGCTTGACCAACGTCGTTGTTCCTATCGGCATCGCAGTATTTCTGTATCTGCTGGTGCGTATGCTGCTGGCCAGTGACCCGAAAGACGTTCAGACTTATAAGAAACGTCTTATCGTGGTTGCCATCATCGTCGTGGCTGCTGTTGCAGTGCCCGGCCTGATGAAGGTTGCTAATGAACTCGGTGGCCAGATTAACGGCGAGCTCGGCGGCAATAACATTGGCGGCTAATATTCGCTTTGCGGCTAAAAGGCTCGTCCGAGTAATCGGGCGGGTCTTTTTTTATTGAAAGAAGGTGAGCAACATTAACTCTCTTATAAAATGTAAACCCGTAAAAGGAAAGAAAGCCGTTAAGCGTTCCATGGCCGCTATTATTCTTGCATTTGCAATGACCGGATGCATTGCGCTTTCTGCGGTTTCTGACCTTGTCAGTAACTTCCTCAGTCTGGTTGTCATGGTCATCGCACGTATTATCTTGCAGTTTTGTGACCTTATTATGAATCCGCTGCTCGAAATTACGCAGATGACGACAGAAGAAGTCGCCCATTATATTCCTGGCTTTGCAATGAGTGGGAACGGCATTGGGGGCTATTTTTCACAAGCCATAATGGTAATTTCGACAACAATCGCCGGAGCACTGATTGCCGTTCGTATCATCTCGTATTTGATGGAAACTGCAGACGGCGCAAGGACCGAAAGCGTACCAAAACTGATTTGGAACGCTGTCTTTGGCATGGTTCTTACTCTTACAGGCAGTCACTTCCTTCAGTTGATGTTCGATGAAATCATTTCGCCTCTGACAACGGCGTTAAGTGAAGGCGTTACAGGTGGCGGATTGGGGGAGTTTTCGTTTGAAGACTCTGGCATGAAAATTATTGGCCAGACTGAATCTGGCGATGCGGCTGGAACAATAGTTGCATGGATGGGAGGTTTCTCGATTGTCGAAGGTGCTTCTCTGGTTGTCAGCGTTGTGTTTCTGTTTTTGATTTGGTGGAACCTGATTAAGTTGGTACTTGAATGTGCGGAACGATACATCATTTGCGTCTTCACTATTTTGCTTTCGCCTCTGGCGTTTGCCACGGCAACTAACGAAAGAACAAAAGATACGGCAGTCAACTGGATGCAGATGTTCTGGTCACAATGTGTTTTGCTAATTCTGAACATTTGGGTCGTTGGTATTGCACGAACGGCATTGAACATCGGATTGGTCGGCGCATCTGTTGAAAGCGTCGTGAAATGGGGCCTTGTCACATACGCATACCTCAAAATCGCACAAAAGCTGGACGATATGCTTGCAAAAGCCGGATTCCGCATCACAAGTACAACAGGTCTTGACCCGATGAGTGAAGCGGCTGGCGCTTTCCGAATTATTGCGGGTGCCGCGCATGATGCTCTTGATTTGGCAGGCAGCGTTGCTGGCCACGGCCGTGCAGCTGCTGATGCCATTGGAAATGTTGTAGGCGGCGCGGGCAGTAATAGCAAGCCAATTGCTGCAGGCGTGGCAGCAGCTGCAGGTGCCAATGGCGCAGCAACTGGAGCTGCAAGCAGTTTGGACAAATACGGCAAGGTCAGCTTTGGTGACAAAGAAAAGGCCGACCGCTTTGTACGTGGGACAAACGCTGAGCGTAGCGACATGTACAAAAACCCTGGCGAGACCTTCAACTCCAATTCGAATCGTCAGGCCATGGCAAACGCTCTGGATGAGCTTGGGTTTGATGGTGGCAAGGTGTCTCAGGGTACGGTTGAAGACCTGGCTCCCGATAACGCCATTAAAGGCGCTGTCAATGGTAAGGTCACTTACCGCGATGAGAATGGCAAAATTACAGGCGTTTCCGGATTCCGTTATTCGAGTGATGAATCTGGCACGATTGCAACCAAGACTTCCGACCTGGCTATCAGTCCGGATGGGCAGAGTGCAATCCTTACTACGGATAAAGGTAAGTTCCGTCTTGAAAACACCGGACGCACTGCGGCAAATGGCTCTCAGGAATGGACCGCTACTCGCATGACGGACGGGAAGGGGAGAAGTCTTGGCGACGTTATTCCGGATACAAAGAACTCCACATCTTTCAGCGTCCCCGCTGGTCAGCTGAACAAGTATGGTGCAGATGGCGCGGCCGCAATTGCCGCAAGGTCCGCGATGGAAAGCAAAAACCTGGATTACCTTACTCGTGTTACTGATTCCGCGCTTAATAAGCACGACCAGGAACAGGCGGCTGCTGTTACCCGAGACGCCAAACAGGCCGAGGCCCAAAAGCAGTTTGATACTGCCAAAGAAAATTACGCCGGTCGGTTCCAGATGTCCAACGAGCAGCGTGCCGCAGAAATGCGCAACCCGGATTCTGCTGTTGATTACAATTCTCAGGAATCTTTGGCTGCTATGCAGGACACGCTTGCAAATGCTGACCCTGAGCTGGCAGAGCAGTTTGCTAAAGGTGCGAAAGTCACCGGTATTGACATGGCCATGGGCCGTGACGATATGCCTGATGGTGCTTTGACTGTTACGGTCAGCGATGGCAACACAACCGATACTTACATGGTATCGAACCCGAAGTGCAGCCTGACAGACGAAGAAGCTGCCCAGGTTATTGCATCTGGACAGTTGCCGAAGGGTACTGCTGAAGGCACTGGTGCCTCTGAAAACGTTACTGGCGATGCCGGTAACGCGACCATGGTTGATGGTGATGCAACCGCTAAGGAAACTGATGCAACCGCACCCGACGAAAATGGCCAGATTGCATACAACTCTTTGGCTGACGATGATTCCGGACAGGAAGTTACTGGTGCCGAGGTCGGCGATACGGTTGGCATGACACCGGAGGCTTTCGAGGCCACACATACGCCCGTGGCCGCAATGGATGAACCAGAACCTGAAGCCACTTCTTTCTGGGGACGTGTTGCATCGGTGTTCTCTGGCCGCCATGGCAACAGCGAAAGTTCTGAACCTGGCGTTGTGAATCCCGATACCGTAGCACAGGGTGGAACTACAGACGCTGTGCCTACTGGCAGTGGCGTACCGACACCGCAGACGGCAACGGCAACTACTACTGCTACAGGAGCAACTGGCTCTGCAAATGCTGCTAATACTGCACATGGTACGACAATCAATGCCAATGGTGTTGATAATACAGCTGCTGGCAATGCGGAATCTCGCACTCCTGGCGCAAACAACGTGAATGTGGTTAAACCTGCATCTACACCTGCGGGCGCACCTGTCGCAAATGGTACGGCTACAAGCAAACCGATTAACGCTGCAAATGTAACCGTTACGGGAGCATCTGCATCTGGCAACGCATCTGGTACAAGTACGAACGTGCCGCAAGCAAAGTCTGGCAATGGCACGCCTACAAACGCAACCGTTGAGGATTCCGCAACGCCTCTGGTACACGAGGGCAATACACCTATCAGCGGTGGTGGTACTGCCACAAACAAGGGTGCTGGTCCTGCTATTACGCCCACGCCTGAAGCCACATCTGGCGGCAGTAGTGGTATGACGGAAGGAAAAGGCACTGAACCCACGGTTGCTCCTACACCTGAAACTACATCTATTGTTGGCAGCCCTGTGGGCAAGAATGGCGCTGCTCCTGAACAGGGAATTAGCACCGTTCCTGCTGGCGGCAATGGAGCTGCTCCCGCGACTACACCCACGCCTGAAACTGCACCTACAGCAAAGGGTCAGGGCAATGTCCCGTCTGCAAATGTCAATACTGTTGGTGAAGACAATACTGCTCCTGCTGGCACTGCCGGTACTACAGCAACGAAGGCAACCGCACCTGTACTTAGCAATGCTGGTACATTGCCCACTGAACCTACCACTTCTGGCAGTGAAACTGCTGTCGCTCCTGGCACTCAGGCACAGAATGTATCCGCTAAACCAGCTCCGGGTTCTGAGCCTCAGAGCGAGAGCGAAATCTCTGCTGGTGGCAACGGCGCGGCTGGAGAAGGTAATACAGTCGTTATTGCTTCTCCCGCTCAGGGTGGTAATGTACCTCAGACTAAGGATGCAGCTCCTTCTGGACATGTCGAAATGGAAACCTCTGCTGACAGCAGCGTAACTTCTACCGTTACTCAGTCTGCTGGTGAAGACAGCGTTACCAATAGCAGCGCGGCTCAAACCGAGACTGTTGTGGATGGCACTGGTACTTTCAGTGAAAGCTCCGTTGGGTCTGCGATGCAGTCTGCTACCGACAAGACCGTCACCGAAGAAGGCCCTGCACCTACAACTACACCGGTAAGCCCCGACAGCAGCGATTTCGCAGCAAATGATTCTACCGTTTCCGTCGAGTCTCCCACTGGTAGTGCTCCCAGCGAAGAATTTGCTGGTCCTGCAGAGCAGACTACGAGTTACGGTTCTGCTGATGCGGAATTCGGCGGCTCGAATACGCCTTCCGACATCGGCGTCGTCAATGAAAACGCTGGGTCTACTGATTCCGAGACTCAGTTCGCGAATGACAGCTCTGCTGCGGTTCAGACTCATACACCCGCTAGTCAGGCTGACAATGCTGCTACAAATGACAATGTGTCTGATGACGCTTCTGTCGATTACGCTGAACCTCCTGCTAACGCAGATAACGCTTCTGGCGGCAGTGCTGCGCCTGTTGTACAACATACGGACAATGAACCGGCTGTCGGAGAATCCGATGATTCGGATACATCTTCTGGCTATGTCGGCGGCACTGAGGATGTTGGCTCTGCTGATGTGGATGCTTCGCCCATGGATGGTGACTCTGCTACAGTGGAAACTCAGGCACCTGCAAGTTACGCTGATAGAACGGTCGATACTGATGACGAAGCGGCAGGCAATGCTGGCCCTGACTATGCTGAACCTCCTGCTGACGCTGGCGGCGCTTCCAATGATGTTGCTGCACCCTCTGCACAACGCACTGACAGCGACGATGTTTCCGGTGAAGGCAATACGGGCTTCGCTGGAGGTAATGGCGGTGGCGACAATTACAGCTCCGATGAAGAAACTGCACCCACTGCCCAAGGCGTAAAGGCTCCCGCCGATGAAGATGATTCTGGTATCGGTGAACCCCCTGCAAAGGGAGAAAGCTCTTCCAACGTTGGCGCTGTTGCTGGTCATGCGGCACCTTCTGCTGACGGTGATGGCGATGATTTCGACGATAACGATGTCGGCTCTGCCTCGTTTGGCGGCAGCAACGGTAGCTCTCACGACGAGAATCCCGGCTCCGATGCTTCTTCGGGCAGCGGAGAGGAAACTTCCAATGACGATGCTACTGCTCCCACAGTTCAGCATCAGAATGTTGGCAATGATTCTCACAACGATGGCAGTTCGTCCGACGATAACGGCGATACTACCGTAAGCGCACCTTCCACACCTGCGCCTGAAATTCAAGGTTGTGGTGCAGTGAGCTCCGAAAGTGCTGGCTCCGACAATGATGGCTCTGCTAGTCAGACCGCGCCAGCTGCCTCTGTTACTGAAAATACTGCTCCTGCAAAGGCAACTTCCAAGGCGACGGCAGAAGCATCCAGAGCGGAAGATAATCCCGCCCCTGCCGCACAAAACTTCAATCATGGCGGTGTTGGCGAAGATTCTGGTGACTCTGGTGATGCCGATGGCTCCGCAGCTCGTAAACAGCCTGCCGAAAAACCTCCTGTGGATGGAACTCAGTTCTATGCTGATACATCTCGCAGTAATTCCTTTACCGAAGCCGGTACATTCAGCGACAATGCCGGTGTATCCAGTGCCGAACCTAATACATCTGGAGCTTCTAATGGACCTGAAATCAGGCCCTTGAGTCATTTGTCTATCAAAGCATTCAATGATACGAATGGCTTTGTTGAGAGTGATGGCATTGGTCGTATTCAGGTCACCCGCGTTAGTGTAGACCCCGATACGGGCATTACACAGTGGCGTATCATGCAAAAACTCGATGCTGATGGCAACGTTCCTGAGACCCCGGATGTGATGAATATCGAACGGAGTGCTAAGTACAACAAGCAGACCCGCCGGTATGAGCCCGAAACGTTTGAAAGCATTGCCCGCCAGCTTGGCAAGGTGGATGACTACGAGAGTGTTGGACCTGACACGGATGAGTCTTACAAACGGCGTAATCGAAACTCCAGTCAGGATAGAACCCAATCTGCTGCTCGTTCTAATTCCCAGCCTCAGCAGAAAAACGCTTATGAAGGAAAATCGTTCCGTGAAAGCAACTTTCGAAATGAGCGGAACAACAGGTTCCAGCAAATGATGCAAGGGAATAAGAATCGCAACGGTTCGAAAAACAAAAAGGATAAGCCGTCCAAGTAATTCTTAGACGATACCCTTTTCCCGACTTTCGAAAGAAAGCCGGGTGTCTCACGAAAAAGCCAGCACCTCCACGGGGTGTGAGATGGAAATGTGCAGAATCTTCTACACAGCTGAGACTGGCTTGATTAAGGAAGGAGTGGTGTAAATTGAGTAATTTAACCGATGAAGCGGTCAATGACGCAAAACAGGGAGCTAAAGCAGTTTCCTCAACAGTACATGCTGTAAAACAAGGCGTTAAGGATGCTAAGGTCATTGGTAAAGCGGCGGGACAAGCAGCAGCAGGCAATTTTGCCGGTGCTGCTGCCACCATGGTTTCGCATCCAGAGACGCTGATTAAAGTTATCGCGGCGACTATCGTCATTGCACTCATACCAGTACTTTTATTGCTTTTCGGATTTATGTTTCTTACTCAGATTCCGGGAACGATTGCAGAAACGACAATGAGTGCGTTGGGAGAAACCGTTGACGAAGTTGTGCTTGGCTGGGAAGGCTTCAAGGCTCAGTTATCTAATGGTATTGATGATTTTTTGACCTGGATTACAACAGGTGAAAAAGGTGATGCGTCGCAGGCATATCAGGATGATATTGCGATTGCTTCAGACGATATATTTCAATCTTATATTGGAACGTCAAATGTGATTGTTGCGGTTCTGAACAATTATTTTAGGGACGCCTATACCGATTATCTGGAAAGCGTAAAGAAAACGGCTCAAGACGAAGTCGAAAAAGCTAAAAAAGCGGCGATGAGTGACCCTAACAACGTTACCATAGACAATATTACCTGTACCATAGATAAAGATTTGTACGATGGCAAGAATTACCTTAACTGGACGTTCTATATCATGGCTGGAGACAGCTATGCGGCTCGTACTGATGAAGGACTTTCTTTCCGCGTTCCCAAAATGGTAGAAGCAGCCAAAAAACTTGTTAAGAGTAAAGTTTGGAAAACCGAAGTAACAACAACAACAACATATGGTAAAAAAACTGTCACCACAATGGAACCTAAGATGGACGAGGACGGAAATCCGGTCTTTGATGAAGATGGAACGATTGTGATGGAACGTGTAAGTAAGGTGGTAAAAACAGCAAATATTAAATGCCTTTACTCGATTAAGCCGTCTCAAGCTTCGAAAAAAGTTATTATGGAATACTTCAATGTTCCACAAGATGAAGATACGGTTGAGAGTGATACTTCCGAAGCCGACCTTTTTGATGAAGAAGCTGCGACAATGCGGCAGCTGTATAATGCCGCTGAAGCAGATTTCGAAGGGGATTCTTCGTTGGATATCGGGGCTGGTGATAGCACTGGTGGCGCTGGTACTGGCACAGTCATCAGCGGTTCTATTAAGCAAATGATTGAGCAGTTTTATGCAAACCATTCCGACGAACTGTTTGAGTGCCCGGCTTCGGGCCTTCTCCCTGGACCGTGGAGCGGCTGGAAGGCCAAGGTTACATCCAGCTGGCAATCGCCTCGTGGCGATACGAAGCACAATGGCACTGATATTGTTCCCCCTCATTCGATATATCCAATGAGTGCGCCGTTTAAGGGTATCATTGTTGGTAAACAGGATGGTTATTCAAACGGTGTGCTTGTTACAAAAGGGAATGGTCAACGCGGTAACATGCTGATGATTTATTACGGGGAACGTGGTGGCGTAGTTCCGGGCGAAAAGAATGGCGTTTTCATTCTGTATCAGCATTTGAGCCCGGGCCTTTCGTACAATGTTGATGATACAATTTCTGCTGGCGCAAAAATCGCTACTACCGGCTACAGTGGCTATTGTCTTAGTAGTCATGGTGGAACGGGTGAACACTTGCACCTTGAACTTTATTACGGCGAAACCCAAAAAGACCCTGAAATTGAAATGAGCAACTAACCAAAGAAAGGAGTAAGGCCCCACCTGAGATAAAAGTGGGGCCGCTTTTATTATGGACAACTTTATGAAAAGCGCCGCCATTTTGGGCGCTTGCCTTTGCTGTCTGACTGCTTGTAAAGGCAACAGCGGAAACGGCAGCACAAATGCTACCAGTTCCACTGCACCGACCCCGTCCATTCAAAGCACGCCTGAACCGTCTTCGAATCCCGATATTGGCGGTGATGTGGATACATCGGGCGGCACCCAAATGAAGGATGGCGAAATCGTTCTGACCAAGTTGAATGTTAAGAGTCCAAACAATCTTGATTGCAACGGATACAAGGAAGTGAAAATGGGCGATGGCTCTCCTTTATATAAGGAGAAGGCTCAGGTAATTGAAAGCATGGGCTTGATTCCGTATACGGATGATAACGGAAACAGCCTTGAGATTTTCAGCGGCCATACCGTGTATCTGCGTCCGAACCCGGAGCACATGGAGCCGGAAGAGACTCCCGTTCCTGACGATGAAGCCTCGGAAAGTGAGACTATGGATGAGACGGAGACTTCCTCCGATGACTCTGCGTCAAGTGAAGAATCCGATGGCACGGTTTTGGGCGTTGATGAGAAGGATATCGTTTCGGAATCCGGACACTTTGATGCTGATGGGAACTATGTTGTCGATAGAGTGAGCACGACTGGATATGACGATTCGAACGGCTATAGCGTTGACGATGAATATTTGAAGTGCATTGTTTCCGGCGAGGAAGTCTATGAGCTTGATAAGGATTCGCTTGTCATTGATTATCCAACAGATTTTTCACAGCTTCGAAAAGAAGGTTCCTGTGAACGGCTTTACATCTTCAGTTCCCAGGAAGATTACGACCAGGCAATCAAGAATCGAGAAGATGGTCAGGCTATCCTGAAAGGTGAAAAGACTGCTCCTACGAAATGCGTTATCTTGAACGGTTCTTTGGTTCCGGGCATGCACTTCTCCATCAATAGCGATGGCCGCTTGTGCGTTTCGGTTCGTGCGTTGGCTGAGGCTTATGACAGCAATACGCAGTATGCGGAAGACGCAGGTCTTCTCTATGTTCCCATCACTTATGGGCATTGGGAATATGTGCCGTCCGCAAGAGCTTTGACCAAAGCAAGCGAGTATTTTGAAATCCACGGTGACAGGAAAACCTTCAAATATACGTCGCGCAATACATCGGATGCCTGGACCGATACGATGACGCTGGCCCAAGATAATACGTTCACAATGCCGATTGAAGACGTTTCGAGAATCTTTGGCTGGGAATTCTGGTACAACGATAATATTTTGAAGGTCGTCACGGATTCTCTTGACGATACAAACCCTAACAACTTTATCTTGCAGGAAGTGGATACGACCGTTACAGAAGGAGAAGTTGAGAATTTGGATACTTCCGACAGCGAAGAAGAAACCGAAAACACTGACAGTGAGGTGGACAACCAGTGACCAAATGGAACGAATTCAAAACGAAAATTTTGATGCTGTCAAAGGGTGAAAAGCTCGTACTTTTGTTCTGCTTTTCCTTTCTTATCAGTCTTTTCCCAGCAGGATGTATTGCGAAAGTCTTTGTCGGGGAATGGAATGCGGGGCTTTTGCGGGGGTTCGTGCTTGCCTTGACGACAGGCTACGGCATTGTGACGGCACTTGTCTTTGCGTGTGCCATTACATTCATTATTATCCGGTTTTCCGTCAATAACACAGACCTCAACGCAACCAAAGAAGTTGATGACCGTGGCGTTGCAACGTCTATGGCGGGCACATACGGCACAGCTCGCTGGATGAATGAAACGGAAGCCAAAAAGGTCTATGAGGTCGGCCCGGTTGAAAACGTGACGGGCACGATTCTTGGACAGTTCACGCAAGACGGTGAGGAGGTTATCGCGCTTCCTTTTGAACCTACTGGTAACCGAAACCTTATCCTTATCGGACCTCCGGGTTCAGGTAAGTCTTTTGGCTATGTCAGAACGGCGGTATTCCAATCTATTGTGCGTGGCGAATCGGTTGTAGTCACTGACCCGAAAGGCGAAATTCACAACGATATGCGTAAACTTTTGGAGTCCCGTGGTTATAAGGTCAAGGTCTTTAACCTTATCAATCTGGACCTTTCTAATGCATGGGATTGTGTCCAGGAAATTTATGACCCGATTACCGGCAACATTGATGACCAGCGTGTGATTACCTTCTGTAAAACCGTTATTGCGAACACCGGCGGCGGTGCAAACAGTAAGGGTGACCCGTTCTGGGAAAGCTCGGAAGAAAACTTGTTCCGCGTTGCTGTTTCCTATTGTGCGTATATCCGTGAAAAGAGCTTGATTGAGATTTATGAGCGCCGTGCAAAAGAGCTTTTGACTCAGCTGCCGTATATCACTCAGGAAGATGAGCAATCTCTGATTGAGATTGTAAAGAATCCGGAATCTGCAATGGTGGATAGACGCCGGGTTGTCGAATACCTTGCTCATTCGTTCTACGGTGATGAGGAAGGGGACAGGAAGCTTTCTGAATGGGAAGAAGATGCTCCGACCTGTAACATCTCTGATATCTATGACGCTCTGCTTCACAACGACCTTGATAAGTGGGAAGCAAACTTCAAGTATGTACCGCTGAGCCATCCGGCCGCATCTGCATGGGCAGTGTTTAAGGGTATGGGTGAGCGCGTACAGCCCAACATTGTTGGCGGCTTGAATACTCGACTCCAGCTGTTCATGACCTACAAGGTTCGCCGCGTTATCAGTAACGATGACATTCGCCTGGCAAATCTTGGCGCGGAAAAAACCGCATTGTTCCTTATCATTTCCGATGATAACGCTTCTATGCAGCTGCTTTCCTCTCTGCTTCTGAGCTTCCTGTTCAAAGACCTGAAAGAAGCTTTCGATGCAGTTGGTGGTGAAGGACGCATCCCGGTCAACGTTGTTGCGGACGAGTTGGCAAACACTGGCGTCTGGCCGAACTTTGAAAAGACGATTGCTACTGCACGCTCTCGTAAGATTGCAGTTTCCCTCATTTTGCAGAGTTTGCCGCAGTTGACTCAGTTGTACGGCGAGGAAAACGCCGAAACTATCATCGGCTGCTGCAATACGATGCTGGTTCTTGGCTGTAATGATAAGTATACAGCCGAATATATTTCCGATAAGAGCGGCATTGTTACGATTCGCGCCAAGAGCGTCAGCGATACTCGTGCTTCCTCTGCCGGAAATCGCGGCGTGATGCAAGGGTATTCGCTCAGTGAAGGCGACGGCAAACGCAATCTTGTAAACCCTGATGAAGTTCAGCATTTGGACAAGGAACAGATTTTGATTATGACGAATGGCCAGAACATGTTGGAAGCCAAGCGCTTCGGATTTATTCATCATCCTCTGTTCAATGACCCGCATTTTGTCCCCACCAAATGGGCAGAACTTCCGAAAACCGCAGACCTTTATCCCAATGCCCGGAAACACGACGCAATTGAATCCCGTGAATCGTCGTTCGGTGATATCCAGCGCCAGAAAGAAATCAATACAGATATTACGCAGAAGCGTTCCGAAGAGCGCATGAAACCGCGTTTGTCCAAGAAAGATTTGCTGGCTACGGATGAACCTGCTCCCAAAAAGAAAAACGCATTCAAAAAATAAATAGTTTGTTCCTTAACCCCTGGTTACTGATTGTGTGACCGGGGTTTTTCTTTTTCCCTGATTCGCTCCATGCGGGTCAGGAACCACACAAATCGACAGCCTCCGCGCGGCGTGTGGTGGACAGTGCCCGAATCCTGCTACCGGGCAGCGACAAATGTCGATAATCTCATATTTCTTTTTTAATACAAAGGAGACAAATACCATGAACGAAAATGAAATGCTGAATCCCACTGCCGTTGAAACCAATGAAGCTGCTGTCGCTGCTGTACCTGAAGAAAATGTAAACGCCGCGCCGGTATCTGAACCGCAGGAAGCGAAAGAGGCTACCGAAGCAGCTCCCGCCGATGAGGGCGTTGACGAAGAAGTCAATGAGGTTCCTCGTGCGACTCGCCGCTTCAATGATGATGACTTGGCGATTGGTGCTTTCATTGATGACGGCAACGATATGCTGCATGTCGATATGCCCGAAGACCGCCGCGCTCGTGACCTGGCTGAGATGCGCCGCTGCGTTGCTGACAACAAGCATGGTCCTCGACGCTTCCTGCAGGGCAAGGTCTTTGGCGTTCGCCCGGTTCAGAATGGCAGCGCTGTCGTTGAAGTGAGCCGTGGCACGCTGCGCGTCATGATTCCGGCAGAGGACTTCTTCTACTTCAGTCTGATGAAGGGCATTGAGGAGAACGATGCGACTACCCGGCAGCGCCGTTATCTGCGTAAGGCAAAGCTGATGAATGGCGCTATCATCAACTTCTGCCCGTACATGGAAGCCAAGTCTGAGGATGGCGAGGTCGTATTCGCTGGCTCTCGTCAGGATGCTATGCAGCTCCAGCGCAACCGCCACTTCTTTGGCCGTAATGCGGATGTTCAGAACGGCTCCCGCGCTATCGCTTCTATTCTGTCTAGTGGTCCGGATTACGTCATCGCTGAAGCTCTGGGCGTTGAGACCAGCATCGGTGCTGGTGCTCTGTCTGCTTACGAGTATATCGACGATGTATCCAAGAAGTTCCATGTCGGTGAAGGCATTCCCGTGGTCATCGAAGACCTGAACGTGGATAACGAAAATGGCACTGTCAGCATGCGCATGAACCGCGCTATCCTGGAACGCCGCGCTAATCCCGCAATGAACATCCACAGCCTGGCTCGCAACGGCGCTTACGGTGCTACCGTAACTTCCGTTCAGGACAACTACTACCGCCTGATTGTGGATGTCGGCAACATTCAGGCTCGCGTTGCTCGTACCGCTTCCGATGAACTGCTGACTCGCGGCGACCGCGTGACGCTGCTTGTCTACGGTTACGACGATAAGCGCAACTACGTTTGGGGCGCTTGCCATAAGGCGTAACTGAAACCCGGCCACTTACTTTTTCTGGCGAGTGGCCGGATACCGCGCATTGTCATCAGCCTTCTCGCGGCGCGTGGTGAGCAACTGCAAAAAAATGCAGGCCAATGATGACTCTTGTTAAAAATGAATTTATTAAGTGGTGACGAGGTGATTTTTTGTGAGTAGGTGTGCGAATATGCGGTCGGGAATGTTTCATACGACAATAAATGACACAGAAATTTTTGTTACGTGCAGTATAAATGGGCCATGCGTCAAACTGACGGTCTCTGCGTTCTTTGAAAGTGATTTATCTGATATGTGCAGTCAGATGCAGGCAATGAAAAGCGAGCCGGTTTTGCTTTCAATGGATGTCTATAAAAACGGTGCAGTAGCAAACATCAGCGCTGTTGGATTATTGTCCAGAAAAGAAAAGGAAGACCAGAATATGCTGATGCAGCTATATCGTAATTGCTGCGCCGCAATGCTTGTATTGGCTCGGCAAAAGGGGGAAGAAGCATGAGTAAAGAAGAGCAGAAGCCAAATATTTATCAAATCCCCAAAAACTCGTTTGATACCGGGTATGTGTTGAACGGACAATTCAAAACTCGAAACTTCGTTGAAGGTATCATCCTGGCACTACCGTTCTTGGGAATTTTCATTTATGGATGGCATGATTTGGGATGGGATGTACAAAGTACCGTGGCCTATTGCGCAATACTCTGTGCTGCTGCTTTCCTTGGTGCGGCTCATGGTGTTGGCGGCGATAGCTTGTTTGAGTTTATTCAACGTGTTATCCGTTTCCGGCAAAGTCGCAGAATCTCAAAATACAATCCTCGTATCAAAACCGAACTTGAACCGGAATATCTGATTCATGACGGGCGGATGCTTCCGAAAGACAAGCTCAAGCAAATGCTTGGCACTGTAAAGGGAAAAGTCCTTGGTGAAGAGAACGGTCCTATCAGTTCCGATATTACAGATGAAGAGCTCAAGGTCTTCTACGATGATGACTATGGATTCCTGGAAAAACCGGATGCCCTCAAATCTAAAGCAGAACTTCGTGCTGAAGCAAAACAGCGTGCGAAAGAAGAGAAGGAATACATTAACTCTTTGCCCCGTTCTGAACGCAAGGCTGCCAGAGAAGAAATCAAGCGTAAGCGTGAACAGGAAGAGGCTGAGAAGAAGGCAAAAGAAGCAGAGCGCGAACGCATTATTAACGAAGCCATCAAGAAGCGTCTGGATAAAGCCGAGCGTGTTAAGACCGCACAGTATTACGAGAAGTTCATGGACCCCGACAATGAGCAGGAAAATGACAAGCCGGAAGAGAATAACGCTGAACTGAATCCTCAGGCTGTAGAGTTCAAGCCCGTCACTGTAGGGCCGAGCAATAATGCGGTTCAGGATGATGTCGATATCTTTGACAGTGAAGAAAGCATCGACACCGATGAAGTAGAAGCGAATGTGGAAGCAGATGCGGATACAGAGCTGTTTGAGGACGGCACTGATACCGATATCCAAGCCCTGCAGATTGATGATGTAGTCTTTGACGATGAAACGGAAGTACTTGACGTCGATGAGGACTTGGATGACTTGTCGGTTGATATCCAGGATACTCAGTCTGCACAGCCCGCAAAGCAGGGCAGGGGACAAGTCGTGAACAGCGATGACGATGTCAGCTTGGATGATGTAGACCTTTTCGATGACAGCACGGTCAGCCGCACAGAGGAAAGACCTCAGAACGTCAAAACCTCTGGAAAGACGATGGGCTCGCAAAAGCAGCCGCAAACCACACAGAACAACAGCGATATTGATTATATGTCCTTGAATGACATTTCTATCTTTGATAGTGAGGAGTGAAGCCTATGTTTCGATTCAAAAATGGCGGAGAAATCCCCCACGGTGTTGTGGAACAGAGTATCGGTACAATCCCGCTGACGAAAAAGGAACGCGATGAAATCGCCAAAGAAGAGCGGCGGCGGATGAATCAAAAGCTGGAAGCTCAGAATGAGCGCTATCAAATCATTCGAAGCACACAGCGTATCATCCCTATTGAGGATATTTACGGCGGCATTGTTGTGACAAAGGACCACCGATATATTAAAATCATGGAATTTCGCCCTATCAACTTTGCTTATATGGACGCGGAAACTCAAAACCGTATTATTTCGCTTTTTTATCAAACGTTCAAAGCAACTCCCTGCAATATCCAGTTCAAAACCTTTTCTCGTAAAGCTGATGTTGAGAATTCAATCGCGACCGTGACGGACTATTACAAAGCAGAAAAGAATCCGAGTCGTAAGCGAATGCTGCAGGCATACATCGGATTGCTTCGTAAGACGGCTTTGTCCGTTGGTATTACTCGTCGCTTCTTTGTGGTCGTAGAATTCCAGCGCACTATCAGCAACGATGGTTCTAAATTTGAAATGGTTGTGGCCGACTTAAATGCCGTTGCGGCAAACGTCCGCTCTCACATGGAACAGTGTGGTAATATCTTTATTCCTGCACTTGGTAACCCTGACGGAAACGAGGACGCAGGTCTACACCAGCTTTTTTACCAGCTCTTGAACCGTAGAAAAAGCGAGACCATCACGTTCAAGCAGCACATGGACCCCATTGTGGACCGTTATTTTGAAGCCGAAAAGAATGGCGTTAAGACGTCTTTGCAGGCAACGGAACTGATTGCTCCGGACTGGATTGACTTTACGCATCACGATTACATTGTCATTGATGGCAAGTTTTATACTTTCGCTTACATTCCCTCGAACGGGTTCAGCCAGCGTGTCTATGCGGGCTGGGTGGCTACATTCGTAAATGCTGGTGAAGGCATTGACGTCGATATGTTCTTTGAGCACATGTCCCGTGAAGCTGTCTTCAATAAAATCAGTACACAGCTTCGTCTGAGCCGTGCAAACGCCATGGACAGTCACGATACTGACTCTGACTATCAGGCGCGTATGGAAAAAATTTCGTCCAGTGAATATATGCTGCGCGGCCTTTCCAGCGGCGAAGAGTTCTATTACTTGTCAATGCTCATCACTATCGTGGCAGATACAAAGAAGGAACTCGATTATAAGTTCGATGCTTTGAAAAAGCGTATCGAAGGTCAGAGCATGAAGATTCGCCGTGCGGATTTCATGATGGAAGAATGCTTCGAATCCTGCCTGCTTCCTCTTGCGAAAATCAATAAGGAGCTGGCAAAGAAATCTCATCGCAATCTTCTGACTTCGGGTGTTGCATCCTGCTATCCGTTCATCTCGTTTGAAATGCAGGACCCGGGCGGCGTTATGGTCGGTACAAACCATGTCAACAACTCTCTGGTCACCATCGATATGTTTGATACCCGCGCTCATGCAAACGCAAACGCCGTTATCCTGGGCTCTTCCGGTTACGGCAAGACTTTCACCGCACAGCTGTTCGCACTACGCTTGTCTGAGATGGACACGCAAGTGTTTATCATCTCTCCTCTGAAAGGTTTGGAGGACTACGGCGGCGGTTGTAAGGCAGTCAATGGTCAGTTCGTCTCCATGGACCCCTCTTCGGACAACAACATCAACATCATGGACATTCGCGCTCCTGACGATGAGGACGCAAAACTGCTGGATGATTATGAGGCTTCTGGCTCCTTCTTGACCAAAAAGATTCACACGATTCTTTCGTTCCTGCACCTGGTTGTTCGCAATATGACGCAGGAAGAAGAGCAGCTGATTGACGGCTGCCTGTATGCGACATACGCAAAGTTCGGCATTACCCGTGATAACAACTCTATCTACGATAAAGATGGCAACTATAAGGTGATGCCGCTGCTGGAAGATTTGCAGGAAGAAATGAGAAAAAACCCTGAACTGCATACCGTCTGCAACATCTTGAATCCGCTAATTAACGGTTCTATGGCTTGCTTCAATCACCACACCAACGTGGACCTTGACTCCAAGTACATCGTATTTGACTTCAATGGCATGAAAGGCTCTTTGCTTACCATGTCTATGTTCGTGGTTCTGGACTTTGTCTGGACGAAAATCAAAGAGGACCGTACACAGCGCAAAGCCGTATTTATTGACGAATGCTGGAAATTGATTGGCACTGACTCCAACGAACAGGCAGCTGAAGACGTTGTTGAAATCTTCCGTACGATTCGTGCTTATGGCGGTTCCGCTTTTGCTATGACTCAGGATATTTCTCAGTTCTACGAATACAAGGGCGGCAAATACGGCAAGGCAATTATTGGTAACGCCGATACCAAAATCATCATGCACCTGATTCCGTCCGAAGCAAAAGCCCTTCAGGAAGCCATTCAGCTGACCAGCGTTGAGATGGAAGCGGTATCCAGCCTGCCGCGTGGTCAAGGTCTGGTTTGCTCTGCATCCGCAAAACTGTTCGTCGATTTTGTGGCCGATGACTATGAAGCCAAGGAAATCACAACCGATGCTAAGTCCTTCTACGAACGCCGCAAGGCTCTGGAAAAGAAAAGGCGGGAAGAAGAAGAGAAGGCGGCGGAAAATACCGTCATTGATGTTGAAATGTGATATTTGAAACGTCAAAATAAGACGAAGGAGCGCTAATTATTATAAAGAATGATACATTTTGAGTAAAGCTGTGAATGTACACGTTAAAATGTGTTCATTTTGTACTTTCAAAATGTGTCATTCTTTTTCTTTTATCCATAAAAAGGCACAATTCAATTTCACGTAAGCACAACGCTAATGCGTTTAATTTATGGTTCACAAACGGCAAAAGAACACATTGGTTCATTTTGCTAGAAATGAAAGGAGACATTTGTATGTCTGAGATTCACAATTCCGATATCCGCGAACTGCTGGATGCCATCCCCGTTATTCCCAATGAACTGATGGCCGAGTATCTCACTCGTCAATATCAGGTCAGCAAAAACATGGCACAGGAAATCATTTACAACGCCTGCCGTAAAGGCTCCAACCGCCGTCCGGCCTGCTATCCTACCAAAGAAGGGTTGGCGAAAGCCGATTACATCACGATGACGAGCAGTATCCGCAAGCGCTGCCGTGCTTTCCGCGTTGCATGTGAATTTTTGCCGGAGAGTCGTAATTTTACGATTCCCAGCGGCACTCCCTGGTTGTTGAGCTTCTGCTTCGATGGCAGTGTCTACTATGTTTGTGAATTTGAACGTGGCAACGAACTTATTTTGGGAGACACGATTCGGAGCCTTGGCATTCGTGAGGATATGATGCCGGTCACTTCCCGTATCGCAATCCTGGCCCCCGGCGCAAATCGAAAGCTTCTGAGTGAATGCGGGATTCGTTATTTCTGCATGGTCAGCGACAACTATGACTTGAATGTGACGGAACAAATTGACGACGAGGATGTTTGGAATGGCGTTCCCATCATTAAATGATTATAAACGTTGCATCGATAAAAACGATGTCAAACGCAACGCCGGTGATGATGCCCCTGAAGCCGAATATCAAGCCCCGGTTTTGTACAATGCATCGACAAAGTTCGTAAAAAGCAAGCTCCAAAAGGCAGTGGATGCTTTGAAATCGGTTCCGGATGATGTTCCCTTGAAAAAGCTGCCGGATTCCATTCGCAATGATGTCTCAATTGAGATTCTTAAAGCCGAGCGGTCAATCCTTGTCTCATTTGAGAGTGATGAAGCCCCTGCACCGTATCAGCGGAAAAACATTGAAACGTCAATTCCAAACGATTTCTGTATGGTTTCTATCCCTCAAAATGGCTTTCTCAAGCTCCGGTTTTCTTCCTTTTTGCCGCCTTTTCAGCATGAGTGGTACAGCCGCAAGGCAAAGGCGAAAGACGCTGCTGGGCAGTATTATCTTGATGCCGAATTCGATTACATCACGGAGGCTGCTATCAAGGCATTTATCGCTCAAAATGGGCCAATCAACCTGCCTTCCGAACAACTTTTTCTCGTGTTTTGTCGCGGCGTTTCACCCACGAAAAAGACCCCGATTGACAGCAACAATGTCTATACGGGAGCCATCACAAATGCCATTTGCAGGGTGCTCCAACACGGTGATGGATGGGATATGATGAGCTTCCTTTACACTGCAATTCCGACCGAATATGACCCGTATTTGGAAGTGATTCTTTGCTCAAAAGCCGACCTCTTCCATTGGCTTTAACGTAGTCCGGTAGTAACATTTTAAGGGATATAAAAGAGTAACATTTTTAGGTGTCATATTTTCGTTCCCTAGAAATGTTACTCTTTCTTTTTGATTTTACGCGGTACGATATGAATTTCAGCCCTGCGATTCATATGAGGTACGGAATCGAACGGACAACTTTGGTGGTACTATGACGAACGAACAAAAGCTTCTCGTATATCTCTATGGCGTTGATTCTATCCAGCACAAGCAGCTTGCCATTGCTCTCTCTGACATCCCATATCAATGCGTTACCAAAGCTCTGAGAGCGGCCAAAAAGCATGGGTATGTTGAGGTCTTTATGAGAGATGAATCGCGGTATGTGCGTATCTCTCCGGACGGTCTGAAATACATTCGAAGCACTCAAAAAGACGCTCTGGATGTAGACAAGCGGGCGGCTATGAAGCGGCGAATCAAAGGCGAACAAGGACGGCTCACCAGGGTGGAAACGACACTCTGCATGTGCCGAGCAGCGGGAATTCAACCTGCCAAGGAAGCTGGAATCAAGCTGATTGATGTTCTTAATTCTGAACAGGATGCGTCCCAATCCTTCATGAGCGACTTCTTCTATGACAAAGGGCTTCTTTTCCTGTCCGATGAAATCTCTGCAACTATCAAGACGAGCACCACAATGGGCGAGGAGTACACGCTCGGTCAAAGCCGTCTGGTAGGTATCGTAATCAACCGCACAGGCATTTCTTTTCTCTACTGTACGCTCGATAAGCTGATGCGATGGGTTGTGTCTTACGAACAGCGGCGTGTAAGTGCAGTGATGGAACTCTTGAAATCCAGCTCACTTGCGGCAACGGACGAGGACTTCGCAACAATCTGCAATATGTCTCCTAAGTGCATCGTTATCGGCAAGACCTGCGCCATAGTTCCAAAAATCATTACTGGCGATAAGTATGGCAAAGCAATCGACAGCACTGATATTATCAAAATCCATAACGCAACAAGGCTCTTAACGCTCACGAATCTCGAACAAGTCTACAAGTACAGCTATTTCGTTCCAACAAGTTCTATCGGCGTGGAACTTCTTACTCGAACAGCAGCTTTAACACGAAATGAACTCAATGAAATGATTTCCGTGTGGCTGGATGAGATGGCTGAAAGCCATACAACCGTTACTACTGGGCGATATGTTGAAGCATACATCAATGAACAGAAATGCAAAACCATAACGCTGCCGGTCATTGAGTTTGAAGAACTCGAATATCAAAAAAACGGACGAGTGCCTTATCATGTCGTTTGTGAGCGAGGAATGCAAGACGGTATCAGCCGGGCACTAGGAAGCAAAGTTCTCGATTTCAAGGATTTTGACAACATCCCAATGCCAGCACATAAATACGACGACGACGGAATTCGCCGCGATGGGATTAACCCATTGACGCATAATGGATACAATGAAGAGGAGATGGATGACCAATGATAGCAATTCGAGTATGTCCAACCTGCAAGCGCAAGTTTGAAGCTCGTGTGGGAGAACCCCAAACTTATTGTGAAGAGTGTCTTGAACTCAAAACCATGAGTGATTCGTCCGTGTGTTCTTGGTTCTTTGATGACGATGACTTCGATGACGATTTCGATATCTCAGAAGCTGGAAAAGAAGAAAAGGCGGAGACACAAGAGGGGAAGCAGAGCAGACAAGTATTTGACTTGATTCCGCCGCACAAGGAAAAGGCAAGACGCATGGACAACGCTTTCTTCCAGGAAGCATTGAAAGGCTGACAGAGGGGTTGATGGAGCTACTTCAACCGCTCGTCTGGCAGGCTGGCAACACTTTGACCGCTAATCGTGAACTTTCATTTAACAAACCGGCTTCCAAATTGAGAAAAAGTGCAATTTATGGTATAATGCAGATATAGAAAAGAAAAATTGTACATACCTCTGACCACAAATCATTCAGATGCAATCTAATCAAAGTTTGAGGTTATCTAAATCAAATCGGAAGCATGTCCTATGAAAAGAAAGTTTTTAATTCCATACGCTGCAGCAACACTGGCAATGGCAGCCGCAATCTGCACTGCCGGAATACCTTCCGTTGCTTTAGCAAGGACCTATGAGGGCTATAATGGAATGAAGCGTAGCTCGACGGCAGAAGAGACATTCCAGGAAATCAAAGTTCCTGCCTTTGCCTCCATCAAAGAAGTGACGGCGGAGGAAGCACGAAGCGTAGCTGATGGCATTATCGTTTTTGCATTTCCTACCTGCCCTTATTGCCGGAACCTGATGCCGGAACTTATTGAGACCGCAAAAGAGGAGGGAAAGACCCTCTACTATTGCCAGATTGATAACTACCGCGACAAGTATGAATTTGATGAGACTCTGAATGGCCCGGTCATGACCGTGGCTCCCGGAAAAGGGTATTATGAGCTTCTTGACTGGCTGAGCGATTATCTCATCGACTATACTGTGAAAGACGAGAACGGCGAAAGCATCAGTATCGGTGAAAAGAGAATCGGAGCGCCCACCATAATTACAGTCCAGAACGGGGTTCCTGTATTCTCCTGGAAGCTGAGCATGGTAGAGAATGCCGAGTTCCCTGACAATGCGTATACTCGTTGGAGCCAGGAAACGCAGGAAATCGTATCGGAGTCACTGCATCAATATTTTGCTGAGGAGGCATAAATCATGTCGAATATCACTGTTGGTCGAATCTTGCTTCTGGACCTTGTGTTCCTTGTTAATTCTGCTTTAACTCTTGTTGTTTTCAAGTTCGTTGGTCTTTTGGATGTTATGACTACACCGGCCTTGTTCTTTCATTTTGTTGGTTCTTATATTATCCTGGCATATTTCATGTTTTGGATTTATCCGCAGATTCTGGAAGACCGGGAAAACAACGACGACGATAAATAACCTAGTCGGAACCGTAGGTGCTTGAAACCGTAGGTACTTGCCTAAAGTTGAGCGAAATGTACTTGCGGGAAGCGTAGCCGCAATAGACTACTCCGAAAGTATTGTAGGCCCGCATACCGTAGGTCACGTTAACGATGCTCGCTGTATAAGTAAGCATCCGCTGGCTGAACCTTGCAGTATTTGTTACCGCACGAAAGCAATCCGCCACCATAATAGGCAAATCCATAAAGCGAAAATCCTGAAATATGGAATTCGAAAAGCAAATCAAGCGCCCTATATCGTTAAAGGCTTTCGCCTCTGGGATAAGGTACTCTATAACGGGCAGGAATGTTTTATTTCGGGACGCAGGGCATCGGGATATTTCGCTTTAAGAAAACTCGATGGTACAACCATTACGAATAGCATTTCATTTAAAAAATTGCAGCTATTAGAGCCTGCAACAAACTATTTAATCGAAAGGATGTGAACGGGCAATTCCTCCCACGACTAAAGTCGCGGGTATCCTTGCCATGATTGATGAAGCGTAGCTGTTTGTAAAGAAATGAAAGACGGATGACGGAAGCGTAGCCGCTGCCCGGTAACAGGCTGCCGGTTGCGTAGCTGCCATTCGTCTTTTTTGGCTTAGAGGAGAGACGAGAATGGTATATGAGGTAATCAGTCCACGCCCACATGGCTCAGAAACATTCGTGGGATTGCATACAGAATACCCGGAATGCATCGACCCGTTGAGTGTGCAGGAAGCGATGCTCAGCGGCGGTAACAAAATTACATTCAAGGGCACTGAGAAAGAATATGAGGCGGTCAAGAAAAAGCTGGCAGCCAAAGTCAAGGTGACCATCATCAAAGAACAGAAAGCGAAGAAAGAAAAATAATATGGTAAAGACTGATTTCAAGAACACTTATGAAGCATTTATGCATTGCGATAAAAACAAGCTGGCGAAAGAATTTGCTGCCATGTATTCCGATAACGAGGAACAGGCGGCAGCAGTTAAGGAAGTCGATAGAGCATTTGCCAGAATGGAGACCGTCACGCCAAAAGCAGTAAACCCGGATGAGCAAAGTATCATTGTGGTTTGCAAGGGATTTGGCGATGAGGGGGATGACACTGTCTGCATCGAAGTGGAAGACCTCCGTAAATGGAGAAAAGAGCACCTGAAAGAATCTGAGCCCATCAGTGATGAGATGCTGACCTTTATGAGCACGGACGAAATCGAGAATGCAGTGATGAAACAGGACCTTCCCGCGAAATATGCTTTTGAACTCAGTGCTTGGAATGAAATTCTTAGCTGGAAACTGGCACCATCCAGCATCTACATCTATGGCCTTGAATTCTGCCTGTCCCGTGTGTTATGGGAAATGACCTTCTTCGGAGTGGATGAATCCGGTGTGGAGTTGGAAAAGGAAAAGCTCGATACGAGATTTGAGGAAGCGCAGAGGGCTTTTGATGAAAACAAGGAACCTCGAGTCGGATTCTCGATTGAAGACATTGCCAAGAAACTTCTCGGTGATGACTATACCGAAGACTGGTATCCCGAAGAAGAGCAGGAGCGCGACCGCCGGAATATGGTTATTTCCTCCTATAAGGACAACAATGAAATGGAACGGCTGCTCATGATGCTTTAAGAGAAAACGAGAAGGGGAGATGAGGATGAGCGAAATCTTCGTGACGGGAGATATCCATGGAAACTATCAAGGATTGATGGAATCTCTCAATGCAGCAGGCTGGCAGGAAGGCGATACCATCATCTGCGTGGGAGATGTCACCGACCGTGGAAAAGATAATGCCAGAACGGTGTCTTTTCTGCAAGAGCATGAATGTGATGTGAGATTGGTTCAGGGCAACCATGAGCTTCAACACAGGAAGATGCTTCAGTACTATCATGTGTTAATCAAAGTCCCCCAAATTCGGTTGTTTGCGGCAGGAATATTCAGAACATACAAGGCAGGATATACTTATCCCAAAACAAAAGAAGAACTCAAAGAGTATGAGTGCAGTGCTGATAAACGAATCGAAATTATTCGGGGGAAGCCAAAGACTTTCTATGCATTCGTTCGTGCCTTTATCACCTATACGATAGCATGGGAAGACGATAGCCTTTGGAAGATTATTCTGTACTTGCTGGAAGTGATGTGCGGCAATCCCTATGATGCCGAAAGAACTATATACGAGTATCTCTCCTGTACAAGGAAACAAAGAGCATTATTTGAATGGCTTTGGAATCAGACGGCTACTGAGGTTAATATCGATTATACGGAACCATATAAGTATCAGCATATAGTGATTACGCATAATAATCCTTTTGGAAGATATTACAGTTACGACCTGGATGAGTTACGACCTGGACACGATAAGACGCTCTATGTGTTTGGGCACACCCCGCATTCCGAAATCGTCAGGTTTGACAGGGCTTGTTCCGAATGCACTTATCTGGACATTGACACATCCCTGAATTCGGTCGGCGTCATTAAGCTGAGTGATTATCTCTAAGAAAGCATAAGCACCATGGGGGCATAGAGCCTCTGTGGTGCTTTTTCTTTTTGCATGGGTAAAGTTTCCTTGCTCATACGAAAACGATGCGCAGGTAAGGGCTTTCTGACGGCTGTGAGGAGGTAGAGCAATCAGTTCAAAGTCTGGTTTCATAATGTTCATCAGAACGGATGGCCTGGTCAAAACGAATCTATGCCAAGGCATACAGATTTCTCAGCAGAGCGCAGTCGTCCCAATAAGATAGGTTCAGAACGTCTGCAGGGCCTTATGACAACTGCCAGCTTGTCTTTTTGGCTACCCGGTTGTCTCAGCAAACTCTCCTGTAACCAAAACCAGAGACTTGGCTATTCGGCTTTGATAAAAGCAGTTCACAAAGCGGACTTCCCATTGTATAATAGTGACATACATTTGAGTTTCGCAGGACTGATATCAGGTGGAGCAGATGGGCAAGAATCGGATGAGCCGCATGGAAGCGTGAGCAAGGAAAATCACAAAGACCACAAATATAATCTTGGCAGAACGGGAAAATACCGATATCATTCAAGGAGGGAGGAATGTGACATGGAACAAACGATTGACACAGAGACAGAGGAGCTCTCAAAGCGGGAAAAGTATCGTGAACGGCGCGGTGAGGAGTATGATGTTGTCTCAAAAGTTGCTTTCCTTATTGGCGTGCCAGACTCTCACTGGAAGAGCCAGTATACGGGTTTGGATTCAGATATTTATGAGCAACTCAGCGATAACCGAGATGCTCGCATCATCCGAAACCTCTGTGGCTTACGAACCGAGATAGAGCGGAACTTCAAGCGCTTCTCAATGCTGATTCTGATGGAGTTAAAGAACCTGCATACGATTCCGCAGACACAGGGAATGGTCAATCAACTCCGCAAGGATGGAATCGATATCATAAAAGCGAATCCAAAGCTGGAAGAATACCTTCCAAAAATCAATGCTCTCTTGCAGCAGCACATCGATGCCTGTAAATCTCTGTTTCCAATCTGGGTCAATTGGGAGTTTGTGCGGCAGCTATTTATCATCCCTGGCGGCAATAGCACAAAGAAATCCAAGGAAGTGTTCGAGTATTATATGGAAAATCTCGAACGCTATCCGTATCGCATGTTCATTAACTGGCGGTGGAGCAAAGACGAAGAGGGGAATCTTCTCTATAATGACGAAAAGTTCCTGAGCCGACTCTATCAGCAGAATGGTGAGGTGTTCACCGGTTATTCCAATGTCAGAGGAGAAGGAAGAGAAACCAAGAGAAACATTTATGGATTTGTGGATGCCAGCGAACAGACGGTTGCTCTCGTTGACTGCGAAAACTGTGACCCGCTGAAACTGTGTGCGGCTCTTCAAAGTATGCAGCCGGAAACGCTTGCTAAAATCACAAAAATCATTTTGTACAATGATGTTAATGCTTCTTCTGCCTGGAATCTGCTTCAGAAACACACAAAGGCGGTTATTGAACATCAAATGTCAGAACGAGTCCTTACCGGGAAAAGCCTTGTGGATGTGATGCTGGTGGCGGGATGCTGCAAGGAGCACTATGTCAACAAGGTGGACAGTTTCCTGCTGTTTTCATCGGATTCCGACTATTGGGGGCTTATCAGCTCGGTGTCCACTGCCAAATTTCTCGTGATGGTTGAGCAAAATAAAGTCAGCAGCGAAATTGTACAGAAAATGATTGACAGTGATATTCCCTTTTGCTATCTGGACCAGTTTTGCCAAGGTGGGCAATCTCACAAAATGAAGGTCGATGCACTGCTCAGTGAATGCCAGCGCTTTGTCGGCAGGCACTTTGAAAGCTTTAATGTCAAGGAAATGATGAATGTAGCTCATCTACAGACCCGCATCGAGCTTTCGAAGGCTGAGGAAAAACAGTTTTATGAACGATATATCAAAACCATGCGCATCAAGATTTCAGCGGATGGTTCCGTAAATATTGAGTTCGGAAGCTGAAGACGATGCACAATGATAGCAAGGAGGGTAAATACCAAGTGATACCGATTGTATGTGTCGATGACCGATTCGGCATGGCGTTCAACAAACGGCGCTGCAGCTCGGATGTGGCCGTCCTTAAAGATATTCTTAGCAGAACGGAATAAAGAAAGTGAATACAAGCAAGAATCATGGAAAACACACCGAAAACCAATAAATCAGCTGGTCATGCCAAAGCAAAGCGCGGCAGGCCAAAGAAGAAGCCTGGGTATGACAGGACCAAGATTATTGATGAGCTGTTGGCGAAAACAGTCGAGCTTTTTGGTATGCCTTATGATGACCGGGAAGAGCGCCTAGAAGATTCTCCGCCTATAGCGTCTGTAGCAAACACATTGCAGATGACCCCACTCAAGGTTCGAAAGCTCTTGATTACTGCGGGATATTATAGCACTGCAATGAGCCGAAAGGTTCAAGCATTGCACGACAAAGGCTATAGCATTCAGCAAATCATGGATAAGACGGGATTAAGTAAAGCGTCCGTGAATGCCTATCTGCCGTATACGAAAGGTGCATATAATCTGGATAGCCCAACTCTTTATGCCGAACATGGGAGACTGTTCCGTGCAAGGCAGGGAGCTTGCAAGGCGTTGCAGGAGCACTTGGATGCGGAAGATGCGGGAGTATATCTTTGGGAAGCAATCGAGGTATTTGCGAACTATCCGTTCACTATAGAAGACGGACTGACAATGAAATATACCGTGAGAGACTGCCAGCTCTTCTTCAATCGAAAAGACGAGAGTGTGACTAAGACAGCAGTGATAAAGGCTTTCCACCATGCCAGGCGACTGCAAAAAAAAAGGGTAGTGTTAGTTGTCCAGAAGAACTGGGAGGTTCAGTCGGGTGCTATCTTTATCCCGTGTTTCTTCGAATCGGTGTATGCACGAAAAAGTAGAGGGTCACGAAACCGTGGCCCTCTTTTGCTTTATCTGCTATAATGAAGCCAAGAAATTATCGCGGAGGAGTTCGCATGGGAACATACATCACGCATGAGGGCCTGCCATTCCACGGCCCTCTCAAAAAAATCCGAATAAGGTCCTACCGAGCAACCGACCCATCTATGCCAGGATTTGATGAAGAGCAGCTTCTCGAAATCACACGGGACGGAACAGTGAAGCTCACGCAAAAGACTCCGTCAGGAACAGAAAAGGTGAAAACCCGTATTTCACAAGCTGATGCTGCTTATATCTTTGCTGCATTCTCCGAAGTATTCGCGAGCTATCGAAGGGAACACATCCCATCACTTAGTGGTCATTGGCGAGTTCGGCTTCTAACGGATAATAATGAGGTATACTTCTACCACGGCGCAAATGGGCAGGATTACCGCTACCATGACGAGTCTCTTACGGATATTCTTCGACAAAGAACCGGAATGCAGAAACTATTTGGTCTCAGTGTTAGGGCTGAGGCAAAGAGTAAGGTGGAATCCATAGAAATCAGTCTGGAACAGACTGCAACAGATGAGGTAAAAGACAAATATGCCAGCGAGTATGGAATTTGTATACATGATATAAATGAGTGGCTGCTTGTCAGTTCAGAAGGTACGCTGACCTATAACCGCCGTATCGCAAAGATAGGAAGAGCCTCCTTGCAGTATGAGCTAAAAGACAAGGTGGCGGAGTTCCTCAAGGTATATGATGACCAGAGCGTGTTTTCTCGTCCAAAAGGGAACTCGCCAGATACTGTACAAAATGAGATTCGAAAGACATACAAGATAGTTGTGACCCGTGATGACGGAGAAAGTTCCGTTCTGGAAGGCTCATTCGACAAGGACGGTCTGCCCGATAACTGGGCGGACTTTGTTGGCAGGCTGACAGACTTCTTCCAAGGTCAAAGCCTCGGGATGCTTTTCGATTCTCGCTCGTACAACAAGGTGCTGAGAAAGAGCAATGAGGTGACTTTTTGCGGCGTTGATATTGATGGCGTGGTGAGAACACGCTATTACCGCTGTGGGGACGAAATCTGCGAGGGAGATACGGTCGTGGTCCCGACACCGATGAAGCACACATCGGCTATAGGACGGGTTGTCGAAATTCGGTATTGTCCCAAAGACCAGATTCCGAAAGAGATGGCGCAGGCACAAGAGATTCTGGGCCTTGCCAAAGAAAAAGAATAGGGAAAAGAAAAAGAGGAGCTTAGAGCAGCTCCTCTTTTCTTGTTGCCTTATTCGCCCAGAACCTCTCCGAGAACAAGCACCGCGTTACGGACACATTCGTGGCAGGGACACAGAACCTTGCCGGTTCCGATGCCTTTCAAGTCTTTGCAGATAGTCGCGCCGCATTTGCCCTCAAAGCTCTGTACAAGTTCTTTGGAAACACGGGGTGTGCCTTTCCCATCGGTGAGAATGCCTGCCACCATGACAGCGCCAATCAGGGCCCCGCAGGTGCTTTCCATACAGCCCATCCCGGCAGCATATCCCGCAGTCAGCTTCATCAGGGTCTCCTCATCAATCGGGAGCTTGTCCTCGAACACTTTCACCACAGCCTGAGTGCAGTTGCATTTTCCGGTTGCTTTCAGTTCAGCAGCCACCGCTGCGCGTTCCTCAATACTCATATTTTACGCTCCTTTTTCTTTCCAGTATACCACAAAAAGACGGGCACAGGCAAAAAAAGAAAGGAGCCACCCGAAGGTGACTCCAATAGTTTAGGTTCCTGTTTTAGCCGTAAAAAGCATCAGGCGACAGACGGGGTATCCGTTGCTGCGTCAAAGAGCAGTGTGCCTTCGCCGTTATAGCTTGCGTCGTTCAGAGTGGCGTAGATGTAGTCAATGAAATAGCCATCATCACCATTGTAGGTGGACTTCATGGAGACAAGATTGCCGTTGTCATCATAGGTGTTCTCGAAGGTCTGTTCGAAGTTGCCCATCGTAGCATCTTTGCCCTGCTGTTTGGTCATATTACCATGCTCATCGTATTCGGTCGAGACCTCACTGCCCTGACCAAAATAATAAGTGGTCTTGTTGTCGCTCACGCGCTTGTGATACACAATATCATCTGCACCATCTTCGCTGACAGTCTCGATATACAGACTATCGACGTCCATCGTATCAAAGTCACGAGTCGTGGTCTGAACGCCACTGTCATTCGTGATGACCTCCGTAACAGGCAGCTCGTGGGTGTCATCATAGGTGTAGGCGGTGGAGTAGTTCAGATACTGCTCACCATCACTTACGGTGTAGGACTCTTCGCTCAGTTTCCGGCCGTTGTCATCATAGGTATACTGGCACACGATGGAAGGATTGCCATCCTCATCATCGCGTTCAATCAGGTCCCCGTGGTCGTTGAAAACCTGAGTGTACAGATAGTTTTGCTCGCCATTGAGGTAGGAGGTCATTTTCAGGACATTGCCGTTCTCGTCCAGCTCTTTGATGATAACGGTGTCCATATCACTTGCTTTGTCGATTTCACGCATGAAAACCTCATTGCCGTTCTCATCGTACTTATGGACGGTAACAACGCCATCTTCATCATCAGCACTGTAGTGCATCGTCTCGGTGCTCAACAGCAGGTCCTCTGCAGCAGCTTCGTCTACATCAGTAACCTCGGAAGGCGCTTCCTCCGGCGTAGTCTCCTCAACCACAGAACTTTCAGTCGGGGCGGTAGAAGCTGCTTCGGAAGAGGAAGCGGCAGGCTTCTGAGTAGCGCATCCGGCAAGCATCAGGGCTGCAGCGGTTGCCACAGCAGCGGCAGCGGTCAGGTTTTTGTTTCTCATGTTCTTTCGTTCTCCTTCGTTTGGATAGTTTTTGCACAAATACTTCAATGTAGTATTTGTTGTACAACTCCTATTGTATCTGGCTCGCATATCCCGGCAAGCAAACAAGGATTACAAAATAGTAATTACAAGCCGTCTGCCTTCGGGTGGGCGGCTTTTTTCTTTTGAAAAATGTTTGACGAAACTTGCGAACGGCATACAATAAGTGTTGTACGACAGATAATAAACCGACATCAACCATTCATAATCTGACAAATTCAGACAGGCACCAATCGGGTGACCTGTCTTTTTTGTTGCAAGACCGCGTAATGCGGAGAAAGTCGAGGAAAGCTATGAACACCATTATGAACACCGCCGAATTCATCCGCGTTACCGACCTCCTGAAGAAGGAGAAAATTGCCAAAAATAGCGGCAACATATTTGCCGCTATGATGGCGATGCACGAGAACCGCCCCGAAGCAATCTGCGCAGATGGCTTAAAGATGTCTATCCAGGCATCCGAAGACCACTACTGCCAGAAGGACGACGAGGGGAGCTACGTGAGCGTAGAAGTCGGGTTCCCGTCTCCGTCCGAGCCATTGCTCGACGAATATGGTGATGACGGAGTGTACGGCTATGTGCCGCTCACTGTTGTCGATGCCATCATCGCCAAGCACGGTGGAATCCTGCTCGATGAGCAGTAAGCCACTCTATCCAATTCCAACATGACATTCGGCTGCACGCCGTATGCTCATATATGAAGCAGTTATCGTAAAAATGATAGCTGCTATTTTTATTTTACAAGCCTCGAAAATACGAGGAGAAAGAGAGTTTGTTATGAAAACCGCTATGAACACCAACATCAACACCAACACTACCAATTCCAAGAAAGTTATCCCCGGCATCAATGACGTGGCTACCAAATGCCCTATGGCTGCTACCATGTGGAGTGACAAGAACACCTTCTCTCCCAGTAAAGTGGCTGCGGGAAGCAGAAGAAAGTTCACATTTGTTTGCCCAGACTGTGGGCAGGAATTTGAAAGCAAAATCTTTAGTGTTGTTCATTCGGTAATGAACGGTAACACTGGTTGCCCTGTTTGTGCAGGTAAAAAGATTGTTTCCGGCATCAACGATTTGGCTACCAAATGCCCGAAAGCAGCCGCCATGTGGAGCAACAAGAATGCTTGCTCTCCCAGCGAAGCACCTGCAGGCAGCCACAAAAAGGCCGTCTTTGTATGTCCTGATTGCGGACAAGAGTTTGAGTCTTCCATTTGCAATGTCGTCAACTCTTTGATGCATTACCGCACCGGTTGTCCCGTTTGTCGTGGTTTGAAAGTGGTTTCCGGAATCAACGACTTGGCTACTAAGTGCCCTGCAGCAGCCAACATGTGGGGCAGCAAAAACGCTTGCTCTCCAAATGAGGTATCTGCAGGCAACAACAAAATGGCATGGTTTGTCTGTCCCGACTGCAAACAGGAGTTTAAGGCTCCCGTTTGCAATGTTGTCAATTCTTTGTTGCATGACAATACCGGTTGCCCTGTTTGTGCAGGTCGCAAGGCTGTTTCCGGCGTCAACGATTTGGCGACCATGTATCCAAAAGCCGCTGCTATGTGGAGCGGCAAGAACGATTACGCCCCCAGCGAAATTCCTGCTCGTTCGTCCAGACGCGCCATTTTTGTGTGCCCCGATTGCAAACAAGAGTTTGTGACAAGCATCCACAACATGACGCGGGCTATTGCGTCCGGTGTTACTTGCTGCCCCAATTGCAGACTGCGGGGGCGTGCCATCAACGCAGCTCGCAAGGACGAGTACGGTTCTCCGAAATCTGTCGGCACTACGATGACGATGAAGGATGGCAGCAAAGCCACCTGCACCGCTTATCATGGTGTCAACAACATCACGGTGGAGTTTGAAGACGGGTTCGTTTTGTACCATGCTCGCTGGAACCAATTTGTCCGTGGTGCTCTTCACCACGGTCAGAAAGCTACTGAAGAATAATAAAAAAAGCCATCTAATACGAAGTTGGCTTATAAATGTAGCAGCTATCATCTTCCTGCAATGGGGGATGGTGGCTGCTTTTTATTGCAAGCCTCGAATGTTACGAGGAGAAAAGAGGATAATTATGAATACTTTTGTGAAGGTTATGCATATCAACACCTGCAACTGCGCTGCTTGCGCATCTGTTCCGACTCTTGGCATTGAGATGCCATATGAAGTGGTTAAGGAAAATTGTCTTGCTGTTGCTTGTCCAGAAGCTGCGGCTATGCTGAGTGATAAAGACAAACGCCTTGCTTTGGAAGCCACTACTGGAAGCTGCAGAAAAGCCACTTTTGTTTGCCCGGACTGTGGGCAGGAATTCGAAGCTGAAATATATAGTGTTGTCAGGTCGGTAAAGAATAGTCACACAGGTTGCTCTGTTTGTAAAGGCTTCAAAGTTGTTCCTGGTATAAACGATTTAACTACCAAATGCCCGAAAGCTGCTGCTATGTGGAGCAGCAAAAATAAACTTTCTGCTTCAGAAGTTACCGTTAAAAGTAACAAAAAGGCGATTTTCAAATGCTATGTTTGCAAGCAAGAATTTGAAGCCCAAATCTGTGATGTTGTTCGTTCTGTAAAAAATGGCACTAAGGGTTGTTCTGTTTGCGAAGGACTTAAAGTTGTTCCTGGTATAAACGATTTAACTACCAAGTGCCCAAAAGCCGCTGCTATGTGGAGCAGCAAAAATAAGCTTTCTGCTTCAGAAGTTACCGCTAGAAGTCATAAAACGGTCATCTTTGTATGCCCAGACGGCGGTAAAAAATTCAAAGCACCAATCTATAGTGTTGCCCGTTCTATAGAAAACGGCTTCACTGGTTGCTACGACTGCGCCATGCGAAAAAGCAATGCTATTTCCAAGCCTGAGTGGTTCTATACACGCCCTATGCTGGCATTTGCCGGTGAGAATGGAATCGCAAACCCATTCTTTGATGTGCGAAACATTTTTGGAGAAAATAGCCTCTTGGGGTTGGATTTTGTAGACCACATTCAAAAGCTTTGCGCTGAATACAATGGCAACACATGGCACGGAGATGATGAACGTACTGCAAGAGACCGTTTCAAGTTCGAAGCGGCTCGCAAAGCAGGATATGCAATGATTCGCATTCTGGAGCCGGGGCTTGAAGTCCTTGACCCCAAGTACGACATCGTTATGCCCGAAGGATTTAGGCACGGTAATGCGTACATTCCAGAAATCATGGAAGAAGTTGGTCGCAAAATCATCCACTTGCTGGAAGAAATTTACGACCGCAAGGCTTCTCCTGAAATTTGGGCACTGAACAACTTCAAGGAATTCGAGGCTTGGTATGATGCCAACAAGAAGGAACTTGAAGCCAATGCACAGAAGAAGGGTCCGAAGAGCAAAACCGCAGCAAAGAAAGCTGCCTGATAGATTACAAGACCGCTGACGAACTCGGTCGTCTTTTCATATAGATAGCATTTCCTGCCGTTCACTCCTAACCGGGTGGACGGCTTTTTCTTTTGCCAACTACTTGCCATACGTCAATTTCATGCATGAATTACAAAATAATAACCGTTCCATACAACCGCTGGCGATAACTTCCAGTTGTAGTGTATTTGATGGGACTTTCAAATTCTATTTTAGTCGCACATATTGCAACTTACGGTTGTATTTGCTATACTAATAACAACCGATAACAACCAACAAAGCACAAATAACAACTAATAGGTGTTACCGCGAACCGAGGAGGCCAATCATGGCGAGCGAACGAGCGATACTTCACTGTGACATGAACTCTTTTTACGCAAGCTGCGAGGCGGCTTATAACCCAAAGCTGCAGGGTAAGCCGATTGCGGTATGTGGTGACCCGGAACGGCGAAACGGCATTGTGTTGACTGCCTCGTATCCGGCCAAATGGATGGGCGTGAAAACCGGAATGCCTCTATGGGAAGCACAGCAGCATTGCAGAGACATCATCTTTGTTCCGGCTCATTATGACCTTTATACTAGGTACAGTAAATACACCAGAGAAATCTTCTTGCGTTTCACAGACCAGGTCGAATCGTTTGGCTTAGATGAAGCATGGCTTGATTGTACCGCAAGCCAGTCTCTTTTTGGCAGCGGGCAAAAGATAGCCAAGCAAATCTCCGACGCCGTGAAGGATGAACTCGGCATTACCTGTTCTATCGGGGTGAGCTGGAATAAAGTCTTTGCAAAGCTGGGGTCCGACTATAAGAAACCGGATGCCACCACCATCATATCAAGGTCAAACTGGAAAGATATCGTATTCCCGCTGCCTGCCACGGACCTTTTGTATGTTGGGTCCAGAACGGGAAAAAAGTTATCAAGCTACTGTATCCATACAATCGGTGATTTGGCGACTGCCAATCCAAACTTTCTGAAAGAAAAACTCGGGAAAATCGGCCCGATGCTTTGGGGATTCGCCAATGGCCTTGACACGGGAGCAGTGGCGAAATACGAGGGAAGGGAAGCTCAGGCACCTATCAAGAGCATCGGAAACAGCTGGACAACGCCACGGGACTTGAAGACTAACCGGGATGTCTGGATTGTTATTTATCTGCTCGCGGAAAGTGTCGCTGCGCGGCTCAGAGAGAACCATTTCCGATGCCGAGGCGTAGAGGTGAGTCTCCGGGATTCCAGCCTTTTCTCTTTTGAGAGACAGTGCAAGCTCGGCCAGCCAACGATGCAGGAAAAGGATATTGCGGAGGCAGCTTACCAGCTGTATAAGAAGAACTACCGGTGGAGTGAGCACCTACGCTCAGTTGGCGTGCGTGCCATTGACCTGCGGCCAGATACGGAACCAAACCAGATATCTTTTGAGTACAGCGCCGAAAAGCAGGAAGAGACCGAGCGGCTTGAATCCGCGATTGACGGGATACGGAACCGGTTCGGATACTATTCCGTACAACGAGCCGTCATGTACAAAGACCGGTTTCTCTCTCATTGTGACGCCAAGGGAGACCATACGATTCACCCACATGGGTATTTACAGGGAAGCACAGGGGAGCATCTAATCTATGTCAGAACCAAGAATTAAGAAATATGTCGAGGTCATTGCCGATTTCTCTCCTGAAGGCATTTTGACACCGCAGACAGTCATCTGGGACACAGGCCAGAAATTTGACATCACCTGCATCTCAGAAGTATTGCCGCGTAAATACTCAAAGACCGGCGGCATTGGGGTGCGCTATACCTGCCAGATAGGCAGAGCAAAAACATACCTATACTACGAAGTGGATAAATGGTTCGTCGAAGCAAAGGAGGCACAATGTGAATAATAAATACCGAGAGAAAACCTGCTGCTTTGTCGGGCACAAAGATATTCCGCCAGGAGAACAACTTAAAATATTAGTCAGGGTAGAGCATCGGCTCATTCCACTCATTCAGCAGGGGGTCACCTATTTTGGCATCGGCGGTTCCTTAGGCTTCGATACCCTCATGGCAGACATGTTAATTTCCTTAAAAGCTGCGCATCCACGGATTCGGATTATTGAGGTTTTGCCATTTGAGGGATACCGTTCTAAATGGAGCTTGGAACAGCAGCGGCACGCAAAGAAGATAGACAAACAGGTGGATAAGATTGTCTATGCGGCGAAAGAGCCAAGCAGGGGAGTATATCTTTTAAGAGACCGGCATTTAGTGGATTGTTCTGCCTATTGCATCTCTTATTGTACTAGAAATACTGGAGGCACAGCATATACGGTAAAATACGCTCTGGAACATGGCGTAACGGTGTATAACGCTTCCAGTTTCGACGTGAGCGCCTTGCTTCAGGCTCAGCCACTTGGGAAGAACGAACAGGAAGTGTCTTCGCACAAAATATGAGGGAGATTTCCTGGCATTTGGAAAATACCCCTAGGACTTTGAGCTTTGCTGCACAAAAACAAGCCTCCGCTCTTTGGCGGGGGCTCTTCTTGTATTCTCAAAAACGTTGAATTCAATTTCACTGAATTCCGATTCAGCATTATTTGGCGTGGCTCAGCTTAGCCCGGCAGCACGATGCCATGGCGGCCGAACACAATGATTCTCCAGAACGGAATTCTCGACGTTCGGTGCGAATCGTATATAATCTAAATAGTAAACACAAAAAAGAGAGGTGAAGAGCCATGAAGGTCTTAGTCATTCCAGATTGCCATTTGAAACCCTGGATGTTTGCGCAGGCAGATGCCATCGTGAAGAAGGGCATTGCGGACAAGGCCGTCTGCCTTATGGACTTGGCAGATGATTTCGGGGTACATGGTGATGCACAGTATCTGGAGACCTATGAAACCGCAATCGCGTTTGCCAAGGAACATCCAGATACTCTCTGGTGCTACGGGAACCATGACCTGAGCTACATCTGGGGAAAACCGGAAACCGGATACCATCCGGAAAAAAGAGGGCTGGTGTGTCAAGAAATTAAAAAGTTGACAAATACCTTGCCAAAGAAAAGTCAGCTTGCATATATCCACAAAATTGACAAAACACTTTTCATGCACGGCGGCCTTGCAAATCTCTTTGTTCAGCTCCGGGTAGCACCACAGAACCGAAAAAATGTTCTCGCGGCTGTCAAAGCTATCAACCAAATGAGTTGTGAAACAATGTGGGCAACAGATTCTCCTATCTGGTATCGCCCGCAGCTGTCTCCAAATCAGAATGCAAAACGTTTGTATCGCGGCGGCAAATATCTGCAAGTGGTGGGGCATACGCCAGTCAAAGAAGTACACTTGGAAGACGGAGTTCTTTCCTGTGATACTTTCTCGACCTATCGTGACGGAACCCCATACGGGTCACAGGCTTTTTGTATCGTGGATACCATTACTTTGGAGTTTGAGACAGTTAAAGGCGGATGAGTGCCGATAAAACAAGCGTTGAGAGAAACGGTGCTATATGCTATAATATTTTCAAGTTCAAGAACCACAGCCGATACAATCTCAACGAAGAGCTTGATACCTGCTTGAAACTGCACAGCAATAAAAAACAAATATCAAATAACAGAAATGCAGCTTAAAGAGAAAGGCTGCCATATAAAATAGCAAGAAACGTTTGCAAAAATAGCAATCAGCGCGAAAGGGACGTCCCTTTCCTTACGGAGAAGAACTCCGTAAGGATGGGTTCTGGCTGCTTCCTGCGCTGCGCGGGGGTGGCACATCTGGGCAAACTGATTGACCTGTATTCTTATCCGGTCAGAACGGCAATGCGATTTCTGCTGGAAGATAAGACGACAGGTGAAAATATAATCTGGGCAACAAACACTTATGAACGATATGGCGATGGCTATCGGCAGGATAATCAAATTACGCCGGAGCTGATTTCCGGGGTATACGCCAATCTTATCCAGCCGCGTATTTTGAAAGCAGAAGAAGAACAGGCGGCAAGAACGAAATCCAAAGCCGAGGTCTTTACGCCCTCTTGGGTCGTCTGCTATATGAACAATAAATGCGATGACGATTGGTTTGGACGCGAGAACGTATTTAATACACTGAACGGTGAACACTGGGAACCAACGAAAGAGCCTGTTTACTTTGAGAAAGAACGGGATTGGCAGCGGTATGTTGATTCTCGGCGGCTGGAAATCACCTGCGGCGAGGCCCCTTATCTGGTGTCCCGCTATGATGCCGCTACGGGTGAAGGACTGCCGATTGAAAGCAGAATCGGGATTCTGGACAGAAAGCTGCGGGTCGTGAACGAGAACACCGATAACGAGACTGACTGGCTGAAATGGACGCGGCGGGCGTTTGAAAGCACCTACGGCTACGAGTATCAGGGTGACAACCTGTTGGTTGCGCGTATCAACCTGCTCATGACCTTTGTGGACTATATGCAGGAGCGATGGCGGCGGGAGCCGACTGCCAAGGAACTGAACCGGATTGCCAATGTAATTTCATGGAACATATGGCAGATGGACGGCCTGAAAGGGACGATTCCGGGCAAGGAACTGTACATATCAGACGACTACGAGCAGCTATCCCTGTTTGCAAGTGACTTTGAACAGGAAACGCTGTTCGATGAGGCGGCTAAGCAGAATAAAAAGTACGAATGTAAAATCCGTGATTGGCGTGCTATGCGGACAATCACTTATAACCAAATGAAGGGAGAGAAATAAACGATATGAAGTTCGATTATGCCATTGGTAACCCTCCATATAATGCTGACTTTTCTATTTCTGGTGACAATGGGAAGTTTGCGGCCCCCGTTTATAATCTTTTTATGGACGCTGCATACGGTATTGCGGATAGAGTTGAATTGATTCATCCGGCACGTTTTTTGTTTAATGCGGGAAGTACGCCGAAGGCATGGAATGAAAAGATGCTTAATAATAAGCATTTTAAGGTTTGTTACTATGAGCCTGATTGCAAAAAAGTGTTTTCGAATACAGATATTAAAGGTGGCGTAGCGATAACTTATTATGATAGAACTCGTGAATATGCGCCAATTCAAGTTTTCACTCCATACGAAGAACTAAATGGCATTTTGCAAAAGACCAGAAAGTATAGTGAAAAGTCAAATGTTGGTGATGTCGGCATTTCTAGTTATGCTTATCATTTCACGCCTATAATGCATAGAGAGCATCCTGAGGTAAAGGCGTTCCAGAGCAAAGGCCATGAGAATGACTTGAAGTCAAATATTATAGCCAAATTGCCAATGATTTTCTTTAAGGAAAAGCCTGATAATAAGGACTATATTACAATTATGGGACGTTTAGATAACGAGAGAGTATCTATGTTTATTCAGCGTTCCTATATCAATGTGGTTAAGAATTTGGATAGCTATAAGATTTTCTTGCCAAAAGCGAGTGGAGTTGGTGAGTTTGGAGAAGCCCTTGCCCCTGCTATAATTGCAATGCCAGGGGTTGGACACACAGAAACTTTTTTCAGTATAGGCAATTTTTCTACATTGCAAGAGGCGGAAAATCTACTTAAGTATCTCAAATCAAGATTTGCTCGTGCATTGCTATCAATCTTAAAGAAGACGCAAATGATAACGCCGAGCAATTTTAAATTTATTCCCCTTCAAGACTTCACTCCCAACTCCGACATTAACTGGTCGGCTTCCATCCGCGACATTGACCAGCAGCTCTACAAGAAGTACGGTCTTTCCCAGCAGGAAATCGACTTCATCGAATCTCATGTAAAGGAGATGGCATAATATGAGCACCAAAATCGTCATCAAAACAACGGACCGCGTTGTTCCGATGATTTATGCCTATACCACTCCTGAGATTGCCCGCCATAACGGTTGGACGAAAATCGGCTACACCGAGCAGGATGTAGACAAGCGATTGAGCCAGCAGACCCATACTGCCGATGTGGAATACAAAGAAGAATGGCGCGGCAATGCTACATTCGAGGATGGCTCCGGCGATACATTTACCGATAAAGATTTCCACCGCTATCTGCGCAAGCTGAACATTGAGAACGACCCCAAGAACGAATGGTTCCATGTGACGGGACCTGTTTCCCGCAACCACTTCTATGATTTCCGTGCGAATCGCGGTATTTTGCAATCGCTGACCGCCGCAACTCCGTATAATCTGCGTGAGGAGCAGGAGGATGCGGTAGAGAAAACGCTGGATTACAGCCGCCTGCATACCAAGGGTGAATACCTCTGGAACGCAAAGCCGCGCTTCGGCAAAACACTTACGGCCTATGAGCTTTGCAAACAGATGGACGCAGACACGGTCCTTATCGTGACGAACCGCCCTGCGATTGCAAACTCGTGGTATTCCGACTACGAGAAGTTCCTCGGTCCCGATTCCGGGTATCTGTTTGTGAGCGATACCAGCTCCCTGCAGGGGAAGCCTTTTGTTGTGAGCCGCAATCAGTATCTGGATATGCTGAACAACGACGACTACAAGTGCATCGAGTTCGTCAGCTTGCAGGACCTCAAAGGCTCCATTTACTTTGGCGGTGAATTTGAAAAGCTGAAAGAAGTCAATGACATTCATTGGGATGTTCTGATTATTGACGAAGCCCACGAGGGCGTAGATACCTACAAGACGGATGTGGCGTTCGACCATATTGACCGCAACTTTACGCTGCATCTGTCCGGCACGCCGTTTAAGGCCATTGCCAGCGAAAAATTCAAAGAGGACGCCATCTATAACTGGACCTATGCCGACGAGCAGAAGAAAAAACGCGATTGGCAGGGTGACCAGAGCGAGCAGAATCCCTACGCGAATCTGCCGCAGCTCAATATGTTCACCTATCAGATGTCCGAGGTCGTTCGGGATGAACTGAAACAGGGCATTGAAATCAACGGCGAGACAGAAGAATGGGCGTTTGACCTAAATGAGTTTTTTGCAGTCAATCAGGCCGGAAACTTTGTGCATGACAGCGCTGTGGACAAGTTCCTTGATGCGCTGACTACACAGACTAAGTTCCCGTTCTCCACACCGGAATTACGCGATGAATTAAAGCATACGCTTTGGCTGCTGAACCGTGTGGACAGCGCCAAGGCTCTAGCCCGCAAGCTGAACAACCATCCTGTTTTCAAGGATTACAAGGTCGTCGCGGCAGTGGGTGACGGTAGATTGAACGATGATGATTCTGCCAAGAAAGCGTTTGACAGCGTGACCGAGGCTATCGCCCAGAACGACAAGACAATTACGCTGTCTGTCGGACAGCTCACCACGGGCGTTACGATTCCAGAATGGACTGCTGTGCTGATGCTGAGCAGCATCAAGAGTGCATCCCTGTATATGCAGGCGGCGTTCCGTGCGCAGAATCCGTGCTTGTTCCACGACAAAGGCAAGTTCTACCGCAAGGAGAATGCTTATATCTTCGACTTCGACCCTGCGCGAACCCTTATGATTTTTGAGGAGTTCGCAAATGACCTGTATGCCAGCACATCCGACGGGCGCGGAGATACCGAAACCCGCAAAAAGCACATCAAGGAACTGCTGAACTTCTTCCCGGTCATCGGTGAGGATGAAGACAGCGAGATGGTGAAGCTGGATGCCGAAAAGGTACTTTCTATTCCGCGAAAGATTCGCTCCACAGAAGTTGTGAATCGCGGATTTATGTCCAACTATCTGTTTCAGAATATTTCCAATATCTTCGGCGCTCCGCAGGAGGTCGTGGACATTATTACAAAGTTCACCCCCGTGGACGAGCCGAAAAAGCAGGAAGTCAAGAAAGAAGATTTGGACCGCGTCCATGTGGATGAAAACGGCGATGTCAAAGTAGATGAGGGCTATGTTATCGGTTTGGCTGATGACATTTTTGGCGATAAAATCTATGATACTGTCGGCGAACAGGTCACGCAGGCTATTGATAAAGTCGCCGTTGACAACCAGCCCAAGGATAAGGCGCTGGAAGCGTTGCAGGAGGCTTTCAAGGCGCAGGCTGTTAAACCCATCGTGGCTGCTGCCACCTCCAATTACGGCACGGAAATCAAGGCTTCGGATGCCAAGCGTGTAGAGAAGAAGCTGGGCGAGGATGCGGACCGTTTGGTGGCGCGGACTTACGGCGACTATCGTATCGAAACCAACCAAATCGAAAAAGAACGCCATGAGCAGTTGGCTGCTGCTGCGCCCCACGAACAGGCAAAAATCAATCAGGAATTCGACCAGAAAAAGGCAGAGGCTACTGAAAAGCTGAAAACAGCTTTGAATGATACGGTCAGCAGCTTCGTGGAAGATGCCGCCAAAGAGACTGTCCGCAGCTATGAGACGCAAATCGAGGAACGCAAAAAGAACGATGTGGAAGATACCATCCGCGACCATCTACGCGGTTTTGCCCGCACGATACCGTCATTTCTGATGGCCTATGGCACAGAGGATACCACTCTTGCCAACTTCGACCAAATCGTTCCCGATGAAGTTTTCCAAGAAGTCACCAGCATCACGCTGGAGCAGTTTCGGTTCCTGCGCGATGGCGGCGATTACAAGGATACCGCCACAGGCGAAACGAAGCACTTTGACGGGAAGCTGTTTGATGAAGTCGTGTTTGATGATTCCATCAAAGAGTTCCTGCGGTTAAAGCGTGAACTGGCAAACTATTTTGACCCGGCGAACGAAAAGGACATCTTCGACTACATTCCGCCGCAGCGCACGAACCAAATCTTTACCCCGAAAGCAACCGTGGCAAAGATGGTATCGCTTTTGGAAGAAGAAAATCCCGGATGCTTTAATGACCCGGACAAGACCTTTATTGACCTGTACATGAAATCGGGCCTGTACATTACCGAAATCGTGAAGCGTCTGTACCAGAGCGAAGGCATGAAAGCTGCGTTCCCGAACTCCAAGGAGCGGCTCGAACACATCTTTGAAAAGCAGGTCTACGGTCTGGCTCCGTCCGAAATTATTTATCGCATTGCAACCAACTATATTCTTGGGTTCTCTGAGGAGCATAACGGAAAGCAGTATAACTTTCGTATGTGCGATGTATTGCCTTATGCAAAGGATGGGACGTTGAGCGAAAAGCTGGATGAGTTATTTGGATAAAACAGTATAGGAATATAGCTAAGCCGCCAAGCGAGTGAAATCGTTTGATGGCTTTTCTTTTTGCTACGGAAAAGTAGACATTGTACTTGTCATGAGCTTGTTGCATACTTGCTACGAACTTGCTAAAAACTTGCTAAGCACTTGCTACGCTTCACCTCGAAGCAAGTTCATTTTTTTGCGCGAAAGAATATCGGATAAGTGACGCTTCCTACTCGTATGACCGAAAGAAAACATGCAAAGACTCTACCATTCTGGTAGGGCTTTTTTGCTGCCCAAAAAGTTGGAAAAATGTCGCAAGCGAGCCGCTGAAACCTCAGAATTTTGTCGCAGCCTTTCCGAATATGAGATGTATCTCACAAAAGCGAAATGCGCTGCTTCGTATCTGTGGTGAGACAATCGGAACAGGCGAATAGCAAAATCTCAGCTGCCGCAAATGCTGTCAAGTTCAAATCACAACTCCCAAAAGTTTCGTTTGGAAAAGCCTGCATTAAAAGTTTCGTTCTGGAAAATGCAGAGGGAAAAGGAAAATGTCGAAGCATATATGCACTGATTTTCTTCTTGCTATTTGTGCAATCCGCTCAAATTGGCGATAAATATTCCCAAAATAAATAAGTCAAAGTGCTTTTGGTGTATAATGGCTCTGACAAACAGAAAAAAGGAGAACACTATGAAAAAGGTTGTATCATTAGCACTTTCGACTTTGCTCGTCCTCTCGTTGGCTGCCTGTGGCAAGGCAGACAGTTCTGCTGCAGCCTCAAGTGAATCCAAGTCAAGTGCTTCGTCAAATAGCACTTCCAATAGCACGCAAGATTACAGCCCTGACGGGATTAAAGTAGGAGAGACATATACTACAGAAGACGGCAAAACATATGAAAGGGTGTGGAACGGCACAGGCAGCGATTTACCTACGCCGTCCCCCGAACCCAAAATTACATACGATAATGATTTCCAGGCACAAACACTTGTTGATAATGAAGAATGCACCATTATCTTGCAGAGCGTAGGCTACGATGATTACGGCTATTATTGGAAGCTTTACTTCAAGAATAAGACATCAGATAAAAAACTCGGTTACTCGTTTGGCGACTGCACATTGAATGGCGTGGGTGCGAGCCTTTGGCTTACGAGTGTTGAACCTGGTCAAGAGGAAACGGAGATTCATCATTGGGAAAGTTCCGGGCTTAAAATTTATAACATCAATCCGCAGGATATCAATACGGTAAGTTTTTATCTCGATGTCTATAACGAATTAGATTATGATGTTATCCCACGGCATGACTTTGTTGATGACGATTTCGTGGTTTATCCAAAAGGGGAAGAAAACGCAACCGAGCCAAAGCATGAAACCCAACCCACAGACCTCGTACTGGCCGACAATGACGCTTGCACTCTGATGATTTGTGGATTTGACCCCGATGGCCTGGACGGTTACACGGCTAAAGCTTACATCGAAAACAAAACAGATAAAGAAATCATGCTTGCCTTTAGAAGTGGAGGTTCCATAAATGGCTTTGAGTGCTTCCCTGAAACAGATACAATGGGAATTGATGCGCACACTAATGCCTATGTAGACATCTACTATCGCGATTATTTGGATACTTATGAGGCCAACGGTAAAGACCCCACCTCTATCACCGAAATGGTGATGCCAATCGTTATAAACAATTTCAATACTCGGGACATCTATGTAGATGAGACTTTCACTATTAACCCTCAGACAAATTCCGTGACAACATCGAAATAATTTGACGCCCTCCTGCGATTAAAATTATTAACTTTCCCGGGCTTCGTTTGCAACTTTGTAAGTAAAGGTTTCGTTCTGGAAAAGTAAAATGCCGAAGCGCTTTTGATGTATAATAGCCTTATACAAAGAAAAAAGGAGAAAATCATGAAAAAGGTTGTATCATTAGCACTTTCGGCTTTGCTTGTACTTTCCCTGGCCGCCTGTAGCAGCTCTAACACTACCAGTACTGCTGCCAGCAGTGCAGCTACATCTGATGCTGCATCCTCCGAGGAAAGCACCAGCGACTCTTCAACGAGTACTGCAAGTAGTGCTGCCGATAGTACAACGGCTGAACCTGACATCCAGTTCGATGAGAGTTTCCAGCCACAGACGATTGCCGACAACGATACCTGTACCATCATCTTGCAGAGCGTTGGCTATGATGATGACTACGGCTACTACTGGACCGTTGATTTCCAAAATAAAACGGATGACAAAACTCTTTGCGCTATCACAAGCAGCTCGTCCTTGAATGGAATCCCGGCAGATACCAGTTGGTTCCCGGAAATTGGACCAGGAGTGAAAACCACCGAGGTCGTTTCGTGGGATAAAGCAGGACTGGAAATCTATGGAGTGAAACCGCAAGACATCGATACCGTCAAACTTCACATCGATGTCTATGATGAAGCAGAATGGGATGTGTCGAATCGTGATGACCCTGTCGATGATGACTTTGTGATTTATCCGAAAGGTGAAGAGAACGCGACAGAACCAAAACACGAGATTCAGCCCACGGATATTGTGCTGTTCGACAATAATGCCTGCAGCATGGTCATTTGCGGATTCTATTCCGACAGCTTCATGGGCTATACGGCGAAAGCCTACTATCAGAACAAGACGGATGACCGTATCGATATCATTTTGGACAAAGGCTCTATCAACGGCTTTGAATGTACCCCAGAAGGAGCGGCACTACTGGAACCACATTCTAATGCCTACGTGGATATCCAAAAGACACAGGGAGCAATACGGTATACATTGACGCCACTTATTCTATTGACCCGCAGGCAAGAACAGCAACGCCGATAGTGAATCCCCAATGATAGCAGCAAAACTTTTCTGAGTTCAGAAAACTTTTGGCATTTTTGGAAAAAGTTTTCTGGAATGGGAAAACTCTCCGACTTTTTGGAATGAAAAAATAAAAGCGCTCACCATTTTTCGGTGGGCGCTTTTCTTCATAAATCAGGGCAAGGAGACCCGCGACTTTAGTCGTGGGTTATTGACTCTTCAGTTTTCTTTTTCAGCCATTGTCTTCTCACAAACGGCGTGACATAAGTTTCATCACTCTTCAGCTCATAGCCATAGCTTTCAGCTATCAGGATGGCACGTTCGCTTGCTTTCTGTCCGGCAGGCAGGTGGCGAATGAAACCATTGATGTTTTTGGACGAAGCATCATATTTGGACTTGTCGAACACCCGCAGCGGCTCGTCGTCACCATTGCCTTTCTTGCGATAATCGCGGGGCTTTCCGCCAATCATCAGACAACGAATCCCAAATGGAGCATCCGCGTGTGTCACAAACGAAGACCGGAACGACGCATCAGTGGGCAGAACATCCGGCAAATCACAGGCGAGAGAAGTGTACAGCCAGAGAATCAGATTCGTGACGCTGTCAACCAGCTCTGGAAATTGAGCTCGGTCAGTCAAAATATAAAACCACTCGGTGCTTGTGTTATAGTATCCGGCCAGGTCACCGAACTTGGTTACGATTTTATACAGACATACAATCTCGTTGTCGCGGCAAGTCTCTTTCAGCTTAATTTCCTGTATCAGCTGGCAGGCATCAAACTGAAACAATGCACCGTTGGCGGGAAGAGTTCTGCGGCGATGGTGCAGCGTATCTTTCAGAAACTCTGTCGTATATTTGGGTGAGATGGGCTTTGGCCACCAGGACCACATGTTCGGAGTATTCTCAATCAGCGGCTTGTCCGGCAACATGTCCACGGTATACTCGTTCACATAGGTGGCCATCGAAAGGACAGTGTTCGTATACAAATGCGAGAGCAAAGCGAGGTCGTTGATGCTATCGAAATCTGCAACATTCTCATAGCCATAACGCTTATAGTACGAAAAGACCATATCCAAGCGTCTGTCTTCAGAAATCTGAGATTCACATTTGTCGTATGGCCGATTGTTGAAAAGAGCATCACTATAATAGACAGGAACATCGGCGAGGGGATAGGGGTCCCGGATGATGATTGGCTCGTTCTCAGTTGAGATACCGACAATGTTGTTCACAATATCGAATTCCTGAGGCTTGAGGTATTCGCTCCCCTGCATCAGCATATCGATTACCGCGTACAGGACAGAATCATTACGTTCCACATTTCCGTCAATGGATAATCCTGAATGAACACATTCCTGCGCATAAGCAATAGCCTTGAAATACAGAGCATAGTCCTTATTCTTCTTGATGGGCTTTGTGAGCCCCTGCAAAAACTGATGATAGCCTTTAATGAACTTGTCGGGGTTTGCCATGGCAAGCTCTACCTGAGAGCTGACGGCCTCAATGATGGGTTTGCACTCCTCAGCTTCACGGACCAGGTGAAAGAGGAAAGTAGATGCTTTCCCAAAATCCATGTCATGCAATGTCGTCGCAACCTGGCAAGCGCTGGACAGGGTTCTTCTCTGAAATACCCAGATAGACTCGCCCTTGCTCCGGTATTTCTTATCTCATATGGGAACGTATTTATCGACTAACGCATTGTGAATTTCTTCCTGCTCTGCCAAAACACCATTTTCGTTCTGCACGGTATCCTCCTCATAGTTTCAGCTGCCCCACACAACTCTGCGCGGTGGGCAGTAGCTTGTGGGCCATCTCGTTTCGAAAATACTTGGGGTCCACGGCCCGCATTCCGAACCGCACACGGTCCAGGGCATCTGCATCCTTGAGAATCGTATATAGCAGCCACACCCGTTCTTTGTTTCGAATATTGGATGCTTTGAGGTCTGCAAGAGCCTTGCGGTCATCCAAGCAATGGTACTCGATGAGGAAAGCAGTTGCCGAATTGCATTCGGGAACAGCATCATAATAAATGTCATTGGACTTTGCTCCGTGGCTGTCATCGACATCATCGTTTGTCCGCCCAATATCATGATAAAGAATCGCATCACATAGCTGGTGGGATTCTTTTTTTGTTAAGGCAATGCCCTGAACCTGAACCAAAAGCAGCGCATCAAAGAGAACTCGCAGCGTATGCTCGGCGTCGTGCTCCTCATCATTAGCCCGGCCATAAGCATCATACAGAGTGAAAATGCGGCTCCGGTAGCGCTGGTAGAGAGGGTAGAGCGCCTGGATTTCGTCTGTCAGAGCGTTGATACCGAGAAGCACATCGACCTTTACATCTTTTACGGCAGCCGGTAGGACAAGGACCTCTTTTTCCTCATCGTCCGGAAAATACTCGATGATGTCACATTTGCTGACATGGGCAGTGATGATTCTGCTGTTCTCGAGACTCGGGATGCGGCAGGCGAAGAAACAGGCTGCCTTGTAGCTTGTGGTCCAGGAGAAAGATTTCTCGTATGGAGTTGACTTACTCCCTTCCCCGCGATAGATGGTCACAACATCCGGCAGGCTGGACAGCTTCTTTTCAGTATCTTGCTTTTGCTTTTGAGATTTTCCAGCAAAGACCTTTTGCAGGCCATTCTCACTGAGGGAAGAAAAGCCAAAATCACTGGTGCGATACAGGTCAAGAAAGAGAACATATAAGTCCTCACCAGGATTGGACAACTCAATGCATTTAGAAAGAACCGATACGCGAAGGCTGTCTTCCAGGGAAAAGAGGTAGCTGCGAATAAAGGGGGCGTTTCCCGATGAGATTTTCTCGGCCATATCCAGAACTCTCTGCTGAAACTTTTCGTCCGATTCGCCGTTCACAGCCAGACGCTTGTCCCCGTAAATGTTCAGAGAGAGAACAATGGGAACGGTCGTGCTATCGAGCTCGCAATAATAGAGAGGAGCAAGCATATTGTGCGCAGCATAAATCTTGTCGATGGGGAGTCTCGGATACTTTTTAGCGAATTCAGTGGCTGTTATACCGATGCTGTAGCCTTCTTTGTAGTACCGTTCAATATCCGCGCTCGTCTGCACTGCAGTGAGGGGTAGCATCGTCTCGAGACTTGCTTGGTTGATGCTTACAAGAATATCCCCGACCGTCATTGTTTTTCTCCTCCCACAATTCTTCTAACATAATTATATCATATTTTACAGATGGACGGGCCAAAATCGCAACTTTGTTCATGAATACTTAACCTTTATGCACGAGATTTATTGTTGCCTTAATATATAAAACTAGAGCCCCGTCATCTTGGATGGGGCTCTTGAGTTGTAGCTGGAGGTGTATCTCATTTTGTGCCAGGGGTATTGTATGGTAGTTTTCGAAAATGAGTGCAAAAAAACAAACACCAGAAGTCAAACTCAAAAATATCTTAGTCTTGGCAAGTTTACCCTTGCGCTGCTGTGCGAACTTCGTACAATAAGAATTGTACAAGAGAAACGGCAAGAGACATTTGTAGTGATTGTAGTTGGTCGCCACGAATCGATGCCGCATCTGCTTGCGCATAATTACCTCTTTTCGAAGCCCACAGGTCATTCTCTCACCTGTGGGTTTTGTTTATTGCGGAATCGTGCGAATTGCGGACAATTAAAGACAGAGCGATTGTGAGATGGGGCGATACCGATGCAGTAGGGATGAGAATCTTAGCAGCTAAAAGAGTCAACAACCCCGCCTAAACCGGTTCGGCGGTTATAGACGGGGCTTGCGGGGCAACCTGTAAGCCCAGTTGATTAGCCTAAGCCCATTGCTCCGGCAGTGGGGAAAACTACGTTGTGTACTAATAATATAGGCACCTTATCCATGCTCCACAAGTGGTGAGCTCTGCAGGCGTTTCGTTAAACATCTCCGAGGGGAGGAGAAGTGCGAGCGTTATGTCGAAAGGCTAAAACAGTGCATAACATTGGCGAAGTGGACCACAGGACGCAAGTCCTGACTTATAGTTTTATTACTATTTTACGAATGGAGAAACAAAAATTATGGTATATGTGATTGGAATTGTGGCAGCCCTGATTATTCTCTTTGGATTTCTCTGCTACAAGAAAGCTCCGCCCATGGAGGCTATCGTTGTAACTGGCTTTGGCCTGTCTAAGCCTAAAGTGGTTTGCGGAAAGGGTACATTTGTTCTGCCCGTTCTTCAACGGGCTGACCGACTGAATATGCGCCTTTTGAAAATCGATGTCAAGACTCCTGAAACAGGTGTTAAGACGAAGAACGGCGTAAGTCTCTGGATTGACTCTGTTGTCACGATTCAAGTCTACAGCGAAAACTCTACCGTTCTGGATGAAGAAGTGAAGGCATCCGGTCTGAAAGACGCCAAGGCGTACATCATGTCCCGCCAGCAGGCAGCCATCTCGAACTTTCTCGGCATGAACGAGCAGGGCATCAATGAGAAAGTTAATGACGTTCTGCAGGGCAATTTGCGTGAGATTGTCTCTGACATGACCGTTGACCAAATTCTGACGAACCGCAAGCAGATGGCTGTGAGCGTTATCGAGAATGCTCGCCCCGACCTTGCTAAGATGGGACTTGAGGTCGTGACTTTTAATGTCCAGGACATCAGGGATGCAGTGGATGTTCAAGGCCACAATCACGGCGTTATCGAAGCTATCGGCATCGAACAGGAAGAGCTCGTAAAGAAACAGGCTGAAATTGCCCGTGCTCAGGCTGCCCGTGATGTAGCCTGCGCGAAGGCCGATGCTGAGATGGCTGCAAATGCCAAGGAAGTTGAAGCGCAGACTGCGATTGCAAAACGCAACAATGAATTGCAGCTCGCCAAGGCAAAGCTGAAAGCTGAAGCTGATAAAGCTGCGGCTGACGCAGATGCTGCCGGTCAGATTCAGATGAATCTCCGCGCCAAAGAAATCAAAGAAGCGGAAGCGGATGCTGAAATCGCCAAGCAGAAGAAAATGGTAGACCTTGCCGCACAGGAAGCCGAGGTCCAGCAACGCAAACTGGATGCGGAAGTCCGCAAACAGGCAGATGCTGACCTGTACCGCCGCCAGAAAGAGGCAGAAGCCAAGAAATATGAGGCGGAACGTGCAGCTGAGGCACAGAAGTTCTCCAAGCAGCAGGAAGCAGAAGGCATTGAGCTTGTCGGTAAGGCAGAAGCTGAAGCGATTCGTCAGAAAGGCTTGGCTGAAGCGGAAGCCATGAAACAGAAAGCAGAGGCATATAAGCAGTATAACGATGCGGCTGTGGCTGAAATGCTCATCAAGGTTCTTCCTGACATTGCCAAGAGCGTGGCTCAGCCTTTGTCCAGCATTGATAAGGTTTCTATCATTGGCGGTGATGCCTCCGGCGTATCCGGCGTTTCCGGGAACGTTCCTATCCTGATGGCTCAAACCATGCAGACGGTGAAAGAAGCGACCGGCATTGACATGGGCGAAATTGTCCGTGCCAACAGCATCCAGGCAAAGACAGACCGCAACATCAACATTATGACTCAATGTGAACAGCCTGAGAATAACAAAGAGAAAGGAGGTGCCAAGGCAATGGAACGCGTAGAAGGCGGCTATCTGATTCATGAGAAGAATCTCAACGGTGAGGAAGTCACTCATTTTCGACCGGATGTGACCGAAGAAGAGAAGGCTATCATGAAAGACAAAAAGGCCAAAGATTAAAGACAACGAATGAAAAGAGGGTGACTCGAAAGAGCCATCCTTTTTTCTGTTGTGACGCAAACGAAAAGTTCATGGTAGCCATCCAATTTGGGTGACTGTCTTTTTTGCATGTTAAGGCTTTGTTGCTGAATTGTGCGAATTGAAGATAATTAAAAACAAAAGATGCTTTGTATCAAATCGATTGAAACCGAAGAGGTGAAGTTAATGCTCGGCGTGAGTTTGATTATCATAGCAGCGGCTATAGTCTACATGGTCGAAACCTATATCAGCACCTATTACACTATCGAATACATGCACGGAACATCGCTGTTCCTTATCCTCCTTGCGAAATATGGCACGCCAGTCCTGTTCCTGCTGCTCTGCGCCTACATTGCATATCGCAATTTTCTCAAAAAGCAGAAAGCTGCGGCTTTTTCTGCATCTGAACGGCCTACAAGCAAAGAAGAGCTGTATACCAACAAAATTCAAACGGCAGTAAAGACAAAAAGCGTTTTCTCAGAGCAGGCTGACCAAATGCTGTATCAGGTACGGCGCTTCGGGCAAAAAATGGCCGTTGCCTACAGCATGACCCAGGATAGCAAGACATCCGGGGAACAAGCCAAGTGCCTGACGTTATTGGAATCCGCAGAACGTATCTTCTATGACCGACTGGATGACGCGATTCGCTCGGCTTCAATGTTTGATGAAACGGAATACAAGGCTTTCTGTCAAGGCTCTATCTCGTTTGGAAACAAAGAAGAAGCGCAAAAAAAGAAAGAAATCTACAATGGTATCGTAAGTACCGTGGATAAAGTAGTTCATGACAATGAACGCTTAATCCTCCGATTAGATTCTTTAGCATACGCTCTGAACCAACGTTCTGCCCAGAATCCGTGGGATACAGAGGTTGTCCTCGCAATGTCAAAGCTCGATGCTGTCATTAACAAGACGACGCAGGATATTGAACAGGATGAAGATATCAGTCGTGAGGCTATGAAACGATATAACAACTTGAAAGGAGAAATTTAACGTGACAAAAAAGAACATTTTCCCTGTAGTTGCAACCATTGCTGTGGTAGGCGTTGTTCTCGGAGTATTTTCGATGACGGTGATGAGGGACTCAAACGTCAGCATTAGTACAATGACGTCCGAGCAGGCATATGCCAACTTGAGCAGCAAGATGAAGCGCATCGGCGTGCAGGAGGTCAAGGTCAATCCTCAGCAGCTGGATGTCTCTGAATTCCTTGATGCAAAGGATGAACTGCCCGACATTGAATCCTCCTACCCATTCGTGGTCGTAGGAAACGGAGATGTGAACATCGAAATCTTTTCCTCTGGCGAGAAAGCAGCAGAATCCGGCTCCGATTCCTTCCTGACAAGCATGGCAAAGAAGTTCAACGCCCAGCACAACAAGACTTCCGGAGACAAGACTATGAGTGTCTCCCTGCGCTCCATTCCGTCCGGTACGGCGGCTGAGTACATCTCGACGGGAAAGTATCAGCCCGAGTGCTATACCCCCTCAAATACGCTCTTTGGCGAGCTGGTGAAGAACGAGGGCGTAGAATTGACCGTTGAGGCTGACCGTCTGGTCGGCAATGTGGCGGGTATTCTCGTATCAAAGAAGACAGGGGATATGCTTCGCTCTGAATACGGTGAAGCGTCTGTTTCTTCCGTTCTGAACGCAACCATCGATAGCAAACTCATGATGGGGTATTCCAACCCATATACCAGCGCAACTGGTCTTAACTTCCTGCTTGCTGCATTGGCAAGCAGCGGCAGCGATACGATTGTCGATACGGCTGCTGTTGAGAATTTCCAGAAATTTCAAGCGAACGTCCCTCTCGTATCCTTCACGACCCAGCAGATGGTCCAGTCGGCTGACAAGGGTATCGTGGACGGTGTCGTGATGGAGTACCAGTCTTATCAGAATGACCCAACCTTGCAGCGCAACTACGAATTCATCCCGTTCGGTGTACGGCACGATAATCCTCTGTATTCCATCGGGAATGTCTCTGCGGAGAAGAAGGAAGTTATTGCTGCCTTCGTTTCCTTCTGCGCTCAGAACCAGGCAGAGGCGACGAAGGACGGGTTCAATGGTCTCGATGACTATGCTTATACAGGCAAGGCATACGACGGCAACACCATCGCACAGGCTCAGAGTGTCTGGAAAGAAGAGAAGGATTCCGGCATTCCTATTGTGGCAGAGTTCGTTGTTGATACTTCCGGCTCAATGCGCGGCGAACCCCTGAATGCCCTGAAAACCGCGATGATAAACACCATCCAGTATATCAATGACGACAACTATATCGGCATCATTGGCTTTGATTCAGATGTCAGGGAATACCTGCCCATTGACCAGTTCTCTCTGACCCAGAAAACTCTGTATAAGGGTGCCGTGAACTCCCTCGATGCGAACGGCAGCACCGCAATGTACAACGGTCTTTGCGTTGCTATGGACCGCATCTACCAGAAATCTCAGGAACTGGGTGGGAATTGCACGCCCATCATCTTTGTGCTCACGGATGGTGACAACAATACCGGATATGGCTTCTCCGATACGAAAAACATCATTGCCGGTATGGATATCCCCATCTATACCATCAGCTACAACTACGCGGCAGACAGCCTCTCGGAACTCGCGTCAATCAACGAGGCGGCTGCTATCGTTGGTAACAGCGAGGATATCACCTACAAGCTCCGCAACTTGTTCAACGCGGAGATGTAATCCAAAAGCGCGGTTTTGTCCGCGCAGCTGCTCCAAAAGACAGCCTCCACACGGCGAGCAGCGGGAACATGCTGGTCGGAAACGGCACGGTCGTCAGCTACCAGTGCCACTCGATGGATGAGGCGGTCGATATGGTCGCCGCCTTGTACAATGGCAGAAAAACAGAAGCAGCGCAAGCATAACCATCCTGCAAAAATATATGCCGTTCATCTTTTTGGGTGGACGGCTTTCGTTTTGTGAATACAGCGATTCAGTGGCAAAGCGAGCCAATTTTACCAGCAGTTTGGTATTCTGCGGCATGATTTCCAGCAGTTTGATACTCTGTGGGCAGTTGCACAGCCGTGCAAATTGCATACAATGGGAATTGGAGAACAAAAAAGCGATGCAAGGATGTATTTGTAATAAATATGGCGGCTGTTTTTGGTATTCATGAAACAACACGAAATTAAACAAAACGCGAAGAGGATACAAGAAAAGACAAATGAAATCCGGCTGAGGCGGATAATACTTGCGCCGAGTGGTTTGAAGTCCGGACAATGGGACAGCTAAAGTGGTAAAATGAAACTAGGAATACCTAAAATCAGATTTAACCGAAAAAACAAAAACCATGAATGAATAATTGGTTGCTAAAAAGTAACCGCTCGCTTTTATACCCAAACCAACAAATGACCCAAATCTGTTTAGGAAGGATAGGCACAAAATGGCAAGAAGGAAAACAAACGACTTGGAAAATCAGATGTCGCTCATGGACATGATGGCATCGGAAAGCCCCGAATATACCGAAGAAGGCCCGGAAGAACTCTTGGACCCCGGCGAGGACATGGGGGACAGTGAAGGGCAGACGGATAAGCCCTTCAAACTCGTGGCGAACAAGACCACGAAGGCAAAGGTGAGCATCTCCACGCAGGCGCTGAATGTTGTGAAGGCGGTATATGCTGATACGGTCGAAACGAATTGGGAAGAGTTGTTTGACGGGTTCGACAGACTCTATGCTATCACTTTTTCGTCCGGTATCGAGTTCGTGAATAAGGTTATCAACAAGTTCTCGTATGCGGAAGTCGTGTTCGGATGCGAGAAAATCATCGCCAACGACATTGCTGCCATCATGTCGGTGCAAATCGACAGCGTGCAGCGGCTCGCTAAGTCTAAGTCGGCAGGGAACCTTGCGAACCGCCTCGATGACGGGTCCTTGCAGCTGTATGTATCGCGGGACACGAAATCGCACGAGAAAATCTTTATCTTGGAGAGCGCTGACCATAAGCGTGTCCGAGTCATCACCGGCAGTGCGAATATGTCGGCATCGGCGTTTTGCGGCATTCAGCGAGAGAATATCGTCTGCTTCGATGACGAGGCGGCATTTTCGCATTACAAGATTCTGTTCGAGACCTTCAAGGAGACCTGCTCCGACAATGTCTCCTATAAGGCAGTCGTGAACACCATGAACCAGGAAGATTATCTGAAAGAGAACATCAAAGAAGTGCCCGTCTTTCAGTCTATTGAAAAGCAGAAGCTTGTCTTTCTGGAACAGGCACAGCCTGAGGATGAGGTCGAATACGAGATAGTTGCCGATGTCAAGAAAATGCAGGAACTCGTCAAGCCAATCATGCCTAAGATGCCGGTACAGGCGAATCGTATTGTAGTGGCAGCGGAACCGATGCGCGTTTTCGGGAAACGATATACCGAGGTGCGGCGTGTGGCAGCTGAGGCAGTTAAGCAGCTCCCAAAATTACATATCGACTATGATGCCGGGACCATGACCTTCAACGACGAAAATATCGACCTCAATCCGAATCTCAGCGAGGTGGCAAAGAACATCAAGAGCATCCAGAAGTTCTTCTCAGGCATGGACTACTTTTACGGCGATGTCGAACAGGCCAAGAAGGACTACTTCAAGTACATGACCTGGTATCTGGCTACTCCGTTCATGGCGTATCTGCGGTATTTCGCATCGAGGAACAACTACGATACGAAGCTGTTCCCGATGTACGGCGTTATATACGGCGACTCAAACGGCGGCAAGACGACCTTTATAAAATTTCTTGTCAAACTCATGTGCGGTGAGACCGTTAAGATGAACACGACGGAGGATTTCACAGCCACAAGAATCGACGGCCTCAAACGAGTTTGTGAGGGACTGCCGCTGAACATCGACGACCTCGCCAAGACCCAGTTTCAGAACCATTCAGAACGGGTAATCAAGAACGATGAATGGGGTATCTCGGACAGGCTCGTGAACTATCCTGCTGTATCTATCACATCGAATAAAATTACCTCGCTGACAAAAGACCTCTCGAAACGTGCTATCATCTGTCGAATTGGTGCTAAAATCGACAACGAGCGCGGTGCCAAGAACTCGAAGCGTGTGAATGAGAGTATGTCGGAGCTGACAACCGCGTTCTATGGCGAATATGTCCGCCGAATGCTTGTTTGCATCGATGAGATGACGACGGAAATGCGTGAAAATGCGAATGGCAAGGAATACTTCCCGGATATCTTCCACGCTTCGTCTAGTGTCATTGCAGATATCTTCGAGGCATGCGGAATCGATTTGCCGGACTATGTGCGTATCCTGTACTATAACGACTATATGGGTGATGAGAGCATTGGTCGTGCTGCAATTGAGAAAATCGAACTGGCATGGCAGGCTGACCCGAGCAAGTTCCGGGTCGATAAGAAGCAGAACAGGCTCATTTACTCCTATCCGCCGGATGGACCGTGGTACGAACTGAAATACATTGCAGATGAGCTGCCGAACTCCCTCGAAGCAGAGATTTCTGGCGGCAACCAGCTTATCATGAACTACGAGCAGGCACAGGAATTGTTCGGCATCAAGTTTCGGCGCTGGCTGGGCATCTTTAACCTCTAATATGCATGGCAGGTTCTTTTCGGAGCCTGCCTTCTTATTTCGCAAAAATAGTTGCCCATTTGTGCGAATTGCAGACAATCAGAAATAAAGCATAAAGCAAAGGAGCTGAGTACCATCTCAAAATTTGCAAGCAAAAAGTTGATTGAGCGAAATTGGAATATCATGAAAGACTACGGCAACGGCTATTCCATTGAGGAGCTTGCCGCAAAATACAGGTTGAGCGTCCGTACATGCTATCGAGCGTTAGACGACGCGAAACAGGAGGCCAGAATTCAGTTGGCGCAGGTAGAGGATGCTAGAAAGGCCGAAATTCTTGCGGCATACAAGAACAGTGTCCCTCTCAAGGAAATGATTGCGAAATTTAACGTGGCAGAAGGATATTGCAGCATGGTTGCCAATGATGCGGGCCTGACTGAAAACCGTAGAAATGAGCGCATCAAAATTAGACAAAGACCGCGCAATGAGAATATCTTTCGAGAATACGAGAGTGGCGTACCGGTGCAGAAACTATCCGAAAAATATCAGCTCTCGGTTCCTGGTATTTACAAGGTTATCCAGCGAGTGAGAAGGCAAAAGGAGGCGATGAGTCTTGCAATGGATTGTGAAGCAAACCAAATCGAAAGGATATGAGTTCACCTTCGATATCGTGAAAGGCAAGGCCGTTATCGGGCAGGCACACTATATCCCGAAATTGCTACGGCAGGGTTATGGCATCCGGCTGAATGATTCCAAGTTTCTGCTGCAATACATGCCAGCTGCTGACGCAAGGGCGTACATGCGCGGCATCAACACGAAAGATATTCTGAGACACCCTTTTGCTATCCGTGAGAACAACTGCACGGTAGGCGAGATTTCCGTCATCCATACAAAAACCGGATTTCTCCAAGGATACAATTCTATCGCCATGCAGCTGTATGGCGAGGAATACCAGAGCTACAAAATTGGTTTTGGAAAAGAAGGAGTATGCTGCCCTGTATTCCTTTGCGGACAGCAAATCGCCCAAATCAATAAGAGCGCGGTGGTCAAGGATAATCTGGATGAATACCTGATTTACGCAGTGAATGAAAAGGCACTGATGCCGTCCGTCATGTTCGCCATTTATATCGATGGGATATACTACGCAAACCGAGGCATGTATGTGGATGACGCAACGACTATCAACTGCGAATACAGCTTGAACGAGGAAGTCCTGTCCCACTACGACCCGAATTTTGTCAAAGGACTATGACTCCGATAACTGGTATTCACAGACAATATCATGTTGCGAAACTGTGCGAATTGCAAACAATTAAAAGTGAATGAATTACAAAAGCTACAGAGGATAAACAATGAGCTATGAACCCATTATCACACCGGGCAGGAATTTCTTTCTTGTCTCGACGGAGTACAAAGAGAGCTGCTCTGCCTGGTGCCGCAAGCAAATTAGAGCGACACTGAGGACCTGTCAGGGACGAGTCATCATCATTGATGCAACGGGCGAGTACGCGGACTTGGCGCTTGAACATGACAGATTGATTCGAGAGAAAATCCCGTCCATCATTTATCGGTATAAGCTGGTGGACGGGAAACCGTATATTGCTCATGTCATTGAAGTTGATACGGAAGCAAATGAAGCACCGCACCTGATTGTATACGATATCAGCCGGACCATAATCACCAGCTGGAAGGTCGGCGTAGAGGCAATTGATAAAATCCTGCAATCCTATGCCGTGATGCGGGACAGTGAAATCGCGTGGCTGTATGTTCCGCTGGACTTATATACCAATGTCAAGCCTGAAACCGAATCCTGGAACATTTTGGAACGAACTATCAAGGGTAATGAAGGCAAGCTCATGACAGTGCTAACGACTCGCAAATTCACCATTGGGATGGTCCAGCGCTGTTTGCATATGACAAAAAATAAACTTTTGGAGGATAGCAAATGACCAATGAACAGCTGAGAATCGCATTGACGGCAAATGCCGTTACCAAACAGACCCGTAACCATTTTGGGTTCAGTGACCCGTGTGGGAAGACTCTGGAAGAGTACAACAAATCTTCAACGCTTTGCTGTGTGACGGCAGCGCAGAAAATGAACACGCCGGGTTTCGAGCGTGTCCTTGCTGCACAGATTTTCCCCTGCTTCACCATCGGCTGCTGGAACCAGACGAAGACGGTCTATGATTTTGACTACGAGTTCCAGAAAATTCTTATGGATACGGATGACATGGCGATTCATCAGGATATCCTGCAGCGGCTTCCGATTCGTGATTTCTTTATCCCGGTGTATGACAGCTACGACTACAACGGTATGTTCGTGCATGTGGAATTCGAAGAGAAAGAGAAGACCACTGCTTTCGGCATCGTTCTTGTCGGCCCGGCCAAAGGCAGCCATGATGATTTCACGTTCCTGACTCTGCCTGCCTGGGCCAAAGAAAACCAGAGCTTGACGGAAGCAACTCGGAGCACGAAAGAATACCTGGAAAAGACAGCCGGGCAGCGGCAGGTAAATGGTATCAGCGTACCGGCTGTGATGGAAGCAGTTCCTTCGGTCTTTGACGGCGGCACACCTTATGTTCGCCTAGCAATCCTGTGTGCCTACTATCTTGCCAGTAAGAACCCTGATGTCCGCTTGGAAACTTCCAAAAAGCGTGACCGCCCGGTATTCGTGTTTCAGGGAAAGGCACAGCGAATCAACGTCAAGACATATACCGTTGGTGAGAATGCGGCCAAAGAATACAAAAAGAATGGGGAAGGCAAAACTCCCCGCTGGCGGCATTACTGGTGCGGCAATGGCCGGGAACGTCGGGAATGCAAATTCATCTATTGATGGGATGAGGTAAATATCATGGCTCCCCATACTTATCAGGACCCGATTGGGTTCTATGAATGGTTCGATGACCTTCCTTATGCTATCCAGGATAGTATTCTGAAACACCTGCCGCATATCGAAGGCGAGGAATGGTTCATCGTCATTATCTTTGCCGCTCTTATTCTAATGATTCTGGTTTCAGCGTATCTGGGCTTTGCAAGACATAATGTCAAAAAAACGAGTGAACGACTCAACGCTTTGAAAGAGCTGAACAGCACGACTGAATTCATGCCGGTCGAGGCGCAGTACCGCTACTATCTACGTTCTGATACGAAGCTGGAATACGAGGAGTTCTCGCTCCCGAAGTTCTTTCGCCGTGAAGTGAGGGAAAACTTCAAGCTGTACAATACCTTGCTTGGCAATGCTCGGGCAAACACGGTATTGTATGAAACATACGGCCGCGAAATCCAGGAACTCCCGGATTGGACAGAATCGGATGACGATTGCGGGCGGCATATCCCGTTCTTTCTCTACCACAACATCGAGAAAGAGTTGTACGATGAAACTGTCCTGGACTGCCCTGTAACGAGCCCTGAGTTTGTCTGTACGAAAAGCTATCTGCCCAAAGATGCCAAAGAGCCGATTGAGACGGAAGAGACCTATACACTGGAGGAACTGGAAGAGTACATACGCCGCTTGAAGGTTGCAGCCGAAGTTAAGAAAAGCGGCCAGAGTGCAAGCTGAAAAAAGTCAGCAGCCATAAGCAAGAGGCAGGGCCCTGTGTTTCATGGTTCCAGAACGTCTTCCCACCTTAATTTTATCAGCACTTTGATATTTTGTGGTTATTGACAAACGGCGCAAAAGGTGCTTGGGTTAAAAGCCCTTGCAAAAAAGTGCGATATCCTTATAATAAATTGAAATCCAAAAGGGAGATACACATTATGAGTGAACAGAAAGAAAATGCTCAGCTCGAAGCTTATCGGAAACTCGTTGACGATTTCAAGCGCTTTGTCAGCTCTGAGATTCGGGCGGAGGAAAACAGTTACCGAATTGTGGACATGACTTCCGAAGATGCCGAAATCGATGACCCGAGCGTTCCGGTGACTCAACTGGAGGACGAAAAAGCAGAGAAGCTTGCCGGTATCTGCATGGACCTGTCCAATGCCACGCTGTGGCTCTACTACAACCGTGACAAATTTGCAAACGTCGAGTTTATGCCCCTGACTGATGAAACTCTGAAAGAATACCAGAAGCAGGCTCAGAATGCTCTGAATGAACCGAAGAGCCCTCTGTATCTGAAATCCTGGTATCAGCTCATTGAAATGTTGAGTCAGGAATGTATCCCGCAGCGCTACGAGGACGACGGTCAGCGATATACAGACGTCTATGTGAACGCCTATATGCTCATGTACCTGACCATGACCCGACTCAAGAATGGCGGCACCTTTACGCGCCTTGCAAACGGGCAGGGAAGCGATGCTGTGAAAATCACGACCATCGCAATGTACTACTTCTCCAGCCTTTTGACGGTTCTCTGCACTGAATATTAAGAAATTCCTTCCCGTGTGAGCAGCGACGCTCATGCGGGAATTTTTTTGTAATTTTCTATTGTCAATCTGTGCGAATTGCGTACAATGAAAAATATAAACCAAAAATATATCTTATCGTTGTCCCGCATGAGTTGTTTGTGCGGGACTTTTTTGTTTGCGGAAAGGAAATGCACTATGTACGGTTTATCAGAAGAAAGCTTAACGATTGTTGGTATTATTTTGATTGTGGTTGGTGTCGCTATGATTGGTTGGGGATTTGAATGGAATCAGGACATTACCAATGATAAACGGGTCGGAACCGTTGTCAGAGACATTGGCGTTATGGTTTTGGCAACCGGCATTATATTTGTGATGCAGCGGGCAATGAACTAAATTGAGAAAAAGTAAGGCAGGCTCATTTCGGGCCTGCTTGTTTTTTGGGTGAAATATGATTACAACAAAGAAGATTGACCCACGGCCATATCAGCAGAAAGCTGCTGCGGCGATTCATAGAGAGTGGGATGCCGGGAATAAGAAAACGCTGGTTGTGATGCCGACCGGAACCGGCAAAACTATTGTGTTTGCAAGCATCGTGAACGACCAGGTGGAAAAGGGCGAACACGTTTTGATTCTTGCGCACCGGGAAGAGCTTTTACAGCAGGCAAGCGACAAGCTCAAGATGGTGACGGGGCTAGAGACCGCATTGGAGAAAGCTCAGAACTCGGCACTTGATTCCGATAAAATGGTCGTTGTCGCCAGTGTTCAGACTCTCTCTAAGCAGAATCGGTTAATGAAGTATCCGCGTGATTATTTCGGGACTATCATCATTGATGAAGCGCATCACACGGCAGCCAAAACTTACAAGGGAATTCTCGGGCATTTCATTGATGCCAAAGTGTTGGGCGTGACTGCAACACCCGACCGAAGCGACATGAAATCCCTATCTGATATCTTTGATAGTCTTGCATTTGAATATAAGCTCCCGGATGCAATTCGGGAAGGATATCTCTGCAAAATTAACACGAAGACAATTCCGGTCGAGGTAGACATCAGCAAGGTTCATATCAATGCCGGTGATTTCAGTGCTCAGGACCTCGGCAATGTTCTTGACCTGTATCTGGACACGATTGCGGATGCCATTGTGCGAGAATGCCAGAACCGAAAGACTGTCATCTTTACGCCTCTGGTACGAATCAGCAAAAGACTGTGTAATATCCTCAATAAGCGAAACTTCAAGACCGCAGAAGTCAACGGCGCGTCTGCGGACCGGAAGGACGTTCTGAAAGGGTTTGACAATGGCGAGTACAAGGCGCTGACGAACGCGATGCTCCTGACGGAAGGCTGGGATTGCCCGACCGTTGACTGTATCATCTGCTTGCGTCCTACCAAGAGCCGTAGCCTGTATGCGCAGATTGTGGGACGCGGAACACGCCTATGTGAAGGGAAAAAGAATCTTCTCGTGCTGGATTTCCTGTGGCTGACAAAGAAACATAGTCTTTGCCATCCTGCTGATATTTTCTGTGAAGACCCGGAAGTGGCACAAAAGACCACCGATATGCTGGCGGATGCGGCACTCACCGGTTCGAATAGCCAGGAGAATTTCGGGAGTCCCGAATTGGGGCTGATTGAGGCAATCGAGGAAGCACAGACTGAGCTGGACGAGGAAAAGCGGAAAGCACTGTGTGAACTCGAAAAGCAGGATACGATTCAGCGCAAGCTCAAGGCACAGCGTCAAAAGCCGAGAGGATTGGTTGACCCGCTGCAGTACATTTTCAGCATCGAAGCGCCGGAACTCAACGATTATCAGCCGATGTTTGAGAGTGAGAGGCAGGAGCCTTCCGATGACATCATCGATAGTATTTCGTGCTACGGCGTAAAAGGGGATGCCATCAAATCTCAGGGCCTTGCCGCTGCAATTCTCAAACGACTCATTGCTCGCAGAGCCAGCGGAATGGCTACCCCGAAACAGATTCGGTGTCTTGAAAGTTTTGGGTTCGTCCATGTTGGGCGCTGGACATTGCGCTATGCAAGCAGCTTTTTGGACATCATCAGTTCTCATGACTGGAAACTCCCGAATGGGTTCGACGCATCCACGCTGGACCCGGAAAAGAATACGGCAGAAGACCTCGCCAAGCTGTATCCAGACTACAAGGAAGATGAGACGAAGAAAGCACCACGTGGGGATGCTTTCATCTGCTGCTACTACGATGCAAGCTACAATTTGGCTCGCAAGAAGGTCTGCAACAGTGAAAAAGAAATGTTGAATCTGTATTATTCACTGTTCAATACTTGCGAAGCAAAGTGCTTCTATTGTACGAAGGAAGCTGATGCCTGGATGGCAGAAAAGCAGAATCTAATTGCCAGAAAGACCGGAACACCGATTCCTGCCGCACAGCCGACTCAGGCAACACCCGCAGTACCTCCTCCCTTTGTCCCGACAGCTCCCGCTAAGAGCCACGAATATTATTGCTGCCTTGCCCGATGGGATGGGTCCTACATTGGCTATGAAACTTACAAGAGTGAGCAGGCAGCTCAGAATGCCCGAAAGCAGATTGCCCGGCGCGGTGAGACGGCAGTGTATGCCACAGTAGAGGAAGCCGAAGCGTGGGTCGAACAACAGAAGGCGGCAAGAACCAGGAGGTAATCATATGCGTACAGACAAAACAGCAAGCCATATTTACTATGAGCTTGAGCACGATGTGCAGGAATATGCGAAACGGCTTTTAGCCAAAAAAATTCTGCACGCGGCACAGCAGAACAATGCCGCTCCGTTATCTGATAAAACGGCAAAGAAGACTGCTGAGACGGCAGTATTTCTGACCGAACGCCTCGCGCTTTTGTATGAGCTGAATTCTGGATTCCGAGGCATCCGATTCAGCACTTTCGGAGAACAACCTGCTGTTTACACTACCATGGTCCAGCACAATGCTCCGCTGTACGATGAGCTGATGCTTGGACGGGCCTATAACCTTGCCAACTACCTTACTGCTGATAATGAGGATATCAAAGAATCTGCTTTGATGAAGCACAAGGTTTTGGCAGCAATTTATAGTGCCGCTGCATACATGAAAGGGCAGACTCCGGAGCAGGGAAAAATCTCGATTCAGAACCAGCTGTTTGTGTCTACGGCTGTTGAGCTGTTTGATGGTCTTTTGAGTGCAGCGGAAGAGAAAAAGAACGGCAGCGATAAAAGTGCCGCCTGAGTTAGAAATTAGGAGAATTTGCATGATTCGAGTTAAGAAAGAGAACCACCGTAGTTGGTTCATGAGCAACTATTATCCTTGCGAATTTGTGATGAATGGGATTCGCTACAAGAACGCTGAAGCAGCGTTTCAGAGTCACAAGGTCCCACTGGAAGAGCGCAGACAGTTTGCGGACATGCCACCGGCTTCTGCCAAGCGCTTTGGCCGCAATGTAGCTATCCCCGCAAACTGGGGTGAGGCTCGGGACGACGTGATGCGCCGCGTGGTGATGGCCAAGTTCGAGCAGAATGAGGACCTCAAACAGCGCCTCCTCGAAACGGGTACGCAGCCTATTGAGGAAGACACGACCAGCTGGCATGACAATTACTGGGGCAACTGCCACTGCCCGAAATGCCGGAACATCCCAGGTCAAAACCGGCTTGGAACTATTCTGATGGAAACGAGGGATAAACTGAAAAAGCAAGCTGGCAAATAATACTTGCAATGCATTGCGGGTTCCATATAATTAAAACCGTAATCAAAAAGAACTATCTTTTGCGAGGACTCCGTTGCCGACGGCGTTCTCGTTTTCTTTTTTCAAGACAAAAGGCTGCCGCCCAGTAATGGGTAGCAGCCTTATTTTTATGCTTGTGGCAGCCAATACGGCGGCAAATCACCTTACCGCGTTCAGAACGATTCACTGCACAATCTCGCCAAGGTCGTTTGCATATTTCGGGTCACACATCATGAAGTAGTTGACGGGGCTGTACTCCAGACCGAGCTCCTGCGCGTATGCCTTGATAGCTTCCAGAACGTCCTCTTTCTTGAGGCCAAACTTGGAATGCAGACGCGCAAACTCTTTGTCAGAGACAGAAACGCAAGAGCAATTTTCTGCATCGGTTTCTTTGCTGCCCAGCATCCCGTCAAAGATGTCCTGTCCTGCACAGAGAGTCGTCTCATTGTTCATCGCATAGGCGATAACGGAAGCCTTACAGTCAAAGTCGCTGTCTTCCACAAGGAAATCCTCAGGGCGGCCGTGACGTGCAACAACGTTTTCATAGATGTCCCGGAGTTCGATAGGAGCAGAAGGAGCGGTCAGCGCTGCTTTATGAAGGCGCATGAATTCCACAAACTTTTCATCCGAGAGGGTATCGGTATAAAAGCCGATGCCGGAAACGCGAACCTTCACTTCGCTGGCAAAGTAATCGTCAATTTTGGAGACGATTTTCTGCTGGACCCGCTTGTATGCTTCCTGAACATTGGAAGCCGTGTAAAATACCGGGAACTTCATGATGTCGATTCCCTCCGGCAGACTCGCGTTATAGGCCGCATCAATGCCGCCTCGCAGCGCCGGAACCGCGTCATGCAGCTCTTTCACAGAAGAAATGTATCCGGTAATGTACAGCTCATCGTTTTTGCTGTAATGCCCGATAAGTCCCACATAGAGGGTCTGCATCAGCATCCGCTTGAAGCTGAACCAGCAGAGTCGAATAGGAAGAATGACGTTTGCGGCCGAACCTTCCGCACGATAGGTGCCGGGGGCAGAGACCTTTTCCAGCAGAATCTGGTCGTTCTTGTCACCGTATTTTTCCTTGAAAAGAGCTTGAAGAATTTCAGTGGACGAAAGAGGAGTGGACATTGGAATCGTTTCATTCAGAAAAGAGAGGAATGCATCCACATTGTCTTTCTGCCATGCGTCATCGGACATGCTTGCACGCTGCATAGAGAGCTTGTCTTTCCCGTCGTCATGCAAGGGCTCATACCCGCAGGCGATACGAAGCTCGTTCTCCGTGACAGCATCCGTTGCGCTTGCAATTTTCTTGATGGTATTTTCGGTCGGCTGAGCTTTTGCGTTGCCATTCACGAGGCTGCTGATATACCCACGAGTCAGTCCTGCCTGAAACGCAAACTTACCCTGTGTTCGGGTTCCGATGGCTTTTTTAACCAGCGATGCCAGCCTTTGAAAGTCGGGCTTTTTGGGAAAGGTGGCCTCCGTATCCTTATTGCTGTTCTTTTCAAGTACCGACTTGTCCCAATCGGTGACAAGAGAATACCCAATATCCTTCAAGGATTGATAGGCAACCCCGTTCTGGTCAAGAGCCGGGGAATATGTACCGCTGTTATCTTCCAGCTGCTCTACTGCGTCACGCACCATCCTTGCTTCGTTCATCAGGATGACGTCCGGGGCTTCAAGCCGGGCAAGACTCTTGTACCGATTATTGAGGCGCTCGACTCGTGCGGCCAATGCAGTGATGTTGGCAACTTGGTCTTCCGTTGCATGGGCAGAGATATCTGCACCAAGTTCAAAATGGTTTAGTGCAGGAATATCCACGCCTTTGCTCTTGGCGAATTCCACAATGGCTTCCGCGCCATAGAAACGCTTCTCATGGGCTGCGACAACTTTCGTTATCGTGTCGGCCGAGTTGTCCAGCTCAAGCACTTCACCTTTTCCGGCATCCTCGACATAACACCTGGTGTTGGTGAGAAAGCCTTTCAAAAAATCAGCATCCACATCCAGCTTCTTAGCGATGCCGGGCAGCTGCTTATAGAAAATCACGCGCGTGGCGAGGTTAACAGAAATCATGGTGTACTCCTTTCAAATATGTCATTAGCTGTACAATGCTGTCATCTTCTGTAATTATAATAGCACATCCCGCACCAAAAAGCAAGCATGAATTTACAAAAAAATGACAAGAAAATACACAAGATGACATATTTGGGCAAAGCAATTGATTCTTGAGCTTTCCGGCTTGGTGACGGAACAAGCTCTATGCGCCTTGTCTTTACCACAGTTTTGCCTTGTGCATCCGTGCGAATTAAATACAATTAAAGATGTCGAAAGATAAAGCACAACACACAAAAAAGGAAATTTCACTATGAACACCAGTATTTTGAAACTCGAAGCCACTGTAATCCGTCCCAAAGATTTTGACGAACTCGACGGCCTCGCCGCTTCCATCAGCTTCCCTGTCGAATACGATGATGAAGCAATTGGTGAGGCCCTGGGCGACCAGGACCTGATGGCCTATGTCGTCGGAGAGCTGCACGACCTCGTTGTCCGTATGCACTATATTGCAGCCCCGATACTTTTTCCATTGAGCGCAGCGTTAAAGAGTGCCTGGAGCCTATCATCGGCAAAAAAACCAAAGGCATCCCCGATGACCAGCAGCTGGAGGCTTATAAGGAGCTGTGCCGGTACTACTATGATACTCGCATGTTTGGGCTTGTGAATACGAGTTATTCCAACTGCAGCCTTCTCAGCCGCATCAAGGGTGCCTGCCAGGTATCTATGCCGATGTCCTATGACCCTATCGAAATCATCCCGATGACGATTACTCGCTGCTGCGTTGCTTCCGATGCTGAACGCAAAGGCGAAGATAAAGGCGCCAAGAAGGGCGTCAGTATCGACGAAAGCGACGATGGAGCCGAAAAGAAGACGAAAGACCGCATGATAGGCCGTCGAAGCATTATCAGATATGGGCTGTATCACATGAGCATTCAAATCAACAGTGCAATGGCACAGCGTAACGGTGTTACGATGGATGACGTTAATTTGTTGATTGATGCGCTGCAGCATATGTTCGAGGAAGATATGAGCTCCAGCAGAGCCCTAACGCTGCGTAAGTTGTTTGTCGTTGAACACACCAAACCGATGGGAAATGCTTATCGGGACACCATTGAGCGGGCACTGGCGGCTCGACTGAAGCAACCTAATGATGCACCTACATCTTATGAGGATTACGAGGTGACTTATCACCGCGAAATGCTGCCTGATGAGGTCAAGGTGACTGAGTATAATTATAACAGTCAAAGCGTTTGACAAAAACTAATAATTGCTGGTCAACAAAACTGTATAAGATTGAAAACACAATAGTCTGCCTCTTGTTAATACGTTGCAAGTGAGAACCTGCGGGACTACAAAAGTGATGCACTATGCCACATATGATTGAAACGATATTTTGCTATGGTGCGGAAATGCAGCGGCTGCAGGTAACACAACTGCCGTAAGAAAGGCTACAAAGCGGCCCATGAGGTCGCGTAAGATTATGCGCCCATCTGCAAACGCGGGTGGACGTTCTTTTTTTGCCAAAAATAAAAATAAAACGTGATAAAAACCTTGCACATCTGTGCGAATCAGATATAATAGCCCTAATAAGATAAAAATTGTGCCCTGACGGCATCTGAATTGGATGCTGCCGGGGCATTTTTGTTGTTAGGAGATATAGCTATGACGCTGAACGACTTGTCAAGCGAACAACAGGAATTCGTACATTTGGCATTGTCGGGAAAAAACGTATTGTGTGACGCCTGCATTGGCAGCGGAAAGACATCGACCATCAACGTGCTCTGTGATGCGTACCCTCCAGAACGGCGTATCCTGTACTTGACCTATAACCGATTACTTAAACTTGACGCCAAAGACAAAATCAAAAATCATAATGTCTTGGTCCAGAACTATCACGGATTTGCAAGCCTGCTGCTGAACAAAAAGGGAATCCGGAATTGCGGACAGGGCGAACAGCTTGCCATGGTATTGGAAAAGAAAATTCCGATTCCGCCAATTGATACTCTTATCATTGACGAGTATCAGGATATCAATGACGAGATTGCAGAACTGCTCAAATATATCCGTTCTAAGAATCCGGGCCTTCAAATCGTCGCAGTGGGTGATATGAAGCAGAAAATCTACGATGATACAGCGCTGGATGTCTGGGAGTTCATGCAGGATTTTCTCGGCCGCCATGAACAGGTGGTTTTCACGAAATGCTTCCGTATTTCTCATGACTTGGCAGAACGACTCGGCAATATCTGGGGCAAGACCATCAACGGCGTAAATAGCTCCTGTATCGTGGAACAGATGTCGGTCGATGAAGTGACAGAGTTCCTGAATAAGCAGAACCCCAAAAATGTCCTTTGCCTGGGTGCTCGAATTGGAGCCATGACGAAGGTGCTCAATGACTTAGAGAATCGACCGGGGAACCTCTATGACAAGCATCATGTCTATGCAAGTATCGCAGACAATGATGGGAATAAGGCGGTAGCACCCTCCTCGGATGTTGGTATCTTCACAACTTTTGACGGCAGCAAAGGTATGGAGCGGCCTATCTGCGTTGTGTTTGATTTCACGGAAGAATACTGGTCGTCTCGCACAAGCAAACCGATGGCACGATATGAGATTCTTCGGAATCTGTTTTGTGTCGCAGCAAGCCGAGGAAAGCAGCGGATTATCTTCGTAAACTCAGACCATCCGTTGAGCGATAAATCTCTGATGACCCCAACTGAAACTCTTCGCGGATTTCCGCATCCGTTCGCATTTTCTGAGATGTTTGACCACAAATTCATCGAAGATGTGGATGCTTGCTATAAGCTGCTGGAAGTCACACCGATTGAGCACAACGACAATACGACCATCGATGTGCAGGCAGCGGATGCCATGATTGACTTGTCTCCCTGCATCAGCATCTATATGCAGGCAGGGTTCTTCAACTCCTACGACATTGATGACGCACTTGCATATTATATGGACCTACACAAGGACATGCAGTATTTGAAAATCAAGAAGGGCGCAACGGTCGAGGATAAGGTTCTGCTGCTCACGGCGCTTGAAACGAATCAGTGCCGGTATGTAAAACAGGTCAAGCCTCCTTTTGTGAACGCAAAAGCCAAAATGTCGCTCAGTATGCGGCTTGGCACCGTGTTCACTCCCGATGAGTATGTTCAGGCACGCGGAGATATCGACATCCATACTAATGACCATAAAGTGATTTATGCCTCGGGCCTTGCGGATGTCGTAAAGAACAGCACCGTCTACTGCATCAAGTTCATCAGCAGTCTGGCACACAAGCATTTTCTGCAGTGTGCGTGTTCCATGATGGCATTGGGGCTGCCATATGGCGTTGTCTGGAACGTGAAAAGTAACCTGATGTACAGCGTAAAAATCAAGGATAAGGACGCTCTGATTGACGCAATCCTCAAGTGCATCACGAAACGAGCTTACAACGGCGCAGATTATTACACTTGCCGAAAAGGCTTTGTACAGGATACGGCATCGATTATCGACCGCTGGACTGACGACGGATATGCGGAAGAACCCACCGCCATCACTTCCGGAGATGGTATCGCCATCATCAAGCAAGGAAGCCGTTATTTCGTGATGGATGGAGCACGCCGAAACACTCTGAACGATAATTTTGGGCTTGGTTTTGCCGATGTGAAAGACGCTTGTCTTGCTTATGCGAAGAGTTGCGAACTTCAAAAAACCGTGGACCATGATTCTCCTTATTCCGAAGTCGAGTTCTGGCTCGACCAGAACAAGGCGTTTGAGGAATACATGACTCAGGTAAGCCATGAAATCGAGCAGCACAAAGAAGGACCGTATGCAAAATACAAGTCTTTCGCTACGCCTGCTGTCCGAAAGATGCTGGCGGAAAAGGGACTGACCATCACGTTCCCGGAAAAAGCCCTCATCAAGGTTTGGAAGATGCGCCGCGCCGAAGATGCCATGTATCAGAAAATCGAAGAAGCAAAGAAGCAGAACAGCCCCAACGTACCTCTTGATGAGGCGTTCTTTGACTCTGAACTGGTGGATTCCGTCGAGGGAAATACCGAAAATACCAAGGCAAAAGCCAAACCCCAAAAGGAATCCACATTGCCGTTTTCCAAGTACGGTGCAGATGAAAAGAAGAGTTACCGTGTCGTGAAGAGTCCTGAACTTTCAAAGCCCAATCAGCCGCGCTATGTTGTGGTCGAGACGGCTACTGATAAGGTCCTGGACAATGCTAACGGATATGGCTACCTTTCCTATCAGGCTGCCTGGAAAGGCTATTCGTACAAGAGCAAGCATCATCTGGACGGCACGAAGAAACCGATAAGTAAGAGTGCAAAAGAGCAGGCAAAGAAAAAGGCGGCTTTCTTTTCAACTGACTCGGAGCAGCTCAGCTTTGGCTGATTCAGAAAATCAACAACAGATTTCACAATTAAAAGGAGGAGGAAATCATGGCAGCCAAAAAGGATAAGATGATTCCGTCTGAGAAAGAACGGAAAAGAGCACTGAAATATGCGACCCCGGCAGGTACGGGTCGGATGTGGGTAACAATGGGAATCGCCTTTATAATTTTCGGCATTATCTTGCTGCTGATTCCAATTGGCCTTGTTATCTCGGAGGCATCAGCGCAGAGATACGACCCCGAAAGCATCCATACAGCAACACTTGTATTCTATCTGCTTGGTGCATTTTTTGGTTTCTGCGGATGTTTATGCGTTATCTTTGGTAAGCTTGCCGTCAAAGCATTTGCGAAAATACTGTGCAAGGGTGAAATTAACTATCCGGTAGCGGAATACAAAACACCTAAGAAACTGCTGCTTCAAGAGGCAGCAGCTATCAACCAGAGTCCTAATGCTCCATTGACAGCTTCCACATTCGGGAACTGGATTGATTTTGAAGCCGATTGGCAAAACTGCCTTTCCATTCATAATGGCATCTTGCAGAGTCATCAGATTTTCAAAAAACTGATTCTTGTACAAGACAATTTTACTTACAAAGAGCTGGACTACGAGAATAACTCGGAACTCGGCGTCGGAGTCAAAACATTCGCCGCAGGAAGCACAACGACCATCGGCAAAATGAAAGGCCACAAGCTCATTTATAATATCGGCATGAATCTTTCCAATAGCAAACTGGGAGTTAACAGCTATTCCATCGATACATTGGACGTCACGAATGAAGTACATAAATGGTTAGCTGACCACGGATACACCCGCACAGACTAAGAAATAGCTTTGTTCGTTGTCGATACTTCCGGTTCAATGCGCGGAGAGCCTCTCAATGCACTGAAAACGACCATGATTAACACCATCCAGTATATCAATGACGACAACTATATCGGCATCCTCGATGAGCTGCTGGATATTCTTAACGATAAATAATTGATTTTTACACCTCCGATGTTACGGCATCGGGGGTTTTGTTTTTTGGAGGATACGGAGATGGCAAAGAACGATAACCTTCATAAGGCGAAGGACGCGAAGAATGATGAGTTCTATACCAGAATCGAGGACGTCGCAGAGGAATTGCGGCACTACAAAAAGCATTTCGCAGGCAAGGTTGTACTCTGCAATTGTGATGACCCGACATGGTCTGCTTTTTGGCGGTATTTTCACCTGAACTTCGCTGAACTCGGCTTAAAGAAGCTGATTTCCACACATTATGACCGTACAGAGCCAACCTACAAGATGGAGTACGAGGGCGGGGATGACAACAATGTAGAAATCGGAGTTAAGACCCCGTTGGAAGATAACGGCGATTTCCGAAACAAGGAATGTCTCGACTTGCTGGATGAGTGCGATATCGTGGTCACCAATGGACCCTTTAGCCTTTTTCGCGAGTTTGTTGGCACGCTGATGGAGTACGGCAAAAAGTTCATCATCTGGGGCAACAATAATGCCATTACATACAAAGAGTTTTTCCCGCTGCTGAAGGAGAACATGGTATGGCTTGGTTATACTGCAAACAAGACCTGCGCTTTTAGGGTTGCAGAAGGCTACCGTTTCGATGAAAAGCTTACAGCGCAGTACAATGATGGATTCAAGTATGGTAAAGTGCCGGCCATTTCCGTGTTTACCAACCTCGATATCCAGAAGCGCCATGAAAAGTTGATTCTTTGGCAGCGGTACTATGACGATGACGGAAATCCTCTGCCGGATGCGGAAGAAAGGTATCCCGCATTTGATGAATTAAATAACGTCATAAATGTAAACAAAGTATCTGACATTCCTGCAGATTACAAAGGGTTTATGGCTGTCCCAATTACATTTTTGGACAAATACAATCCAGACCAATTTGAACTCATTGACGCATTAAATAGATACACTATACTTGACTATTTCCAAATTAACAACAGTATACAAGAACGTCATTCCCATTGCTGCAATATTAAAGGGAAAGCAACTTACTATAGAATTGTTATTAGGAGAAAAAATGGATAAGATTGAGATATTTACGAATGTTATAACCTCTATAGGAGTTATTGTATCTCTAGTATTAGGTATTATAGGGATTGCGTTTACGCAACAGCAAATTGCTTTATATAATAAACAAGCATTGTTTGATAAAAGATACGAATGTTATAGACTGCTTACGCACATCCATTCTCTCTGCGAGCAAAACTTACGGCTTATAAATACTGGGGAAAAAGAGCGCTATATAGCTGTTGATTTTGTGACATCATTATAGTAGATTTTTATAAAATGACGAATGTTTTCAAGGAGGGCGCTTCACAATCTGACAAAGTAGCCTTTTTATCAGGAGTCGAATTTCTGCAAGATAAATCATTACAAGCAAGTTTCTTGTTTCCAAAAAAACAAGCGGATTTTATTGCAAATTATTTTAGTAGCTACGGCAATCTGCTTAATGAGCTTCATAAATATAAGTGCCTTTTAGATAATATTAAAAATATTCCTAAGTATATGATAGGAACAGCATCTCAAAAAGCAGAAGCACAGCAAAAAAATACTTCACGGAGATTTAGCTGATGATTTATTAAACAACATTGATTCTTACAAGAGTGAGATAGAAAAACTAAATGTAATTTATACAAGTAATATTGCATTCCTTAGTGCATATCTGTCACTTATCCCATTGTAATTGGAGGCATAATATGAAAGAACTATACAATAGTATTGTTGAACTAATCAAAGAAGAACATGCGAAAGGATATAGAATCAATATCTACGCTGTCTCTGCAACCATAGCAATTGCTACTGCTTTAATTGAACTGTTTGGCTTTGAAAATTTGACTGCAAAAATGTTTGCCATTAGTATTTCGGTACTCATAGTTGGAATCGCTTGGCTTGCATTTCAAGCAATCTTATTAAAAGCATTACAAACGAAACAATATTATATCTGGAAATGGAATACATTGTCAGTTTCGGAAAGAGAAGTATTAAAAAAGATAAGCGGGAGCAATTGGACCATAACATGCACTATTCGGGACAGGACAATCTATATGTTATGCGAGAAAGGTTTGCTAATAATACCTAAACAGAGGGCAAATGGGTTTGAAGAAATAGCTTATGCTACAGAAGCCGCAGAAAAAATGTACGAATACATAATGCAGAAAGAAGGATAATCAATGCAAATCACAGAAACGAAAATCAAGGTATCTGACCTTGTCGAGAACTACAAGGACAATGGTGATGGCGGAGTCTTTGGTTACAATGACCGCCTTACGATTCGCCCGTCCTTCCAGCGTGAGTTCATTTACGGGGAGAAGCAGCGTGCAGCCGTCATCGATTCCGTGATGAACAGATTCCCTCTGAACATCATGTACTGGTCTAAGACCGGAGCGGACAGCTACGAAGTTCTGGATGGACAGCAGCGCACAGTCTCTATTGCCCAGTACATCAACAAGGATTTTCCCATCAAAATCAACGGTAACGACAAGTTTTTCCAGAACTTGACCGATGAGGAAAAGCAGACGATTCTGGATTACGAACTGACGGTCTATGTCTGCGAAGGCACCGAGGCTGAGAAGCTGGAATGGTTTAAGCGTATCAACATTGCTGGTGAGATTTTGACTCCGCAGGAGCTGCTGAACGCAACATACACAGGACCGTGGCTGGCCGATGCAAAGAACTACTTCTCGAAGCGCAACTGCGTGGCTGCTAAGATGGCAGATGGCTATTTGAAAGGGAATCCGATTCGGCAGGAATTATTGGAAAAGGCACTGGCTTGGATTGCTGACCGTGACGGTCTGGAATCAGGGCAGATGTACATGGCAGTTCACCAGCATGACGAGGATGCAAACGACCTCTGGCTCTACTTTCAGTCGGTTATTAACTGGGCTAAAATGCTGTTCCCGTCTAAGCGGAAGGGAATTACTGATGCACAGACATGGGGTTTGCTCTATAACCAGTATCATTCCAAGCAGTACAACAGCAACGCTCTGGAAGCTGACATCAAGAAACTCGTGCTGGATGATGATGTGACCAAGAAGGCAGGCATCATCCCGTTCATCCTCTCTGACCGCACTTGGCGTGATGAAAAGCATCTGTCCCTTCGTGCATTCACTGAGTCGCAGAAACTCCGTGCCTACGAGCGGCAGGGTCACAAGTGTCCCTTGTGCGTTGCAAATGGCATCAACACTGAGTATGCCTTTGAGGACATGGAAGGTGACCATATCGTTCCTTGGAGCAAGGGCGGGCATACCACAGACAATAACCTGCAGATGCTGTGCAAGAAGTGCAATGCGGCAAAGTCGGATAAATAAGGAGAAATTAAAATGGATATTTTCGAGAAATTAGCAGAATTTAGTAATGAAACTTTTAGCGCATTGAAATGGATTTTTCTTTTCATAAGTTGCGTTACATTTTTCGCATTGCCCTTTAAGATGAAGCCTTCAAAAAAAGATGTATCAAAAGCAGTGACTTTTAGTAGTGCTGTTTCCTTCGCTGTTACAGCGTGTGGATTTGTGTACGCTGACATTCTTGATATGGTATGGAAATTGATTGGTTGTAATGCTGGAATATTTGTAACCATTGTTGGAATACTGTTTGCAATTCTCGCGTTGTTTTCTGCGGTTGGCTTTGTATGCTCTTTTGAAGACATGGCAAGGTCATTTTATAATAGAATATACAAAAACAAATAAGGCGGCAAAATGTAGCGATTTTTGTTTGAAACCAATGTATTGACTGAATAGTATCATTAAAATGGGACTTGCGCAATTCTCAAAACATGCTATAATACAGACGTCACAACAAATTCTAAACCTCCTATTGTAATCAGTATCACACTGGCTGCGGTAGGAGGTTTTTTGTTTTGATGGAAGGAGTAACAACAGATTGGTTTTTTGAATTCCGTGTAAAGCATGAGAGTGTAGTATAGATGAATATGTCAAAAAACCTTTCGGTAACCTGGACATCAGAAGCCTCGACACTGGAAATGATATAGACATAAACCTGCGAACGTATAAAAAGGAATTGGAAAATGAATAATTACGAAAAAGCCAAATCAAAATTAAATATCACAAAAGCAGCTAATAAAGGAATCGAACGTATCGCCGAAGAAAAGCAAGGTGATAAAAATAGAGTTTTAGCAGCAAAAGAAATGCTGACGTATTATCTCGGAGATATCAAACGGCTACTAAGGAAAGAAAAGCATTCTGCAGATGATGCACTACTACTTATAATAAAAGCAAATATGTGTATGGATGCAATTAGATATTTGCTGAGTCTAAAACAAGGAAACGAATACTTAGGACTGCTAACAGAAAGTCAAAAAGCAAGTATAAAGCGATTCCGCTCATTGCGTAGCATTGCTACAGCCCACCCTTTTTACACATCGAGTGGAGGGGAGGAAAACTTTGGTAGAGGGGGTACTGAATGGTTTGTCGATATTCGGCCTTATGGATGGTGCGACGACTTTTTATCTGAATCAAGTTATGGTTTTTGTGAAGACGAATCTTTTAGTTGTTCTGAAAAGCCGGATTTTGTCATGATAGTGTACAGCGCAAACAACGATTCTCGGCATAGAAGAAAAATATATATCTATAAAGATATTATTGAACCCCTTATAATGTCTGTCGAATTTCTAAATAAAGAAATCAAAAAGCAAAATCACGGCACCGTAACTCCTGACACATAACCAGAACTATCGCGGTCTTCATCCCGGCACTCGGTGTCGAGGTGGATGTCCAGCCTTCCAAATATATCCATCCAGAGCGTCTTCGTTCTCACAGAGGATTTTGGCAACTTAGATATTGACTGAGTTATTGATAATGATAATTGCATATCAAGAAAATGAATGGTATAATGTAAATAATACAAACCGCCATCCCGCACCAAATTCAAATACCAACAACCCAAACAAATCTCATTACGAAAGGAGTCATACCATGTCCACCCTCAAAAACGGCGAGTTCGGCATCGATTTGGACAAGGAGAAAATTCTCTGGACTGACCGCAAACGCCACACCATCTTTTCTCTGCCGCTGTCCTTTACAAAGTACACCCTGACTGAGACCAAACTCATCATCCAGCGTGGCTGCTTCAACCTGCGCGAGGATGAGATTCAGCTGTACCGTGTCCGGGACATCGCGTTCAAGCAGAACTTCTATGAGCGTCTTTGCCGTGTAGGTAGCATCCATCTCTGCTCCACGGATGCCATGACACCGGAAATCGATATCCGTCGTATCAAGAACCCGCGCGATGTCAAGGAAGTGCTTTCTAAGACCATCGAGGCTTGCCGGAAAGCGAACGGCATCCGTACTTCGGAAATCATCGGGGACCATGGTCGCTTCCCCGAGCCTGCCCCGCATGGTATGCCGCCTGAACCATGCCACGAACATCCCTATGACTAATACGAGCCCGTACAGATTCAGTTCTGTGCGGGCTATTTTTTTTGTTTACAAAGAAATTTTTGGGTGGTGAGGCAGTTGACCAGCTATGCGAACGGCTTAGAATTATAAGCGCAATAAGCAAACACACATCGACACAATAAAATTGGTTGCTTCGATGTCAAGGGAGTCCGGCTGTTCTTGGATGATGACACGATTTTGGTAGTGCGCTATACGAACGGTATCTGGCGCATCGAAATCGAGCGAAAGGGTACTGCACCATATCAGCATGAGGTCTGTGCGGGCAATGATGAGGCCGATTACAGCGATATCTTTTGTACGGAATCCGACGTTATTGCGCACGAAATCATTCGATGAGGATTGGAGCAGCCATGGCAAAAACTCTTCTGACTCAAAAAATAGAATCAGCGCTAAAGGTTTGGCATCCTGCCAACTATGGTGGATACCGGGTTGATTCGTTCCGTCAAGGCTTCGACGCTCTGGAAGTACCTGTCGAGTGTGGCTCGATAAAATCCGGTCTTGTTGACTTCGTTCGGGTCCAAGAGTGCTTCACATCAGAAACAAAATGTGGGACCTGCAAACTCTCAATGTACAGGGATGAGGACAGAGACTTAGTTATGCCGTCCGTCCGGCAGTGGACGCAGGAAGTATCATGCCCTAAAGATATCGCCGACTGGAGTTTTCGTAATGAACCGTGTACGGAACGGTTCTGCAGGCTGTACAAAACGAAACATACATACACCATCGACACCGTCGTCACCTGCGTAGAAATTAAGGTTTCCGTGAGTGACTTTCACTCTGGCCATGGCCACAACTTTGTGGGGCACTGTAACTACTATGCGATGCCGTTAGCACTATACAAGAAAGTCAAAGATGAGATTCCTGATGGTATAGGAGTTCTGCTATATTACAACGGCGAAAATACCTGCGGGATTCGCAAGAAAATCGAATGCAAGCCCCGCCAACTCTCAGAGAAAACCCAGAAATGGCTCATCATGTCAGTTGCTAAGCGACTGACAAAAATGAGCAAAGCATAAACAATTATTCTGCGAATATCACGATGCCATAAAGATATTCGCAGCGATAAAAATTTTCTAAAAAAGGAGAGAGATATTAAGAATTGGTATATATCGGCCGTGGCAAGGCGGTATAAAATGTTTTATAACTGCCCTTGCGGTGACATCTTTGCATCCGCAGCATAAAAGGAGAAATAAATGAAGAAGCTTTTGAAAATTATCATTTTCGCTATCCTGGTCGGATTTGGCGTTATCTGGTATTCAGAAAGCCAAAAGCGCCGGACCATGATTCCGCTCGAATTTCGAGGCGAGTGAGATGCGAAAAAATATCAAAATTGTGCTGGAAAGCATCTGGTATCTAATTCTGCCGGTGTTTATTTTTGTACTTAACATTAGATATTGGCATGGGTATCTAGCGAATCCTGGCTGGTCCTTGACCCATCCGTCATATGTTGTTCTTGGATTTGTCTTGAGCGCTGCACTGTGCTTTGAAATTGTATATATCGACATTAAGTTTGGCGAAAAATAGCGCTTGCCAAAATATACGAACTCCGTACAATATAAAATGTGAACAGATACTAAAAATCAGTAGGATTCACAATCTGTATTTTAAGCGGACTTATCCCATCACGGGGTAGGTCCGCTTTTTTGTTGAAAGGAGAAAAAGTATGAAACTCAAAAACAATCTATTCCGGAGCACGGCGGCAATCATCGCTGCGCTCTTTGCACTCAGCTTCACCGGCTGCGGTCAGAATCCGATAATATCGGAAAGTCCATCCGGTATCGGGGTCGTCTCAGAAAGCACTGTGAGCAGTGACCAGACGGCTGGCGGTTCGGTGGACGGCAGCTTTACCATTCACTTTATAGACGTAGGGCAGGCGGATTCCGCCCTTGTTACCTGCGACGGCCACTCAATGCTTATTGATGGCGGCAATGTCGATGATTCCAACCTCTTATACTCTGTTATGCAGCGAGAAACCGATGGACACCTGGATTATGTGGTCGGGACCCACGCACACGAAGACCACATCGGCGGCTTGTCCGGTGCTTTTGAGGCCGTCACTGCGGACATGACTCTATGCCCTGTGACAGAATACGACAGTAAAGCATTTCGGGACTTTGCAAGCTACGCGGAGCAAAAAGGCGGAGGCATCACGATACCGGATGTGGGTGAAACCTACACTCTGGGGAAAGCGGAATTCACGATAGTTGGTGTTAATTCTGCTCCCGATGATACGAACAATGCATCGATTGTTCTGCGCATCGTTTATGGGGATACTTCGTTCCTCTTTACTGGTGATGCTGAACAGGAAGCAGAAAATGTGATACTTGCATCAGGACAAGACATTCAGTCAACAGTTCTGAAAGTAGGTCATCACGGCTCAAGCACATCTACCTCAGAGGCTTTTCTGGACGCAGTGAGTCCGACCTATGCTGTGATTTCCTGTGGAGCAGGGAACAGCTATGGCCACCCGCATCAGGAAACACTCGACAAGCTGCAAAACAAGGGTGTTGAGATTTATCGCACAGACCTGCTGGGCGATATCTATTGTACCTCGGATGGCAAAGAGGTAAGTTTCACTTCCGGTGAATATCATGATGAGAATCGAATTGAAGCCGGTTCTGCTGCAGAGTCCAATGATGAACAAAACAGCAGACCTCTTGTAATAGACGAAACATACGTTCTGAATACAAGCACTATGAAGTTTCACAAACCCGATTGCTCTGTAGTCGAGTCCATGAGTCAAAAGAATAGAATCGACTATATGGGGCCCCGCGATGAGCTCATCCAGGAAGGGTATTCGGCGTGCGGGATTTGCAAACCATAAAAATTGCACCTGATTTACTCGACAAGCTGTGCGAACTGACTACAATAAAAAATGTACGATAGATAACAAACATCGAAAAAGGCATTCTGCCTTTCGTACAATTCACAATTCTGCAGACATAAGGCAGACTCACCGTCTTGGTGGGCCTGCCTTTTTTGTTTGCGCAACTATAAAAAAGGAGTATAACGCAATGTTCAAAATTCACGATGACAAAGTCTATTTCGTCGCCGAAACCCCCGATATCAACAAAGTTATCGAAATCTTCCTACCTAAGGATGACCGTGGCACCATTATGGATTCACACGAAATCCGTGTGGACCTGTGCCGTGCCGTCATTCACATGGAGAAGAAGGGTGTCCGTGTCTTGAAGGTCCGCAACATTGAGGATACCAACAAGGCAAGCATCGACATCTGGCACATGCCGGAATATCAGGAGGCTGCAGAGTCTCCCGTAAGCGATGTGGTCAATGCCTGCATTGAGTCCTGCTTTGATTCCGGTGCAATGTTCAATCTGCCATGCAAAGCCAACCGCAAAACCCATGAAGTTTTTGCTGTCGAATGCTGCGCAAGCCCCGATGATGATGACTCGTTCAGTTATGCAGAAGTGAAAATCAACGGCAAGGATTATCCTATCAATTTTATTGACGATATTCTTCTCGAAAACAATGTTGATGATGCGCTGGATGAGTTTTATAGAATTCAGCAGACAGGCGAGTATTGGCAGCCTGATGGCAACAAAACGCTGGATGATGCCATTCACGAATGTCGTTGGGCTATCCTGAAGGATGCCATCCAGAAGCGCGGACATGAGGCTGTTGCTGATTTTGTCGGGACCGACATTTCCAGCGATACTTACGACCGCGTGATGGATGAAACCGAAGCCCAGATGCCGGACGAAGAGTTCGAGCGCTTCTGGGAAAAGTACATCTAAGAAACATCTCACACACAGAAAGGGAGCATATTACTATGGCTATTTTCAATACCAACGAATTTCTCCGCAAAACCTTCAGCAAGACCATCTTTGGTACTGCTGCACTTCGTCCGGAAGCAGTTTGTGCAGACGGCTTCAACCTGTCGATTCAGGCAAGCAGCATGCACTACTGCATACCGAACGAAGACCTGTCGGACGGCAATTACTCTAAGGTCGAACTCAGCTACTTGTCTGAGGAGGTCGAAGAGTTTCTGCCGTTTGCTGAAGACGACGAGGCACCGCTGGCTACGGTCTACGGGTATGTGCCCGTAGAAACCGTAGACGCGGTTCTGGCCAAGCACGGCGGCATCGTCAACGTTTAGGACGGAGGAATACCAATGCTAAAGACTTTCACTATCGTCGCCAATGAGGTCATTGGCTTATCCGCAACGGAATGCACACTGATGCAATTCAGCTACAATCCGGAGCAAATCCATGACCCAGAAAGCGTCCTGCGCAGTGCTGTCATGGACTATCTCAAGACGGACGAAGGCAAACGACAGCTGGAAATCAACTGTGGTTGCTGGAACTGGGGCGATGTCGATGACATTCCCGGCTCGTTCTTCTTGAACTATGGTCTGACTAAAATCGCTCCGCCCGATGTGAATGTTGTCGTTGACCGCAACGAGAGTTTCACGGATGACTACGAGGATTGCGCGGAAGAATAACAGAAAGGGCATGAAATAAATGCGTATTTATGGTGCAAACAACGTATTCATAGAAGTTACGCGCCGGTGCAATATGTGCTGTGCGCACTGCCTGCGCGGAGATGCCGAAAGCATCGATATTCAGGAGAAGTACATCGATGCTTTTCTCGACAACTTTGAGAAGGGAGCTTATATCAGCTCTCTTACCTTTACCGGTGGGGAAATCTCTCTGAATATACCGGCAATTCGATACACCTTGAAAGCTGTCAAAGAGCGCGGTATCGCCGTTGGAAGCTTTTACATGGTCACTAACGGAAAAGCTGTCGATAAGATGGCTGACCTTGCTATGGCGAGTCTGGAGTGGTGGGCCTACTGCGATGAAAAAGATGACTATATGTGCGGTCTTTGCATCAGCAGTGATAACTTCCACGAAGCAATCCCATATGAAAGTAAAAGTATCCTTAGTGGCTTGAAATATAACCGTAACGATAAGGTAACGGACTTTCATCTGGCTTATTTACTGAACGAAGGGCGTGCTAAGAATCTCGATTCGAATATCTATAAAAAGCGTGAACCTCATGTATACAAGCTCGAATACGAATTCAACAAAACCGGCAATATCGACTTTTACAGCGGCGAGCTGTACTTGAACGCCATCGGTGATGTCGTTTCCGGCTGCGATTGGTCCTACAAGTCGCAGAAGAAATATCGTTTTGGTAATGTAATGAACAAAAACTGGCTGGAGAACATTTCCAACAGCGAGTTGTACATTGCAAGCTAAACCATATCACTTATACATTGCCACTGTTTTCCTACAGAAACGGTGGCTTTTTTAGAAAAGGAGACCACAAATGACTGAAACAAAAGACATGTTTGAACAAATCAGCGCCATCTTAACCGATAAGAAAGATAAGCCGTTTTCCTATGAGGAGCTTGCAGCAATGCTCAAAACTAACCCTGATGCCCTCAAATCCTTTGATGAGGTCTATAAGACACAGGTTCTTGAAAGCGGAGAGCTGCATGAAAATATGCTCCAGTGGGATACAGCTACAGTCAAAGCAATTCTCGACAAAAAGGTCTACTTCCCACCGGAACTCAATTCGCTCATTGACCGCATCGTCACAGAACTGGTGCTTGAAACGCGTCTGTACATCTACAACGCGGAACGCGGTGGCTATTATGTGACATACTCTGCCAACCGCGACTTTATGACAGAGGTTACAAACGAGGAGTTGAAACGCTACCCCGAAGAACTCCGTCCGCAGCTCACCGGAAAGTTGATGAAGATTGACATTTCTGAGCCGTCGTACAAGGAACTGCTTCAAAACTACGCAGGCTACAAGAATGCAAAGAACGACAGCACAAAATTGTTCTACTACAACATGTTCCGTCAAGGTCTTGACATCCTCGACCTTGATGACTTCACTTATCAGATGCTTGAGATGAACCCCAACTCTATGGGCTTCTGGTTTCCTCCTCTGGTAGAGGGATTGTACGGCAGCGCATTTTTCAAGGTTCCGGACACAAAAATTCTTCGCGTACCTATTACCATGCTGCAGCTTACCCGCCTTGGTTTCGAGACGTTGAATCCCGTTACAAAGGAAATCGTGAACCGTTATTGCCAGAAAGTCTTCCATCTTGATGGATACGAAGACTATTTTATCAAAACGGGCACGTATTCTTCCAAATACGAATTCCGCAACGCTCATATCCATAACCCGAAGGAAATCAATGAGATGGGCGAGTATTTCTTGTTTTTGAATCATCTGACATGCTCGATGGCATCCCCTCTGAACAATCGCTGCTTCTACGGCGCGAACACCACGAACGAGTGGGTCGTCAGAGAATACATCAAGGACAAAGAAAATAACCCCACCATCTACAACGGTTTGCCGCTGCACACTGAATATCGCGTGTTTGTGGATTTTGATACAAAGGAAATCCTTGGCGCAAGTCCTTATTGGCGCAGCGATGTTATGAAGAACGAATTCAAAAAAGTCAGCAGCCCACAGGAACGCCATGATTATGTTGTCTACAAGATGCATGAAGACATTCTGAACCAGCGTTACCACGAAAGCGTTCAAACTGTTCTGGCTGAGCTGAAGAAGGTTATTCCTCGCATTGAGTTGACAGGGCAGTGGAGCGTCGATGTAATGCGCAACGGCAATGATTACTACATCATTGATATGGCGCTTGCTGAGAACTCTGCTCTGAATGACTGCGTGCCGAGTAACCGCCTTCGTGCTTATCCGCAGCAGTGGCTGCCGGGGGAATCGAACAACTAATACTCCTAGAACGAAACTTTGATTCGGGTTCTTTCAGCAAAAAGCGTAGGAACCAAAATCATACGAAATGATTGTGTTGACACATAAAAACAAGTATAATATATGCAAGGAAGTGATAATAATGGTTCTGTATCATGGCAGCGATGTAATAGTCCGCAACCCTGAGGTCAGAAAAACAAGGTACGCCAAAGATTTTTCATGGGGATTCTATTGCACTAACAACTACGAACAAGCCGCTCGCTGGTCAAAAAAAGGCAGGTCTCGTGGTATTGTCAACGTGTTTGAATATACAGAATCTCCCATGCTAAATATTAAGAAATTCCCCGAAATGAGTGATGAGTGGCTTGATTTTATTGCTATATGTCGCTCGGGCAAGCATCATGACTATGATATTGTGGAAGGACCCATGGCGGATGACACCATTTGGAACTACGTCAACGACTTTCTAAGCGGTGATATTAGCCGTGAAGCTTTTTGGGCGTTGGCAAAATTCAAGCATCCCACGCATCAAATCAGCTTTCACACGGAAGTCGCTTTGAAATGTCTCTCTTTTAAGGAGGCGATTGAAGTATGACTGAAACTGCAACCTACAGCAAAAACGATGTCTTTTATACCTGCAGCCTGATTGAATATATCGGCCGCGTTACGAAGAATCATCGCAAGGATGTGGTTTCTGCTCTTGGCACAAACGGAGTCAAGGCAATTCTCGACTCAGCGGATGTGTTTCACTGCCAGAGCTTTGAGCAATCTGCCGATGAAATTTGTGAGCTTTTTCCTGTGCCGGAAGGAACGTATGATACGGTGTCTAACTGCCACTACAAGGTTCCATCTTATACAGATATCGGAAAAGTGTACCAGCGCATCATCTTTGACTGTACTAGCACTCCTGGTGTCCAGGATGTAATTGATGTATTTTCCTCGTTCATTAGCGATGACATCTCAGATTTTAATACTGCAACTTACTATTGTAATCCGAGCTATTTGTACCACTCATACAAGGCCGGAAAACTACTGGATTGATTTTCAAAAGCAATAGCAATCGAGACCACTGCCCCGAAAAGGGTAGTGGTCTTATTTTTTGCACAATACTTACCATAAATTACCAGAAAGAAAAACATTGTGTATCTGTGCGAATTGCATATAATACAAAATATAGAACGAAAGGCATCAAAAAACATCGTTGGTCGGGCAAAATCCGACCGAAAGGCTAGGGCGGGCTCAGTTTTGAACCTGCTCTTTCTTTTTATCGGAGGCTTTATGTCAAACAAAGAAGAACGCATGAACCGCAATAAAAGCATCATCGAAGATTACAAAAATGGAAAGCCGATTTTAGAAATCGCGAGGGAATATAATCTTTCAGAAACGATGTGCTACAAGATTCTAAAAGGTACGCAGGAGCCGCCTCGTTATTTTGAAAAAAAGAGGAAGAGACTTACCACTCGAAATGAGCAAATTGTTAAACAGTATAAAGGCGGTATGACGGCCAGAGAATTGGGCAAGATGTACGGCATTTCCATGCAGCGTATTTATGCAATCTTGCATTCGAGCGGAGAGTACGAAAGCCAAAAATACAATCATATTGAAACGGCTCTCAAAAAAGAGAAAAAGATGCGGAACCAAACTTTTCTTGATGCTTACAAGAAAAATCCTCGAAAATCGATTATCGAGTTGAGCAGGGAGGTAAATATCAGCCCTTCACTAGGTTACCTTATCCTTCATCAAAATGGGATTTACCAGTATAACGTAAAAGCCAGAGCTAAGGAGAATAGCGAAAATGCCGATTAACAAGATTACCCACGTGTGTCTAACTCATGACAAAGTCAGAGCACGAAATGAAAAGATGCTGGAGGATGCCAAGAACGGTATGTCCCAGGAACAGCTGGCCAAAAAGTATCAAATTTGTGTTTCTACTGTCCGATATAGTCTGAAGGACTTTTACAAAGAACAGGCCCGGCAGAGGAAAGCAAAGAAGAAAGCCTGGCAAACCCAGATGATTCATGAATATGAGATGGGCGCAAAATCTCCGGAGCTCCAGGAAAAATACGGCATCAGTGGAACGCTCTTTTATCGGATTCTTCATACGCACGGAAAGAATGGCCGACAAATCCACAGCCAAAACCGTATCGAGACTGGCAAGAAAAGAAACGCCGAGATGGTCAGGAAATACAAAAACGGCGTTTCTGTCAAAGAGCTTGCGGAAGAATACGGGCTCAAAAAGGGAAGCGTATATCGCGCCATGAAGCGGTATAGTCCAGGCCCAGGGAAAAGTAAAAGTTGTCAAAGTGAGGAATAATTGCATGGCTGCATCAAAGAAAGATGTTGCGAAGCAGCAGGTTAAAGAAGACCGCGAAAAGGTTCGGGAAATGTATCTTTCTGGCAAAACTGTCAAGGAAATCGCCAAGGAAACGTATTTTTCAAGCTCTTATTGCTATGCCATGGTGAGAGACCTAGCAAAAGAAAAGAATCTTGCAAAGAAAGCAAAAAGAGCACCTCTCAACGAAGCTATGATTCAAGATGTGAAAGCCGGGATGACGGTTGCTGAAATCGCAAAGAAGCATGGCGTGACCTATCAGCAGTGCTACTATACTGTTTCCGAATACGCTCAAGCTACGATTAAGAAGAACAAGAAAAAGCAGTCTGCTGCCACGAAAGTTCGCAATGCGGCTATGTTGGAAGATGCAAAAGCCGGAATGACTGATAAGGAAATCGCCAAAAAATACTTTTTGTCTCGAAGCAGTGTCCGTACCGTCCTTGCAGGGCATTTACATACAAATTCCAAAAAGTTGGATGAAAGGCGCAAGGCGATTCTTGCGGATTATGAGGCAGGAACGTCCTCAAAAGACATCTGTGAGAAATACGGTATTTCAAAATCCACTCTTTACAAGGACATGCGCCAAATTGGAAAAACCTGTCAGGAATACTATCACAAGGCGCTGAAAGACAAGACCAATCAAAGGAATTCCGATATTCGAAGCAAAATCGAAAGAGGGGTCTCGGTCAGCACTATTGCCAAAGAATACGGAATCTCTAAAACGACGATTTATGAAACGTTTCATCAGGAAAATGTCAGAGCTGGAATTTTACAGAAACGCGGCCGTCCGCGAAAAAACACGGAACGTAATGCACTGATTGCTAAACGCCACAGGGAAGGCGAGAAGGTGCAGGCGCTTGCCACTGAATATAATCTCTCTGTTTCGACGGTAAACACTATTTGCAGTAGAAACAAAAATCAGAATATTGCATCACATTAACAGGCTGCCATTTGGCGGCCTTTTCTTTTTTGGAGGAAAATAACAATGACCGATGACGTACGGAATTTGATTCGATTTGTGGTGGATGGCGACATCCGAAATGCACAGACTCAGTGCCGAATCATGCTTGAAAAGAATGTCCCTGAAAAAGATGCCCGGTTTAAGGAGGCTGAACTCAAAAAGCTGAATCTTTTGAAACCGGAACTCATTCAGCTGCCTGCCAACCTGGAAAGTCTCTTGATTGCGGAGGACGCTACAAATTTCCCGGAAAGCCGGTTCCTGCTCCGCGAGGAGGAAGAAACAGTCATCAACAAGCTCTTGGCCACCAGAAAAGCAGCTTTAGCTATCAAGGAGCTTGGCATCCACTATACTTGCTCTTTGCTTTTGACGGGCCTTCCTGGTGTTGGTAAGACTGAATTGGCCCGCTACATTGCACACAAGGCGAATTTACCGTTTGTTTTCCTGAAATTTTCTGGCCTTGTCAATTCTGCTCTTGGCCGGACACAGCAGAACATCGGCAGAGTGTTCGATTACGCAAAGCGCACGCCTTGTGTTCTTTGTGTTGATGAAATTGATGCCATCGGAATGTGCCGTGGCAGCCGCGATGATGTCGCTGAAATGAGCCGCGTCACCATCGCATTGATGCAGGAACTTGACCGGCTCCCGAATGACGTCATTCTCATTGGCACTACAAACCGCGTCGATAACCTTGACGAAGCCCTCATTCGCCGATTCACTTTCAAACACCGCGTCAAGCCTTTAGGCGACGATGACATGAAAGAACTGTGCAAGAAGTTCCTTGCTTCGGCAGACTATCCCTTCACGGAATCCGAACTCGACGAACTCTGCCATTCGCTGCGTGAACAGCGGACGGCCAGCGCCGTTGTCAATGCCTGTACAGAACGTATCGTTGCACATATCGTATCGCAGCTGCCTAAAAATTCGGCAGATGCCGTGTAAAAGTATGATAGCCTGGGAAGAAAGCCCTCGTCAGTTTAAGATGTCAAAGCAGCTTGATGAGGGAAAATTCGGAGAAGACTTGGCTCGCAAATTCCTTAACGACCCGATTATCAAAGTGAATCATGGCATTAGCCATTACGATGACGTGACTCAGGATAAATCATATCAAGACAAAGATACCGATTTCATTGTCTGGAAGAAGAATGGTAAGACCTTTGGCCTGGAAGCGAAAGTGGACAGTCACAATACCGGAAATTTCTACCTGGAAACCTCGGTGGACTACTTCTCCATGGTGCCTGACGCTCTGAACGAACAACGGGTGGCGCGGCGGTATCGGGATGGCATCGACCCTTTATGGCACACCCCGGGCTGGGTATACAGGAGTGGTGCGGACCAGATTCTCTATTATTTCAGAACCACGCAGCTGCTTTACATTTTCTCCCGCGTTGATGTCTGGTTCTATGCTGAAAAGCTGATGCGCGGTGGAATCCATCTCGACCCCGGAATCAGAAAGTCAAAAATGTATTCTGCCGAAAATATCAGTGAACGCAATGGTTCCACTCTCTTCTTTGCCAACGGCTTATGCGTGAATGCTGAGCAGACATACAAGGCTTTAGGGGCGCAAAAAAGAGTCATCAAATACCAGGTTGAAAACCCTGATTCAGACGTTCCAACGTTCAGCTTTTGCCCTTTCAAATTATGAATTTTTCGCTAACAATCGTTAGAAAATCACACTTCAGTCTGACGGAAGAGTATAATTAAAGTATGGAAAGAGAGGACAAAAAATCATGAACCAAATCAACGTTGTGACGATTGGAAAACTCATTGAAGCACATCGAGACGGTGACGAGCAGAAGTTCAAAGCATATGTCGATTTTATTGTCAAAGCCTACGAAGAGCAGGAGAATGACCGTGCCGCACGAATCATCCGAAGCAGCTATACGGGTGACTACGGTGAGCAGGGGAAAGTTGTTCTGGATGAAGCAGGTGAACTCTGAGAAAGAAGCCCTGCAACAGCTACAAAAGCACACGGTGAACTATGCACAACGTATCACTGTATATAAGAAAGACGGCAAAACCGTAAAACGAGAAGTCGCTGAGTACGACCAGTGGGAAAAAAGGTGGATGAGTTAATGATGAAGCATGAAATCTCAGAGACCGGCATTCGAATGCTCAAATTTCAAGAGCAGCTTGCCGACGAATACAAGTACAAGCCCATCCCACGTACCTTTTTCAAGGATGTGCGGGCAGAATTTGAAGAAACTTTGCCGGAATGGTGCAATATGCCCGGCGATACGACCAAACTCGAAACCAGAAGCGGCACGGTCATTGCCAGCGGGTATAACCGAATCGTGATTGGCGACTACGGCGCATTCGTTGAGTTTTCGCGTGCCCAAGCAAATGCACGTCATTTGAAAATCAAAGAGGGGCAGAGCTATCGTATCGAAGACCCGCGCTATGCTGAGCACGTCAAGTATCTTTGGCTCACGGCGGACGATGACTCAGACGTGAAAGTATACGACCAAAAACGCTCGGTTGGGTACGCTGACTACAAGCCGGGGATGCTGTATGTCAGCGTGTACGAGGTGTTTCCAGCGGAAACTGATGCCGGATTATCATGACGAGCACTGTGCTTTCGACAGCAAGCCAATCAAGCGTACACAGTGGGTGCGTTTTCTTGGGAAGGACTAACCATAGGGGCAGGAAGATTCCATTGCCGACCTGTACGCGAAAAGTGGCGCTGTGGTTTCCATGGTAGGTTCGGCTAAAGATTTGCTGACTTTCCTGCAATCTGCCGGAACCACAAGGCATTTTTGATGCGCTTGCCCCAACCACTAGATATAGTGGTATCTTAATGTTTGTTTACAATTTATACACTATATATTGTGTCTTTTCATTGACCGGATACCACATATATGGTATAATACAATTGTTCTCAGGAAGAGGAACGGTTCCTGAGACATCAAGGTTTTCCTTTCCCCAATCTTGGTCGCATGGCTTCATTTGAGCTGACACAAGTGAAGCGTGAAAATCATCCGTTTCATAGTAATATCCTTCCTTTCTTTGGCGCGGGTAACTCCGCGCCAGCCGTCCAAGCAAACAGCCTCCACGCGGCGGACGGTGGGCAACACGTGTTCCGGGCATCTGGCTAATGTTTGTATTTGCTGGTTTAGCTCAGCTGGTAGAGCAACTGATTTGTAATCAGTCGGTCATCGGTTCAAGTCCGATTTCCAGCTCCAGACGCTATCCGTTGGATGTATCGAAATCACATGATACGATGCTATACACAACATCTGGCGGACAGCATGCCACCCATTAAGGCAGCCTCCTCGTGGCGGGTGGCGGACAGCGGCTCTTGCGGCTGCTGACGAATGTCTTAGAAGCATGCAAACGTACGAGCATCCCCGTCAAGTCGGGGCGCATCCAGACGCGACACAGCCGTAAAGGCGAGATTGCTGCACGGCAACTGGTAAGTTTCGCCGCAGTCTCACACACAGCCCAACGACAACCGTTAACCCGATTTGACAGGGAATCAACGACAGGGCTCAAAATTTGAAGTTGACCAACACCCAAGCGCTTTCTTGGATTCTCGCGTATCGTCAACGATGAGGTTCGCAAGATTGTCAGGTGGTGTGAAGATGACATCCGGGGATGACGACCTACTAAACGGATGTCATGGCGGGGCTAAGTGAGGGTTCACCCGCAATCTTATGCAGGTATCGTATAACGGCTAATACTCCGCCCCTCCAAGGCGGAGACGCGGGTTCGACCCCCGCTACTTGCTCCACACGTCGCAGTCACCGTACGCCACGACGTTAAACTTGGTGAGCATGGTCCACTTGTGGTCCGCTGTCCGAATGTCGATGAGACAGCCTCAAAAATAATAGACAAACAGGTGCTGTGCCTGAAAGTATTCGAAAGTCCCGGTGTTAGTCGCGAATAAGACCGGAAAACGGTGAAGAGGGTACAATACAGAATCTATCGGCGTGGCTGCCGAATGGTGCTGGATGCGAGTTGGCTTCTCGCTCAAGGGGTGACCAGCATAAAACACCCTATCGTGCTCGATTAGCTCAGTTGGTAGAGCAGCGCATTCGTAACGCGCAGGTCGGCAGTTCGAACCTGCCATCAAGCCCCATTACCCAATGAAGCGATAATAGAAAGGAGATGAAACTTATGGAACAGGCAATTATCAATGTTGAAGGTACGACTACCATTGAAACCGCTGCAGCGGCAAAAAAGCTGATTGAAATGTTTGGCAACCAGAACATCCGCGCCATCGCTGTCAACCGTGTAAACGACAAGAGCGACGAGGTCATTGTTGAACTCGATTTCGTTCCCGGTTTGGCACCGCATCTGCACGGCTTCACGCTTCAGGTTAATGGCTTAACCTGTGGTTATGCTGGTACTGGTCCTTCCAATCTGTATGAAGTCCTGCAGGCGGCTGGCGTGAGTGAAGCTCAGGTAGCACGCGAGGACATCACTCAGAAGAGTACAAAAACCATTCCTCTGCGCCTGGAACGCGCCGTGACTCAGTACGGCGACTTCCAGTTTGCGTAACGCTATTTGGCGGGCTTGACCCGCCATCATGGAGGGATAGCTTAGCTGGATAAAGCACCTGCCGCAAAGCAGGGTATCGATGGTTCGAGGCCATCTCCCTTCTCCATCCAGACACCCTTTCGCTTCCTTTCGCCAAAGGTATCTGGGGTATTGTACTGCATTGCGTGTAGTACGGCCAATCAGGCGCGGAACTCCGAAACCATACCACGAAGAATTTTATCCTCTCCGCGCAGCATGGACATGCGATTTTACGGGGATAAATTCAAACCGAAATTGTGTCGAGTGGCGAAGACGGTTGCGACACTGGCGAAGCACATATCTGCTTCGTCAACCATCCATGAGAAAGCCTCCACGTGGCAGATGGTGGGCAACGCAGCAAAGCTGCGGCTGATTTCTTTCAAACTGGTATCTGAATAAATGCAGATAAATAGACGAAAAAATCAAAAAAGCAAAGGAGTACACAGCATGAGTAATCAGAAAATCATCAAAGCAATCGCAGGGATTGCAGCAGCCGGTATGATGGCAACTTGTCTGCCTGTCGCAGCATTCGCAGCCACCGGCGACACCTATCATTTCTCTTTCAGCAACGGTTCTTCCCAGGACCTGGCTCCGGGCGGCTCTATGACGTTCCCGGCAAGCCAGTATGACTACGGTTACTGGATTACCCTGCAGGGCCACGGCGGCTACACCTACAACTACTATCCCGGCGACACTCTGCCGTACGATGCAGTTGACCAGTGGTTCACCGCTGACGGCATCACTTCCTGCTATGCGGCCGAAGGTAATCCGCGTTCCATCACCATCAACTATCAGATTGACGGCAACACTGTGCTGACCGAAACTGACACCGCCACTTTCCCCGGCAGCGTTGATGGTCAGAGCGTTGAAGCCTGGACCACCGATTCCGGCGATACTTACACCGCGTCCAGCAAGAGCCTGAACCATGACCGCCTGTTCTACTTCCTGGGCGATGACATTCACGACAATGTCCTGACCCTGAAAGCCACTACTGCATCCACTCCCGATGACGGCAAGGATGACAACAAGGGCGATGACAAGGGCGATGTCACCAACCCCGACGATAAGGGCGACAACAAGGGCGACAATACCGGCGACAGCGGCACCACCACTCCCGATGACAAGGGCGACGTAGTGGCCCCCGATAAGGACAACACCGGTAAGGACAACACTTCTACCGGCTCCAACAAGGGCAACGGTACTACCACCACTACTCCGACCGCTCCTCGCAAGAACGTTGAAGTCTCTGAGCACGGTGAAATTGCCGCCGCTATTGCCAATGGCACCTGGGGCAATGAGTACACCGTCTGTACCGGCTGTGGCTATCACAACTGGACCCGCAAGGGTAACGTTTACGTCTGTGACCATTGTGGTCATGAAGTCCTGACTGTTAAGGGCGCTGATGGCGTCAAGGGTTATGCTGGCACTCTGGCTGGCAACGAGCCCCAGTACGCTTCTACCTCTGAAGCTCAGGCTGCTGCTGAAAAGCGTGAAGCCGCTTATGCCGCTTCCATCGCTGCTTTGCAGGCACAGGTTGCCGCTCGTGAAGCTGCTTATGCTGCTTCCCTGGGCATCCACTAATTTGCCATCCTCTAACTAACGGTAATCGATAGTTTTTTCTCCTTGCTGTGGGGCGGGATTTCGGTCCCGCCCCATCCTTTTATGGTCAGATGTCCGAGTGGTTTAAGGAACTGGTCTTGAAAACCAGCGACGCCGCAAACGTCCGTGGGTTCGAATCCCACTCTGGCCGCCATGTTTGCCGGGACTCCCGGCTTTTTTTGTTTTTGTGAGCAATACAAGGCAACAGATTGCTATATCGAATAGGGTTATAATTGAGAGCCAGAAAACCTGCAGGCTTGCCTGTGGGATGAATGGCTCTTTTTGATTTTTTGTAAAATATTCGTTGAGCAGTTTGACTGACGGCACAGAATACATACATAATATATGTATGAGGTGATATAGTTGGCAAAAAAATCAAGCGTACAAGTGAAGATTACGATTCCTTTAGAGTGGAAGCAGTCTGACATTGAGATGGTTGCCAAAGCCAGAGCTTGGGCTGTTAAGGCTCATGCCGGGCAAAAAGACAAGGCTGGGAAGGACTACTTCAAAGCACACGTTACGGTTGTAGCAGAAGGCGTAAAAGGTGACCCAATAGCCGAGGCTGTGGCATTTCTGCATGATACGGTCGAAGATACGTCCGTCACAATAGAAGACATCAGAACGGGGTTTCCAAAAGAGGTTGCCGACGCTGTGAGTGCGTTGACCCATAGCAAGGGTATATCGTATGCTGAATATCTTTGGCATATTCAGCAAAATTCTATTGCTGCCAAAGTAAAGCTCTCGGACCTGCGCAGCAATATGGACTTAACCAGGCTCCCTCACACTCCAACTGAAAGGGACTTGGAAAGCACCAGAAAATACAAGCGGGCATATACGATACTGTCATCGAGAGAAGGTATAAGCGCAGTTAATCCGTATGCACTGTACGACTACTTGCTGGCAAACAACTGGAGCGTCAAAAGGAAAAGCACGAGGACTCCCGTTCTGGAAACAACGGATGGTTCTGCTGAAATCAACGCGCCCATCGACCTGGCTTTGGCTGACTACGAGTCCAGAATGGCTAACGCTTTAGGCGTACTGTGCTCGTATGAGGACGTATTGCTCTCGAATGTGATAGTGCGGATTGTGGCTTGGAAGCTAGACAAACAATAAGCGTGGGCCTGCTATTATTTTTATGAAAAGCCTTGACTTTGTATTCTACACATTGTATAATATAGACACTGAATTTGATGAAAGGAAAATTGCACGATGTTTGCTGCTATGATGAACAAACAGAATAAATTGCAAAAGCTGTGGAGCAATTGGAATCTCTTCGGCTGTTTTGTGTTGTCTGTTTGTGCAAATCATAGTGCAGTGATGGTTGAATAAAATCATCCAAGTATCGGTTGTTTTCCATACTCTGCACGATATGAGCACCTGTCAGACGCACAACGCCTGATGGGTGCTTTTTTGATGCAGAAAATCAGAATCAGGTCACTCTAATGCCGCTGGAGTGAATTCCAGCCAGGCTTATTAAAGTGTATGCTATTATACATAATGTATATTCGAGGATTCGCCAAACGGTAAGGCATCAGGCTTTCACCCTGACAACGGTTGTTCGACTCGACCATTCTCGGCCAACGCTCACTTTCATGCGCATCGGAAGTGAGATTCCTCAAAGCTGTGTTCCCATAAGCAAGGCACGGAAGATGCGCGACAAGTGCTCGTAACTCAATCGGTAGAGTACCCGACTTTTAATCGGGGTGTTCGGGATTCGATTTCCCGCGAGCGCACCATGCCCGGCAGAGCATTATCTGCCACTTTTGTGGGTGTATAGCTCAGTAGGCAGAGCGGCGGACCGTTAATCCGTGGGCCGCAGGTTCAAACCCTGCTACGCCCGCCATAAGCTCCTCTGGTGAAATTGGCAGACACAGTGCGCTCAAACCGCACCGTTTTGAGGGTTCGAATCCCTCGGGGAGTACCATGTCCGGCAGTACAACAACTGCCATTTATGGGTTGTTAGCTCAGCTGGTAGAGCAACGGACCGTTAATCCGTGGGCCGCAGGTTCAAACCCTGTACAACCCGCCATATGCTCCAGTGGCGAAACTGGCAAACGCGGCGGCTTTAAGTCCCGTTTTACTCTGGGTTCGACTCCCAGCTGGAGTATCTATATAGGGGTGTAGCTCAAGTGGTAGAGCAGCGGTCTCCAAAACCGCTTGTTGCATGTTCGAGTCGTGTTACCCCTGCCACAATAAGAAAAGCCGTCCTCACATAAGAGGCGGCTTTTTGTTTTGGAGAGTATACAGACCAAAAAACTAAACCACAAGTTGATTGCAGATGTGCAAAAACATGGTATAATAATATCAGAACGAAACGAAAGGAGATACCCCAAAATGCTGTGCAACACTGTTAATGTCATGTCGTATGAGTATAGTTACGAATATTCTGAGTTCATGTCCTTTGAACGCAGTTTTATTTCTCATACTCCTCGACAGGCAAAAACAGACCATGTACAGATGCGGTGCGTCTTCTAAGCGATAACTGCATGTCATAGCTGCTTGTCGAGATTTCGGCAGGCAGCTTTTTTGTTGCCTGCAATACAGAAAGGCAGCAAGAAAAATGAACGTTCCTACTATTGATATCCAGCAGACAGGTGCCAATATCAAGGCCCTGCGAAAGGCAGCAGGCATCAAGGTGAAGGATGTGGCAGACATGCTCGGTGTATCTCCGCAGGCGGTTGCTAAATGGCAAGCCGGAACAGCGCTTCCCACCATCGATAACCTTGTGATATTAGCAGCAATGCTCGATACGAAAATTGATGACATCCTTGTCATCGCATAAACCCTCGCCGCAGGATTGCGGCTATATATGGCCCGTTGGACGAATTGGTAGAGTTGCCGCCCTTTCACGGCGGAGGTTATTGTGGGTTCGAAACCCACACGGGTCACCATGCTTCTGTAGCTCAACAGGTAGAGCAGTGGTCTGAAGAGCCACGTGCAGCTGGTTCGAATCCAGCCGGGAGCACCACGAGGCTTAATGCCTCCTTATATGTGCCGGTATGCAAGCGGTCAAAGCAAACTGTCTGTAAAACAGGTCTGTTACAGTTCGTAGGTTCGAATCCTACCCGGCACACCATAAGGCCCCTTCGACAAGTTGGTCTAAGTCGCCAGCCTCTCAAGCTGGAGTCGGCAG
>JABLTM010062420.1_pt1 | contig 174817 bp, 167 predicted proteins | sample 7160121 | NCBI WGS metagenome assembly JABLTM01 (sample SAMN14651224, study PRJNA627086) | human gut metagenome | isolation source: feces | host: Homo sapiens
TCGGACACGGAGAAAGTCACGGTTTAAAAATACTTGTGTCTGCCGAGTGAATTAAAAGGCTTTTAAGGAGTGTGATAAATACCTATATAAATACTATAAATTTGAATATTCTTAACTCACCAATTTTCGGCAACACAAAAGGATATTGCAAGGCAGTTAAAACTGCCCCCCACACCTCACGCTCAGTGCGTGGTGTGGTGTTTTGGCTTGCAATATACTTTTTGTTGCCGAATTTTTTGTCTATATATATTTTTACACTTTTGCGTGGAAAAGTACGGAAGATTTTTCCATTTGGCTGTCATATAATGTAAAAAGAGGGTGAAACAAGGCAGGTGATTGATATAGATAAAAATCAACAAAAATGCACAACATTAAACGGAGTTTATGAAACAATGAGTGAAATCATAGGCTTTGACAATGTGGTAAAACTGTATGAAAACTTTAAAGGGAGTCAGATAAACTTTCCTACCCGACTTTTTTCTAAGGAATTTGTCCTTGAAGAAGCGCTCAAGGCATATGACGGAACATCAGAATCAATCAATCTGATTGCGACAAAATACTCGTATTCGGAACGAACAATCAGAAAACTATTAAAAAATCATTTAAACTCAATTTAAAAATCTAAAAAGGAGATATTAAACTATGGGATTTATGGACAAATTAAAGCAAACTGCTACAAGTGCAAAAGATTCTATGAAGAAGTCTTTTGACGAAACATCTGCCGCTATGAAAGCTCACAATGAAGAAAGCAAGGAATTGAAAAAAGCACTTGACGGCGCAATTGCAAGATATGAAGTTACATATGTGGGCGGTCTTCCTGAGATACCAAAAAGGAAGTCAGGAGCAATTGGACTAAACATTATGCCCGATAAATTTTCTTTCAGACCGACCATAACAACCAAAGAATGGTTTTCCGATTATGATATTCCGTATAATAAAATATCCGAACTCCGCATCGAGAAAAGAACAATATCAACAACAGAAGTTCTTCTTGGCGGTGGTGACAGTGCAAATCAGGAACAGGAGAATGTTATCTGCATTTTATACACAAGTCAGGACAATAAAAAATTGACTCTAAGAGTAGAAATGCTTACAGGTACAACTATTTTTAATCAGGCTGCAAAGTGCCGTGAATTTATGGATTTGCTTAGACAGTATGATATTTTTGACAAATTTGACAGCAAAGATAATAAAACAGATACTTCATCGGATGGAAATGATGTGTTTGCACAATTAGAAAAACTGCAAAAACTCAAAGAAGCAGGCATTTTGACTGATGAGGAATTTAATTTAAAGAAACAAGAATTATTAAATAAAATGTAATGAAAAGAGGAAATTCATATGGCTGTCGTGATAGTAATTTTAATCATACTGTTAATATTATACTTCTATTCAAAATCACATAGTTTTTCTATGTGGGAAAACATAAAACAAAGTACAAATTTCTTTCTGCTTAAACTAATAGTGTTTTTCTTCATTATAGGCAGTCTTACAAAAATAGTATCAGTAACAACAGAAGTTGGCTTTTTATCGTTTATATCAACAGGCTCGTATGTTTTAGCAGGTATATTTTTTGTTATTATGCTTTTCAGAATTTTCTTTGTACACGATTCAGGAGGCGATGATTTTGGAGAGTAAAGTAGGACGCAACGCAAGACAATGTGTCACTTGCCAATATTGGACAGGTCAAAGTGCAAGAGCTGACAGTCCGAATTTTATAGTATGCGATTTAAAAGAGCGTGCAATATGTAACAAAACAGGTGTTAAAAAAGCAACATGGCAGTCTTGCAGTAATCACGAAAAAAGACATAATCTTTAATAAATAAAAATGCACTCACCAAAAGGCGGTGGGTGCATTTTTGCATAAATAAATGACAGAAAGGAGCAGAGTAATGGAAGCATTATGGTTTGTGCTTGGATTTGCTGTGACAACAACAGTTGTACTTGCAACGGAAAAACTTATCATCAAAAACTAAAATCGGAGGTAAAAATGTTTGGACTTATAATGACATTGACTGCAAAAGTCGCTAAGCCTTTGCCAAAAGCAGACAAAACAAACACTTCTTTTGTAATGAAAGAATGTGACAATGCAGATGTAATAAGGCATAGAAAATTAAAAAAGATGTTTCACTTTTATGATTAACACAAAAGAAAACATCTCTTTTTATTTACCATTGACCAAAACCATTTGGTCCTACACAAAACAACTTAAAATCAACTCTTGAAACTTCACTTTTATGAAATCCTATATAAAACTCTTCATTTACAGAACCTTTTTCTGAATTTATTGAAAAAATTTCATAATCCGTAATGCCTGCAAAATTCTTCAACACAGCACCACTTGGTGTGTATTTTCTAAATTCACAATATCCTTCTTCTGTGTAAAATTCAATATTATAATTTCCTTTAATATTAACTTTAAATATAACAAAATCTTTATCATTAGCTGTATAATAAAGATTGCCTATATTTTCTTTATCATACATACCATTTGATGGCGGAATAAGTGAAACTAAATGATCATTTTCAGAACAATAATCCTCCGGTTTGCAATACTGAACATCTATATTAATATCATAATCTAACACATCATCTGAATATTCGAAATCAGAATTAAACGATTTCACATAATTAAATTTAACACCCTTAACATTTAAAGTCGTTAATTTAACTTTCGGAGTTGTTTCGATAGGTTCGGTAACTTTTATTTTGGGAGTTTTTGAAGATTGCTTCTCTTTTGATGCAGAATTCTTTGTATGAGTAGTTTCGAATTCTGTGTAACTTAAACTGCGTTCATATTCGTAATTTCGAATAAACTCAATATTATATTTTTCAATATCGTTAAGTACACTATCATCAAATTTATCAGCATCTATCGTTCCCTTATACCAACTTTTTGAATCAAAATACTGCTGAATATAATCGGTATTAAATTTGCGACCATGGCGAGCATAAATTTCGTTTCTCGCCAATTCAAGCTCACGGTCAGACAGAAATTCCAAATCCGTTTCAGTAAGCATAATGGAGTCACTGTTAAACAATATGTATTCACTAATATCAATTGTTTCGTCCGGAATTACTTTGGTGAAATCTTCAATAGATTCTTTCGTAAAATCAATATCACCTAACATTTGATTATTCGTAATCGGTTCACCTGAATCTGTCGTATCGGTAGATTTATTACTAAAGAACAGATATGCAAAAAATACTAACAAAACTGTAGTGATTGATAAAAGAACTATCAAAATAACAGTTGAAAGCCGAACCATTCGTGGTGATTTTTTCTCATTTATCTTTTTCTGAACAGGTATATCGAAATTATCCTCGTAATTATTTTCAGATTTAGTTGTTGAAATATCAATATTTTCTTCATCAGCGTCATCAGTTTCACGATTTAATTTAGAAATACCATCTGTGTCGAATCCGTTTGATAATTCATTTTCTGACATAAATTAACCTCCGTAATATATTTAATAAATTCAAATTAAATATATTTTTCTGAGCAAGCCAGCCATAAAATATAATCAACTTCAGCAGGATGTCTGCCTGTTAAATCGGCTATTTCCGAAATCATATCAAAAACTTCGTCATCCGATACCTCTTTTCTATCGGACAAACCTAATCCTTCGCAACCTAAAATTGTCTTTGTATAACCGTTAGGATTTGCAATGTCATAGCCTATATTTCTAAGATATTCGGCAACAAGAGAAACTGCCATTTCAGAAAATTTATCTTCACTTTTAGAATCAGAAAGATTATGAACAAGGCTCTTTAAAGTATTATCCTTTTCAATAAATGTGCGATAGTAATTGTCAATACTGCCATAATTTCTTTCAAATTCAAGCAATTTAGGAATATTAACAGATATCAATTCTCTCATTTGCTTTGCAGTCGATTGGCTGGCAACAACTATACTTTTAAGTTGTTCAACCAGCTCATCAGGATTACAACTAAGAATATATTCAGGTCTGTAATTACCAAAAATCTTATCAACTTCTATAATTTCACCTGTATCAATATCAAAATATTTCTTAAGCCTACTCCACTTACTGCGTGTGCTTAACATTGAATAAACCATAGCTTTAATGTGGTCTTGTATATCAAAAAAATTTCCTTCTATCCTTTTATAAATCTGTTTTTTGATAAATGTATTTTCCCAAAACATCTTCTGAGCTTCCGCACCATACTTTTCTGTCATGGCAGCACGAGTCAGATTATCAACTGCTGTTATTGTAAAACGAAGTGTATTTGTTGAATTAACACTCATATTTATCGCTCCTTTATTGTCTATTTCGTCATTTTTGGAACCTTGTGCAAAGAAAGATGATAATATTCCCCTTATTGCGGTAGCTTTCAAAGTATTACGCTTTTTAGCATATTCTTCAAGCCGGGTATTTAGTTCGTCATCAACTCTTGCCTTTACTTCATAATTAAGATTTGCACTCGGTCTTCCCAATTTTGGATTGTTTGTTTTTTTTATATAAGCCGTCAAATAGACCTCCGTTTCTCTTGCCACATAACAATTTCTATGATACAATTATTTTGCTAAGCAAAGAGCAGTGTTGACAAGCACACCACTCTCTGCTTCATTCCGCTCTGACCTCACAGTCAGAGCTTTTCCTTTTCCCCCGACAAAATCTCATATTTTGTCGAGTAAGCATCTGCAAAAGTAAACACACAAGCAATAACGCATATATAAGCTTACTTTCTTTTCGCTGTAACTACATTATATATTTTTAGGCTCAAAAATGCAACACTTTTTGATAACTTTTTTAATTATTTTTAATACTTTTTAACTTATTACAATTTAAAATCTATTCACTTATATTAAACGCAATTATAAAAAAACCGCAATCAAGATACTCTTCTGTATCACGATTGCGGTTTTAATGTGGTGGAGCAGGCGACGTCATAGTCGAACACTGCTCCGTGCAGGTTTTATCGGAGTTAAAGGCTTCTTCGATTTTCTCTAACGGTATGTTATCAACGCTCATAGGTTTTTTGCTGGCGTTGATTATCAGTGTAAAATGGTCATCGTAAAGATACACCGAATGAACAAGAATATTGATGATGGCTCTGCGTTTGTTGACATCATCAAGCGGCATTTCGCAGACAAAGTTGAGGAAAGCGAGTATCTGTGCTTCTGAAAGACAGATACGCTTGTTTTCTTCAATGGCGAGTTGTTCTTCAAGCGCATCTTTTTCAGCCTGACGTTTGTTAAGGCGTTCCGTCAGCATTGGAACAGACTGTCCTTGCTCAATACCTCTCCACAGGTTTTCTATGGCGATATCCGCTTCTCGGATAGCTTTCTTTAACTGCTTGACCGTCAAGTTATCGGGACTTTTGCTGCATTCCTCGGATACCTTTTGAGCAATAAACTTAATGTTGTCATCAGTAAGTAGTTTCAAACATTCTGCAATCACTCTGTCCTCGATTTTCTTTTTGCTGACGATTGTTTTATCACAGCGTTTCTTTCGGGCTTCTTTGCAGATGTAATAATGATACTGTTTGCCGGTTTTACTGGTACCGCCATAGCCGACCATTATATTCTTGCAGTGACCACAAAACAGCTTTGTTGTCAACAGATACTCACCCTCACCGTGCGTTCTGGCAGGAGCCTTTTTGTTTTTGTCCAGTATTTCCTGAACCTTGTAAAATAAATCGTCATCTAAAATTCTCGGCATTCCGTCCGGCGTTTCCTGCCCATTATACATATAAACTCCTATATATCTTTTATTGCTCAACATACGGCTTAGACTGTTGTAAGTAAAATCATTACCTAAAGATGTTTTGATTTTTCTGCGTTTTAAATCCTTAACGATTTCAGCTTTTGTTTCGCCGCTTGCGTATCGCTCAAAAATTTCTCGAACGATTTTTGCTTCTTCCTCGTCCACATAGAATCGCCTGTCTTTATCCACCTTGAAGCCAAGACCGGGATTGCTGCCATTGGACAAACACTTTTGTGCGTTGATCTCCATTCCTCGGTGGATCTTCTGCGAAAGCTCAGCGGAATAATACTCCGCCATACTCTCTAACACACCTTCTACGAGAATACCTGATGCGTCGTCTGTGATGTTTTCTCTTGCCGACAACACCCTGACGCCGTTCTTTTTTAGCTTTGCTTTGTAGATTGCACTGTCGTAGCGATTACGGGCAAATCGATCAAGCTGATACACCAATACGCCCTCAAAGGTGTGTTTATCGCTGTCGGAAATCATACGCTGAAACTCTGCACGATTATCGTATTTACCGCTCATAGCCCTGTCTATGTACTCACCGACAACTGTATAATGATTCTGCTCCGCATACTCGTAGCACACCTTCAACTGACCTTCGATAGATTGCTCAGTTTGGCTGTGGCTCGAAAAGCGTGCGTAGATTACTACATTCATTTTTACCTCCTTTGCTCTCCGCCGGGAAGACGGAGAGCTTTATTTATTTTTATTTTACTGGATTTGTCGAAAACAGTCGATTGTGTCAAATTTACACAATCATTTTCTCGTCCTGATATTCGGGATGAGCCTTTAGCCATTCTTCAAAGTATCGTTTGCCGAACTCACTGTTATAAAACTCAATAACGTCAGGAACAAACGCTTTGGCGAGGAGCGTCAAAGCTTCTTCCGAGTATTGTGCTATTTGCAATTCGTTGCTCAATAGGCTCACCTCATCTTTCACGGTCACGCTGTCGCTTGAGATAGCGTTGGTAATAATCGCAGGCTTTGAGGACAAAATCCTCAAGCTGATTGTCGGTAACTCTTGGAGCATATTTCCTAACTTTGTCCATTGGGATTTTAAGCGTTTCACGCTGATTGGGCTTTTCTGTTGCCATCAGCTTGTCAACATACTGCATTGTGAGCGTTCCGTTGTGCATTTCCTTATGCATATGGAACGCCTGAGAGTAGGACGGTGTGCAATCGTCACGCTCAATAATATCCAGTAAGTAAAACTGCATATTAACGCTGAGGTAAGACAGTTCTACGCCTACGGAAAAAGCGATTTTGCCCTCGTCCATCAGCTCGAGCAATTCGGGTATAAGGTTAGTTAAGCGGATATAGCGCTGAATTTGATTGCGGCTTTCTCCGGCTTCAATCGCTATGATTTTGTCTGTTCGTAACTTTGTCCCAACTTGGGACGAAGTTAAGTCGGTGCGCTTGCCCTGACGTTTCAGAGCGTCATATTTCAATTTGTAAGCAAACGCCTTTTCCGACGGCAGAAGATGCTCACGGTGGAGATTGCTGTCCACCAACATAATCGCCGCTTCGTCACGGCTGACGGGACGAATAAAGGCAGGGACTTCTGTGAGCCCTGCCTTCTGTGCCGCACGGAAACGGCGGTGTCCGGATATGATTTCGTATTCGTCGGTTGTGCCTTCAAACGGTCGTACAATCAGCGGCGTCATAATCCCCTGTTGTTGAACGCTCTCGATGAGGTTGTTCATCTCGTCGTTGTCGAGCACCTGATAAGGGTGGTCTTTGAATTCGTGTAATTTGTTAATTGATATATTGGTCATTTTTCGTAACTCCTTTGTCTCGTTTTATTTTGGTGATAATATTTGTACTTGTATCTGCCTTGCTCCAGCTGCTTTTCCTGTTCTATCAAAGCACGGAGTCGAGGCACTTTGTTTTCAATGCGCTCGCAGATAATGAGATGCTTGCGCAAGGGTGTCAGCTTTTTTGTGATTTCTCTGCATTGTTCTTTAAGAGAATTATTTTCTTCGGGTGATTTTGCTCTGCGGATTCGGTTGCGAATGTGCTGACGCTCGGTTTCATAAGCCTTGATTTGCTCGGTGATTTCCTTTCGGCAAGATACGAAATCCTCTGCGCATTCCACATTGTGGTCACGGAGGAAATGGTATTCCGCCAGCGTTCGGTCAAGATTTCTGATTTCTTCCCGCAGCTCTGGTGATACCGGACGGTAATCACGCTTTTGGACGTTGTTGCCTGAGATGAGTTTTGCGATAGTGATGATAAGCTCAAACAGCGCCGTGATAACATCGGGCTCTGTTCTTTTCTCAAAATCCCTTATCCGCACAATTAGCGGCTGGCGCTGATAAAACGATTTCGGTGTATAGAAATCCACAAAGTATTTATCTTCACGCTGAGATTGTAGCCGCCTGAGTATCGCTTCTCTGGAATAATCCTTGCCGAGACTGCTTAACCTGACAGGCTTTTGCCAGTCGGGAGCAATCACCGACGGATGCTGATATTTGAAATTCCGCACAAACTGATAGCCGAGCGAGCGAAGATATAATTCAAAATCAAATGGCTTGATTGTACAGGCTAAGGCTTCATCAACATCGTGCTGCAGCATATCCTTGTGTGGTATTCGCCCACTTTTGCGTACCCAATACGCCTTGTCGCCGCCGTAGAACGGAGCGTTTTCAAGCACGGATTTTCCATATTCACGACAGATCTCGTCGGAAATCTCACGCAGCTTGTAATGGTCGGAAATGTGATTTTCAAACTTCCGTCCGATGCGGAACGATACACTATTTACGACGATATGATTGTGTAGGTTTGCCGTATTCAGATGTGTCGTCACAACTATCTCATAGTCATCGCCCCACATACGACGTGCGGTTTCAATGCCGATACGGTGTGCTTCTTCGGGTGTGACCTCTCCTGACTGAAAGCTCTGATAACCGTGATACGCCACATTTCCGCCGAGTTTACCGAAACGCCGCTTTGTGGTCATCATCTGCTCATAGGCTTGCTTCTTCGTGCAGTTGATACCGCTGACGTACATTGTCTGGTCGGTTTTGTCACTGTTCTCAACGTAATTGAGGGTAGCGGCTAAATCGTCATCAAGAAATCTTCTGTCTGTTGTCTTATCGGGATTCTGAGCGTAGTTGATAACATCCTTTAACCGTCCTTTGACGGGCCAGAAGCCTGTTGTTGCCACGTCATCATCTCCTTGCGAATCTGTGCCATTGTGGATTTCTCCGGCAGAAGTAGGCGCTGTTGGATTTCGTCTACGACTTCAAGCAGCTTTCGCTCGGTTTCAGGTGATACCTTATCCGCAACCTCGTCGCACAATCGGCATAGCATTTGATAGAAATGAAAAAAGACATCAGGCAGCACCATTCTCGGTGCATAACCCAATGTCCTTTGCCTGACATATTCGGATTGTGATAAGCCGCAGTTCTCGGCAAGCCGGGCTATCTTGTTCTTCTCGGGCTGCGTAACACGCAACTCGATTCTTGCTTTCTTATCGTTCAATAATATACCTTCTTTCTTAGGGTGTTAGGGTGTCCCTAAAGATTTACAACAGCTTTGAGGGCTGTTGTATTTGGAATTTGCCGTACAAATTCCCTGCTTGCTACAGTATAAGACACAGCCACGGAGTGGTAATTTCAACCGTTCTGCTGTGCCTTATACTTTTTATAGTGCTGTCTTAATAATCTCAAAAACCTTGTTGACAAAAGTGTGGTCAAACTTTCGACAAATGTCGCCGGAAATATCGGAATTTGTACCGTATAATAAAAGCGGTGACATATTGCCTGATAATTGGCGGTCTTTTGACAGCAAAAGTGTCGCCTAAAAGCTATCGAGAAATTCAAGCATATTTTCTTCAGCGGCACTGTCTTTTTTCTCCGAAACAGGAACAGCCTGCTGCGGTTGCGCAACAGGCTGTGTAAGTGTAAGCAGATTCAGTAAAGGCGTGAGTGCTTTCAGATTATCTTGAATTGTTGCGGTAACTCGGTCAAGAAATCTGTCCTTATTCTTTCGTTCCTCTATCAAATCAAGGTATTTATTGATAGAGCGTATCGCTTCCTTACTGATAGAGCGCTCGGAATTTTGGAGATAATCATATACCCGTTTCTCCGCTTCAACGTCCAAGTTGAGGCGGAGCTTTAAGTTCTTAATCATACCGCACCGCCGTTCTTAACAAGCTTTGTGTAGGCAATATACTCATAGCCCTTTGCCGTAGCGCAAATATCGGAATTGATAAATACTCTGTCTTTATCGTACTCTCCGAAATGACGGATCAGACAACCGCCGCCACCGACAACATACAGCTTCATCAGCTTTGGATTGTAGTCGTGCTCACGGAGCTTACGTAAAATCTCGGCAGTATAGGCTTTCGTCGCCGTAATGATTGTCTTAAGATATTCTCCATCAATATCCGCTGTGCCTTTCTTGAGGACTTCCGTAATGATACTCTCGTCAAGGTTGGTGTGGTGCTCTCTCATCATCGCTTCACGGACGGCGAGAGTGCATTGATACACGCCGTATTTTTCGGTAAACATATTGAGCATATCTGGCTTGCGGTCGGAAATCTTCAAGAGATTCATCGTACCGTTACCGATGTCGCAGAGCATTGTCGTACCCTTAAATTCACCAAGTCTTTCGGCAATCGCCGCAAAGCCCTGCGGAAATACATCTGCTCCGATGATTTCGATATGATATTCAGTCCTGCGGAATTTGAAATCTACCGTTCGATGTTGAAGCAGGTATTTCTTGAATTCCTCTTTTTGCCGTGTTACCCAAGTCAGCGGAAGTCCGGCGGCAATATATACCTTTGTGTCGGTGATACGTTCACGGTTAAGTTCTCTGGCAATAGCGGCAAGAGTAAGGATATAGTAATCCTCGTCGGTGAATTTGTCCGCCGTAAACTCCTTGTGCCCAACGCCGATGGAATAATACTTGTTATTCCAAACGAGCAGGTCGTTGGTAAACGGCGGCTCGGTATCGCTCGCAATCACACCTGTGGGGAAACAACAGTTAGCGGTTTTCATATTGCCGTAACCGTGGTCGATACCGATAATCTTAAAATCGTTTAGTGTTTTCATATAATCATCCTTTCAGTTTTTCGTTGTAGGCGATTATGTCGCCGTAGAGTTTTGAAAAAGCAGGCAATACGCATTTCAAAAGATAGTTGCAGTAAATGCCGTACTTGCTGATCAGCTGTACGCAGCTGTGTTCTTCGCCGTCGTCGAGCAACAGACAGTTGCCGTCAATGCAGTTGCAGCACGAATGACGAACAATGCGGTTTACTCTGCCAGACAGCTCTTCAGTAATTCTCAGTACCATAGCTTGTACCTCCTTTCGTGTATTTGGGAGGGCTTTTCGTCCCTCTACTGTATTAAATACACGATAAAACGGAAGTTAGGGGTTTTAAGAAAACATAGTAAAAACGAAAAAGAAAACACTTCAAAAGTGGCTTGATTACTGCATAATTAGGATTTGAATAAAAAATTATATACTACGGAAAACAAAAAATATTTCAAAATCAGAGCAAAGGGCGTTTTATGGGACACCTGTTTTGATAGACTTGATAGTGAGGAGGTATTGATTATGGAAAAAATCAGCTTTTTCAGTGCCGATTTTCGTGACGGAAGAATACGAATCGGCAACAAAACTTATCTGGCAGGCACGTTCGCTACGCACCTTTTGAATCAATATTATAAGGACGATACGGCGGCGCGAATATCTGCCTATGTTATGAACAACTGGGCTGTACAAAAGTCACTTACAAAAGGCTATCTCAACGCAAGATTGCTTGAGAAAGTAGGAAAGGACATAATATGCATTTTAGATGCACTTGCGAAATTGAAGCCGTTTAACCAATTTGATATTGAGAACGAAAGACAGTTAATTTTTGAAACCTTCACCGAGGAAAACGGAGATTATATCGTCGAGTATTTCAGAAGAAAGTCATTTATTCTTGCTATGGATGACGGTGCGATTGTCAACGATCTTCCGCCGGGATATGACAAGAAATTCTTTACTGATGCCGATGATTTGTTATCACTTATTTGGCAAAAGCTATATTTTTATGATGATATAAGCAGTCAAATGCGTGAAGCCTTTGATGGCTTAACCGGGTTTTGTAACAGACTTGATGAAGCGGAACGCTTTGACGAGCCGCACCTATTACCGATAGCTCTGGATATTTTCGGCAACGAAAAGCTCAATATGACATCCGAGTATATCGCTATGTGCAAGACGGCTAAGAGCAAAACAATGGTTACGGCGAGAAGGATGTTTTTTGATAATTACTACAGCTTTGTTCTGACGGATTTCTTTGAGGGATTGCATTACGGTCATTATCCGAGAAGGTGCCCGATCTGCAAGCGATATTTCCTGATGACTTCAGCAAGGCGGCAGGTATATTGCAACGGAACTGCGCCTTATACGCTGAAAGGAAAATCAATCACCTGCCGAAAATATGCGGCGAGGATGAAAGAAAAGGAGCGTTCCGAGGGTAATCCTATCAATTACATTTACAAAAGCCGCTATTCTGCGATTCGAGTAGAACAAAAAAGAAGCACAATCACAGCAGAGTTTGCTGCAATGGCGCTGAAGGTTGCTAAAGAGTATTGGCAAAAGTCAAAGTTTGATGACGATTATGCTAACGGTCAATACAAAGCAGATATGAAGCGTGAGAATATATATATAGAAACGGACAGGAGATTAAAGCAAAAGTGAGCCATATTGAAAGTAAAGATTTGAATATGTACCGCATTACTCCGCCACCGCCTAAATGGGAGTTGCAGGAGTATATTCGGTTATTTGTTGAAACAGGGAACGACAAATATTTCTATTGGTTTCTGCACTACTATGAGCCGCAGATGAATTATTTGGCAAAGGAATATAGGAAAACATACAAAATGGAAGAGCATTTCGCTGATATAAAGCAGGCGATGGCGTATGGCTTGTGTAAAGCTTTGGTAAACTACGATATATCCAAATCGCCGTTTTTCCCATACGCCAATAGGTATATGGAGCGTGAGGCGCATAACTATATTCGTACAATGCGGACGGGCTATTCCGTGCAAAGTGAATTTGAATATGCCCGGCTTCGCAAAGCTATGGCAATTTACAAGGATTTAGGCGGTGAGTTTACAGAGGAAACCATCGCACAGGTCGCAACGCAAATCGGTGAAAGCTATGAGAAAACGAAGTCAATCATCGAGGGCGGTATTCTCACCGAAAACTATACGGATGTTCAGAGTAATGATGAGGACGACGCAGGAACGACCGACTTTCTTCTGCCGGATTCCTCGCTCAATCCCGAAAGCATATATTTCAAGCAGGAGCTTTATGATAAACTGTATGAAGCCTATGACAGCTTAGAATATACGGAGAAGATAATGCTCGCTCAACGCCTTGGCTTTTGCCCGGAGTGTTTCAGCACTCGCTACGCTGACAAGAATGATTTAGACGAAAACTGCAAACCAAAAGAAAAGCCAATCAAGCCGCTGCCCTATACCGACATCGCCACCGATCACGGGTTTAGTAACGCAGGCACAGCAAAAAGAACTTGTGAAACGGCTATTAGTATAATAAAGAAACTGATTATTAACGATTGAAAAAACAAATAATTATGTTAGAATAAATAATAAGGAAGTGAAATATATGAAAGCCATCTTACCTCACTCTTTTTATATATTTGCAAGTCAATTTACTCTTGAATCAATGTTAAATCAGATTAGTTTTTTATCATATCATATTTTTTGTAATCCTGATGAGGCTACAAAATGTTTTGCAAAAACATTTAATTATACGATTACGATTAATCACAGGGTTATAAAAGGGAAAACTAATGTAGTTCAAACCTGGATAATCGATCTATACTATGATTTGGTAGTAACTGAAAATTACGGAGAAAAAGATATTTCAAAAGATGAGACTATATATCTAATTACGCTATATAACGATTATTGTAACGTTAGGGATAAAAAACTAAGCAAAAAAGATATACTATTATTTGTTTATGGCTTTTTTGGAGAGCAAAAAGATTTCCAAACTAACTTTTCATTTAAGGAACGGTTTTCAAGGGAAAAGTATATATTGGATAATTTATCTTGTAAAGAACACTCTGACAATACATTTGGCATAAACATTCCTGATAAATTCGTTGAAATAACCGGTTATACAACAGATTGCTATTCAGCTCTTGTTTATTTTATATTGCTGTTGTTTATTCAAAGCAATGGAGTAATCTCACAATCACAAATACCCTTGCTTAACAGTGAAATATTTACACAGGAAAACATTATCACCGTTCTAAATCAACACTCTGCGGACATTGATGATATCAGGAACAGTAGTCTGAAGCGGCAATTCTTATACACTAAACCGATATTAAAAATCGGAGAAAAGTATATTTCTGCTAATGCTTTTCTTATAAATGCGTTATTTGAGAATTCAAATTATTGGATATTACGCAATGATTATCAACGCATACACTCGCAGCATTTTATTAATGCTTTTGGTATCTATTTTGAGATGTATGTCGAAGAAGTTTTGAAGAATTGCCTTTCCAATGGTAAGTTTTCAAAAATACCAACCGAAAACGACGAAAAACGTGCTGATTGGATTATAAATATTGAAAACTATACATTTATTGTAGAGCAAAAGTCTTCACTTTCATTGCTGGGAATTAAACAAAATCAACCGGATATTGAAGCAATGAAAAGACATATTCTAAAAACTTGGGGAGAAGCGGTAAGACAATTAAACGAAACTCAAGCAGCTTTATCTTTAGACACACCTATAAAGATTATTCTTGTTTATGAAGATTACTATAAAGCAGAGTGCCTAGAAGAACTTTTTAGACTGGATTCCGAAATTGTAAACGACTACAATTACTGGTTAATGACAATTAATGAATTCGAAATGCTTTTTCATACTTACAAAACAAACACAGAACTCTTTTTTGATATTATCGCAAACAAAATCAAGTTAGAACATACACAGTCTCATGAAGGGAGGGAAATGGAATTATTGTTGTCACAGAACGGTATAAGTGAAAACTTATATATACAAGAAAGTGGGATAATACAACAGTATCAAAGAATTGAAGAATTAGTGAGGTCAATTTCAAATAATTAAACACACAAAAATCTTATGGAAGAAGGAGAAGAATGGTAGTTCTGAATTTCTACGGCTCAATAAAAAGTGCTATTTGTATCTCGAATAAACTAAAGCTTTACATTTCAAACTTCAATTCTGATAATATACCTGAGTGGATTAGCGGGTGGAAAGGTGAATTAGAAGAGGAGTTATTGCAAGCAATGGCAATAAATGTGCTAAACAATAAACGGTATAATATTCAAAAAGGTGATCCTTTAATAATCTTATATAATAATATTTTTCCAAATAATCCAACAACAACCAGTCTGACAAAAAAACAAATTGAAAATATCACGGATAAGATGGTATGTATCTATTTTAATTATGAATACTCAGATATGCCAATGGGTGACTGGACTACTAATTGTTTTGACGGACGGTTTTGTGAAGAAGACTATGCAGAAAAAATCATTTCATTTCTTAACTTTCTCGCCTGTTCCATTAATAGAATACAAGACTTTCCTAATCCCACTCCAAATTGGATATATTCATCAAATTATGATAAAGTAGATGAACGCAGACTATTCTGGAATCAGAATAAATTTGGTTCTGATGAGTTTATTAAATCATTGATTGAATGGGGGAGGTTGATTGATAATTTCCTTCAAACTGAAAATGATTATTATCAACTTGATTTCTTATGTAATGCAATATTTGATGAATCAAAATGCGATACGTATCAGTATATGAAATTGTTTTCGTTGTGCCAAATGTTTTTAGAAAACAAAAGAGAATCAGAATTAGATGAAAAACTCCCATTTTTTCTTGACGAAAGAATAGACTTTAAGACAAGAAAGCAAATGGCACAACAATTAAGAAGAATACGCAATAAAATAGCGCACGGAGACTTTAAACACTTCAACAACGAGATTGAAAAGTATGCTCAAAAATTCCTTGATGGGAAATTATATTATGACTATACGGAATATAGTAGACAAAATTGGGTGTTGCTAAGTATTTGTTGTACATTAAAGGATGCATTAGCATTGATTATATATTATTTACTTTTCAAAAGAGAAGACTTAGATTACTTAAAGAAGGAGTATAAAAATGAATCTACAAACAATTGACTTTTCCGATTTCAATACAGAAGATGTTGAGCAGTATGCTCAAAAAATGGACTCAATATTTCAATATAATCAGAATGTTGAAAAAACAGCATATTTAAATTGGCGTTCAAACAAATATACCAACCAAAGGCGTCAATTAGTTGTTATGGGAGATAACTTTTTCTCGTCTGCTTATAATCTATTACAACAATGTATAAATGATAACGGTGATAAAAAAGCTGATTCTTGGATTTTTCCTATTATGTTTAATATTGTTCACGGTATAGAAATCTATCTCAAAGCAATCAATGTGATATTAAACATAGTATTAAACGAACAGAATCAAGTAATTCAGGGTGGTCACGACATAAAACAATTATGTCAGACTAGCAAAAGCCTTATTCTTAAGTACAAAAATAGGAACAAGAATGAGACAACCGATCAAATGTGGACAGCAATAAAAGTTATCGAGAATTTTATTGAAAATATCTATGAAAAAACAAATGATATGACATTTGCTAGATATCCTATGGATAAGAATAAAAATGGACATTTCTATATACAGACACTTGATAACTCTGTGATTGATATGGAATTACTCGAAAAACAAATGGTTATAGTTTATAAAATGCTAGAATTTATTTATCAAACACCGGAGTTGGAACAGGAACTAAATCTGGAAAGCATTTAACCTATTAAGATAATAAAACGATTCTCACCACCCTTAGGATCACCTAATACACATAATAAATTATATCACGGTTTAGAAAAAATTGCTAAGAAATAACGCTGGAAAATAAAAAAACAGCCCGTATTATTATACGAGCATATTATCGTACCGCAACTATTACAAAACGAGGGGAACCCCTCGTTTTGTAATATGTTGATTTATTATCTTTAATCTTTTTATTAACAAGAGTATGAAACTATTTTTGCCTTAGTGATATTTTTAGTTCTGAATCTTCATATCCAAGTGACTTTAATAAAACATATATAAACTTTATTGTATATCCAGACGACAGGTTGCTTTCAATGAAAAGGTCTTCTTTAAGTTTTATAGGAGCTTTCATACCTAAATCTGACTTTGATATATATATTCTACTTGATTGCATTGGAGAATAATTATTGTTAGCAAGAGTTTCTAACTCTGTTTCTTTTACTTTAAGAAATTCTTGAGTTATATTTAACAAGAGATTTGCATATTTATGCTTTCCCAATACAATAGTATTGTTTAAGAAAGAAAAACTTACAGGTTCATAATCTTTATAATTTTTCGCAAAAATCGGATCAAAAGAATTAATCACCATTTCTCCTGTTGATGAAACATTGGTATTTCTTTCGAATTTTAGATCCCAATTTTCAACAAAAATATTTATTAGTTCTTTTTGCCTGTCAGAAACAACTTGTGGTGTCCATTTTTCTTTCGTTAAAACCTGTGTAGTTAGAGGGAAAGAAGTGGTTCCATTTTTCCCGGAAAAATATTTTTCTTTTTTCTCTTTGAAGTCATAATTCTGGGCAGCCGAGTTTTTCTTTCGTGTTAAAGGAACTAGATTTGCTATTTTGTTTAACCAATATTCTCGTTGTGTAATATCTTGCCAAATCAAACTCCATTCTGATCCGTCCCTTACTGTTTGGGGCAATACGTGTTCAATAGTTAAGACATTTGGAGAATAATCAATAGATTGAGCTTGATCGCTGATAAACTCGTTTAATCGCAGAATTACATAATTACGTCTAACGCCGGTCAAAGAATATATATCCCCATTCAATGCATTAGTGAATTCTTCTTTCTCTTTATCTGATAAATCTATAGATATTAATCCTTGTGGACTATCTTGTTGATCATCCTCCATCTCTTTCAATATCATTCCATATCTTTCGATGCGTTGATTTAGATTTTTCGCTGTTATATGTAGATATGAAGCTAATCTTTCTAATTTAGTTATAAAATCACGAATCAGAAACGAGTTATTCTGATGATTAGCAAAATACTTTATTGCTACTGGCATCCAGTCCGAATTATCAATTTTATTTAACCAAAATAGATATGTATTGATTTCCGTTGCATTATCTGTGGATTTGTAGTTTTGCTTTTTTAAGATCATATATGCATCTGCATAAGGTGATATGATGTTATCAATTAATATTTGCGGGGCTATATCTTTTAAAACAATTTCTTTAAATTCTTCCAGCAAATTCTTCTTTTGTTTTGCTTTAGCAAAAATCATTCTTGTGTGGGTAAAAATCTCATTAAAACCTGATCGAGTAGCATTTTCTTCAATTTCTTCCCATTTATCAGTATACTCTTTTTGCAAGTTTTCAGGAATCTTGCCTATTACTTCTGCTTTTATTATATCGGTAGGCAACAAATCCAATCCTCTACTGTTCATTACAGAGAAAATTCTAAAAGCGGATTGTTGCGTTGGAGTTGAGACAGATACTATATAACATCTTGAGATTATGAATTGGATAAACGAGAAAAGATATTCTTCGTTTTCAGCAAATTTATCATCAACTAACTCCTTTATTTTTTCACAATTATTTCTTATGTGTTTTTGAGACTCGCTTTCTAAAGATGCAGGATCTAAATGTATTAGGCTATCAATATTTATATTTTGAATGTATTTTTCAAAGAAGGGTTGATCTTTATCTCTGAGATGTAGTCTTGGTATAGGAGAGCGACCTTCTATTTCATTTCCTTTTTCTTTTAAATAATCTTTACATAAATCTCTACGATTTGGATTTAATGCGGATGCAATAACAGAAATCAGTATTGACAATGTTGTTAACCTTTGTTGACCATCTATAACTTCACTATGTGGTTTATCATCTTCTTTAATAAGAACGATACTCCCCAAAAAGTAGTTTTCATTTTTTTCGTTCCTGAAGAAATCATAGAGATCAATAAAGAGTTCCAATGATTGTTCTTCTGTCCAGGCATATGGTCTCTGATATGCCGGAATATAAAAATCGAATTCCGAGCTGAATATCTTACTTAATTGATATTCTTTTCCTGTAATTTTACAACTCATTTTCCCACTCCTATCATCTAAAATGCACGAATTATTGTATTATCATACCATTCGTGCGGCTGTAATGGTGAATTAAACGCTTCTTCAAATAATGAAAACAATACCTTATATCTTGTTTCGGATTTAATTATTTTCTTCAATTCTTCAGTCTGTAACGGTATTATCTTCATTCCGTCTACACTTTTGGTATAATCCTGCGTGTCATAAAATGGCATATTCTTTCTTCCTCTGAAGTCTGCAATAACATTTATATCAAGATATGTTGTCGCAAATACACAATAGGAATCGAGATTGCCCGTCCTGAGAAGATGTCTGCCCAAATGTCTGGAAACAGGCTCCATCTCCATACGTCTTTGATTAGTGTTATCCGCTAAGGTTGCCTCAAGTAGTAGTGTGTGTGCCGGATAGTATTCTGTTTCTGGATATTCATATACAATATCCGCTTCGCCACCGGCGGCGTGTGTTTTGGGTAAGAGATTAGCGTCAAGGGACAATTTCATATAATCAAGAATCTTGCCCTGTCTTTCGCTGATTTTATACCAGAGAATACCTAACACATATTCAAAGATAGTCGGAATGTCTGCGTTTTCCGTTACCATACTCTTTATTTCAGCATCGTTTCTGCTTTCAAAATATCCGAGTAGAGTTACAATGATTTCATCGGTAAACTTCGTATCAATTAAATGCTGTAATCTACGATAGCGGTCATCCTCCAGCACATTTCTGGCTTCGCCTATTGTAGTGACATTTGTGCCGAGTTCAGCATTTACGCTTTCGATTACAGTTTCCTCATTAATTACAAGGCAATCGGCAATCTCAACCAGTTCACTATCTTCAAACAATATGTCACAATCTGTGTAGGCGTAATTGAGCAGTTCATCAGCAACCGAATTAAAGAAATGCTTTGGTATTATATCCAACTTAATATTACTGTCCTCAAACAGAATAATATCTGTAGTACGAATATATCTCCTGTTTAAATCAAGGTAATCGGATAAGGTTGCCTTTGCCTTAAATAAGTGCATTATTTTAAAGAACGCTGTTTTGAATTCCGGCTCGTTGGAAACATTAGAAAATACGGTATGCTTCATACAAGTAACCGGATCTCTTTCAATCGCCCTTTCCGAAGAAGTATTGAATAAATACTTTCTCCACCATTTGCCGATTTTAATGTCTTTAGTAGCTGAATAGATAAGTGGAATTCGGCTGATATCGTTATTTACAAATACGGAATACAGCTCGTTATAAAGGCGGAGGTAGGTTTTATCATAATTCCTGCTCTTTCTGTTCAAACCAATTTCGCAGATTAAGCTTTCTGTTACTTCATTTTCTAACATCAAATTCAGGGCAGCTTGATAGTTTTCCATTTCCAGTAACCGATTGATGATAATACTATCAACGGAAACCGTTTGAGTTCTGTTAGCAAAAATACCCTCAATTATCTGCTCTGTGTATTCGCTGCTCGTACATAACGGAAGTAAATATGTAAACTCATCTATTGATAAATAGTCTACCTTCGACAGAACGTAAAGCAAGACGATAAACGGTCTCACGATTTCCCCATCAATATTGTTGTATGTTTTCAGCAACTGACGCAAATACAAAAAACTGTCTTTAGGTATTTGAAAGAAGTTATCTGTGTCAAAATCACCTGATTGACTGATTTCCAGTAAACGAAAGCCAGCTTCGGTTAATCGGCGATCTTCATCAATAATACCAATGTCAACTAAGCCAGAGGTCTTTTCACGAGCATCCTTAGGCTTGTTGTTAGCGTTGCCAACAACAAAACCTTTTGCCTTCATAAAATCATAATAGCGTGCTTGAGTGTTGTTGTCACCAGACCAATTTGCATTTTCATTTTCGGGAAGTGTCCAAAACTCGTTTAGGAGTGCAAGTTGTTCCTCGATAGTTTTGTTAAAATCCTTTGTTCTAAAACTTGTTGTACCTAAACACCAACAGAAGCTTTTATAAGGAATTGTGTTTGCCATTGTATTACCTCAATAATTTGTTATCAAAACTTCTTCACTTTTTGATTGTTTATCTTTTGTCTGATAATTTGAATTTGCATATCCGTAATTCAAATGATGGATTGTATAGTTGTTCTTTGACAGCCATTCTAATAGTATCGTGTTTTCTTTTCCTTTGCTTCTCAAAACATTTGAAAGGGCAAATCTGATTTGCTTTGAATTTAGTCCATCGAGGAACTTTAACAGTTCTTTCTCGTGATCCTCGTTCCATCCATCTTGCTCGTTATACGTTGCACAGGTAATTAGATATGGTGGATCAACATAAACAAAATCTCGTTCAGTCAAATCTGAAACATCAAACTCAGTAAAGCTTTTACAAGAAAAGAAACAATCCTGCCGATGTAATCTATCAATGAATGCAGACAATTTTGTCTGCATTTTTTTATTAAAATCTCTTTTTCCTACCGGCAGATTATACTCGCCTTTGGCGTTAAATCGGATTTGATTATTAAAGGCATATACTATCAATACATACAGCATTAAGTAGTAATAGTAATCTTCCTGCTTATGATGATTGAAATCATCCCTTAGTTTTAGAAACCGCTCCTTATTATATGAACCCACGCCGGAGCCACTGTCGCAGTTATAATAACCATATCCGTTTTCGCATACTAAAGACAAATTATAATCTTTAATAATTTTGAAAATCAATTCAAAGGTTACTTCTTTATCAAGGTTTTTAAATGTATTGAAAAGATAAAACAAATGCTCGTCTATATCGTTATATACAACACTATTTGAATCAACATTGATACCAACATTACAACCACCGCAGAATAAATCGACAAAGCAATTTATCCCCTGCGGAAACAGGGGAAGAATTTGAGGCAACAGCTTATATTTACCGCCTGTATAGTTAAGCGGCGATTGTATTAGTTGTGTATCAGTTAATTGAAGCATCTGCATAAAAACAATCTTTCTTGATTATCGTCAATATATGATTTTCCTGTTGTAAAAGCCTTATAACTTTCCGAAAAGACTTTTACTTCTCCCTTTTGCTTTAAGATACGCAGAATATCATCATCTGATATCTTCGCATTTGATCTGTCATTACCTTTTGCAGCCATATTATTGTACGAAAGTAAAATATACTTCGCATTGATATCTTTTATTAGCAGTTCAAAAGCTTCTGTAGCCGATTGTGTACAATATTTGCTCTTCATTGAACTGCGATCCATCTTTTTTGCTACGCCAAACACCTCTGGCTTTTCCCATCGAGCAACATTTTCTAACAGATGATAAGCGTCACAGTATTGCCTAGAATTATAGGGTGGATCAATATACACTAAATCTGATTTGATCTTCTTCACTAACTCGTTAGCGTCAGTATTATAGCATTTGTTATCAGCATTATTATGAACCTCTGCTAAAGGCACATATAATTCAAGCGTTTTATCAAACACTACGCCTTTTCTATATGCGTCGTAATGACCGCAAGTGTTAGCGATTTTATCCATTGCATAAAGCAGGGAGGTAATCAGAATCGCTCGTTCTCTTTTGTTAATGCTACCATTCTCATATAAGCATTCAATATCTTCTCTTATGTATCCAATTTTAGCACAGTCATCTCTGCTGAAATAGGTATCGGAGAAATTATCTGTCATATAGTTATCTTCTAAATCGCAAAGCGAGTTATAACGTATGACACAATCTATGATAGTTTGAGGATCGTATTCCTCTGCGCCGAACCAAGCATAATTACAAATATAGTTGCTATACATCAGGTCGTTTGTAATAATGACTTTATCAGTAAAAGCAGAGGATACGGCACCTGTTCCTGCAAAAATGTCAGCTATGGATGTTATATTAGGACACTCATCGTTTACAACTCCTGTAATAAAAGGCAATAACTTATATTTATTACCCAAATATCTTCTGTTGTTGATAAATGATGTCTTATATTCATTTGTTTTAACAGCAATAGCCATTTCTCTCACCCAAACATATTATCATTAGCTACACTACTGATAATAGAATTATAGCAAATTGATTGTCCTATAAAAAGGACTTTGCTATTACAATCAGCATATAAATCCAGCAGCATATAAGCTCTCGTATTAATTATATAATTTTATACGATATATGTCAAATAAAAAATCTGTTACCACAATATATAGAAAGGGCAACAAGTAGCGTTACCTGTTGCCCTCTGTGTTATTAAGTGTATATCAACTCTGCATTTACAATCTCCTCCGCACGATTGCGGATAGTATTCATTTTCCGTACCCACAGCATTTGATTAGCCGCTTTGAGCTTTTCAGTCATGCCTTCTTGTTTGGCGAGCTGTTTTACAAGTCTATCAAACATTTCGAATGCTTTTTCGTCAATGTCGGCAAGGTAAGCGGTGAGTTTGCAGCTTGTCAGAAGATTAGTATAAAGGATTGGGCGGTGATTCTTGATATATTTCAAATGTCGCTTGCCCCAAATACCTATTTCAACCTTTGGTTGTTCGGGCAACTTCAAATCGGGCAAAAGATAATCTCCTTGTTGTGTGTAAGTAATCTTTGTAGCCATAATTTAGACCTCCTTGACCTTGATTTTCTTGACTTTGGCTTTTGTGATCTTGATAAACAGCTCGTCAATTATGTCGGTATACTTGCCCTGAGATATGAAGTCATTCCTCAAATCAATCAGGCTGTTGATAACCGTGCGCCGTTCATCGGGCGTTAGATAGATATGGTATTTTGGATTTCTCATTTTGTTACCTCCGTTTCATTTTGATGATTTCATTATAAACGGAGCTTACCCAAAAATCGAATGTATGGATAAAAAATCTTTTAAAAACAGAAAAACGCCGTTCCAGCTTTTACACTGAAACGGCGTTCTGTGTTGTATCAGAGAACACACCTGACGGCAAATCCGCCGCTGAAAAAGTAGGTGTTCGTCCAATACCTGTTTGGTGGAGATGAGGGGAATCGAACCCCTGTCCGAAAAAAACTTGCCAAGGGTTTCTCCGAGCGCAGTTGGTGTTTTAAATCTCCCTCGGTGCATCGCCCATCAACAGGCTATGCACTTTGGCAGCTCCTAAGCTGTGACAGGGTTCGGAGCGCTCCCCTGTTCACATTTACCTCTAATCGACGCCCCTTACACAGCCGAGGTACTCTGTGCAGGAACGAGCAGCACTCAGGCTGCTAAAGCAACTGTTTTGTTGTCAGTTAATTTTAAAGTTGCGGATTTTATGGCGGTTCCGCACCGCCGCTCGCTTACCAAGGTTTGAAATCCCCGTCGAAACCTTTACATCCCCATATTCAATTTAAAAATTTTATATTGAAAACCTGTATTCGGTAACAGGCTTATCAAGTATTTTTTCACAACAGACAAGACAACATTCAATATGCTTTGTGTTCTGCTCAATCGGTGAATATATCACAGCCGTTTTCAAATCGATTTTGTTCGAATTATCCATTGCAAAAGCAACAACGCCGTCATCGGTTGCCAATCCGCCCATACCTTTGAAAGGTTTGTCAAGCTCATCAGAAAGGCAGAATATCACTGAGATTTCATCGTCACACGAATACTCAACATACGGAAACACAATATCATTTTTGAAAAATTCCTTCATTTCGGAATCTTCGGCTGAATTCAAAAGTTTAAGATTTTTAATCACAATCTGATTTTCGCCGTCAAAAATTTCAATCGGAATATTTACTTTCTTGCCAACTTCAAGGCTGAGTTTTGCTAACGAATAATCTGTCTTTTGATATTTTGAAAATATTATTTCAACATTCTTTGTCAAATCAAGCAAAGACAAATCATCAATCTTATTCTCAAGTTCAATAAAGTTTATGAACAGAGAATCAAGAGGAGCGTCGAAAAGCCTGTCGCTCTTCCAACCGAGTTTCATAAACTCTGAGATGATATATGACCTTGTTAATTCGCAACATTCAAGCGTTTCACCGCATACTGAGTCAAAGTCAAAACGCTGTCCGTCAATTACAATTGCGGAAAAATCATCGGACAAATCAGAATTATTTTTCTTTTCGAGAATGATATTTTCTCTCAAAGTCAAATCTTCACAGCAAATATCATCTTTGGAACAATTGAAATTCAACAGAACAAGCTCGGTTTTATCGGACGAATTTGCAAAACCAAGCACGGAATAATCGGTATCAAAGGCAGAAAAGTCCCGTCCGATTAAAGCAAAATCGCTGTATTCCGAAATATTTTCGTACAAGCTACGCAAACTCATAATAACACCAAACTATCTTCTCTGTTCTTTAATGGCACGCTCCATATCACGCTTTGCGGAGCGTTCTGCCATATCGGCACGCTTGTCATAGAGCTTTTTACCTTTGCAGAGTCCAACCTGAAGTTTTACCTTGCTGTCCTTGAAATACAGACTAATCGGGATAAGTGAATATCCCGTCTGCTTAACCGTGCCGTAGAGCTTTAAAATCTCTTTTTTGTGCATAAGAAGCTTTCTCACACGCATCGGATCACGGTTAAAGATGTTTCCCTGTTCGTAAGGAGAAATGTGCATTCCGTTGACAAAAATTTCGCCGTCAACAATTGAACACCAGCTGTCCTTGAGATTTACTCTGCCGGCACGCAAGGATTTTACTTCCGTACCGCAAAGCTCAATTCCGGCTTCATAGGTTTCCTCGACAAAATAATCGTGTCTTGCCTTTTTGTTCTGAGCAATCGTTTTCATATTTGCCACTGCACATCCTCCTTTCTACTGTGGAATACAAGATTATACTACTGTTTTGACAATTTGTCAATAGTTTAAACCAAGAAATTAAATTTCATTTCTGCCCTCAAGAGCCTTTGCAAGGGTGTATTCATCGGCATATTCAAGGTCACCGCCAACGGGAATACCGTAGGCTAGTCTTGTCACCTTTACACCAAGCGGTTTTAAGAGCTTTGAAATATACAGAGCCGTTGCATCGCCCTCAACGGTCGGGTTGGTTGCCATAATGACCTCCTCAACCGATTCCTCGTTAAGCCTTGCAAGCAGTTCTTTTATTGTAAGGTTGTCGGGACCGATATCGTTAAGCGGTGAGATTGAACCATGGAGAACATGATAAACACCCTTAAATTCGTGGGTATTTTCAATAGCGGTAGCATCTCTCGGAGTTTCAACAACGCAGATAACGGAATGATCCCTTGCGGGATTTGCACACACGGGACAAAGGTCTTTGTCTGTAAGATTACAGCATTTACTGCAATAGTGAATCTTTGTGTGAGCATCCATCACCGCACCCGCAAGCTGTTCCGCTTCTGTTTTTGACAGATTGAGAACATAATATGCAAGTCTTTGAGCGGTTTTGTTACCGATTCCCGGCATTCTTTCAAACTGCTCCACCAAATTTTCAAGCGGAGCAACATTATATCCCGACATAATCAGAACATTCCCGGAATGTTAAGTCCGCCTGAGATTGTTTCCATTTTGTCCTCTTTTTCCTTAGCGGCTGCTCTGATTGCCTCATTTGCGGCTGCCATAACGAGGTCTGAGAGCATTTCTACATCCTCGGGATCAACAACTTCGGGTGAAATTTCAACCTTTGTGAGTTCCATTTTGCCTGTTACTGTAACCTTAACTGCACCGCCGCCGGCTGTTGCCTCATACTCTTTTGTTTCGAGTTCCTTTGATGCGGCCTCCATATCATCCTGAAGTTTCTGAGCCTGACGGGCAAGCTGCTGGATGTTGTTTGCTCCGCCGCTGCCGTAACCCTTTGGTAATCTTGCTTTCATAATTTTATCTTCCTTTCGGTTATTCTTGTGTTATTATTACATCGCTTCCCTGCAAGCTTTCAATAAGCTTGTCAACGGGATCGGTTTTTTCTTCTTGTTTTGCACTCGGTCTTTTATACGGACCGAGATTATAGTGCTGACCTGTTGTTTCTAAAATAAGCTGACGGATTTCCTGTCGTCTTTCGTTATTTTTGAGGAGTTCAAAAGCCATTTCATTATCTGTGTCAATCAGCAAATATTTTCCGCTTGTGTAAGCGGCAGAATTTGCAAATGCCGCCGCAATTGCCCTTGAAACAGGTTTCATATTGTTGACTACCTCTGCCCAATCGGGAAAAGGCTGTGCGTTATTATAGATTGCATCAAGGTCAACGCTCGGTCTTTGAGCTGTTTTCTTAGGCTTTTGCTGTGCAGAAACGGGTTGTTCCTGTATTGGCTGAACGGGCTGTTTCGGTGTCGGCATCTCAACAGGAGGCGTCGAAATTACCGGCTCGTCATTGATTTTTTCCGAAACAGGTTTTGTTTCCTGCGACTTTTCGGGTTCGGAATTTTGAGCCTCAGGTTTTGGAGTTTCACTCTGAACAGACTGCGGTACAGTTTGCACCTGTTCGGGAACATAGTTCACCTTTATTCCCTTTTTAACAGCTTTTTCAAGAGCGGTTACCCTTGCGGTCAAAGCCTCAATTGTACCGTCAAGCTCAGCCGATGACAGCTTTACAACTGCCATTTCAAGCTCTGTTCTGTCGCCTGTTCCCCTGCCCATATTCTGATATGCCTTTGAAAGCACATCCATATAATAAACAATGTCGGCAAGTGAGAGGTAATCCGACTGCGTTTGAGCCTGTTCAAACTCATCGTCAGCCATAATCACGATATCCCTCGGATTTTTTACCGACTTTATGAGCATAAGCGTTCTGAAATGCGAAAGCAATTCATCGCAAAGCCTTGCCATATCCTTGGACTCACCGTAAAGCCTGTCAACAATTTCAAGTGCCTTTGCTGTGTTCTTATTGATTACACAGTTAGAGAGCTCAAAAAGATATGTCTTTCTCGCAAGTCCTGCGGCACTGCGAACAACATCTTCATCAATTTCCGAGCTGATTGCAATACATCTGTCAAGAAGCGAAAGAGCATCTCGCAACGCACCGTCAGCAACAGATGCGGCAAGCATTGCGGCACTGTCGCTCAGTGTCACGCCCTCCTGATTTGCAACATAGAGCAGTCTGTCTGCTATTGCACGGGGTGGGATTCTGTGAAAATCGAAACGCTGACAGCGTGACAGAATTGTCTGCGGAAGCTTGTGAACTTCGGTAGTTGCCAGAATGAATATGACATGTTCGGGAGGTTCTTCAAGCGTTTTGAGCAAGGCATTGAACGCCTCGGTTGTGAGCATATGAACCTCGTCAATGATGTAAACCCTGTATTTGCACTTTGCGGGCTTGAACTGAACCTCGTCAATAATCTGACGGATATCATCAATTTTTCTGTTGGATGCGGCATCCATTTCGACAATGTCGAGGATACTGCCGTCGTCAATTCCCTTGCAGATTTCACATTCACCGCAGGGATTTCCGTTTACGGGATGAAGGCAATTGACTGCCTTCGCAAGAATTTTTGCACAGGTAGTTTTGCCCGTACCTCTTGAACCCGTAAAAAGATATGCATGGTTAAGACGGTTGGTGCTGATTTCGTTTAAAAGAGTTGTGGTTATGTGTTCCTGTCCCGAAACATCGGCAAAGGTTTTCGGTCGCCACTTTCTATAGAGTACCTGATACAAAAATTCACCCCGCAATCAACAAAAAATGCAAGCCGTCAGCCGAAATAACGGCAATCGTACAAATGAGTGAACGACAGACTTACTGCATCGCATCGGCAATACTGCTTAATGCTGCTCGGTTCCCCGCCTGACATGATTCACAGACCCCAATCGTACAGGGCCTGTCGCTCACTTAATTGCACGCTTTTTGACTTCTTGCAATTCTGAACTAAATTATTCATTTCTTTGTTCGTAAAAAGAAATATATTGTACAAAAGAACACCATTGCAAGACAAGCTGATTGTTCAGTCTGCTTCACAACGAGCTTATTATACCATAACCGATTAATAAAATCAATAGGTTTTGGTTATTTTTATTGTTTGCAGTCACAGAAAGATATCGTATGTTTTGCAGCGGCAAACATTGTTCACCGCTGCAAATGAATACACATTTTTGATTAAATCATAAGTTATGTGAATAAACAAAATGTTACATCAATGCGGGCGTCCAATGAACGCCCACAGCATAGACTGCATAAACACTTGCAATTTTGCACTCGGGCATAATATGCTGTTTATTATGCAATCTATCTTCACGAATTGGGAACGGCGGCTCGCCGTCAATTTTTAATTTGCTAAGATTTCCCTTGCAACGAATACACCGCCGGCGCTGGCATGAGAAAGTGAATGTGTAACGCCGCTTCCGTCACCGATGATATAAAGTCCCTTGTGGGGCGACTCGAGGTGCTCGTCAACATCAACTTCCATATTATAGAACTTAACCTCAACACCGTAGAGAAGTGTGTCATCGTTGGCTGTGCCGGGGGCAATTTTGTCAAGAGCATAAATCATTTCAATGATACCGTCAAGGATTCTCTTTGGAAGCACAAGACTCAAATCGCCCGGTGTTGCGTCAAGGGTCGGAACAACAAGTCCTTCTTTGATTCTGCTCGGATTGCTTCGGCGACCTCGAATCAAATCACCGAAACGCTGAACAATTACACCGCCGCCCAGCATATTGCTAAGACGGGCAATGCTTTCGCCATAACCGTTGCTGTCCTTGAAAGGCTCTGAAAAATGCTTGCTGACGAGAAGTGCAAAGTTTGTGTTCTCTGTCTGCTTTGCCTTGTCTTCATAGCTGTGACCGTTTACTGTGATAATGCCGTTTGTGTTTTCGTTTACAACGCAACCCTTCGGATTCATGCAGAATGTACGCACATTGTCCTCGAACTGTTCTGTGCGGTAAACAATCTTGCTTTCGTAGAGTTCGTCTGTGAGGTGTGAAAAGATTGCGGCAGGGAGCTCCACACGAACACCGATGTCAACACGGTTCGACTTTGTGGGAATATTAAGGTTATGACAAACATGTTCCATCCACTTGCTGCCGCTTCTGCCGACTGAAACAATGCACTTTTTGCACTCATAATTTTCATCGGCTGTGTCAACAAGATAACCTTCCTTATCATTGCCGTTCTTGAGTTCAACATTTTCAACAGGTGTATCAAAGTAGAAATCAACCTTGTTTTCAAGGTAATCATAAAGATTTTTAAGCACAATGTAGTTGATGTCCGTACCGAGATGACGGACTGATGCGTCAAGAAGATTAAGCTTATTCTGTAAACAAAGCTTCTTAAAGCTTGTGCCTGCTGTGGAATAAAGCTTTGTACCCTCTCCGCCGAACTTCATATTGATTTTGTCAACATATTCCATAAGCTCAATAGCTTTTTTCTTGCCGATATGTTCGTAGAGCGTGCCTCCGAAATCGTTTGTTATGTTGTACTTGCCGTCCGAAAACGCACCCGCACCGCCGAAACCGCTCATAATGGAACAGGTTTTGCATGAAATGCAATTTTTAACTTTGTCACCGTCAATCGGACATTTTCTCTTTTCAAGAAGATGACCTTTTTCAAATACGGCAACCTTTATTTCAGAGTTGTTTGTTACAAGCTCATATGCAGAAAAAATTCCGCCCGGACCTGCTCCTACAATAATAACATCGTACTTTTTCATTATCATTTTCTCCTTTATTTGTTGTGGGTAACATTTAAGGGCAATAAAAAAACCGCCAAAACATGATACTATGCCCCTTAACGAGGATTATAGTAAACTGTTTAAGGCAGTTTGTAGAAACACCCGTCCGTATTACGGGCTTATACAATCCAACTTCTGCACACGGCAGAAAATTGTTCTGATAAAAGTCATCAAAACCTTGGCTATTGTAGCAAATAATATCACAATTGTCAACAGAAAAATCGCAAAAATTTAAAATAATTTATTTTTCCTTATTCGCATAATAAGCCGCATAAAAATCGGGCAACAATTATGTTACCCGACAAATGCTTAAATATTATTCGTACTTTTCTGCAACCTCACCAAGACGCTTGTAGATGCTGTTTTCGGGAACATAACCCCTTACAAACGAAAGCGGATAGATGTTGGTGTTTCTGCCGATTACCGAACCGGGGTTAAGAACGCTGTTGCAACCTACCTCTACATGGTCACCGAGCATTGCACCGAACTTTTTAACATTTGTATCAACCTTATCGCCATCGCAAAGAACAGTTACAAGACTCTTGTCACTCTTGAGGTTTGATGTGATTACACCTGCGCCTGTGTGCGACTTGTAGCCAAGAATACTGTCACCGATGTAGTTATAGTGCGGAGTCTGAACACCGTCAAAAAGAATTGAATTTTTAAGCTCTGTTGAGTTGCCTACAACTGCGCCCCTGCCGACAATTGCATTGCCTCTGATAAAAGCACACTGTCTGATTTCGGCATCTTCGCAGATAATGAGCGGTCCGCCGAGATATGCGGAGTCAAAAACCTTTGCACTTTTTGCAACCCACACATTTTCTCCCCTCTGCTCGTAGATTTCGGGATCAAGAGTTTTTCCGAGTTCAATGATAAATTCGCTGATTTTCGGAAGAGCCTCCCACGGATAATCAACGGTTTCAAGCAAGGGCTTTGCAATAGTCCTGCTGTAATCAAACAGATTTTTTGCCAATAATTTTTCGTTTTCCATTTTTAACATTTACTCCCAATATATATTATTCTTTTGAAGAATTTTACAGTTTTATACCTCAACAAAGAACAGCCAGTAACCGCTTGCGTCCTTTCCCGCAACAAACTCAACTCCTCCGCTTATGTACTTTGAAAATACATAGCTTTTGCCGTTCTGAGGATTTGTCACGGTGGCACAACTGCCCTCATGAATCCAATGCTCGTTGAAAACATTAATTCCCTTGATGAGAAAAGTCTCTTTTGAGGTTTTGCCGACAAATCTGTAATTTTTCATAAAATCAGCCTTCTTTAACCTTTTGCGGTGACAGCCTGTTGTCAAGACCTGTCTTTTTAAACACAAGTACAACGACAACGGCACAAATCACACCGAGTAACATTCCGCAGAGAACATCTGACGGATAATGAACATAGTTATAAAGTCTTGAGAATACAATCAAAAGCGCAAGTACAAGTGCAGGAATTCCGAATCGTTTGTCCTTGATGAGCATAACGGTTGCCGCCGCAAGTGACGAACAGCTGTGTCCCGACGGAAAGCTGCTGCCTGACGGAATGGCTATGTTAAGCCCAAAGTCGGGATTCAACTCAGACGGTCTTGCTGAATAATCGATATTCACCATAAACGGCCGTGGTCGGTTTATAAGATTTTTTATTCCGATTTCACCGACAAGAAATCCGATTGCCATTGCAACAAGCATCATAACTCCCATTGAGCGAGTTTTTTTAAAAATTATAAACACAATGCCGACTGCAATCCAGAAAAGCCCCATTTCACCCATATAGCTGAAAAAAGCCATAATCGGATCAAGAAAAGAGCATTTAAATGTGTTCTGAATAAATTCAAGAACCGAGGTGTCAAATGATTGAATCATATCAAAGAATGACATATCATTTTCCTTTCATAATATCATTATAACAACCAAAAAACAGAATGTCAAATTAAATAAATTTTAAGTCATTCACATTCATATTTTGCAAGTTTAGCATAAAGTGCTTCGTCAACAACAGCCTCAACCGAAAGTCCTTCGGCAACATATTCTTCATAAATGAGAGTGCCTTTGTTTCGGATTTCATTTGCAAGACCTGCCTGTGCAAACGGCAGAAGAATTTTTACTCTTTTCATTCTGACGGGAAGATTGTTCTCAATTGCATTAAGAAGTTCGTCTATGCCCGTGCCGTTCTTTGCGCTTATGCGAACACAGGCTTTAAAGTCCTGCGCAAGCATTGTTTCGTCAAGCAAATCGCACTTATTGAGAACGGTTATAATCGGTGTATCACCGCAACCGAGGGATTCAAGCAAGTCGGTTGTAACCTGCATATGTGTTCTTGCCTCGTCACTTGATGCGTCGCATACATTTAGAATAATATCCGACTGTGCCGCCTCTTCAAGGGTTGAGCGGAATGCTTCAACAAGGTGGTGCGGAAGTCTGCGAACAAGACCTACCGTGTCAATCATCATAACGGTTACACCGCTCGGAAGCTTCAACGCTCTTGAGGTGGGATCAAGCGTTGCAAAAAGCTTGTCCTGTGCAAGCACACCTGCGTTCGTAAGGCAGTTCATAAGAGTTGACTTGCCTGCGTTTGTGTAGCCGACAATCGCACAGGTTATTACACCGTCTTTTTTTCTGCGTGAACGCAACATCTGACGATGCTTTTCAAGGTCGGAAAGCTCTTCTTTCAGGCTTTCAATTCTTCTGCGGATATGTCGTCTGTCGGTTTCAAGCTTTGTTTCACCCGGACCTCTTGTACCGATACCGCCGCCGAGTCTTGACATTGCGATACCCTTGCCCGTAAGTCTTGGGAGCATATATTTAAGCTGTGCAAGCTCAACCTGAAGTTTACCCTCTTTTGACCTTGCTCTCTGGGCAAAAATATCGAGAATAAGCGTTGTTCGGTCAATTACTCTGACATCTGTTTCAGCCTCGATATTTTTAATCTGTGTCGGAGAAAGCTCGCTGTCGAACACAAGCAAATCTATCTCCTGCGATTCGCAGATTTCGGCAATCTCGGCAAGCTTGCCTGTGCCGACAAAAGTACCCTTTTCAATTTTTTGCAGATTCTGCGTTACCGATAAAACGGGATCTGCTCCAGCACTTTTTACAAGTTCAAAAAGTTCGTCAAGTGACGCCTGTGCGTCATATTCGCCCGTGTCAACACTGACGAGCAATGCACGGGTAATTTTTTCTTCGTTACTTTTAAGCTCCATAAAATCCTCACTTGAAGTTATTTATTCATACTTTTGTCAAAACAGGTTTTCATATCCTCATCCGTGATTCTTCTGATAGGCTTGCACGGATTCCCCACAGCTACGCAGTCGGACGGAATATCCTTTACAACAACGCTTCCGCCGCCGATTACAACATTACTTCCGATTGTGACGCCCGGCATAACCTGAACTCCTCCGCCAATCCACACATTGTCGCCGACGGTAATCGGATAGGCATACTCAAAGCCTGCGTTTCTTCTCGGATAATCAACAGGATGACCTGCCGTGTAAAATCCGCAGTTTGATGCAACAAAAACATTGTCGCCGAATTTCACCTTTGCACAGTCGAGAATCACCATATTGTGGTTTGAATAGAAATTCTCACCAAGTTCGATATTGTAGCCGTAGTCGCACCAGAACGGAGCGGTAATGCAGAAATTTTCCTTTGTACTGCCGACAATTTTCTTTATCAGAATTTTCTGAGCCTCTTCATCTTCAAACGGAAGATTGTTGTACTCTCTGCAAAGATTTTTAACCGAACAGCGTTCATTGCGAAGCTGTTTGTCGCCCATTGGATTATACATCTGTGAATTAAGCATTTTTTCTTTTTCAGTCATAATTTTCTCCGTTAATAAATCACATAACAAAATTTATATAACAACGCTTATTATATTATAATCTCACCTTCAATACAAGTAAATCAAAAAATTAATTTACTTTTCAACTGACAACAAAATTCAATTTAAAAATTCATAGGGAGGATAATGGGACAGCAGGCTTTTGTATAATATAGTTACATTGAAAATATCAATGGAATTTGCAGGAAAAACGATTAAATTATGAGATTCCGTTTTGATTTGAGGAGGAATTATTATGGAAGAAAAAAGAAAAACCGTCACATCAACCGAAGTAAAACGCAGATACAATCAAAAAGTTTACAGTCAAATTTCATTTTCCGCCCCAAAGGAACTTGTTGAGGAATTCAGAGGGATATGCAGAAATATCGGAATTTCACAGGCAAGTGTTTTCAAAAAGTTTATCGCCGATTTTGTTGAAAAGTACAGATAAAATCAAAACCACTCGTTGAACGGATGGTTGCAGTCTGCAGAAAAGCCCGAAATTCAAGCTGACCGAATTTCGGGCTTTTTATTTTTGGGTTTTATAATTTTTTCAACCTGCTGTTTCAATTTGCAAAAAATTTTAAGAATATATATTCAAAGAAATAAAATTGTGGTATAATGATGAAGAATATATACAAGGTATGTACAGGCAACACAGGTTGTCTTTAATTAAGGAAGTGGCAAAATGAAAAAACTATTTACTATTATTGTGTGCAAGGTTCTGAAATTTGTCGGAGGATTGCTCGGCAAGGGCAGCAGTCTGCCGGGACAGATTGCGCTTAAACTCTGCCCCGATATTCTCGGACGAATTGAGCTGCCGAAATATATTGTTGCCGTAACAGGCAGTAACGGCAAGACATCTACCGTTGAGATGATTGCACATATTCTTTGTGAAAGCGGCAAAAAAGTTGCCTGGAACAAAGAGGGTTCTAACCAGATTGAGGGCGTTACAACTCTTATTCTCGGCAGTTGTACTCTTTCGGGCAAGGTTAAATCGGATATTCTTCTCATTGAAAGTGACGAACGCTTTGCAAAATATACTTTCAAATACATCACACCGACTCATTATGTTATCACAAACCTTTACCGTGACCAGCTCACACGAAACGGTCATCCGGAATGGGTTTACAATGCCGTAAAGGATAGTATTCATCCCGAAACTCAGCTTATTCTTAATGCCGACGATCCGCTTGTTTCGTGCTTTGGCTACGGCAGGGATAATGTTGTATGGTTCGGTGCAGGCAATCTTCCGACCGATACAAAGGAGTTTGTCGGTGTTTATAATGACGGTGCATATTGCCCTCACTGCAAATCTCCTATGACATATTCAAGCTATCACTACGACCACATAGGCAACTATGAATGTCCGAACTGCGGTCTTAAAAGACAGGATACAAGCTACACAGTTACATCTGCCGATCTTGAAAAAGGCGAAATTACAATCAACAATAAGTACAAGATTGAACTTACGCTCAAATCTCTTTATAATGTTTACAATTTGCTTGCGGCATTTACCGTTGCGTCAATCACAGGTGTTGACGGCAACACAATTGCAAAGAGCCTGAGCAATTATGTTCTTAAAAACTTCCGTGTTGTAACATTCACGCTCGGAAACAGAAAGGGTACGCTTGTTACATCAAAACATGAAAACAGCATTTCGTACAATCAGTCACTCAAGCTTGCCGCATCCGACAAGGATAAGTGCGATGTTTTGATTATTGTTGACGCAGTCAGCAGAAAGTATTTTACAAGCGATGTTTCATGGCTTTGGGACATCAACTTTGACCTTCTCAAAAGCGACAATGTAAAGAACATTGTGCTTGCAGGAACATATTGCAACGACCTTGCAACAAGATTTTCTTTCTCAAAAGTTGACAGAAACAAAATCAAGGTTATCAAGGACATTGAAGAAGCCGTTGATTATCTTGACAATGACCGCAAAGAAAAGATTTATGTAATTACCTGTTTCTCAGACAAGGGTAAATTTCTTGAAAAGGTAAAGGTGGACTGATTATGAAAATTCTTCATTTGTATCACGATATAATGAACCTGTACGGAGAATATGCCAATGTTTCTGCGCTTGAAAGAATGCTTGAAAATAGCGGTGTAAAATTTACAACCGACAGGCTTACCCTGTTTGACAATGCCGACCTGGGTGATTACGATTTTATCTACATCGGTTCGGGTACAGAAAAAAATCAGAAGCTTGTTTTGCAGGATTTTAAAAAGTACAAGGATTTTCTTGTTGAATACATCAACAGCGGCAAGGTAATTCTTATGACGGGCAACTCGTTTGAAATGCTCGGAAAAACAATTACAGACTCTGACGGCAAGGTTTTTGACGGACTCGGAATTTATGATTTTACAGTTACCGAGCAGAACAAACGCAGAATTACAGGCGATATTGTTTATACATCTGACATTCTCACAAAACCGATTGTCGGCTTTGTAAACAAGTGCAGTGAAATTAAAGGTATTGAAAATCATCTTTTCACTGTTAAACACGGACTCGGTGACTACGAAAATGCAAAAGCAGAGGGCTTGAAGGACAAGAACCTTTTTGCTACTCATGTTACAGGTCCTATTATGATTAAAAATCCGCATTTTCTTGAATATATTGCTTTGCAGATTTCAAAAAATACAGATGGCTTCAAGCCGTGTACGGATTACCTTGACTACGAAAGAGCGGGCTACGAAATTACTCTCGGCGAACTCACAAAAAGATTTGAGGAGTAAGTTTTAATGAACAACGACAATCTTCTTCAGCTTGAGGGAGCAATTGAAAGCGTGGTTTTCCGAAACGATGAAAACGGCTACACGGTAATTGAGCTTGCTGACGGTGATGATTATTTGACCGCTGTCGGAATTATGCCACAGGTGTCGTCGGGTGATGTTGTAAAGCTTACCGGCAAATATACAAATCATCCGAGCTACGGCAGACAGTTTGCCGTGCAGATTTGCGAAATCAGCAGACCTACCGAGGCGGCTGATATTCTGCGTTATCTGTCATCCGGAGCTATCAAGGGAATCGGCACTCAGACCGCACAAAGGCTTGTAAAGGAATTTGGCGAGGCAACGCTTGATGTGCTTGAAAATCAGCCCGAAAGAGTTGCAATGCTGAAAGGAATTTCTTCGCAAAAAGCCGAGGATTTTTCAAAGCAGTTAAAGCAGAACACAGGCGTGCGAACACTCATGCTTTTTCTCGGCGAGTACGGAATTTCAAACACCGCATCGGTCAAAATTTTCAACGCTTACGGTCCGAGCTGTGTCGATTTAATCAAGAAAAATCCGTACATTCTCTGTCAGGGTGATTTTGGAGTATCGTTTGAGAGTGCGGATTTTATTGCTAAAAAAGAAAAATTAGAACCCGATTCAAATGTCCGTATGCGTGCAGGAATCGTACACATTCTTCATCACAACGAACGAAACGGTCACACCTGTCTGCCAAAGGAAAAGCTGCTGAAGGTTTCAACCGATTTTCTCGGAATTGACGGTGAAAAAGTTTCGGAGTGCATGGAAGAAATGCTGTTTGACCGTTCGCTTATCGAGGATAAGATTGACGGCAAAAAATTTGTGTTTCCCCCCAATGTTCACCTCTGCGAAATGTACATAGCGTCAAGAATAAAAATGTTGCTTAAATTTCCGTCAGAGAAAATTAAAAACATTGACAAGGCGATTGAAAAATGTGAAAAAGAGGACGGAATCGAATATGCCGATTTGCAAAAGAAAGCAATCACTATGGCACTTACCGAGGGTATGCTCGTTCTGACGGGCGGTCCCGGTACAGGAAAAACGACAACCCTCAATGCTATAATAAAAATAATGAAAGCAAACGGCAAAACTGTTTTGCTTTCTGCCCCCACAGGCAGAGCGGCTCAACGAATGAGCGAGCTCACGGGCGATGAGGCAAAAACTCTGCACAGACTGCTTGAGGTCAGCTGGGATAAACATGACAACCCCATTTTCAACAAGAACGAACGCAATCAGCTGAAATGCGACACATTGATTGTTGACGAGGTTTCAATGGTGGACACATTCATTATGGAAAGCGTTATGAGAGCGCTTTCCGCAGGATGCAGACTTATTCTTGTAGGCGACTCCGACCAGCTCCCCTCCGTAGGTCCGGGTAATGTGCTCGGCGATCTTATCGAAAGCGGACTTATTCCCGTTGTACGGTTGAATGAAATTTTCCGTCAGGCACAGCAGAGCCTTATTGTCACAAACGCACATAAGATTGTGAACGGTGAAATACCCATTCTTAATTCCGCCGACAAGGACTTTTTCTTTCTTCAAAGGAACAATAAATCAGAAGTTTCAGCGGTAATAGCTGACCTTTGTGCAAATCGTCTGCCAAAGGCATACGGATATTCTCCGTTTGAAAACATTCAGGTGCTTGCTCCGTCCAAAAAAGGTGAACTCGGAACTACCGAGCTTAACCACAAATTGCAGGCGGCGCTAAATCCGAAGGATGACGATAAGGCGGAAATCACAATCGGTTCAAAAACCTTTCGTACAGGCGACAAGGTTATGCAGATAAAAAACAACTATGATATTCGCTGGTTTCGTGAAAACGGCGAAACGGGCGAAGGAATTTTCAACGGTGACATAGGAATCATCACAAAGATTGACAGAAAGACAAAATCGCTTGTCGTTAAATTTTTTGACAAGATTGCAAGATACACCTTTGAATTTGCGGGCGATCTTGATTTCGCCTACGCAATCACGGTGCATAAAAGTCAGGGCAATGAATTTGACGCAGTTATTATACCAATGTTTTCAGGGCCTCCTCAGCTTTACTACAGGAATCTGCTCTACACCGCTGTTACAAGGGCGAAGAAAACGCTTGTGCTTGTCGGCAATCCGTCAACCGTTGAATATATGGTAAACAATAACCGCCGTACAAAAAGGTACAGCGGTCTTAAAGAATTTTTACTGAGAGATGACACACTTTATTAAGAAAGTTTTCGGCACAATAAAAGGATTTTTCTTTACGGTTCGTTGTCCGTACTGCGGAAGGGTTATTGAACCGAACAAAAGCTGTTGCTACAAATGCAGAAAAGAATTCCCCGAAATGCCGCTTGTACGATATGCAACGGGAGGGTACATCTGCACCTCTCCTTTCCCCTATGACGGAATTTTTCGCAGGGCAGTTCTTAACTTTAAATTTCACAACTGCGGTGCATATGCTGAATTGCTTTCACACGAAATGGTTCGTTCAATAAAAGATGTTTACCGTGACAGGGAATTTGACCTTGTCACCTGTGTGCCGATGCACAAGGATACTCTCAGAGAGCGTGGATACAATCAGGCTGAGTTGCTTGCAAAGGAATGTGCAAGGATTCTCGGCATTGAGTATGCCGACCTGATTGCCAAAACAAAGAAAAATAAAACCCAGCACAGCATAAATGCGGCTGAAAGGGCAAAAAATGTTATAGGCGTTTACTCGCCGATTGACAAAAATTTAATCAAAGGCAAGCGAATACTGATTATTGACGACATTATTACTACAGGCAGTACGCTTGGTGAATGTGCAAGAATACTTAACAAGTGCAAATGCGGCGAGATTTCTTGCTGTACGCTTTGCACATCTCTGCTGATATAGCATTGGAGTGATTAAAATGGATATAGCTGTTGATCTCGGTTCTGACAGAACAAAAGTTTTTATTGAAAATAAAGGAATAGTGCTTGATGAGGCGAGCGTTGTTGCGTTTGATGTTGACACCTACGACATTGTCGGCGTCGGCAACGAGGCTTATAAGATGATTGGCAAAACGCCTGCAGGCATACGAGCAATGCACCCGATTGATGACGGTGTTATTTCACGCTCCGAACTTGTTGAGGATATGGTTTCAATTCTTATAAAAGAGGTCAGTCCGTCAAAGGTGACTATGCCGAGGGTTGTTGCATCAATCCCGAGTGAGGTTACCGAGGTTGAAAAAAGAGCTGTTGTAAACGCAGTAAGCTCAATCGGTGTTCGCAAGGTGTATCTTATTGAAGCACCAAAAGCGGCAGCAATGGGCTGTTCGCTCGACATAACAAGTCCTCACGGCATTCTGATTGCAGATGTCGGCAGCGGTACGACAGATATTGCCGTGCTTTCTCTCGGCGGAATTTCGGTTTCAAAGTGCATAAAGTCGGCAGGCTGTGCAATGGACGAAGAAATCGTTAAATACATCAGAAAAGAGCATAACCTGATTATCGGCACAAACATGGCAGAGGCCTGCAAAAAGGCTGTTGGCTGTGTAAAAATTCCGAAAGAGCCTAAGCTTTTCAGAGTTAAAGGCAGAGATGCCGTAAGCGGTCTGCCCAAATTTATTGATGTTGGCTATGCCGAAATCAAGCCTGTAATCGAGGATATTGCGCTTAACATTATCAGAACAATTAAAGATGTGCTTGAACAGACTCCGCCCGAGCTTGTCGGTGACATCTACACTGACGGTATAATTTTGACAGGCGGTCTTGCCAAGCTGACGGGATTTGCAAGGCTTCTCAGCGAATCCACAAAGCTGAAAGTAAGAGTTCACAAAGCCGCCGCTGACTGCGTTATCAACGGTTGCGGCAAGGCAATCGAATATATTGACCATCCCGAAAAAATACAGCCGGGTGCAGTCAATCCGCTTATAGAGGCATTTTAATTATAATTTTAAACATTTTATCCGCAGATTTTACCGTCTGCGGATTTTTTGTAACATGGTATTGTAAAATCCGAAAATATGATTTAACAGTTGTCTTTATTCCGTTTCAGTACCGTACTTTTAATTTTCTTCTTTTTCACATAAAAATCTCCCCTTAAAGCATTCCCTGAAAACCATGTTTTTCAAGAGTCTGCTTTAAGGGGATTATATCAGTTAACAATTGTTCTCCGCTTTTGTTTTATAGTTCATTATTCTTTCAAGAAATATCTGTACTTTTTCTTTGGCTATCTCTCCGCTGTTTTCAATTTCGGTATCGCCAATGTAAAACTTGTGTTCAGCGGATTTCTTCAAAATATCAAGCAATTTTTTCTGTTCATCCGCTTTGTTAATGAAAACGGACACGGCACAATCACAGGCTATGGAAAATTCTGCCGGTGTTTTTGAAGCAAGTGCGTCGTAAAACCTTTCTTTTACGCTTTCAAATTTATTTTCCGTGTCAGTCGGCAAAAGCTTTGTAATCATCTTCCAAGTATTCCACGCAAGAAAGCCGTTGCAGTTGTCAAGACCTTTGGCAACAAATTCAAAGAACGGATAGACAAGTTTCGGATTTACTTCGCAAATATACTCAAGAACCTGTTCCGCCCAGTGAGCATTTGCGTAATCATCGTCAAGAAAAATCTCAATAAGCAAAGGAACAGTCAGAATTTCTTTGCTTGCAAGCTGTGCATAATATTCTTTTTCAAGCCTTTGTTCAAATTCCTGAAAAATCTGCTCTGTTTTCATAAATTCCCGTCCATAAATTCACTTAAATTTCGGTTTAATACTCCTAATATAATACTGTATATTACATTCTTTTTCAAGTAAAATCATATTAAAAGTAACATTCCCCCCGAATTTTATCGGAGGGAATGCTTTGCTGTTAGCAGAATATTAAGAAAAGGTTGTTCTGTAGTTCTGTTATTCTGAATAGCTTACCCAGACACCGCCGGACTTTGAACCCGGATTTGCACGGAAACAGTTCTTACCGTCAGCAACTGTCAAGTCGCTTGTCTGTGTTTTCCATGTTGATTCTGTGTCCTTAAAGAGGAAACAGTTTGAACCGGGGCTGAGCGGTGTGTCAAAATCGTAGTACCAGATATCTGTACCTGCAATCTTATTCATGTGAGCTGCTGCGTTGCCGAGTCCGCTCTCTGCCCAACCGTAGATATAAACATCAGTATAGTGTGCCTTTGAGTTATCAAAGTAAACTCTTGAAAGTGTGAATGCAGGCTTCTGCTCCGGAACATACGGAGCTGTTGAAACAGCTTCGTCATTGCTGAGTGTGATGCAGTTGTTTGTCTTTGAAACTGTTGCATTCCAGCAATTGTAAACATTACCGTCATCACCGCCTACAGGCTTTTCGTCAACCTCTGAAAGAGAACGATAAACGCTGACATTTGAAACTGTTGCAGGAACTTCAACTGTGTAAACATTCGGGTAAGCGTCTGTATCCTGCTCAAACTGATAGCTTACGCCTGTGTCAAGGTCATAAGCAAAGAGTGAAACACCGTCAGATGTCATCCAGCCAAGCTTAGTCTTGAAGTAAAGAGTGTATGTGTCAGCAGGCTTTGTTGTAGGTTCTGCTGTTGTAGGCTGTGCAGTCGGCTTTACGGTTGTAGGCTCAGCGGAAGTCGGCTCAGGTGTTGTAGGCTGTTCTGCCTGATAAACATCACCCGTGCGGCCCCAGTCTTTGAGGTGAACAATGTACTTCTGAATCAATGTTGCGTCAACAACAGAGATTGTATTATCCCCATTAACATCAGCAAGAATCTGCTTGTCAGCCGAAAGTGTTTCAAGCTGAACGACATGTTTCTGAACGAGTGTAGCGTCAACGACTGTAATGTCACCGTCACCGTTTAGTTCACCGTAAACAGCATTGCCCGAAGGCTCTGTTGCGGGCTGTGCGGTTGTAGGCTGAGTTGACGGAACAGGCTTTGTTGTAGGTTCTGCTGCAGAACCCTTTGTAACATCAGTAGCCTCAATCTCAACCTTTGTAGGTGTAAGAGTTGTATCCTCCCATGTACCTGCCTTTGTAAGTGAGAATGCCTTTGATGAACCGTTGAGGCTGATAGGTGTATCGGTTCTGCCCGGATACTGCTCGCCGCCTTTTTCAGAGATGATTACTCTTGTGTTGGCTGAAGTTGAAAGGTCAAAATCCGACGCAGCCTGATTTTCATCATCCTCATCAGCTGAAATACTTGATGACTTCGGAACTTCGTAGTAATAGTAACCTGTTGCAGGATCAAGAGTCATTGCTTCGCCCGGCCAGTTTGCATTCTTGTAAACAGTACCCTTGTTTGTGGTTTCATCATAGATGTAAACCTGGTAAGGTGCTGACCAGCCCTTCTTGTTAGCAGGGTTGAAGAATACATACACTCCCGATTCCTGAGCGGTACTCTTTGCGTACTTATAAACCATTGAAGAAGTCTTTACACCGTCGGTTGCCGTAACTGTGAGATTGATTGTTTCGCCCGGCTTATAATCTGAACCGATGCGGATTGATGTTGTACCCGTAAACTTAACAGGAGTTGAATCATCAAGACAGTAAGTACCCGATGTTGCGTTTTCAAGACTGAGTGTAAGGGTCATTGTGTCGCCCCTGAACGAACCGCTTTCAACAGAGTTTATTGCCTTCGGGGTTGTTGTACCGTTGTAAACAACAGCAACACCCGTGTTGCCGATTGAACCTGTGAGAACGCCGTTTGCAACCGTAAACTCAGCACCTGAAACCGTATCCGTATATTTGCCGTCTGCAAGACCTGTGCCGGAAATACTTACGCTTGCGTTTGTACCTTTACAATTTGAAAGAACGATACCGCTTGTGCCTCTTGCAACATAAGCAATGTCGCCTGAAGAACCGAGCTTTTCAGACTGACCTACAAAAAGGTTGTGGAACTTGTTAATTTCGGAAACAGCTGTGCTCTTGTAAGTTGAATCCGTTGAAATGTTACCCATGAGAGCTGTTCCCGGACGGGCAAAGAAAAGTGCTGTTGAATCTTTTCTTGACGCAACGATTGCCCATGCCTTTACAACATTTTCATCCGAAACATCGGCAGTGTTTGAGAATCCCGATGAACCCGAGCTGCCCTCGTATGTATCGTGGCTTTCTGCCCAGAGAACTGCATTTGACGCTGCAACACCTGATTTGTATTTCGCATTGGTAGCTGTGCTTGCCTTACCCCTTGTGACATTGTAAAGCACTGCGTCGCCCGTTCTGTTGTCAGTAACATTGATATACTTGGTGTATGAGGAGTAGCTTCTGTCTGCACCGCAGTTGTTAAGAATTTCACCGTAGATGTAGAGGTCATTGCCTGTTTTCTGTGTGTAGTAAGAAGAAGCCGAGCTTGTAATATTTTTCCAGTAATCAGACGCATACTCGCCGTCATCCTCTGTTTCAATATGCTTTGCGGCATCAAAACGGAAACCGTCAACACCGCAGTCGATGCATTCCTTGAGGAGGTTGATAATGTATCCCTGAACAGCAGTATCGTTTGTTACAAGGTCAGGACAACTTGAAACATGACCCTGAACAACTGCCTGAACCGAACTGTCGTTTGCATCGCCTTTGTATGTACGGGTGTAGGTTCTTCTTTTCTTATAGAACTCAGGCTCGTACTTTTTAACCTGATTGCTCACAATATCCGGCCTATTTTCATCGGCATTTGCAATATGGTTTGAAACGATATCGCAGATGATTTTGATGCCGTATTTGTCAGCCTCATCACAAAGTGATTTAAGATCGTCCTTTGTGCCGAGCCATGACTCTTCTGCAATATGGAAGCTGATCGGCTGATAAAGCTTCCACCACTGACCTGTTACATCGCCTGAGGTTGAGTAGTCCTTTGGCTGCTGAACGGGAGAAGTCTGAACTGTTGTGTATCCTGCCGCTGCAATTGCGGGAAGGTTTTCTTTGATTGTATTGTAAGACCAGTTGAATGCGTGGAGCATAACACCGTCGCCGACCTTATCACGAAGGGTACTGTCGGCAGATGCAGTCTGTGCGGAATCAACCTCGGCAGCATTTACGGAGGTAATTGCCGCAAAAGAAGATGTCAGAAGCGCAGACGCAACAACAAGACTTGCAATCTTTTTTGCTTTCTTCATAGGGAAAACATCCTTTCATAAAATTCTCGATTTCATTATAACAAATTTCACCAAAAAAGTATATACTTTATGTTACAAATTCGAGGGCTGTTTTTTGTGCAGATTACACGGTTGTAAAATTTTTTTAACAATAATTTTGCACCAAAAAGCATTATATTTAACCTTTTCTGACTCTGTATGAGCTTTACTTCTTTAAAAGAATATTAGTGATGTAAATTTGATTTTCTTTTTACACGATATTGATTGACATTTTTGTGCATTTAGAATATAATCAAAGAGCAGTTGTCCCCTGATGCTTATGTGACGGGTGACATTTCGGAAAATTTAAATTGTATTGCGTGCAATCGCTTTTAAGCGGTTAATAAGGATTTTGTGTAAAGAAAAAGGACGGGGCGACACAGCCGTCTTATTTTTCTGTTCAAAAATTCTGAGCATCATGGTTATGTCTTTGCAGAAACGGCAGAGCGGACTGTGTTCGCCTGCATTTTTCAGGCTGACACAATCCGCTTTATTTTTACGGATTTTACTGTTATCACAACGGAACAGGGGTGCATAAATGGAACAGACATCAAAGAAAACAATAGTTTCACTCAAGGATATTTTCATCAAATTTGACGGTGAGGTAATTCTTAACCACATCAACCTTGACATAAATGAAAAGGAATTTGTAACTATTCTCGGTCCGTCAGGCTGCGGTAAAACCACAACCCTGCGCATCATCGGCGGTTTTGTTGAACCCGACAGCGGCGATGTCATTTTCGGCGGCAAAAGAATTAACGGAACTCCTCCGAATAAAAGAAATGTAAACACGGTATTCCAGAAATATTCTTTGTTTCCCCACCTCAATGTTTTTGATAATGTGGCTTTCGGACTCAAGCTTAAAAAGATGCCGAAAGATGAAATAAAAAAGCGTGTAACCGATATGCTTGCAACCGTTGACCTCAAGGGTTATGAAAAGCGTTCCGTTGCAAAGCTTTCGGGCGGTCAGCAGCAGCGTGTTGCAATTGCAAGAGCGCTTGTGTGCGATCCCGAAATCATTCTGCTTGACGAGCCTCTCGGTGCTCTTGACCTTAAACTGCGTAAGAGTATGCAGCTTGAGCTTAAGGAGATTCAGCAGAAAACTCAGAAAACATTTATATATGTTACTCACGATCAAGAAGAGGCTCTGACCATGAGCGACCGTGTTGTTGTTATGAACAACGGTGTAATCGAGCAGATTGGTTCTCCCGAGGATATATACAACGAACCTGTGAACGCATTTGTTGCAGACTTTATCGGTGAGGCAAATATTCTCAACGGAATTATGCTTGACGACTGCAGAATTCAAATTCTCGGCAAAGAGCTTGAATGTGTTGACAAGGGATTCGGCAGGAATACTCCTGTTGATGTTGTCATCCGTCCCGAGGATATTGAAGTTACCTCTCCCGAGGACGGTCAGCTTGTCGGAATTGTTGAGAACACAACCTTCAAGGGCGTTCACTATGAGATGAGCGTAAGATGCGGAAAGTGTGAAATTCTTATCCACTCCACCAAATCGGCTGAAATCGGAAGCAAAATCGGTATGAGGGTTATCCCGTTCAACATTCAGATTATGAACAAGCTTCTTCCGTTTTACGATAATGTTATTGAGACAACCGTTACATACGCAAATCAGAATGACAATTCCTTTGAATTTGAGCTTGAGGGCGAAACCGTTACCGTTCCCGATAAATACTATGAAGAAGGTACAAAGCTAAAAATCACTCTGCCGCCCGACGCTCTTTCGCTTGCAGGCGACGGCGTGGGCGATTTAAAGGATTTGTACATTGAATCTGTAGTTTACAAGGGTGAACACAACGAAATCATTCTTGAATCGGACGAAAGAAAGTGGCTTATGCTCAGCGATACGGACGAGCAGGTCGCAACCTATGTTCCGCTTTCATTCAACTTTTCAAAGGCTCGGTTTGAGGTAATCTCAGAGTTTTCGGAAAAGGAGGGCTGATAAATGAAATCACGCAAGCCCTCTATTCCCTACATAATCTGGATGGTTGTTTTCACAATGATTCCGATTATTATGATTGGCTTTACCGCCTTTACCGACAAGAACGGTAATTTTTCGCTTCAGGCATTTACAAATGCGTTTTACTACACAAACATTTTTGTAAAATCACTTTGGATTGCGCTTATTTCAACGGCAATCTGTCTTGTACTTGCATATCCGCTTGCATACCTTCTCACGAGAATGAAAGAATCAACCCAGAACACGCTCATTATGTTGCTTATGATTCCTATGTGGATGAACTTTCTGCTAAGAATCTACGCATGGGTAACGCTTTTGCAGGACAACGGTCCGATTGATATGATGCTTTCGCTTTTGGGTATTCATTCAACCTACATCGGCAACACGGGTGCGGTAATTCTCGGAATGGTGTATGAATATCTTCCGTTTATGGTTCTGCCGATTTACACCGTTATGAGCAAAATCGACAACGGTCTTATTGAGGCGGCGCAGGATCTCGGTTCAAACAACTTTACCGTATTCAGAAAGGTTGTCGCACCGCTCAGCGTTCCCGGAATTATTTCGGGTGTGACAATGGTATTTGTTCCGAGTGCAAGCACATTCCTGGTTGCACAGTATCTCGGCGGTCCGGACGACATTATGATTGGTGATGTCATTGAAAAAATATTCTGGACAGACCAAAACACGGGTTCGGCAATTTCATTGATATTAATGATTTTTATTTTCGTGTTCCTGATAATCATGAACTTGTTCGGTGATGAGGAGGCGATTGCATAATGAAAAAGAAAACAGGTATTCTTTCAAAAATTTACATTGCAATCCTGCTTATTTTCCTTTATTCGCCCATTGCCGTACTTATCTTCTATTCCTTCAACAACGGCAAAACTACCGTCTGGAAAGGATTTACATTCAAATGGTATGTACAGCTTTTTCGTGACGACAATATTATGAACGCATTGTGGAACACTGTTATTATTGCCGTTCTTGCATCTGTTTTTGCAACAATCCTCGGAACTGCCGCCGCAATCGGCATCAGCAATTTCAAGGGCAAAAAAAGAATGCTTATTCAGAATGCGTCAAACATTCCGATCATCAGCCCTGACATAGTAATGGGTGTTTCTCTCATGCTTTTGTTTACGACTCTCGGAGTTATCTTTAACTTTGAAATGGGATTTTTCACGGTTTTAATTTCGCACATATGCTTTTGTGTTCCGTTTGTTGTGCTTAATGTTATGCCGAGAATCAAACGAATGGATCAAAGCATTTACGATGCCGCCCTTGACCTTGGCTGTAACCAATGGCAGGCATTTTACAAGGTAATTATTCACGAGCTTATGCCGGGTATTTTCTCGGGTCTGCTCATGAGTTTTACATATTCTCTTGACGATTTCATCATAACATATTTCACAAGAGGTGCAAAATTCCAGAACCTCTCTATTGAAATTTACTCGATGACTCACAGGAGAATTTCACCGAAAATCAACGCTCTTTCCGCACTGCTTTTCCTTGCTGTACTCATTGTTATGGTTATTATTAATCTGCGTGACAGACACGAAGAAAAGGTGCAGAAAAAGAGAACTTGATTTTAAAAATTTTATTAAAGGGAGATTGAGAAATGAAAAGAATCATCAGCATTGTCCTTGCATCTGCAATGACGGCAACATGTGCGGCTTGCCTTTCAGGCTGCGGCGGAGGTGCTTCGGCTGACTCAGCTGACGCAGGAGAAGTTAATGTTTACAACTGGGGCGAGTACATTTCAAACGGCGAAGATGACTCACTCGACATTATCGAGGAGTTTGAAAAACGCACCAACATCAAGGTAAACTACACAACCTATGAAACCAACGAAGAGCTTTACAATATGCTGAAAAACAGTAATGTAAGCTATGATGTTGTCATTCCGTCCGAATATATGATCAGCAGAATGATTGATGAGGATATGCTGTTGGAGCTTAACTTTGACAATATTCCTAACTACGACAATCTTATGGATCGTTTCAAAAAGCTTGCCTGCGATCCCGAAGGTAAATATACCGTATGCTACAGCTGGGGCGTAACAGGTATGGTTTATGACAAAACAAAGGTTAAAACAAAGCCCGATTCATGGGACGCACTTTGGAACAAAGACCTTTCGGGTCAGATTCTTATGTTCAACAACAGCCGTGACGCAATGGCGATTGCAATGCAGCTTGAGGGCATTAATCCTGCTAACTGCACCAAGGAAGATGTTGACAAAGCCGCCGATAAACTTAAAGAGCAGAAGCCTCTCCTTAAAAAATATGTCATGGATCAGGTATTTACTGAAATGGAAAACAGCCAGTCGGCAATTGCTCCGTACTACGCAGGCGACATTATGACAATGATTGATAACAACGAGGATCTTGACTACGCAATGCCAAAGGACGGCTCAAACCTTTTCTATGACGCAATGTGTATTCCGAAATGCAGTAAGAACAAGGAAAATGCAGAGAAGTTCATCAACTTTATGCAGGATCCTGAAATTGCCGCCGCAAACTTTGAATATCTCAACTATGCAACACCCAATCAGGTTGCATATGACGATTACATTGATGAAGACGCAAAGAAAAACGAATTCATCTTCCCGAGTGACGAGTATCTTGACAAATGCTATGTATTTTCAAATGTTTCCGATGAGGTTTATTCCTATATGCAGGAACAGTTTGTAAAAATCCAGGCAGACTGATAAGCAATAAAATTAATCCCGAGCAAAGCTTTTAAAGGCTCTGTTCGGGATTTTAATTTTGGTGAATTTTTAAAATTAATCATCCCCCATTTATACAGCATACAGCCTTTAAATTTTATGTTATCTGAAAAGTATTATTCCTTATTTTAAAAGGTTTCCGTGACAGGTTGTCATATTCGCTCTGGTAACACTCAAAATACACAGAATTAACGGGGATTCGCTCAATCTTACAAATAGATTTCAATTGCCTTGTTTTGATTGACAAATTAGGAAAAAGTAATATAATATATACTGTTAAAGAGTGCATAATACATTTTTCGATTTTATTCACTTGCAGGCGGGCGCCTGTGCATCACAAAAGAGATAGGATGGTATAATAATTGTTTACAATTTTAAAAGAACATCGTGGCTTCGGAAAGCAGATTTTGCTCCTTGCCAAAAACGAACTTATTAAAACTTACAAAGGCGCCGTAATCGGTCCTCTTTGGGCTGTTGTTAAGCCTGCGTTTACAATTTTTGTTTACTGGTTCGCTTTTTCCTGCGGTATCAAACAGCTTAAAACACTTCACCTTGACATCGGCGGAGCACAGCCTTTTTCCATTGACTTCTTTACTTTTATGTTCATCGGTATCATTCCGTGGTTCTTTATTCAGGACAGCATAACGCAGGGTGCAAAGGAACTGAGAATCAACCGCCAGTTTATTACAAAGGTTAAGTTCCCCGTTTCAACAATCCTTACTTATACAGAGGTTTCAAGGCTTTTTGTTCACCTGATTCTTATGGCATTTATGTACGCATATGTACTTTTCACAATCGGACCGAGCTGGTACAATCTGCAATTTTTCCTGTACTGTCCGTTGATGTTTATCTTCTTCCTTGCACTCACATGGTCAACAGCCCCGATGTCTGCGTTCAGTAAGGACTTTGAAAGCCTGATTGTTTCCGTTATGTCAGGTATTTTCTGGTTATCGGGTATTATGTACAACTCCTACGGCTTTGATTCGCCGTTTCTCAACAAGCTCATGCTTATCAATCCGATTAACTTTTTCGTAAACGGCTACCGCAACTGTTTTCTCTACAACAGACCGTTCTATGCAAACAAAACGGAATGTCTTGTGTTTGCAATTGAATTTGTTGTAATTTTCGCACTTGGTATTTTCAACTACAACAGACTCAGGAAAAAACTTCCTGATGTACTTTAAGGAGGTAATATTATGGCTGAAACAAAAGTATCCGATCCGATTATTACCTTTAAAAATGTCAGCAAAACCTACACACTCTACAAAGATGACAAGGCAAGATTCAAGGCTCTTTTCTTTAAACCGAGAAATGCAAAAACGAACAAGGCACTTAACAATGTTTCAATGGTAATCAATCGTGGCGAATCGGTTGGTATTGTCGGCGATAACGGTGCAGGCAAGTCAACTCTGCTCAAGATGATTACGGGCGTTGCATTTCCCGACGAAGGCGAAATCACCGTTGACGGCAAGGTTGCCGCATTGCTTGAGCTCACTGCAGGCTTTTCCATGGAAATGACAGGCAGAGAAAACATTTATCTGAAGGGTTATGTTCTCGGTCTTGAGGACAGCTACATTAAGCAGATCGAGGAGAAAATCATCGACTTTGCAGAGCTTGGAGATTACATTGACCAGCCTGTAAGAACATACTCAAGCGGTATGAAAATGCGTCTTGGTTTTGCTATCAATGTCAACATTGAACCAGATGTTCTTGTTGTTGATGAGGCGCTCTCGGTCGGTGACGCAACCTTCAAAAAGAAGTGTAAAAATAAAATTAAAGAGATTATCGAAAGCGGTGTAACCGTACTTTATGTAAGTCACAATGCCGCTTCGGTTAAAGAAATCTGCGCGCGTTCAATCTTCCTGAAAAAAGGAACTGTTATGTTTGACGGACCGACAGATGAAACCCTCAGAGTGTATGAGGAATCAAAAAAGAAAAAATAATTCCGTTTCGGAATAAAGCAAAAGCTCCACAATTGCGGAGCTTTTCTGATTTATCTGAGAGGTAAACCCATATGGACTGTACCGTAAAAGGCAATCTGCCCTCCGAAATTTTTGAGGACATTAAAAAAATTGCAGACAACAGGATAAATTTTCAACAGTTAAAAAACAAGACTGTTTTCGTGTCGGACTGTCACGGACTTATTGCATATTACATTATATGCACATTGCTTGAGGGCAATGATTTTTTTGAAAACAACACAAGGGTAATCACCCTTGCAAAAAGCCGTGAAGATGCCGAAAAGCAGTTCGGCAACCTTACTCTCCGCAAAGATTTTGTTGTTGAAATCGGAGAGTCAAAAAACTTTCCGGAGATTGAAAGAGCCGATTTTGTAATATACTGCAACTGCCCGTGTGAGGTTGCAGAGGAAGATTGCAGTAATCCCGAAATTGCGGATACAATCACTTCGGGCTTTGCAAATGTGCTTGAATATGCAAAAGAGTCAAATGCCGAATCGGTTCTGCTTGTATCTTCATATATGGTTTACGGAGAGGTTTTCAGCGGTAAAAATAACATTTGCGAAAACGACCTCGGCTATCTCGATCCGACCGATGCCGACAGTGCATACGCACAAAGTATGCGTTCAGCCGAAACACTTGCTGTTTGCTATGCTGAAAAGTTCGGTATGAATGTAAAAATCGCCCGTCCCTGCCCCACACTCGGAGGTGTCAGAATGAGCGATGAAAGAAAATGGGCAAAGCTGATTGTCAGTGCGGCAAAAAATCAGAGCATTATGCTTACAGATAACGGTGGTGAAAAGTTCAGCTTTTGCTATGTGACGGACACGGTTTCGGCATTGATTGATATTTTGCTTAACGGAAAAAGCGGCGAGGCATACAACATTTCAAATGATAACGCAAATGTGACAATACGGGAATTTGCACAGCTTGTAAAATCGGCAAATCCCGAAAAGAATCTCTCCGTAGTGTTCGTTCACAGAAAAGACGAAGAAGAACCCGAATTTTCTCCGTCATCCCCCACACCGTATGTTTTGTGCAACGATAAAATAAAATCACTCGGCTTTAGTCCGAAAACCACGCTTAAAGACGGAATAAAACGCAGTATAAGAGCAACAGAACTGCGTGCAGAATTACGAAGGATAAAGTAATGCGTATTAAAGATTTTTTAAACGAATTTGAGGCCGACAGGGCGGCATTGCCCGGAGTTGAAAAAGAAACTCTTGCAAAGCTCAGGAACAAAACAATTGTCATCTCGGGCGGTGAACTTGCAAGGTGTCTTTGCTATGCCTTTCTCTACAATAACGAGGCTAAAAGGCTCGGAATAAAAGTTATCCTTCTCGGCAAATCACGCAACGCAATGGCATCATACCACAGCGAACTCTTGTTAAGAGATGATTTTGATTTTGTCGATTATAATTCTGCATCAGAAATTTCAAGTGCCGACTATGTAATTACAACAGGAATCTGCGGTGAACATACAGACAACAACCCACAGATTATGATTGACGGCATTGCAGAGATAAATGCCTGTGCCAAAATTGCAAAAGCCACAGGCGCAAGAGTTGTCGTTGTGAACGACAGCAGAATTTACGGCAAAGCCAAACCGCACAGAGTTTATTCCGAAAATGAGTACGCAGAACTTGACACAACCTCTCCCTCATCGCTTGCAGGTCAGCTTATGAGAACGAGAGAAACCACCTTGCACTCGGTTTTGAAGAACAGCGAATCAACCGTTACAACGCTCAGAACGGGCATAATTTTGGGAGCGTCAAGCAACTTTACAAGCGTGCTTGATCCTGTTTTTGACGATATAGCCAACCGCCGTGACACAGTTGTTCCTGCAACAAGGGATCGCTGCACCTTTGTTTATATCAACGATGTTTTAAAGGCGATCGTATTCGCAATGACAAATCTTGAAGAAAATGCAGTTTATAATGTCGGCGGCAAAAACTGCAACGCATCGCTGATTATGATTGCGGCTGTTCTCAACGATATTTACGGCAGTCGCTGTACAATTGAGTCGGGCGATTTTACGGAGCTTGACGGCTGTGCAATTAATTCAAACAAGATTTCCGTAAACGAATGCACTCCCGACATTGACCTTGAAACCATGCTGAAAATCTGCATAATGGACAAGATGAAGTCCGAAAAAGTTCTGCGTATCCCCCACTCACACGAACGCAGACTTGATTCAATTCACGAAATTCAGCTTGCATTTCTGCTTGAAACCGACAGAATTTGCCGAAAGCATAACATAAAATATTTTCTCGGCGGCGGAACACTTCTCGGTGCAATCCGTCACAAAGGATTCATTCCATGGGATGATGATGCCGATATTATGATGTTGCGTGAAGATTTTGACCGCTTTTGCGAGATTGCGCCAAAGGAACTTCCGAGCAATATGACTTTTCAATCGTACCATACGGACAAGGCTTGTTTCTATGAATTTGCCAAGGTCAGACTTGACGACACTTTCTTTGCAACCGACTTTGCAAAAGACCATCACGCAATGCACAACGGAATTGCGTTTGATATTTTCTGTCATGATAACACAGCCAATTCAGCAATCGGACGAAAAATTCATATGGCTGTAACTCTGTTCACAAGAGCGCTGGTGTTCAATAAATGGAACAATCGCAAGGCTGAAAACGGCAGTAGAATCCAGAGCATTGTAACAAATTTCTGCAAAAAAATATTTCCGCTCAGATTCAGTATGTGGCTTGAAGTCCGTACTTTAAAATTCTTTAAAAACAAAAAGAACGCAAAATATCTCTATGACGGAATGGGCAGAAATATTTATAACGGTGCTTTTCCAAAGGAATATCTTGACGATGTTGCTTATGCCGACTTTGAGGGTTACAAGTTCCCCGTGCCAAAGGAATATGACAAGTACCTTACTTTCCTCTACGGCGACTATATGGAGCTTGCACCGCTGTCAACAAGAATGGGTTGCCACGAAATTGCCCTCTGCGATATTGGAAAATATGACGGTTTCAAAATCCGCAAACCCGATTCTGAAAAATAATCAGCGTAAAACAGACCGATAAAATAAATGTGACTTGACACTTACCTGTCGGTCTGCTATAATGATATAGCACATTTTGAGTGCTGTTGCGGAATCAGTCGAAGAGTAAGATTTATCTGAAAGTAAGCTCCGCCTCGGTTTCCCCACCGTGTAAAAATCAAGGGAATTTAAATTGATTATGCAAAAGTTGACACAATCATTTTCAACTTTCCATTTTCAATTTTCAATTTAATAAGCGGATATGGCGGAATTGGCAGACGCGCATGGTTCAGGTCCATGTGAAAGCAATTTCATGCAGGTTCAAGTCCTGTTATCCGCACCATAGCTTTTTGCCCCAGTAAATACGATGTTTACTGGGGTTTTGCTATACTTAAATCACCCTAAAACACGGAAAAATACATATCGTAGCTAACACACAGCTAACAAGTAGCTAACAAATTTACAAATAACAAACTCCCCTCACTCGCTTTTTACGGCGGATGAGGGGAGTTTTTTGCAATTATGTGTTTGTTATGTAGTTTATTTAGTCGCCGAATTTATTCTTTCCTCGGCAATTTTGTAATACTTTTCATCAAGTTCAATACCAATAAAATTACGGTTTGTGTTTATGCAGGCAACACCTGTTGTTCCGCTTCCCATAAAGCAATCGAGGACGGTTGCATTTTGTGAAGTAGTTTTTTCAATTAAAAATTCAAGGAGCTTAACGGGCTTTTCGTTGGGGTGGATTAACTTACACGGTGGCACTCTTGAAACAGAAATCAAGTCCTGCGGTCGTCCGTTTTTGAATTTAAAATCATCGTTTGGTATCCAAATAATGCTTTCGTATCTGCCACCAAATTCTTTTTTTAAATTGCCCATACCGTGACTTTTCTTGTCCCAAATAAGAACATTTTTCGGCTTTAAATCGTTACGAATAAACTCATCAATGAAAATCTGCTGAACATCCCAACGAGTGAAACACAATATGCCGCCTGTTTTGGTTATTTTGGACTTTATCAACGGGATAAAATTTGTAATAAAAGTTTGGTCATTCAAAATTTTAGGTTTTCTTTTGCTCTTATCATTATGCCACCTGGACTGAAAGTCAATCCCATAAGGCGGGTCTGTCAGCAACAGGTCAACGCTGTTATCGGGCAGAGTTTTCAGCACTTCAAGACAATCACCTTGATACAAATTTATCGTTTTCGTCACCTCAATTCTTTTTTTTACATCCGCACCGCTACATAAAATTTGCAACGGTGGGCAAGTATTTATTTGATTTTCGCAGTGTAATCGAGGGCAATCCAGCCGGCACCGCTTTTGAGTTTGCCCCACTTTTTTGCGCCTGTGCCTGTCTTTTCGGCGACTATCGTGTACGCTCCGCCTTTGGCGATTGAGCCACACACCGCATAGTTTGTGCCTGCACCTTTGCGAATATTTACGCCGTCATTTGCGGTAATCCTGACAATGTACGGTTTGAACGCTTTTGATGTGCTCGGCTTTGATGTTGACGGCTTTGATGTCTGTGCAGGCTTCGTTGTGCCTGATGAGCTTGCCGACTTGTACTTATAGCCGAAGTAACTGCACATACCCTTGCAGATTGCCTCGGCGATTGCGTTTGTGTTATTGCGAATCCAGTTTGAGCCTGTCACGGTGTCGTGAAATTCACACTCAACATACACGGTTAATGCCCTCGGCACATTGATTTCGTAGAGGTCGGTTTTATAGCTGACCGAATCGTCCTTGCCGGGCGAGATTGCTCCGAGGGCATTTTTCACCGCCTCGGCAGCCTTTCTGCCGTTTGAGTTCAGGCAGAAAACTCTTGTACCGCCTGTGTATTTGCCGTTAAACGCATTAGTGTGAATCGGCATATGAATGTCTGCACCAAACTTGTCCGATTCGGGACAGCGTGTCTGCATAAGTGTTCCCGACTTTGCAACCATAACCTCAAATCCGCAACGCTTGAGTGCTTTGGCTGTTGCGGCGGCGATTTTGTCGCACTGAGCCATTTCATTTGTACCGCCCGTTGCATAGGTGTTTCTGTTCTGATTTGACGGACTGAGATAGATTCTTTTTGTTGACATAATTATTCCTCGCTTTCATCTGTTTTTGCTTCGACTGTGGTTTTCAGCCTTTTAACGATTGATACCAAAAATTTCGGCAATGGAATACCAATTTCCGAGAGGTTTTCTAAAATAGAAATCAACTCATTGATGATAAACCAAATCGTTACAATCATACCGATACAGAAGTTAATCTGCAGGTCGATTCCGCAATTGACAAGTGCCGAGCTGATGAGATAGTCGGCAACAATACCGACCGCTACGGCTACGATATAGCCTACCTTTTTGATAACGCCTGTCACACCGACACGGCTGTTAAGCGTGTGGCTTATGTATGCCTGTGCCATTCCAGTGATGTAGTCGATAATCATTACCGCAATCATCACCGCAAACGGCACAAGCAAGATGTTGAGATATGCGACAATCGCACCGCATACCGTGGCAAATAATGCCTGTAAAATATTTTCTTTCATTGCTTACACCTCGCTTTCTGTCGGCTCATCAACGGTCGGTTCTGTTCCCCACACCGCCATGACAGCGTTGTAGTATTCGTCAGAGAGAACCTTTCTCAACTGTTCTCTGCCGGATTCGTCGTTCATGTATGCATTGCGGATGTTTCCGCCTACCTGCATTTCTTCACCGTTAAAGGTCAAAAACTGCTGTCTGAGTACCGACACGCTGTCCTTTGTGAACATATCAAGTGTAATTTTTTCTTTAAGTTCCATAATTTTTACCTCCGTTATTTAATTTTGTACAAGCAAATCACATTAATTTGCTCGCCGTCTGCGAATGTATATACGGTCTTATCCTGTGTCTGAAACTGCAACCAAGTGTTATTTTTAAGCACAGCAAATTTAAAGAGCTTGCCGTTTGATGATATGCCGACACAAAAAACATTGTCCTCGGAAATACACTTGTACGGTAAATCAATCAATGGATATGTACTGTTTGCTCCAATTGTAACAGCGTTCATTTTGACCGTTGCACTGACAATTACGATGTCGCCAATCGTCTTATATGTACAGCTTGCACTTTTAATTTTATCTGCAACATTTGAATGCGGTGTTAGCTTTGATGTACCGCTCTCGATATTTGACGAATCGTATTTAGTCGCCAAGGCGGTTTTATCTGCTTTAACAAGCAGGGCGCTGTAAACCGTACCGCTTGTGAGATAACACGGGCTATTATATTTGGGCTCGCTGTCAAACGGCATTGAATTGAGCTTTTGGGCAAGTTTTTGGTCTGTTTTTTCCTTCGTATATGCGTCCGTAATTCCGTAGCCTGCAAGAGTGCTGGCTTTATCTGCTTTGTTTGCAAGATTTGTGTCAACCGTATCAAGCCTTGCTCCAAGCGAATTAGAACTGCCTCTTGCTGTGGCTATTTCGGATTCAAGTGCAATTGCCCCGTTTGTAGCCTGTTCAATCCCCTCATCCATATGGTTGAGGTTGTCGGCAGCCAGCGGAGTTGCTGTTGAGGGAGTGTTTTCCCAGTTCATTCGTGTGTATTTGTTCAATTTTTATTCTCCTTTCGCTGTGATTTTGTCTGTGAGTGCCTGTATGCCCGTAAGCTCTCTCGATAACACATATGATGTCACGGTTGCGGTTTGCGGAGTGCCGTCAGCGTTATAGGCATAGTTGCCGTCAGCGTCAGTTACATAATATTTAATCTGTATCATATCGCCAGGTTCAACCCACAATCTACCGTCAAGGGTTGCCTCGATAGGCTTATAAATTTTATGGTGTATTCGCTTGCTTGTATCGCCTGAAAACAAATTTTCAAACTTATGTATCCACGCACCGCCTGCATTATCGTTCTCCTGCCATACAAGAATGTTGTCTGTCATATCATAGGTTTTACCGCTTAAAAACTTGTAACTACGCACCTTTGCGGTTCGTGTAGAACCTCCGATTGCAAAGTCAACAGTCCCGTATGTACCGCTTGATTTTTCGTCAGCGTTGAATGCCTCGTAAAAGTCATATTTTTCTGCTTTTGTTGTATCGGTTTCAAGGTTGATAAAAACAATGTTGCCGCCTTTTCGGTTATCGGGTTTAGCAAAAGCAAACACACCGAGCATTTCCGCTGTATAATTAAGCAATTGACCGTAATTAACCTTTTCGGAATCATTAAGCCATACTTTGTTAAAAATTTTCATATTCTTAACAGTCAGATTCTCAGCCTTGTTGATAACCTCGTTAAGTAAACTGTCGGATAAAAAACGGGCGTCAGGTTGACCGCATAGGTTAATAAATTTTTCAGAAACCATTGCCAACAGTGCATAGACCGAAGTGCTGTTAGAATTGTTATTCCAGAGCTTTTGCAGAGTGTTTGTACAGTCGGTTTCATAAAGCTGAGAAATCACATCATAGGCAGTTATGCTGATTTTGTTCTGATCCGTTTTATTAACCTCTGCTTTATCAATCATTCCGCTGAAAAGATACCAAGACTTTGTTGTCACGGCTTCGCCCGGATAGAGTGTGTCGCTTGGATATAATGAACTGCTCGGTAATATCGGAGAGCCTGACGGAAAGGTTTGTGTCAGCTTAACTACAATCCAACAGCCTACAAGGCTTGACGGTTTAAAACTTCTGTCAACGGTGTTCAGCAGTCCGATTTTAAATTCGGAAGCAATGCAACCGCCAAACTTCAACTTGTTTTCGTCACAAATCGACTGTTTAAGGCTCATACTTTCGCTTTCAATGTTGGTTTCGGTGATGACATCAAACTTGCTGTCAGATGAAAAGATTTCAAGCTTGTTTGAAATAAGTTCGTTGATGATTTTCTGCTTGTGAGTACTTGAAATAGAAAGCAATCTGTCACCCCCTTAATACTCAATAAAAGTGAAAGTCACAGCATTGTATATGATGTTGTTTTTGGTGATTTTCTTGACCTGATAGGTGATGTCAGGCATATAGGCGGTCATTGTGCGATATGCAAGGAGTTCATCGTCCCAATACTCGACACGGATTTTACGCTGTTGAGAGTTATCCCACGAACTGTTCAAAGCACTTCTGATTGACTGCATTTGTGCAAGGGTGAGTTCGTCAACGGTTGTGAACTCAATTTTTGACTTGTAATTCGGCGAAGTTGTGCGGTGCAGAAGATTGTTGCTGTCACGGTATGCCTTAATTTCGGTTCTCTGGAGCGGAGTGCCGTTGTAGTTATCCTTTGCAATAAGCTCGTGCGGAAACAGCTTACCGCTCTTAGGAAACCTTATTAAGTAACCTTTAAAATTTGCCATGTCATCATCTCCTAATCTAACGCACCGACACCGTGACGCTTTTTGACTGCGTTGTTGCGTTTTACAATGTTGTTGAAAATCACTTCGCCGTCAAGATTTACGGTAAGGTTAATGTCACCGCTGTCACCTGTTGAGCCTATCTCTGCCATAGCCTCAATAAGTGCCTGTTTGATAGTCGAAATCGGCGAAACAACCTCAGCTTCACGCTTGTTATCACCGAGTACGGCAAGAAATTCACCGTAGTTTGCAGGAACAACCGTGCCTGTGGCTAGTCGGGGAACTGTAATGTTAGGCAGTCCGACATTGCCGTTTACACTTCCTAACGCTTCATAAGCAATCTTTGCCGCCGCACTCATTCCGCCTGAAATAGCACTGCCGAGGCTGTTGAACGGATCTATAAAGTTGTTTAAGAAGTTCTGTACAACACCTAAAAATCCGTTCATAGGCTTTTTTACAGCACTCTTGATACCCTCAAAAGCATTTGAGAAAACGCTTGAAATCGGGTTGATATGCGTTGAAATAAAGCTAAGCAGTCTTGCAAGCGGATTTTTCAAGGCATATATTCTGTCACGAATGCCGTTTGCAAGACCTTGAACCGTGTAACCGCCTCTTTCATACATTTCTGTTGACGGGGAATGAATTCCCATTGTAGTGTCATATTCTGAAAGGACAAGAGAAGCAAGACCGTTGCTGTTTTTGACAAGCGCACCTTCGTATGCTTCTGTACCCTCAACAAGACCGAGAACTGTATTTCTACCCGTATCCTTTGCGGCTTTTTGCAAATTGTTCAAGGATTTCCATTGTGAATTTTGGATTTGCTCCGTGTTAATCAATCCTGCGTTGTAAGCCATAAGAACGGCGGCGGCATCCGAATAGTCGCCATTAACTACCTTTTGTACATTCGAAAGATCATCACCGGTCATCGTGAGCTTATTTAAGGCGGCAATTGTCTTATTTACAGAAGATGTAGCACCTTCCAGTGACTTCGTTTTGCTCTGAATATTCTCAAAGTATTCAATGCCCTCTTTCCATAAAGCGTCGTTTTTAGCACCGCCACCAAAATAGTAATTTTCAAGCGCTTGCATACTTTTGCCGTTTTTCTCAAGCCATTTTTTTAGTTTTTTCTGTTCGTTTTCAAGGTCTTTCTTCTTGCTGTTATAATCTGACTTTGCACTGTTGTATTCTTTTGATGCAAGAATTCTTTCTTTGCTGTTTTCAGAAGATAATTCAGCTAATGCGGCACTATTTGCAAGCTGTTGGTATTTATCAATTGTATTGTCAATTGCATTACGAACTTCGCTTAAATCACCGTTCAAGTGCAACTTGCCGTCACTACTGATTGACACATAGTTATCCCAAGTGTCGCTAAAACCGTCAACATTGCTTTTAAAATATGTAACAATAGTTTGTAACTGTGCCTGTTCCTCAGGAGTAAGCGTAGCTTTCTGCAGAAGTTCATCAAGTTTCTGCTGATAACTGTCAACAAGCGTATTGTCAGCATACAAGCTGTCCATTCGTTCAAGAGTGTCTGACAAATTATCCTCAATACCTTGTGTAGTTGTATCAAGCCTTGATTTTATACTGTCAATTTCATCAGCAAATTTTTTAGCTTCGGAATTACTCCAAACAAGCTGATTATATACAGTAACTGCAGTCACAAGTCCGCCAATAGCACTTGCAATGGCTAAAATTGGATTTGCGGAAACAGTTGTCAAAAATAAATTTATAGCATTTTTGACTTTATCAATTCCGCTTGCAATCGCCTGTCCTGCTTTGAAAACAACAACAGCTGTACCGACTGCAGTAATGCCACCTGCGATAGCGTACAAGGTTTTGTCACTAATAGATTTAACTATTTTGCTTAACAGTTTCAACGCTCCCGCAAGGGCCTCTACAAGTTTCGGGACTGCTTCTTCAATCGTCCACTTTGCGAGCGGAAGAAGAATATTCTTGTATGCCTGTTTCAGTTTATCCCCGCAGGCTTTGAGCAAATCTCTGAATGCCTGTCCGAGGTCGGCAACGGCTGATACAAGCGGTGACAAATCAAGACTTTCAAGCCACTCAAGGCGAATCTCTGACATATCGCTCAAAAAGCCTGTTATGTCTTCAACAATGCCGAGAATTGCTTCCCAAATCTTTTTACCCGATTCGTTTTTATCCCAAGCCTGTTTGATTTTAGTCCGCAGAGTTTTGGTGTAGTTGTTGCAGTTTTTGATAATATTCAGAATATTAGTCCAAATTCTCTCACCGGTGCCGTTATTCCAAACTTTGCGAAAATCCTCTGCAATCGTGTTTACAAGTTCAAGCAAGCTGTTCCATTTATCGATAATGGATTGCACAACTTCGTCACCAAGCCCTGCCTTATTCCAAGCCTTTGTAAACGCTCCCGAAATATCACCGATGATATCAAAAACATTTTTCAAAAGCTGTTTGATGTTTCCGATAATCTTTTCGCCTGTGCCGTTTTTCCACACTCTCTTCCACGATTCGCCGATTGAAACAAAAGCATTTTTCAGATTATTCAAGGCTCTTTTAATGCTGTCAAAAACCTTGTTTGTACGCTTTTCAATCGCTGTTGCGGCAGTATCAAGTGCGTTAACTGCGGCTTTAGAAGATTTCTTTGTGGGGCTGTTTACTGCTGTGCTGTCATCTGATGAACTGTTTTCAAGGCTCATCACATTGAGCCTGTCAAATCCTTGAAGATTGTCTTTAATTTCCTTTGTCTTTTTCGATGTTGTGGCAAGTGCAGAGTTTGCACTCTTTGTTTCATCGGCGAGGTCTGTCATTTCAGAGCTTGCGGAATTTGCGGAATTGTCGGTTGCAGATGAATATCCGAAAACCTGTTCCGTAAAGCTTTTGAATTTTTCCGTTGCAACATCTAATTTTTCGATAAAGGAATTAAGATTTTTCAACAGCGGAGAAAACACATTGATAAGTCCCTGACCGAGTGTTGCTTTCAGGCTGTCAAGTCGGAGCTGTAAAATTCTTGTCTGATTTGCCCAACTGTCCTGCGTTCGGGCAAAGTCACCTGTAGCATTGGCAAGCTGGTCTTGCACAAACTTGTAACGCAATGTTACTTTTTCGGCTTCAGTCATTTTGGCTGTAGTCTTACCGTAACCGTTTGCAAGGGCATAGCTGTCAAGTGCGGTCTGCGTCATTACAATACCCAAATCTTTTAAAGTTTCGGTTTCACCCGAAAATACTGATTTAAGTTTTGTATAAGCTTCGTCCTGTCTGATGTTGTAGAATGAAGCGACATCGCCTGCAAGTCCTGTCAGCGTGGTTGACATATCATAGGCTTCTTTCTCTGTAAAACCGAAAGCCTCAGCCATTGAGCCGAAAGTACCGACATACCGCTTTGCCATTGTTTCGGACAAACCAAAAGAATTAGCTGCACTTTTTGCCCACTTGTCAACCTGTTTGGTCATTGCCGGAAAAGTAACATCAACAACATTCTGCACCTCTGCAAGGTCAGAACCAAGTTCTATGCACTCTTTGCCGAAATTTGTAATTGCATAAGTACTGAAAGCAACAGCGGCAGTCTTTGCAAAGGTCTTAAGCTGATTTTTTACCTTTTCGATTGATTTGGTAACAGTAGTATTAACCTGTGCCAAACCGCCGTTAAAACCCGATGTATCAAGTTTCGTGTCAAAATTCAGATAACCGTCAACCGCCACATTTTCACATCCTTTCATTTAAAAATGGGCATAAAAACAGCGCACACCGTTATGATGTACGCTAATAAAATTTTGTAAAAGAACAGCCACCCCGTTTGGAGTGGCTTTTTTGTTATTGTAATACTATTGAATCAATTATTGCCGATAACAGAGTTTCATCTTCCTCTGAAATAGGCTCGGTTGAGGAATAAGAAAAATTGTATGCACCGTCATTCCATAAAAAAGCATAAGTGTGTGCATATACACCTTCCATTTTATACGAAAATTCTATTCCATAACACGATGCTATTTCTAAATATTTTTTGCTGGATAATTCAAAGTCCCTATCACCTTTCATTCCCTCCACAATACTATCTAAAAGTTCATTAGCCTGCGATTCGGTGTATAAAAGAATATCGTCACTCAATTCCGTATAACTTACAAGAAGATTATCATTTTCTGGACTTTTGTGATTAAAAATCAATCCGCTTGTACCTTTTGTTTCAAACTGTGACGGAGTACAGTATTTAATATCTTTTAAGGTATTTTCGATAGCTAAATCGTACTCTGCCTTTGTTGTTTCCTGCACCGTTGTGGGAATTTCTGTCGTCACAGGTTCAGTGGTTTCAACCTTTATATCGGTGTTTGAACTGCTTTCCGCTGTTGTACCGCAGCCAACAAGCGATACTGCAAAAACTGCGGTTAATGCTAACGCTATGAGTTTTTTCATCATTCATCCTCCTAAATGTTAAAACAATATAATTTTTACTCAATCATACACTAACATTTAGGGAATGTCAACAATATGTGATAAGATACTACACTACACAAGCGAATTTATGAAGTCAAGTTCTTCTTTATCTTCGGCTGTGAGTTTGGGCTTTAGGTCGATAAGTTCTTTATGTTCATTGTAGAAATCCCGTTCGGTTTTGTCGAGCTTCTTATGCTTTGCCTTTTTGGTGCGTATTGAAATCACCTGTGTAAACAAGCCGTCACCCACTTCATTAAACAAGCCGAGAAAAGTCCACCAGTGCATATAATCGACTGTGCGTGTTTCCACTCCTGCAACCTTATTGAGAGCAGGGAAGATTATATGTCCGTCCTGTTCCCAATCAAGCACACGAACGGGGAGCTGTTTGCCCTGTGGAATATCTCCGCCGTCAAGATACCAAGTTGCCCTGTCAAGTGCCTTTTGGTAATTTTCGGGAATCTCCTTGTAAAGGCACTCGACACACACTCGGCATTTTTCAAAATCGTTCAGATCATCGTCTGCATAGGCTTTGAAAATCAGCAGAGCAACACGGAAGTCGGAATTGATTTCGTAGTTTCTGCCGTCAACCTCAAGGCTTTTCGGCAGTAATTCAATCACTTTTTCACCTGTGAAGTGTATTTGCCGACTTTCTTATTGGAAATTTTCTGTGCCGATTCAAAATCAGCCTGCATAACAGGAATAAGCACTTCAAGGAAGTTTTCAAAAATCGGCTTACCGCCCGCAAGTGAAAGACAGTTAATTTCACCAAAGGCAACCGTGCAGACATCCGAACCGAAAATGTAGTTAATCTGTTCTCTGATGTCCTTGTCGCACTCGGTGATAAGCTGAATTGCGTCTGTGTTTTCAGCTTTTTCAGCGTTTTCATACTTCTTCTGAATCTGCTCAATATTCTTGACTGCCTCGTTGAGCCTTGCAAGAATGCCCACATCCGCGGTATTGATACGGATTACTGCGTTTTCGTCATCGCCAATCTGATACTCCTTGTAACCTCTGTCAAAAACAAGTTTCTGCATAAATCAATCCCTCCCCAAAGATTAAACCGTTGCGGTAAAGGTCGGCACTTTCTTCTCAATTGTAGCCGTACCCTGCTGTCTGTCGCCGTTAAATGCGATGTTGAACGGAATGTTCACACCGCCCTGAGCACCGCCGTAGGACTGTGGCTTTACGATACAGGTTTCAGTCCAAGCGTCATACGGACCCGTCTTCTTATCAACAAGAACTTCAAGAATTGCAGTCTTGCAGTCGTCACCTGTAAGGCGGTTCATTGCAATATTCTTAATCTTTTCATAGATTGCATCGCCTGTGTTTGCGTAATAAGTGTCTGCGTCAATTGACGGTTCATAGCCGTTATCGTTTACAACGGTTTCGTCAAGAATGTTCTTGACTGTTTCTGTGTCGGGGTTGAGTTCAACGGACATATCCTCAATGTCACGACCAATCAAAAACCACTTAGGGGTTTCGCCTGTGCCGAACGAAGCGTCAATGTAATGCATAAGATAACTTCTTTTAAGTTTACCGATATCGGGTGTTGTTGCCATAATTAAAATTCCTCACTTTCGATTTTGTAATCTGCGGTAATTTGTAACTGATACATTACATTACCGATTAAATTGCTGTCGGGTATGTCATAAAGCATACCGTTTGAACAGGTTATTTTTGTGAGCGTACCTGCAAGCTCATTGTCGCCAACCGTTACGGTCAGCGTTTGCCCCTTTGCCTGTTTTTCAAGCCACAGCTGTAACTCGTTAATAAGTCCGCTGTTGGCAAGGCGGTCATAGTCATTAACCGACTGATAAACAGCGTACAAGATGAATGTGTGCTGTCGCTCCTGATTACCGAGAACATCGGATTTAATCAGTGTGTCGCCTGTCGGAGATAAGCCGTAGCTGTCGGTGTCAGGGGTTGTGTAGTCAATGTGCAGGACATCGTTCAGCTTTGGAAAGCTCATCACAATGCTCTGCATAAGTTCAATTATGTTCATTCTGCCGTACCTCCTGCCACTTTAGCAGCACCCTGTAAAATCTCTTTTTTACGGTCGGCTTTCATTCGTTCAAACCACATCTTGCCGGCAAGAGGGTGCTTTGCCCGAGAATAAACAAGCATTTTACCTGTGGGGTGTTTCTTCTGTCCTTTAGGACTGAAATAGCCCACAATAACACCGTTTTCCTTAATCGGGATATTGGGACCGTAAACCTTGCCGTAGTAGAGATACCTCGCATACGGTGTGTTCTGATGAATTTCGCCCGAGCCTATAACCGTTGAGAGGGTTGCCGACTTTTCAAGCACGCCGTTTCTGAACGGTGTATAGGGTTTCATCAATCGTAAAACCGTGCTGTCAACATACTTTTGCACCTTTAACACATCGGCATTTTTGCGGACTGCAAACTTTTTATCCCAGAGGAAACCTGCCGTACCGTTTTTTGACTTGATGACAAAATCGGGCGGTTGAACAATCTTCATGCAATCACCTCGCCGAAATTTTGATGTGCTGTAAATCGGTTACGCCGTAGAGCTTTTCATCAATCGACATAACCGCATAGCACCTGTGTTTTTGCTTTAGCGTTTTAAGGCTCTGTGACACGCTCTGAGGGTTTGAATTATCAAAGGTGAAATTACTCTCGCCATTAATAATAATGTCCTGTGCGCTGTTCTGAGGGGTGCAGAGCTGACCTGCAAAAAGGTTTTCGCTCGGCTTTAAAAAGCCGGGCAAAAGACCTGCGGATTCAATCGGAATATACACCGTCACGCTGTCAGCGTTCTGCATTCCGCTTTTAAGCACATTGCGAGCCTTGTTCTCCTGCCAATGACATTCGGGAATGAAATAACGGTCATAGCCTGAGCCGTTGAATCTGTAGATTGTGCAAGAGCTTTCAGGGGTAATAATCATCTGCGACCACCTCTGTACAGCAAATCGGTGTCGGCAAGATACTTGTAAATTGTGTGTCTGACAGCCTTTTTATGGGCGGTTTTACGCTCTTCTTCGGACACATAGCTTACGGATTCATCACCGACGCTTGCAGATGAAATTCCTGAATTTGCGGACTGCTTTTCATCGTTATACACAAGCTCTGCAAGCTCACAGCAGCAGAGTTTTACGCTTTCGGGAATATTGTTCCCGTCAACATTTTCGCCTGTGTATGCCTTAATGAGCAGGGTTGCAGATCGTGCATAATAATCAAAGGCGGAAACAATGACCGCCTTTCTGCCACAGAGATATTCAGAGATGTAATAGCCTTCATCGGCATAAGCGGTCATAGTAACACTCCTTTAAGCCTCTACGGCTGAATGGCAGTAGATACCTGCCTTTTTATTCTCGTAAACATCGGCAATACCGACCATACGATAACCAAACTTCCAACCGTCAGAACTCTGATTAACTGACGGCTCAATAACCTTTGTGTCAAGGTGCTTTGTGAACTGAATCGGAGCAGAGCCGTGAATAATCATAAAGTTGATATTCTTGCCCGAAGTCGCCTTTTTGTAACCGCCCTTTTCCTTGCTTGAGGATGTGCCGTCAAGCTGTTCAATTGCTGTATAGAATCTTGACTGCGGCACAAGTGTGGTATCTGCAAAACGGCTGAGAACCTCCCTTGACTTTGTTGTATCGAGATCCTGCACAAGACCGTAAAGCGGTGATGTGATGAAAAGGTGTCTGTTCTCGAAAGGAACTTCGTCCTCGTCCATTTTTGTTGAGGCTGTGCGGAGAGCCTTTACAACCTCTTCGCCTGTTGTGAGAGTTGCACTCACGGAAGAAATACCGCTTGTACTTGCATACTTTGCAAAGCGAAAAGCGTCAAGCTCGGGAACAACCTTTGTGCGGATAAACTCGCCCGAAAGTCTGCCGAATGCAATGCCTGCCGTTTCTGCGTTGTCCATTGTGTCAACCGTGAACATTCTGCCACGGTCAAAGTTACATTTCACGGTTTCGTTCGTAAGCTCAACATCGCCGTCAACATAACCGCTGTTGCGTGAGTAGTCAGCAAGACCGTCCATTGTGAGCATCGGAATGATAAGCTCGTTTGCGTTAGCGCCCTGTGTTGCAAGGTCTGACGCACCGTCAATTTTGCTTGTGAGTGCCGACTGCTTATAGACCTCATCAAGCAACGCTGTGTACTGTTTAAAAAGTGCAATTGTGTTTGCCATAATAAAATCACCTCATAGATTTAATAAAATTATTTCTTTTCGGCAGAAAGTCCCATAGCCGCACGCATTGACGCAAGCGGATTTGAGCCCGTACCGCCGTTACCTGTGTCGGTTGCACCGACAGGATTCTGAAAAGGCTCGTCAGAACCGAACATATAGCCGTTTTCGGACTTAACCTGTTCGAGAGCCTTGTTGATGTCATCTGCCTGATTTTTAGATGTTTTCAGGTTTTCAAGGTCAAGCAGAGCCTTGACAGCCTTTGCATTTTTCGCACCGCTTTCCGAAATTGCACCGTCAAGCACTGAGTTAAATTCCATATCCGCAATCCTTGTCCGATACTCAGTCTCTTTGGTTGCAAGGTCGCCGTTGAGCTTTTTGATTTCGCCCTTGAGCTCATCCACATTGACACCCTCAAACTTTTTGAGTGCAGTCTGTGCAGTTTCAAGCTGTGACTTGTAGTTGTCCCTTGATGTGCGGAGCTTTTCAACCTCTGACACGGTTTTGTAATTATCCGCAAAGGCTTTTTCAAAGTCTACCTTTTTATCTTCGGGAACTGTAAAGCCGATTTCGGAGAGAAGTGTGTGTATATTCTTCATAGTAAATCCTTTCTGCATAGCTTGTATTCCGCTTTGCCTGCGGTAGAAATTCAGCCGTTATAACCCACGGCAGGGTAAAATAAAAGCACCTTACATATTCGTAAAGTGCTTAATCTGCTGATTCTGTTTTCTTTGTTCTCGGCTTTTTAGGAGCGTCAGGCTTGACCTCTTCTGCAAAACCGCCGTCAATGAGTTCCTTTGCTCTCTGCTCGGAGCATTCAAAAACTTCATTCACAGGTCGGGTTACATAGCCGTTCTGCCTGTCGTTAAATGCTGTTGTTACTCTGATTTTCATTCTGTCACCACCTTTCTAAACTGGTCGAAATCGACGGGTTTAAATGCAATAAAAAAGCACTCTGATTTTTCAAAGTGCTGATTTGATGTATTTAGTTCTGTTACGGCAAGTTAAAGATACAACAAAACCGCCCTTTTTACGGAGCGGTTAGCTTTTGTTTCTTTGTTTTTCAAGTTCTTTAATTATTTCGTCAAGACGTTTTGAAGCTTCTTCGTTAGAACCATCTAAAACAGATTTGTTTATTTCTTCCATTCAAATAAACCTCCTTCTTGATGTTTACTTAAAAATTTATCAATAACCTTTCTGTATTCACTATCAGAACCTGTTTTTATCCTCTTTTTTCCCATTCGTTGTAACTCTGTTAAAAGTGATAGTCTGTCGTATCCTTTCAACTTTGTTAATACTTCAATGTTGCCATCGTTTTTCACAATAGTAAATGTTTTTATACTATCATTCTTAATAAATTCGATAATATCATTTAAAGAATAACTGCTGTTTCTCGGGTGATTGTGCATAACAAATAAATCTTTGCCTTGAAGTGCTGATCCAAAATCTATTTTTTCATCAGTTCCTTTAATAGGCTCTGTAATCATTTTGGACACATCATTTTTTAACACGAAGGCAACTTCTTTATTGTCATTTTGTTCTTTTGAAAATTTCAAAAGCTCCTTGTGTCGTTTTTGAATTTTCAAACACTGCTCTTCTGTATAACCTTCAATATCAACTTTAGGAATACGACTGATAGCTTTATCGGTTATCGGAGTAATAGGCTTTTTACTTTTCTCTTTTATTATACCACTTTTACCCGATTTTGCAACAGATTCAGCGGTGATTTTATTAACACTCTCTGCCTTTTTCGGGAGTTTTGAGCCTAAAGCATTTTTGCCGTCAACGGTTATTCTTTCCCATTGCTGAGGCACCCCCATAGCCTTGGAAAACTTTACATATTCATCCTGTCGCTGAAAGTATTTTGCCTTTGCACCTGTGATTGTATCGTCATCTGCACCGCCCTGCGTGAGCAATTCAATCTGCTGACGGTCGGCACGCATTGCCGTTTCAAGCCGTCTTTGCCTTTGCTGTGCTTCATATGCAGTATATTGTTTGCCGTTGTATTCTTTCGGTGCGTTCTCTTCCCCGTTCATACGGTCAAGTTCTTCTTCGCTGTATGTCGGCTTGTCAACACCCTTGATAAACGGTGAATAGCTGTGATAACAATTTGCACCGCAAAGACCTGTGACCGTACCCAATCCGCAGACGGTTTCAAGCTCCTTTTTGCTGTACACTCTGCCCTGCCAAACTTGGTGGGTAGGTCTTGCACCTCTATGATACGATACCTCGAAATACTCCGTGCCGAGCTGTTCGGCATTGTCCTCGTTGACTTTTGCAACCACCTGATTAAAGCCCGTCATCAATGCTCTGCGAACTGCCACATCAACACGATTGCTCCAACCGCTTGCATAATCAACAGTACGCAATCCGCTGTCGGTCATAGCTTTAACCGCTTTTTTAAGGACTGTGTTATAATCAACCGCACCGCTTGCAATCCGCATAAGTCCGTTGTCAAGAGTGCGTTGGTAAAAGTCCGCAAGCGGAGTAAATGACAGCGTGTTGTCGGCATTCCTCACGGCAAATCCGAGTGAGCCTGTAATGTTCCTGTACTCCGATTTTGTCTGATTTTTGACTGCCTTTACAAGCTGTTGCAACTGCTTATTTTCCGCATAAGGAATATACTCTTTGCCCTTGCCTGTATAAAGCTCCTCGTTTCTTGCATATCCCGACTTTACAACTTCGTCATAGACTCTGTCGATTTCATCGTCCGACACATCAAGCGTGCTTTGAATAAGGCTGTCTATTTCGTCCTTACTCACGCCCAATTCATAAAGCCTGTTAATCTGCCAATCGGCGGCAGAGGTTATCTCCTCGCCGTTAGCTTTCAAACGCTCCGTAAGGTCGGACATAATATTTAACTGTAAACTGCGGTACAGCTGTTCCATAGCCGAGGGCAAAGCCTCAATTTCAGTCGGAGTGAACATTATTCGATAACCTCAGAGGACTGCGGAAGATTCTTTTTCGCTGTATTTTCGTCCTCTCCATACCATTTCATTCTGTATTCCCACGCTTGAAGAATGCCGAGGTTTAAGTCCTGAATATCCTGCTTGCGTTCGGTTTCTTCATCGGTCAGAATACTGTCCTTGAAATCGCATACAAACGAATAACCGCTTGTTGTCAGCGAATTGTAAAAGGCAAGAGCATACACCAAATCGTCAAGACAATAGCGGAGTTGCTTCTGAATTGCCGTGACGGTGTTGTACTTTCTGTCCTTTGCCGACTTAATTTCCGTAGCAGTCTTTGCGACTGTTTCGGGGTTTGAAAGGTCACCGTATGCAAGACCGACCGCAAACTCAATCATACGCAAATATGTATTCAAGCCGTCCGTAATATCGGACTGTCGGAATGCAGGTGAAAAGTCCTTGAACAGTTCTTCGTCGCCCATATCCACATCAACGGCACGATACAAACGCCTGTTAAGTTTGTCGGCTTTGCCGTCCTTAAACACGGCAGAATCAACATGAATTGCACGCTCTCCGCTTTCAAATTCCCAGTCAAGTCTGCCAAATTGCATATCGGCTTTCTGAATGATTTCAAGTCCGCTGTCAAAAATCGACATACCGCATGATGAGCCGTCAACCGTGTTCTTAATCGGCACTCTGAAATAACCGAACGCAGGTCTTTTCATATCGGGATATGTGACCGCAGGCGGTAGATCTGCCCACTCATCAATGACAGCGAGAGGAATTTCAGTACCGAGAACCTCGGGCGATGACGAACGGTAAGCCGTGTTAGTGACAGTCAATCCCTTGTCCTTATCAAGACTGTGATATTCAAGCCTTGTGTAGTAGTTGTCACCGATTTTCTTAAATTCGGGAAAGATGACCTTTACAAGCCTGTGCTTTGCGTCAAACTCAATCGGCACAAAAGCGTTTGCCGAGATGTATTGCACCCTGTCACCGCCCAAAGGCTTGATAACCATTGCGCCTGTTGCAAGACCTGACTGCAACTCCGAATTAAGCTCCTCGGTTGCAGTTTCAAACAATTTTGACAGCGTTTCATTTGAGATGTTCACCGTCATTTCGTTAAGCGTAATGTTAGCAAACTCCCTTGTGATTGACTGCTCAAGCCTTAAACTGATGACATTTTCATCAAGCCACGGAGCTTTGCCGACATAGCAGTTTTGCCATATGCCGATAGCCTTTTGCATTTCTGCCGTAATCGCAAGCTGTAAATTAAGCGCCTGCCGAATATTTTCAAGCGGAAACATTCGCCTCCACACTCCTTTCAAAAAATCTATAAGTCCCATTATTCACCTCTGCGTTTCCATACTCTGTTCATTGCATATCTGACAGCGTCAATATGGTGGTTGTCCTTATCGGGATAACCGCTGATAACATTGCCGTCCTTATCACGCTCGTATTCATAGTCGAGAAACTCCTGTGCAGTATGCGGACAGCGTGTGTTATCAATCACAATCTCCCGTAAAGACTGCAACCACTTCATCGAGTAAACAACCGAACCGGGTCCTTTTTCTGCCGAACGAGCCATTAAACCGTCAGCCCTGTAATCGCCGACTGACTTCTGTTCTGCACTGTCGCAGGTAATCAAATCATTACTTGTAACTCCGTGCTTAGTTCTGAGCAATTCGGCTGTTTCTTTGTTGCTTTTCTTGTTGCAATGTTCCTCGTCAAAAATAATGAGCTTGTGCTGACTTGGAATATATGTCATACAATCATAGGCAAACGGATCAGGATACCAGCCCCAGTCAACTCCTCTGTAAAATCTGTCAAAGGTCTGAATTTCGTCATCTGTGACCTCACGAATAACAACATTATCAAATACATTGCCGCCTGTGCCGTTAGCAATGCCCATATACTCGTTTTCATAAGCGGTAGGGTTTGTTTCTTTCAGGAACTCTGCGTCATCTATAAACGGCTTTCCGAGCCATTTTGACGGTACTGTAAGGTATGTACTCTCAATAACAAGCCTGTCTTGACGGGGAATTTTAACATATTTGTTCGCCCAGTTCTGTGCAGATTTTGGAGGGTTGAACGATTTAAATTTAAAAGCCGTGTCACCGCCGCGAATCACCGACTGTTCAATCTTTCTGACAGCTTCCTCGCCCGTGAACTGGTCAAGTTCTTCAAACCACACAACGCCAATATAGCCGAACGGTACTTTGATTGATTTAATCTTGCCCGGATCATCTGCTCCACGGAAGTATATTTTCTGTCCTGTGCTTACCCTCGTGATTTCGAGAGGTGACACGGTGCAGTTAAACTCGCTTTCAAGACCGAGAGCAGAGATTGACCACAAAATCTGTTGATACACCGAACTGCGCAGAGTGTCGGCTACCTGACGAAAAATACAGGCGTGCATATCCTCGTTCTTCATAAGCAAATCAATAACATTCAGACTGACGAAAGACGATTTTGTTGAACCTCTTCCGCCGGGGAAAACATATTCCGAATGTTCTTTACCCTCAATATCAAAAAGCACCGACGAAAACGACGGTGCAACCATATTAGCCGGTATTCCTTTATACTCCGAGCCGTCACCCTTTGGCGGTTCAGCCTTTTTGCGTTCAATGTCGAGATAGGCATTGTCAAGCTTGATTTTATGATTTTCAAAAACATTGTCACGGATAATGTTTCTTAATTCCTTAATAGAATTAACATCACCTGTTTTAGCCTTTTTGAGAAGCGCCGCATTTACAACGAGCAAATTATTGACCAAATCTTCGTCAATCTCATCAACATTGACACCCATATCAATAAGCATTTCCCAGTCGGCAGGAGTGTTGGCAGGCAACGAAAGTAACATATCCATAACCTGTTTCATACTCTTTTTACGGCGGCGTGACTTGCCCGAAGCCTTACCGCCCTTTGCTCCGTTTTTTCGAGCTTCGCTCGAGCTTGGCACTATTAAATTTTTCTCATTGGGCAATCACCTCACCTCTTTTATCCGATTTTCCCTCACAACACAAAACCGCCCTCAAACGAGAGCGGTCTGTGCAATTTTTAACTTAGGAGAGTTTCACATATGTCCTGTTTGTCAAACTTTCATAATACCATTATACGCAGGGTAAGGGTGACATTCAATGACATTTCAAAATAATTTTACGAGAAATCGAACTTTTTTCGGAACGCCTGTAACGCTTCGCCGTGCAATCTCAGGGTATGCCTTACGCTCATTTCCATACACTCTGCAATATCTTCCCACCGCTGACAATTTATGTAATACTCGGTCAAAATTGCAATGTAACGGTAATCGTCAAGTGCGTTGATTTTACTGCGGATTTCAGTTTTCAACCGCACGAGATTGTCAATTTCCCGATTGATTTCAGCCTGAAGGTCTGCAATCCTGTCAACAATCCGCATAGGGTCATTCACTCCCGATGTCTTAACAGGCTCGTTCTGCTTAACTGATACCTGTGCAATATTCAGCCTAAGTTTCGACAGCTCGTGTTCTTTCGTTCTGATTAACTTGTCTGAAACTCTGACCGAATATAAATAATCTTTAACCGTCAATCCATATCTACCTCGCTTTCAGTACCATTTTTCATAAAAAGTAGCCAATGTGTTTTATTCAATTTTCCACTTTTATGTCCCAAAAGTGGAGGTATTGGTGATAATTTAATTATCTCGTTAGTTTTAACATCCGTTTCATTCCATTTAAAAACCAAAATTCCATATGGTTTCAAAATTCTGAAACATTCCCTAAACCCTTGAGATAAATCATCTTTATATGTATGTGGGTTAAGTTTACCGTACTTTTTTGCCAACCAAGATTTATCCCCTACTTTGATTAGATGAGGTGGGTCAAATACTACTAAATTAAACGTATCATCTTTATAAGGGATATTCCTGAAATCGGCCACAACATCAGGTTTGACTTCAAACGCTCTACCGTCACAAAGAGTATCAGTAAATTTACGGTTATCCATGAAGACTACATCTGGGTTATATTTATCAAAGTAAAACATACGGCCTCCACAACAAACATCTATGCAATGATGTACCTTCATTCTTCTACCTCACTTTCAAGCCAATGTTTTGTGCAGTCAGTACAATTGTTATTAAATTCTTTACCTTTTGAACAACCCACATACGGTGTTCCATAGGGACAATCAAAAAAGAACATTCGACTACGAGCCATTTCGTCAATTGACATCTGTTTGATTTTTTTCAAAGTTTGTCATTCTTAACTTTTCATTGCAGCTGATTCTCTGGATGTGCGATACTCTGAATGCAGTATTTTTAACCACTTTATTATTTACATCAGTGCAAAAATAAAAATTAACTGGTATTGATAAATTAGGGTTGTTTTCAAAGGCTTTTTCACCCGTCTTATGTAAAGTGCCCTCAATTACAGTGTTATCCAAAAGAGTAATTGTCACACATTTGCCTAAATACCTTTCAAGTTCATTTTTTGTCATTGCTTTCACTCCTTATCCATTTTTGTACCGCAGTAAGGGCAATATGGGTACAATCTATGTTTTGCCATAATGATGTATTTATGGCAGTTTGTGCAAGTAAACCAAGCAAGACCACAAATATTTTTTTCAAATTTCCACTTTTCGTGTTTAATCTCTTGCATATCACACACGGTTGCTTCGTTGGGTTTACTTCCGTCAATCTCAATAATGCGTTTCACATTTTCGGCATTTCGCTTTGAATTGAAATACAAAGTGAAATTGCTACCATTATAATTGGGTATATCCAATGCATAGTCACCGCAAATATCACGGATTTTTAATTCTTTTTCAATCATCACTCTTCACCGTCCTCAATAGGCTGATTCCAACACTTTACGCAATTATTGTCACAATCATCTTTGTTTATCAGTCCTAAAGCATACAGACATACACCTTTGGGTGTTCCGTCATCGTCAGGCAAAGTATTCGGATAATGTTTCAGGAACTCTGTAAGAAATGTCTTTTGTGGGTGTTCGTCACTCCACTTCTGAACAACTTCGATTGCTTTTTCGGGATAATACATTTCAAAGGTTGGACACGATAAACCTTCAACGTTGTTATTACTACACAAAGGACAGTTGCTACACTTAATTTTACACAGTCCGTTCTTTGTTCTTTTCGTCATCCGCAACTTCTCGGTGAAGTAGTTTGTAGTTTTCGTACAATCAATCATTATCTTCATCTCCTTCAAAATTAACAACTTTTCCGTTGTCAGTATAATCTCGTTTGTCAAATTCAAGTTTCAGCTTGTCGATAACCACACGGTCGATATGCTCCCAAAACACTTCGTCAGTGTCGGAGTGTTCAATTATCTCAGTCATCGACTTCAAAGCTTTTGCACATCTGTCACGACCAAATCCGAAATCCTTATGCAAAGCATACAGCATTGTTTTAAATACTCTGCGTGTGATGTCCTTGTTTTCTTTTTCTCGGATCTGCTCATATGCGCTTTTTGCAATCCGTTCAGCTTCCTGTTTAAGCTGTTTCGGAATCTTAGGTGGTATTCTTGCTTTCATCGTTTGCTCTCCTTTCCGTATTTTGCTTTCAGGGATTTTAACAAATCTTCTTGTACATTTGCTTTCCCCTGCAATGATTCATAGACACGCTCATCGCAGGTGTTCTCTGTGATAAGGTGATGAATTACAACCGTGTTCTGCTGTCCCTGTCGGTAAAGTCTTGCATTTGCCTGTTGATACAGTTCCAAACTCCAAGTCAAACCGTACCACACGATGATGTTTCCGCCTGCCTGCAAATTCAGACCGTGACCTGCTCCGGCAGGATGTGCAAGCAACAAGGGAATTTTGCCATTGTTCCAATCTTCAATATCGGCAGAGCTTTCAAGTTTTCTGGCAAAATTGAATTTATTCATAATTCTTTCAAGGTCGTGACGGAAACTGTAAAAACATAAAACAGGTTGTCCGTTGGATGTATCAAGAATTTCTGCGAGTGCGTCAAGTTTCTGTTCGTTTGTTATCGCATATTCACCGTTGCTCATATACATTGCGCCGTTGCTGTACTGAAGAAGTTTATTCGTAAGCGTTGCGGCAGTTGCGGCGGTAACTTCACCCTCTGCAAACTGCATATAGCAGTCTTTTTCAAACTGTTCATAATCAGCAAGCTGTTTTGGTGACATCTTAACCGACACCACACGATCCATTCGTTCAGGCATATCAAGCCAATCTTCTGCTTTCATTGAAATGCAGATGTCTGAAATTCTACTCATAATTGACTGTTCGGCATTTTCTTTCAGCTTGTAATTAAAAATTGTAGTCTGATTACGCTGATTCGGTGTAAAATACCTTTCACGGTAGCCTGTAACAGTTTTACCAAGTCGCTCTCCGCTGTCAAGCAGATAAACCTGACTCCATAAATCTATAAGTCCGTTCGGTGCAGGTGTGCCGGTAAGACCTACAACCCTTTTACTTCGGGTTATGTATTTACGCAAAGCTCTGAACCGCTGTGCTTTTGATGATTTAAAACTTGACAACTCATCAATAACAACCATATCAAACATCCAGCCGTTGCCTATACTTGAAAGCTCGTTTGTAAGCCACACGACATTTTCACGATTGACAACATAGATGTCTGCGTCCTGTGCAAGTGCAAGTCTGCGTTGTCTGGGTGTTCCGAGAATTTTAGAAACCCTCAAGCACTTCAAGTGTTCCCACTTGTCGCACTCTCTTGTCCAAGTATCTTCCGCAACTCTCAGCGGTGCTATGACAAGGACCTTTGAAATTTCAAAACTGTTGTATATGAGTTCTTCAACTGCGGTCAGCGTTATAACTGTTTTGCCAAGTCCCATATCAAGAAACAGTCCGCACCTCGGTGTGGTGAGAATTTTCTCAATTGCCATTTTTTGGTATTTGTGCGGAATAAATCTCAAAACGGATCACCTCCTGCACACTTTCTCTGCTGTCGCACGCATAAACTCTCTGCCCCATATTCCCGAAAAGTTTATGAACTCTCATCTGCTCAGGCCTTGGCTTTTTTCCTTTTGCTTTAAGTTCAACGAAGAAAATTCTGCCGTTCGGCAACATACAAATTCTGTCCGGCACACCTCGCATACTCGCAGAGTTGAATTTAAGGCACACACCGCCGTGTTGCTTTATCTTACCTTTTAAGTATTTTTCAACACTTGATTCTTTCATTTCTTAAATTTCTCCTTAATTTTCATTTTCGGTTTAAAAAGTGTTGACAACAAATCCCGCTTAAAATCTATGTTTTTTCCGATTTGTCAACAATGTTACAAGTTTTCTGTAAAGTATAGGCGAATATAGGATTTTAAGAATACAATGCTATTTATTGATTTCTATAATTTCTTTATTTGACTATACTTACACATATAAATTGTTGACACTGTTGACAAATGCTGAAAAATGGCTATTCTATGCGGTTTTTGCTGTCAACAAAATTCTTAGCAACTTGTTGACACTTTCCTTATAAAGCCTCTTTGAACACCATAGATTTCTCCGAATCGGGCATTGGTCTTTGTTTGCTCCCATTCACCTGTTCGCATAATAATGTCTTTAATTTCTTTGCTTTTCTGATAGGTGAAATCTTTGCGGTCACCGCCGAATGCTTCGCACCACACTTCAAGCGGACACACTCTGCTACGCTGATTTGTACCGTTCTGCTCTGCACCCATTTCATAGCCGTTCAGATAATTTCTGCGTTCGTAAAGCTGCATTTTGTTCCAGTCATCGGGGAGTAAGGTATTGAGGTACTTAACAACATCACCGGTAAGCGGACTTTCTTCAAAATGTCTGTTCTGTTCGGCTTCGGCAAGCGTTCTGAGTTCTTCTGTATCCATAAACAGTTTTTCACCGTTCTTATACATTTCAACAGCTTCCGCCCATATCATATCCACCTCATAATCCGTGAGGTCCTCAAATACACTTTTTGTAGCTCTGTGGGGGTGAACATCAATCGGCAGAAATCTTCTGTTGCCCGTTTGGTCACGAAGAAACTCGTGCTGATTTGTTGTGCCGATAAAAATACATTGCCTTTTTCTGACCTCCGTATGGTGTCCGTATGCGGCTCTGTAAGCGTCCTCGGATTTTGCGGTAAAGTGCTTTACCGCTTCAACCTCGTTTCTTCTGAGTGCCGCAAGTTCGGCTATTTCGATTAACCAAAAGCCCTGCAACTGTTCGTAGGCTTCTTTGCCCTGTACGGTTGTCAGGGTGTCGCTGAACCACCTGCCGCCAAGCCTTTTTATCGAATAACTTTTACCGCAACCCTGAGAGCCTACAAGTGTGAGAACCGTGTCAAACTTAATGCCCGGATTCATTATTCTTGCGACCGCCGCAACAAGAGTTTTTCGTGTTGACGCCCTCGTGTATTCGTTGTTATCCGCTCCGAGGTAATCAACAAAGAAAGTTTCAAGCCTTTTTATTCCGTCCCATTTAAGCCCCGTAAGATAATCATAAACAGGGTTGTAACTGTTTTCCATACTCACAAGCGACCAAGCGTCCGTAATAGCCGCTTTGCTCTTAATGCCGTACAGATTTTCAATGTAATGGCGAAGTCCTGCGTCATCAACATCGTTCCAGTCACGACTTTCACTCTCGCTGTTCCACGGCATTGCGCCTAAAACCGTATGTCGCCTTGTAAATGTATTGTAGGCTATCTTGCCTTTCAGCCTTTTGTCTTTTTGGCAGATTTTCATACAGTTATCAATTGTCGGCAAATTGTTGCTCTTGCCGTCCGTAGCCAGTTCAAGCACCCAGTCATCGTCGTTCTCGCTTTCGATATCACTCTCAAAATCCGACAGGCAGGACTGCTCTCTTTCTTTGTGTAACAGTAACCTGACCGCCTTATTATTTGACACAAATTCCTGCATAGCAATGTATGAGGGTAATTTTGATGTAGGTGTTCCCTGCTTTGCGTCATCGTCAAGACTGCCGTATTTATGTATTCGCACAAGGTCAAAAGCATTACAAAGCTGTCCGCCGGCGGGATCTGTTGCATGGTTTGAGTATGCGAACTTGCCGTCCTCATACACAACAAGACCTGACGATGTACTGCCGTTTGCATAGGTGTATCTGTCATCGGCACTGCATTTTACATATACATCGGGCAAGAACTCCGCTATTGCCGTGTGAATATCGTAACAACGGCAGAACGCACCTATTACACCTTTCTTAGTTGTCGGATCTTCCTGCTTTTTCAGCAATCGGTCTTTCTGTTTTACTGTCCTGCTTGAAAACTGCCATTCGTCAACATTGTGCCAATCGTTGTATCGTGCAAGCACACCGTCAACATCAAGCGGATTTCTGACCGAATACTTAAACACATATTCGCCGTCAATGCTTGTGCTTGACCAGTACATAAGCCTTTGAGGCTGATATGTTGTATCATCAAACTGGTCAATTCCGATTTCGTCAGCTATTTTTCTTGCAACAGCTTCATATTCTTCTGCCGTACAGTTTCTTGACAGCGGAATAACAAGTCTTAATCTCGGTTTTTCTGCGGTGTGTTTGTGGGTTGAATAGATAATGTAAGAATAATTCGCAAACAAATCTATGCTTTCGCAGAAGTCGGGTGCGGCATAATCGGCGTCAAGAGTAAGCAAAGAACGGCATTCAACCTTATCTCTTCGTCTTATTCCGTTTTTAAGTCTACCGCCGACAAATCCGCCTACATCCTTGATGTTATCCTGTTTGGACTTTGGCAGATTGCGAAATTCGCCCATTGTTTCGGGTGTTACGGTTGTCGTTTTTAATCTGTTTATAAGTTCGTCAAATGTAACTTCCGTATTCTTCCACAGCTTTGCAAATCTGTCGTTGGCTGTGGCAATACAATATGTTTTCAATCGTTTTCCTCCTTTCTTTAATCTTTTTTATAAAACGGTGTTTCGTAGGCTTCTGCTTTAAGCACTAAGCCCTTTGCCCATTCTATCGGTTCGCCCATTATGGCACTGATTTCTTCCGCAGACGAAACACCAATCGGGCAATCTATAATAACCTCATCGTGTACATGAAAATTTATTTCAAAGCCTCGGCTTTCAAGTCTTTGCATTGAAACCGCAAGGCAATCCCTTGCAAAAGCCTGAACAATGTTCTCGGTGAGTTTACCGCCGAATGTTTCAAGCCTCTCCCAAGAACCTCTTGTCTGACTTATTCCCATATAGGTTACACAGGGTCTGCCAAATTTGTTTTCCCGAAGTTCGGGTTTTGCATAAGCAAGGTTTCTTCCCGACGGCAAAGAAATAAAGAGTATTCCGCCTTTTCTGAAGAACTTGATACCACATTTAATCTGTTGCGGTTCACCTTTTACCGCTGACACAGCCGCTTTTTCGACCTCGTACCACAAGGATGCAATACAGGGATTTGTTGCTCGCCAACTATCCACAAGCGGTTGCAGTTCGTTTTCTTCAAGCCCCATTTCAAGTGCGCCCATTGATTTAAGTGCGCCCACAGAACCGCCGTAACCGAGTGCAAGTTCTGCGATTTTGCCCTTTTGGCGGAGGTGTCCGTTAATTCCATGTTTTACAACCGGCACTTTGAACATCTGACTTGCGGAAGCACAGTAAATGTCACCGCCGTTCTTGAAAACTTCCTGTCGCCACTTCTCACCTGCAAGATAGGCTATTACCCTTGCTTCAATTGCCGAGAAGTCAGACACTATAAATCTTCTGCCCTTTGTAGGTATAATCGCAGTTCTGATGAGCTGTGAAAGCGTATCGGGAACATTGCCGAACAACATTTCAAACAGTTCATAGTCACCACTCATAACAAGATTTCGGGCAAGTTCCAAATCTTCAAGATGATTTTGCGGAAGATTCTGTGGTTGTATCATTCTGCCTGCCCACCTGCCTGTTCTGCTTGCACCGTAAAACTGCAAAAAGCCTCGAACTCTGCCGTCAGAACACAAACCGCCAAGCATTGCCTTATACTTTGCAGTAGAAGTCTTTGACAGCGTTTGTCTTAGTTGCAGGACCTCTTTTACAAGCAAGTCATTTGTACGCTCCGAGAGGCTTTTAACTGCCTTTTTATCAAGGCTCTGAAAGGTTTCTCCCGTGCGTGTTTCAAGCCAGCCTTTAAGCTGTGAAACCGATTTAGGGTTTTCAAGTCCTGTCAGCTTTTGTGCTTTTTCAATCATTGTTTTTTGATAGTCGGTATCAAAGTTTATAGCGTTGTTTATAAGCTCTGTTTCGACTGCAACGCCTCTGTCACAAATGTGCTGATCAAGTTCCCACAACCTCTGCTCGCCCTCTGTTAGAGGAAAAGCCTTTAGCCTATTTTTTATATTTCTTTCAACAGCCACATCCTGAATACAGTAACTTTTGAATGTTTCCCACTTCTCAATGTTGTGTTGCGGAAGATTGCGTGTTCTTCCGCCGTTTGATTTTGTCGGTCTGCACGGCTTTGAAAAGTATTCAATACAAGCCCTGCCCTTTTTGTCTTTCCGTTCTTCAAGTCCGAGTGCTGTTGCTACACCAGCAAGTGACCTCGGCAAACCTATTTCCGCCGCCTGAATCATTGTGCAACGCCATTGTTCGGGCGGCATTTCTGTGTTCAGAAATCTTGCAAGACAGGTCCTTTCAAAGTTTGCATTGAAAGCAGTTTTCTTAATATTTTCATCTGTGAGTGCAGAAAGCAACTTATCAGGAATTTTTTCACCGCAAGCAATGTCAACTATCTTAATATCTTCATTATCAAAGGCATATGCAAACAGAAGAATTGTAAAATCAGGGGCGTCTGCATAGGCATACACCCCTGATTTTAAGAGATTGACACTGCTGTATGTTTCAATATCAATACTCAGTTGTATCATCCGAAAATATCGTCCTCTTCGATGTCATTCGCAAAATCGTCAACGGCTCTTGATCTGCCGCCGAGCGGTTCGCCGTCCCTTGTTTTCATAATGTTATTAAGACCGCAGGCAATACCCTTATTACCGTTAGAGTTGAAAGCATAGAATGTAACTGACGCTTTGCCGTAACAACCGCTGTAAAATTCGGTTGTGTCAATGATTTCCATACCGTTCTTTTCGATAAGACCGGGCTTTGTTTTGCAGTTTGCATTTACAAACATCTTGCCTGCATAGTTTTCATCGTCAGGTCTTTCTGTGTCACCGTCACGGAGCGGTAATTTTAACACGGGCGGAATTTTACCGCCGAACTTAGCAACTCCTGCCTGCTTTGCGGCTTCAATTGCCCTTTCAATTGCGTCAATAGTCTTTGTGTCCCTCTTGTCAATGAGAAGAGAAACCGAATACTTTTCATCGCTTCCGTTAATGCTCTTTGGTTCAAAAACATTAACATATGAAAATCTTACTTCGCCCGTTACTATCTTTGTTGATACATTTGTGTTTGCCATAATTTTTAATCTCCTTATTATTTAATATCGTTTTTAAAATCTTCCTGTGCCTGCATTGCTGAATTGATTGCAGGTCTTTTATCTTCTGAACACACAAGTGTCGGCTTGCCTGGAGGCTTTACTACATAGCTTCCGAGGACTTCGGCAAATGTTTTCTTGCCGAGTAATTTTTCAATGTCCGTAATGCCTTTCAGCTTATGTACAAGAATGTCGCTTTCCTGATAACCGTTGTCGGTGAGTATCTTTGCAACCTCTGAATCGGGTTTACTGTATTTGCGGTTACTTCTGCCCTCAACAACCTTGTATCCGGGGTATTCAACACCGTGCTTGTATGCCTGTTCGAGGGCATAATCGCAAACGAGTTTTGCCCATTTTTCAAGTGACGCAGACTGTTCGATAATATCAGCGATCTCTGCAACTGTGAGCATTGCAGGCGGCTTGAAATCATAGACAGCCATTTTCTGCCTTTCCTCTGCGTAGGCTCTGCAAACAGGTCGTGCCTTGCAAAATCCCGTGTCACAATGCTTACCGGCTACACATTCGGTTATGCTGTCATCGTTAGCAAGCTGTGCGGCTTTCTTGACAGATTCGCCCCATTCAAGCAATTCGGCAACCGAGATACTCTCTGAACTGATGTTATCAAGTCTTGGCTGATAGATAGTCATTTCAACCGTATCAAAGCCATACAGCATATCAAAGGCTTCATATGCACCCAATGCGTACAGTCTGAGCTGTGGGTTGTCAACCGCTGACACTTCAACACCTTTGCCGTATTTAAGGTCAATAATTTCGAGTTTGCCCTCTGCAATAATCACAGCGTCACCTGTGCCGAATCCGTCAGGGACATAATTTGAAAAATCAAGTCGCTGTTCAAGCATAAGGATTGCGTCGGGAGTTTTCTGCAAAGCGGAGTTGTACCTCTCGATTACATAGTTTTTGTAGCTCTCGGCATAATCTTCCATATCTTCGGTAATTTCGAGATTGCGGATTGCATTGTGATACTTAGTACGGTTGTACTCTTTTGTGGCAAGCCTTATTTTTGCTTCACCGAGAGCATGAGCATTAGTGCCTTCCTCGGCAAACTGTGACGGCTTGTCCTCAAAATTTTCCTCAAGCTGTATTGAGCCCGGGCAGTTAATCCATTTCTTTGCCCCCGAAGCTGACAGCCTTGCGTGTGTATCGGGCATTACTTAACCTCCTCAACAGCCTTTACAGCTTTTGCAAAATCTTCCTGCTTGATTTCCGTAACCTTAGTTACTCCGAGTTCCGCAAGAATTTTCTTGACCTCGTCCTTACCATGAGCCTTTGCACACTTCATAAATACCGCTCTCACCTCTTCAATCGTGTACTGCTTTTCAGGTTCGGACTGCGGAATATCTTCCTGCGGTTTCGGTGTAGGTTCACTCTTTACAGCAGACTTTTTCACCGTTTCAGATGATTCGACAGGCCCTTTTCCCGTAGCACCTGCAAGGTGTTCAATAGCTGTGATAAGTACATCAAGCTGTGGTATTTCTACCGTGATTTTAATTTCTGACATTCTGTTTTACTCCTTTATCTTGATTTTTTATTCAGAACAGGATATAATCAAAGTGGTTATATTTGTTATATCCTTGCTATCCGTTGAGGCTTTGCAGAGCTTCAGCGGATTTTTCTTTTTTCCCTTACTTCAAGAATAGTGTTAAGGGTTTTACAGCAATCGCTCACACTGTATGCATTGTATGCATTTGGGTTGTCCGCTTCATACAGTTTGTTACGCATATCTTCAAGAGTTTCTACAATTATTTCAATCTCTTCGGGATTGAACCCTGTATTTTCGTAGTCGTAAAGTTTGCGGATACAGCCGCAAAACTCATGCGGAACATCTTTACAATCGTGTATTTTTCCGTAGATGTCCTTAACCTTGATTTCGTTGTTTTGGTTTAAGGTTAATCTTTTCATTGGTTCTTACACCTCCTTACTTATAAAATCTGTAGCACGGTACAAAGTAACATAATCACCGTCAAGGTCATCATCGTAATACTGTGCTGTCTCATCGCCCATTGCTTTAATAATCACGGCATAGTAATCTTCTTCCCACTCTTTTGCTGCTTCAATTATTTCATCAAGCGTAAACTTGCCTTTAGCTTTTCTGAGTTTCAGACACCAGCGTCCCTCAACATCGTATCCGCTTTCTGCTGTTGTTCCTTTTTTCATTTCTTCACCCCCACGCGCAGTCAAAGCCGAAGGATTCGGATTCAGGCGTTTCAAGGGCTTTGAGCTTGCGGGCAAGTTCTGCGTTTTTCGCTCTTTCGGCAACATATAGGGCTGTCACCTTGTTAAGCTTTGCTTTTGTTTTTTCAAGACGGCTGTTCGCAATGTCACGCTCCTGCTCGGTGCTTGCAAGACTTTTTTGCGTGTATTTAAGCTGGTCTTTGCTGTCACGGTACTTTTTCCTAAGCGACCTTTTTGTTTCTAAATCTTTTAATGCCATTTGTTACACTCCTTTCAACGGGTTTGAACCGAGAATATAATTGAGAAACGGTATTCTCGGAATACGGATAGATGTGCCGACTACAATTACATTGAATCCCAATTTTTCGGGTTCATCCTTTGCCTGTTCACGCAAGTTTTGCGGAGCAACTCCAATAGCCTTTGCGGCATCTTCCGAGAGCAGATAGACATCACTGCTATCCATTATTTCTTTGATTTTTTTGTTCATCTGAACTGTGTCCATATGTACACCTCCTAAAAATAAATGTTGTTTTGTTGCTGAATTTAATGGATAACCCCTGCTTTGATAAGCATTGCTGTAATCAGCAGAAGTAAGATAATTGCGTTGAGAATAAACACTACAAACATTAAAAACTTGTTCAATTTTCATTCTCCTTTGCCCACTTAATCAGATCCATAATTTGAGCGTCGTGCTTATCAAGGTAGCTGTCTATTGTTTTATACAAATGGGCGGCTACTATTTTTATTGCTAATACTGCTGAAACAAAAGCTGAGCAAAGCATTAGCAGTCCTAAGATTATTATTACTTCCATCTTTTCTTCACCTCCTAAGCTGATTTCTGCTGTTCGGCAAAGTTAGTTTCTGATAGCTTCTATGAAACAAGAAGGATTGTTAGTTCTTCCTAATAAGTAATCGGTTGAACAATTAAAAATATCAGCTAAACTCAAAAGTATATTAATAGGGATATTACCTTTTGTTTGCCAATTATAATAACTTTTACGTTCAATTTTTAACTTATTAGCAAGGTCTTCTTGTGTCATATTAGCTCTTGCTCTTTCGGCTTCAATATTTGGATATAAAAACAGCACTAATCTCACCTCCTTTATCGTGTTAAGCGAAAATACTCTTATTGCGTATTTACAAGCTAATTATATACGCAATAAGAGTATTTGTCAATATCTTTTACAAGTAAATTACGCACAAAGAGTATTGTAGATTTTTGTGCAATTACACTAATTGAATATTATTTTAATTATTCGCTTGACATTTTTACTCATTTAGAGTATTGTATTTATAACAAATAAATCGTTTTATTGGAGGGAAAAATATGCTTGGAGAAAAACTTAGAGAACTTAGAACAGAACTTAATCTTAATATGAAACAAGCTTCCGAAAAATTAGGGATCTCATACACAACTTACGTTGGCTATGAAAAAAATGAAAGGGAACCAAACTCTGAAACTTTAATCAAATTAGCAGATTTTTATAAATGTTCTGTCGATTATTTAATAGGAAAAACTATAAGACTAAATTTTATTCCACATGAAATTGAAGAAGCTGAAATTAAATGCCCTTTGTGTGATTATGATTATGTCCATTTTATTAGAGTTTTATCGGTAAATTTCTCACAAGAAAAAAGTAGCGGAATGGCTATGGAATTTTTATGCGAGGATGGGCACAAATTTTATATTGTGGTTGAAACATACAAAGGTAATACATATATGGTAAATGTAGATGACAATAACAATATTTTAGGGTACACCTCGTTTATTAATAGTAACTCTGACAGCGGAACAAACATTCACAAAGAAAAACTAATTACTAACTATGCGGCATTGAATAATTTTGGAAAAAATAAGCTTTTCGAATATTCAAATGATTTAATATGTAGTGGCAATTATAAGAAAGATACTTACAAAATAAAAACCGCCGCCCGAAACGGAAGTTTTAATGAAACAACTGTTACGGATGACGATTTTCAAAAACTTATAGATTTGCCTGATGTTGATGACTTAAAATAAAGTTTTGGAATTGTTTGTAAACCTCTCTCTCAAGCGGAGCAACAAGAAACTTGTTTCGCTTGTAGAGTTTTTGCAAACGATGCCAGCGATATTCTGCCGCAATTAGGCTTATATCGCATATTTGAGATATTTCGTCAGCACTTTTGACCTCTAATCCCCACAACACACAAGCAGGAGCAAGCAAACGGCTGGCAAATACATTTGCTTCTTGCTCAATGGGATTGTCATTTGGCGAGATTTCTCGGTTGATAAGTTCATAGCGGCCAACATGGCCAAGCATAATGTGTCCGAGCTCGTGAGCAACGGTAAAGCGTTTCCGCTGTCGGTTGCAGTCTTGCCGTACAAGTATGATAGGCTGATTGTTAATGACGGTGCATTTACCGTCATTGCCCTGCTTAAACTTATCATAATACTTTACTGCAATGCCGAGCTTGCGACACAGCTCTACAATATTAACAGGGAGTTCTCGGACGTTTTCTTTTAACAGGATTTCCCACGACATATTTCGAGACTTCTGATACTTTTTATAATCCATAAAAATCACCTCGTAACTATTATGGATTACAAAAATAAATTTACAGCAATAAAGCAATAACAAAATAAAAAAAATCCGTCTTACTCTATTGGCGTAGAGTAAGACGGAAACCATTACACACAGGGTGCAACGGTACTTAAACAGCAATATAATTGTACCATACTCCCTTGTGTTTTGCAAGTTTTGCAGATAAATAACACAAGGGATTTTTGCACCCTTTTTAAACAAAAGGAGTGTATAAAATGAAACTGCCTAACGGCTACGGCTCTGTTTATAAGCTTAGCGGAAACAGGCGCAATCCGTGGGTTGCCTGCGTGACAATAGGCTACAACAAAGAAACACGCAATCAGGAACGCAGGGTTATAGGCTACTTTCCCAACAAGCCGAAAGCTCTGAACGCTCTTGCTGAGTACAATCAAAACCCATTTGATGTTGATTCGGCAAGACGCACTTTTTCAGAAATTTATGAACTTTGGTACAAGGAGTTCATCACCGAAGACACAAATCCGAACACCAAAAGACAGTATAATGCGGCATACAAACAATGCTCAATGTTATACAATCGCAAGATGTCCGATATAAAAATCATTGATATGCAACGAGTTCTCGACAACTGCAACAACGGTTATCAATCGGTTAGGCGAATTAAAATTCTGTTGAACAAAATCTATGAATACTGCATATTTCACGATATGCTCCATAACAATCTTGCAGAAAAATTGAAAATCAATGCCAAGTCAGATGAAACAAAACGAGCACGCAGGGAGTTTTCGGAAAGCGAAATAAATCTTTTGTGGGAATATTCAAATCTTGATTCGGTAAAAATAGTGCTTATGCTGATTTATTCGGGAGTGCGTGTGTCCGAATTGCTCGACCTAAAAATTTCAAATGTAAACCTTGACGAACAGACTTTCTTTGTTGAAAGTTCAAAGACCGATTCAGGTGTACGAACCGTGCCTATAGCAGACAAAGTACTGCCGTTTTGGCAGAAATTCATCAGCGATTCTCAATGTGGATATGTTCTGAATAATACCAATGGCAAGCCGCTGAAATACGATAACTTTAAACGCAACTACTGGACACCTCTGCAAAACGATTTAGGTTTAGACCACACCATACACGAAACAAGACATACCTGCATTTCAATGCTTGTATCGGCAAATGTGAACCACACAATCATCAAAAAAATAGTCGGTCACAAGTCGAAAATGGACTTGACCGAAAAGGTTTACACTCACATTAACCCAAAAGAATTAGTGAATGCAATCAACAAAATATAGTCTTATATTATCCTGAATTGTTCATAATTATGTTCCGTAGCTTACATATAGCTAACAAAATCCCCTATTTTCCCCATTCCTATCCCCCTTGCAAGTTACCCGCACCAACAGCCGTTTCTTATGCAGGGACGGCTGTTTTCTACCACATTTTCGGTCTGTTTTATGGTGATTTTCAAAATATTTGAATTAATTTTTAATAAAAAGCGAAAATTATGTTGACAAATCCGAAAATATGGTATATAATAATTAAGCTGTTGTTATTAAACAACATTTCGAGGTGTAGCTCAGTTTGGTAGAGTGCTTGGTTTGGGACCAAGATGCCGCAGGTTCAAGTCCTGTCACCTCGACCAAAAAAGGTGGTTTTTTAACCGCCTTTTATTTTTTGCCAAAATTACTTAAAATGCCTTAAAAGTGGCTTAAACACTGGGTTTTTGAGATTTCAAAAATTCAGTTGAGTAATTTTGAATTAAGTTAAAACAAGATAAAATGCAGTCAAACTTACTGTCATTTTAGTTTGCCTGCCGATTTTCAAGGAAACAAGATAATATATTTTTAAATTTTATTACACCGTAACACAAAAGATTTTTCTATTATTAAAACAACAAAGAGGTTAAGCAATTTTTTCTAATGCTTAACCTCTTTTTTTATTTTGTTGATTACAGAGCATTCCCATACCATAACTATCCTCTATATTTTTGTTCTCAATTAACATTATGCTTCACCTCTTACAAGTATTTCTTATTTTACCCTGCTGATTTAAAAGCCCCTTCAGCTGTAGCATAAACATTTTATGGTGATATGTAAAACCATCTTCTATGAATACATTCATTGGTTGACTCGTTATATTCAGGTGTAAGCTCTACATCGAATTGAGAATCAAAAGAACCGAATAAACCTACACTACATCTTAATACATCAGAAGTGTCTTTATCAATACAGTAAACACTTCTATGTTCAAGTCTTGCTTTTTTAATATCTCTGATTTTCATATAAATACCTCCTTTAAGTCCTGTATAATCTTTCTTCTCAAGGTTGAGGTCATTGCTATACCTATCAGATGAGATTCTACTGTCGTTATAGAAATTTCTTCGTCCTTGATTGCTTTTGATAATACCCTTATGTATTTATTATAGTCGGGGTGCTTTACCGCTTCCTCGGCTGATAGGTGAAAAATATTCTTTAAACCCTCATCACCTACAAAACTGTTTATTGTCATCTTAATACTTCCTTTCTATTTTAAATATGATTGCTTTCTAAAAATACAATTAAAAGTGTACCCCATATAAATATTACTGATAAAAGTAATATTTCACCCACAATCATCAATAACCATATACTCTACAACCTTTCCTTTTATTTTATTATATTTTACCATATATTATAATTAAATTGAATACTTTCTTTAGTATAATATTTATTTTTAGCATAGAAAAAGAGGGTTCATAAAGAACCCTCTCTTCCCGATATTTAAGGATTTATTCGATTTTATACTTGCTATCGAATTTAATTATCTGTACTCGTAGTGACCGCCAACTTTGACTTTCTCGTCATAGGCTTCTTTCCAATAGCCGTCTTCTACTGTCTTTGTGCCTACCTGAACCTGCTGTTTCTCAGCATGGTATGAACCTCTACCACCATTTTCTCTTACTTCCCAAGTTAAATGCTCTCTTCTTGAGTTAGCATCAGGTAACTGTTTACCGCAATCATTACATACATCAATGTAACCATATTCGTATACTGGTTCCTCGTGAGTACCTGTTACAATCCACTCTTTTTCGTGGTGAACTGTCTTATAGTCATCCACCCATACCTTCTGCTTTGACTTTTCTGTAGGAGTTTCAGTCTTTGATGACTCGCTTGGCTTAGACGCTGGCTTCTGAGTTGGCTTAGGGTCATTCTTTGAAGAGTTGCTTGGCTTAAACTCTGGCTTGTTGTCAATCTTAGAAGTGTCAGCCTTTGATGTGTTTGTCTTTGAAGAAGTGTCTTTCTTTGATGTATTTGACTTAGTATCTTCTTTCTTTTCGGTGTTACCCTTGTTGCTGTTGTTTTTGTTAGATACTGTAGTTTTTACATCGTCAACCTTAACTGTAACTGTCTTACCGTCATCGGTTTTTACTTCTACTTTGCCGTCTTTTACTTCAACTTTCTTACCATTCTTATCAGTGATGTTGCCGTCTTTGTCGATTTTTAGACCGTTATCCTCAATAGCCTTGCTGACCTCAGATGATACAGTTGAAGTCTGTACGGTTGAAGATATTACTGACGGTTCTGTCGGTTCTTTCTCAGCGTTACAGCCTGCAAGAATGCTTATGCCGACTGCTGATGTGCCTGCAAGTATTGTAGCACCGCAGACAACGGCAATTACCTTGGTTTTTACTGTCGCAGTTGCTGTTGCCTTTACGATAGATGAAACTGTTGACTTTGCACCTGTCGCAAAGCCTTTTGTTGCAGATGTTGCAAGTGTCTGTCCGTTCGGGAGCTTGATTGTAATGTTCGGTACTGCAAGGCTCTTTGCTTCTTCCTTGAAAATAGTTGTAAAGAAAGGTACAACAACAACACCGTGAAGCTTGTCACCGCTTTTGTTTTCGTAATCTTCAATTGCAGTTTTCATCTTTGCCCTTGAATAATTGAGCCTTGAAAGCACAGTACCCCTTGAACATTCAAAGACTTCTGCGATTTCATCAACAGTCATTTCATTAAAATAGTGCATAATCACTGTCTGATACTGAACATCGGACAGTACTTCCTGCATAATCGAAAGAATAATTTCTCTCTTTGCCTTGTCTGAAATGTATTCTTCGGGAATTGATATACGCTCGTCAACTATTGCCTGATTTTCAAAAATTTCATCATCCAGTTGGATTTCACCCTTACCTTTCAAATAATTTTTGCACTTATTAACGGCAATTCTGTTAAGCCAACTTCTGATTTGTGATGATTTTTCCAAAGATTGGATTTTTAAAAAAGCCGTTATGTAAGTTTCCTGCATAATGTCCTGTGCGGTTGTTTCGTTCTTTAAAAAGCTGATACAAGTAAACCACACTTCACGCTCTGTAAGCTTGTAGAGCTTTTCAAATGATTTGTTATCTCCCTTTTTAATTTTCTCTACTAAGTGGGAAATGTTCATAAAATAACCTCCTCTCATTTCCTTTCATAATATAGACAATTTAAAACGGCTTTTGATTTTATAAAATCCGAAAAAATTTTAAAATTTTTCAAATTTTGTCGATTTTTTTAAAAAGCAAATATTTTTCGCATAAAACAAAAAGTGCGTAGCTGAAGCTACGCACGAAAAATACATAGCTTTGATTGTTGCGACACAATATTTCACTTATAAGGTGTGAAAAGTAAAGCCTGCATTTTTACCGAAATAAAAACACACACTTAGGTGAACTTAAAATTAAATTTTTGTTTGGCATTTTTATTTTAGCATACAATATGTGAAAATTCAATATTATTTAAATTAACTTTTAAAATTTATGTAAAAGAATTTAACAATATCAATTCCATACTATCATATTTCTGTTTATCAAACATCCCGTTTACAAGCAAAAGTATATCGTTGTATCATTGTTATTATACAGAATCAAATTTGCATAAAAAAATCAGGCAATCGTTATGACTGCCCGATTTGTTTTTGGAAAATTTACAATTTTAATCCTATTTATGCACTGTTTTACACGCACTAACCGTAATCAAAATGCCATGACTTTTTGAGAAATTTCTGCCGGAGATGACACTGTGCCGACGCATTTGTAATTTGCGGTTTCTTCCTTGGTTTTAAAGCCCCAGCCGTATAGCACAGCGAGGAAGTCCATACCTATTTCTTCCGCACCCTTTGCCTCGATTGTGCTGTCGCCGACAAGGATACTTTCTTCAACGGAAACTCCTGTCTGCTCACACGCCTGCAAAAGCAGATGACTCTTTGTGAGGTTTGTACCGACATCTGTTGCACATACTGCGTCGAAAACATCCGACGCCTCGTAGGTTTCAAGAATATCCGTTGTGAACATTCTGTGCTTTTGAGTTGCTATTGCAAGCTTAAAACCGCTTTTCTTGAGTTCACGAAGAGCGTCATAAATTCCGTCATAGACGGTGAACATCTCTTTTCCTTTCTGGGAATAAAGTTTACTGTAATTCTTTACGGCATATTCAATTTCGTCATCACTCATATTAAAGAGCGTTTTAAATCCGTATTCAAGCGGTGCGCCGATTACTCCGTAGAGTGCGCTGTGTTCAACAGGCTCATAGCCCATTGCAACTGCTGTTGTATTGAAACAATATAAAATTCCGGGGGCTGTGTCGGCAAGAGTGCCGTCAAAGCCAAAAACAACTAATTTTTTCATAAAACCACCCAATCTGCAAATAGATAAATTCATAAACAATTTTTTACAAAAGTCTTTGTCCTGCAAATATGGAAATACATCTCAAGGGGAATTATACCATTTTACGGAGATAAATACAATACTAATTTTTTCACAAGTATTAATTTGGGAATAAAAGTGCCAAAAAATATGCAATTATTGTTCTTTTGCAAGCATATGCCAATCGAAACAAGTCGAAAACCAGAGCTTTCAACTTACTTTATTTCTTGACAACATCGTGTGTGCGTTATAAAATTGAAGTACATTATATTGAAAGGTTATTTTATTATGACTTCTGCAAAGCATAAAAATCCGCCTGCCAAACCCAAAGAAAAATATTCGGTACAGCAGGCGCTCACAAACTATTATCTGCTTATTATGTTCACGCTTTTTCCGTTGTTTTTTACCGACGCATATTTTAACATCAGGCATGACAAGTATTACTTTTTCATTATATTGACGGGTATTCTCGTTATTGCGGAATTTCTTATTATTATGACCGCAAGCGTTGATAAACCGCCCGAAGACTCAAAGCTTGAAAAGCCTAAACCAAAGCATTTGTATGAAGAGCTTTCGTTTATGGACTGGGCATTTATTGTATTCCTCGGGATAAATGTCATTTCAACGCTGTTGTCTGCAAACCCTTTGGACGCACTTCTGGGTACTCAGGGACGAAACAACGGTCTTGTGCTTATGGTATTTTACACAGCAGCATATTTTATGATTACAAGGTGCTTTAAATATTTTGAATACATATTCGTTGCGCTTGCGTTCGGTTCAATGATAGTTTTTGCACTTGCGGTGCTTAACTCATTCTATATTGATCCTCTCGGGATGTTTACTCTTCTCACCGACCAACAGACTATTACCGACTTCACTTCTACAATCGGCAACAAAAATCTGCTTTCAAGCTGCATCTGCATCGCTATGCCTGTTATGATTGCAATGTCGGTTATCACTGAGAAAACCTTGCTCAGGGCAATTTATCTTGTAGCAACAGGATTTGGCTTTGCGGCTCTTATGACTGCCGACAGCGATTCCGGCATTCTCGGCATGGCTGTATTTATGATTATTTACCTTGTATGGTTTTCAAACAGCCTTGTCAGACTGAAAAGATTTTTCCTTTCGGCAACTGTTATGCTGTTGTTTGCAAAGCTGCTCAGATTGTTCTCGCTCTGCTTTGACGACAAAAGCAAGGGCTTTGATAAGTTTCAGGAAATTTTCGTTTTCTCAGGCATCGGCTGGATATTGCTTGCAGCTTGTGCCGTTATTACAGGGATTTTGTATCTTATTGATTACAAAAAAACAAACATCACAATTTCAAAAGCCGTGCCGATTGCTCTTGCCGTTGTATTCGGATTTTGTGCTGTTGCCATGATAGGAATTATGGTTTATTTCAGCTGTATTGACACCAAAACCGACCTCGGCAGTTTTGAAAGAATTATCCGCTTTAACGATATATGGGGTACGCACAGAGGCTTTATGTGGATAAGGTCGATATGGATTTTCGGCGACGCTTCATTCATTGAAAAGCTGTTCGGCGTAGGTCCGGATATGTTCTACTCCGCATTCAGTCCGTACTTTGACGACCTTTCAAAATACGGTGACAGCTCAACAAATGCCGCCCATAACGAATATCTAAACTACCTTATCACAATCGGAATTACGGGACTTCTCTCCTATCTTGCCATTGTGTGCGGTACGATTAAGAACGCAGTTAAGTATGCAAAGGAAAATCCGATGCTGATTGCGTGCGTTTCGGCTGTTATCTGCTATGCTGTTCAGTCTGTTGTAAACCTTTATCAGCCGATTACAACTCCGCTGTTTTTCATCTTCATAGCTTTGTGCGAGGCTTTTGTAAGAAACGCCAAGGCTGAAAAATCTGCCGTATAAATATTATGACTGCATTTCAATTCGGATAAGAAGATTCTGCATTGACTCGTTGCGGTCACGGCGGTATCGTCCCAGCTCGTAGAGGCTGTCGGGATTTTTAGTAATTATATTGGGCTTTTCCGTACAGGTTAGTGTACACGAAAAGCCCATTTCTTTTATCAGCTTTTCGGTCAGGTCATTTTTTGCACCGAACGGATATACAAAGCAGGTCGGTTTTTTCCCTGTTGCATTTTCAAGCAAACCTTGAGCTTTGACAACATCTTTCGTAAGAATAGATTTATATGCTTCGTCACTCTCCCCCGCTTTTGGCAAAACACCCTTTCGTGATTTTAAAGAATGCATATCGTACGAATGATTCTGAATTTCAACATAGCCCGAATCGGACATTTCTTTTATATCGTCAAAAGTTATATGACCGTAGGTCACGGAAATGTCCTTGGTTTCGGTGAATTTTTCGGACACTGACGCAATCGGCGATATGACCGCCTTGCAGTTGTATTTTTCAAGCAAAGGGAGTGCATAATAATAATTATTATAATAGCCATCGTCAAAGGTCAGCATAATGCATTTTTCGGGCAATGATTTTTTGCCGTAAACATAATCGGTAAGGTCTTTTACAACAACGGTTGTGTAGCCGTTTTCGGCAAGATATTTTAAATCATTTTCAAAAAGAGTCGGTGAAACGGTGTAGTCATTTTGCAGTTTTTCGTCCTTTAAAAGTGAGTGATACATTATTACGGGCAGTTTTACGCTGTCGGTATCAGCCGTTGTTTCTTTTGTTGCACCTGTCATTACCGATATTAAAATTACCGCAGACAGGAAAAGTGCCGTAAAAATGATAATTTTTACTGTTTTGTTTGATTTCACTATATTTCCTCCCAATTCTTTGTGCAAGATTTTTTATCTATAATTCTTTATTGTAAATATAATTAAACATCTGCGTGATAGAATATAGCCAAAGTTAATACTGATTACTGATTTTGGCCCATCGGTACTGACTAATATTGCATAAGGATTTATGAATTATGGCAAAAAGAAATTTCAGCTCAAAACGCAATGCAATTTACAACGCTGTGTGCGGTACGGACACTCATCCGAGCGCACGCTGGGTTTATGATAAATTAAAGCCCGAAATTCCCGACCTTAGTCTTGGCACGGTTTACAGAAACATTGCTCTTTTTAAGGATGAAGGAAAGGTCAGCGTTATATGCAATGTAAACGGTGAGGAGCGTATTGACGGCAACACAGAGCCGCATCCCCACTTTGTCTGCAACAAATGCAATGCAGTTATTGATGTTGAAGACAATCAAAATGCTGATGACCTTGAGTCGCAGCTTGCCGAAGAGGGATTTAAGGTAGAAAACAGATTTGTTATCTACTACGGCATATGTCCTAAATGTTCGGCAGAAGTACACTAATATTTATTACAAAGGAGAAGTAATTATGAAATGGTATTGCACAGTATGCGGTTATGTTTATGAAGGTCCCGAAGCTCCCGAGGCTTGCCCTGTTTGTAAGGCACCGAAGGAAAAATTTAAGCAGATGGACGAGGAGGCATCTTTCGCAACAGTTCACGAGGTTGGCGTTGCTCAGGGTGTAAGCGAAGATATTCTCAAGGATCTCAGAGCTAACTTTGAGGGAGAATGCAGCGAAGTCGGTATGTACCTTGCAATGGCAAGAGTTGCAGACAGAGAAGGCTATCCCGAGGTTTCTGCCGCATTTACAAAGTATGCTTTTGAAGAGGCTGAACACGCTGCCAAGTTTGCAGAGCTTTTAGGCGAAGTTCTTACAGACAGCACAAAGAAGAATCTTCAGATGCGTGTAGATGCAGAAACAGGTGCTTGTGAAGGTAAGTTTGACCTTGCAAAGCGTGCAAAGGCTCAGAACCTTGACGCTATTCATGACACGGTTCACGAGATGGCAAAGGATGAAGCAAGACACGGCGCAGGCTTTAGAGGTCTTCTTAACAGATACTTTAAGTAATCATTAAAAAATAAAAAATCAAAAAAGTCAGCTTGATAATCGTATGACCAACAACTAACCGATTACACAACAGACTTTGAACAGGAGATTTGATAGTATGAAATATGTATGCGATGTTTGCGGATATGTTTACGATCCTGAAATCGGCGATCCCGACAACGGCGTTGATGCAGGCACAGCATGGGAAGATGTACCCGAGGATTGGGTATGCCCTCTCTGTGGTGTAGGCAAGGACGAATTTTCCGCAGAAGAATAATTAACAAATTGGCAATTTGGGAGCAGGCAATGCTTGCTCCCTTTTGTGTGTACGGGAGTAAATTATGAAAAAATTGATTTCGTGGAATGTAAACGGACTTCGTGCCTGTGTTACAAAGGGCTTTGAGAACTTTTTTAAAGATGTTGACGCAGATATTTTCTGTCTTCAGGAAACAAAGCTTCAAGAGGGACAGATTGACCTCTTGCTTGAAGGATATCATCAGTATTGGTGCTATGCCGACAAAAAAGGCTATTCGGGAACGGCTATGTTCACAAAGGAAGAGCCTTTGAATGTATGTTACGGGATCGGCATTGACGAACACGACCATGAGGGCAGAGTTATCACGGCAGAATTTGACAATTGCTTTGTTGTCACCTGCTACACTCCAAACTCGCAAAGCGAGCTGAAAAGGCTTGATTACCGAATGAAATGGGAAGATGATTTCAAGGCATATCTGAAAAAACTTGAAGAAAAAAAGCCGGTTATTATGTGCGGTGATTTGAATGTTGCACACAATGAAATTGATTTGAAAAATCCGAAAACCAACCGTAAAAATGCAGGCTTTACCGATGAGGAGCGTTCAAAGATGACAGCGTTGCTAGATGACGGCTTTATCGACACCTACCGCTATTTCTATCCCGATACAGAGGGCGTGTATTCGTGGTGGTCATACAGATTCAAGGCTCGTGAAAAAAATGCGGGCTGGCGTATTGACTATTTTATCGTTTCAAAAGCTCTTGAAAGCAAGCTTGACGGTGCAAAAATCCATACCGAAATTTTAGGTTCTGACCATTGTCCCGTTGAACTGACGATTGACATTTAAAAAGCAAAATAAAAACCCGACACAGCATACACCGTGTCGGGTTTTTTGTATATTATGAAAAATTTTCAAGACCGACAATATACTTTTGAATAAGGGTTGCGTCAACGACTGAAATTTCTCCGTCACCGTTCACCTCTGCAGACTTTTTCTGCAGGTCTGTAAGTTTTTCAAGACCGACAATATATTTCTGAACAAGGGTTGCATCTACAACCGAAATATCACCGTCGCTGTTCACATCTCCGATTGGGAAAATTTCAACATTCTGCGTTACATCGGCACTCGAAACCTTGACCGTATACTCTCTGTCAGCGTGTGATTTTTTTGAAACTCTCATCGTGTATGTTCCGTTTGCCACACCCGAGATTGAATAGTCAGCGCTGTTGCCTTTTACGGTTGTTTCATATACCGCAACTCCCGATTTTACAAGCTGGATTGTGACCGTATCATCTGCGGACAGATAGCTTTTTGCAGTACCCTTTACGGTTGTACCCGATGCAATGCTGTTGAACTGAATACCGTTGCTGTCGGCATAAGTCTGTGCCTCTGTACCGCTTGTTCCGTAAATTACAAAATTCGGAATTACTTCTGACAGAACAAACGGATTATCGGGATCAGGCGGATAATAACCTATAGCTTGTACGCCGATATAAGTTACACTTGCAGGGACTGTCACACTCTTGATTTTTCCCATAGAGAAAAATGCTCCCTCACCTATATACTGCAAACCGTCATTGAGATTAACTGTTTTCAAGTTTTTGCCTGTGAACGACTCATCATCGACAACACGCATTGTTGACGGAAGCGTAATCGTTTCACAACCGTTGTTCTGGAATGCGTCTCTTTCAACAAGCTCACCGCCGTTGAGGGTAATATTTTTCAAACTTTCACAACCATAAAAAGCATAGTAACCGATATATTGACAGCTTTTCGGGATTACAACTTTTGTAAGTACAGGCGGTTCAAAGTTTGCAACTTCACGAGGAGTTAATTCGAGGTCGCCGAAAATAAATCCGCCTACTATCGCCTTTGTTCCCTCTTTAAATGTCAGCTGAGTGTTTTTCGGCATAGTACCTTTGTAGCAATAGGCAAAGTTTTTAAAGTAAACAACGCCGTCTTTTTGGCTATTGTACCAAGCTGTTCCCTTAAATGAATTATGTTCAAGAACGCTTAAATTTTCACCGATACTGCCAAAGCTTTTGAGTTTTGTACATGCCGAAAAGCCTGAATCAAGATAACGCACATTTTTACCACCGGTTACTGTTGTAAGGTTGGTACACCCGCTGAACGCTCCCTCTATGCTCAACAAAGAATCGGGCAAATTGACCTTTGTAAGTCCTGTACATGAAATAAAACCACCTCTCAAAATACGGACATTTGAAAGATTTACGCTTGTAAGATTTTTACTGCCTATCATACCGTCAACTTCCAAGGTATCACTCGGAAGTGTTATTGACTTCAACTTGACACAATCGCTCAAGAAAGTTTCCCTTTGGAATAGTAAGACTTTCAATTGCAGGACAATTCATAAAGCAACCTGCATCAAGCTTTGCCGTTGTCGGAAGTTTTAATGTTTTTAAATCGGACATACTTTCAATGTCAACATAGTCAACGCTTTCGGGAACAGTCAGCTTTGTTATCTTGTAATTGCTGTTTACATTAGTCGGTGATTTTATAGTCAACGATTTCAAACCGTCAGGCAAATTGAGTGTTGTCAGCTTGTCAACATAACACTCTTTCATATAAACTGTCTTTGTGCCTGCACGGACTGTGTATGTTGAATTGATTTTTATATTTTTATAAGGTGTATTATAGCCAACCTTAAAACCTAAAAATATTCCACCGCAATAAATGGGAGCGCCGTCGGCAATGTTTTCGTACCACTTTGTATCGTAAATTGCACTTCGATCAGAATCAATTTCAGAAAGAGAACTCGGAAAAGTTATATTTTCAAGGTTATAACATCCATAAAATGCACCGTCAAGCTTTTCAAGACCTTCGGGCAGAACTGCTTTTTTCAGAGATTCACAGTAGCCAAAGGCATTATCTTCAATACTTTTCAACCCAACACTAAATGTAACGGATGAGAGTGAAGAACATTCATAAAAAGCATATCCGCCAATTTTCTGTACACTTTTAGGAATTTTAACATTCTTTAAAGAGGTACAGTTTTTAAAAGCACCATTATTTATATATCTTACTCCCTCGGGAATTGTAACACCTGTTATGTCGGAATTTTCAAACACCTCATCGCCGATTCCGCAAACACCTGACGGAATAACGGGAGTTTTGCTGCTGCCCCTATAAGCAAACAGGCAACCGTTCCATACAAAAAAGTCCGAAGCATTTTCATCATATAACCACACATTATAATCATCCCTCAAAGCAGGAATTGAAGTCCATGGGTAATTACCGAAAACACAATCGCCAAAATTTGTATTTTGACTTACATTGAAATTTTTAAGAGAATAGCAACCTGTAAAAGCTCCGCTTCCAATTTCGGTTACGCTTTCAGGAATGTCAATTGATTTTAAATCATAACAGCGTATGAATGCAGACGGTCCGATTGACTTGAGATTCTTTGACAATACAATTTCCTCAAGCGGCACACCGCTGTCATAATCACCAAAAGCCTCTCCACCAATATATGTAACCGTATCGGGCATTACAATCTTTTTGATGTGTGAAGTGTCCATATTTTCAACACCTGTAACGGTATATCCGTCAATTTTTGACGGAATGGTTACCTCGGTATCGTAGCCGTTGTAGTCTGTGATTGCAATTGTGTTTTCGGAAAGAAATCTGTAGGTATAACCAGAGCCGTTGCTTGACGGAACTTTGTTGTACAAACCTGCATAACCGTCCTCGTTTTGCGTTAAAGCAGAAGCCGTTACCGAAAGCATTCCCGTCAGCAAGCAAACTGCAAGTGCAAAGCTTATGAATTTTCTTGTGCGGTATTTTAGTTTAGTCTTTTTCATAGAATTACCTCCAGTTATTTTGTTGTTTAATTTTGTTTGTGTTTTAGATTGTATTGCCGTTATTTATGGTTATATTATACAAAATAAGCAAGATAATAACAATACAAATTCCAAAAGTGTCAATTGACAAAACGGGAATTTCGTATTGACAAATGATTTTTTGCAAAGAAAATGCTCCGACGCTAAAAAGTATCGGAGCATATATGAGCTTTTTTATAATTAACTGACGGTAATTTTGTTCTGACCGCCTGTTATGTCGGAAAAATTATTTTTTGCACTTTTTACGAATGCGAAGATTGTTTTCAGAAGCATATTTCTTGTTTTGCTGTCAAGACCTGCAAAGGATTTCAGGATTGTTCCCGTGTTTTTAAGCGGATTTTTCAGCATCTCATTAAAAGTTTCGGTTTCGGTCAGCGACAAAAGGGCAAAAACCTCTTTTATGAACTCCCGTCTTTGAGCAATTGTCAGCGATTCAACAAATTCTTTCAGCGTGTGGTCAAAGAAAACGCTGAAATTTGTAGTGCTTTTCAGCCTAACAAGCCTGTTCTGCTCAATCTCCCACGAATAGACATCGTGTTGGAGAAAACCTTTTTGATTGCTCTTTACAATTGTGTAGCTCTCCTCATGCTCAAATATCATGCCGAAAATGCTTGACTGCGGAACAAAGGTGTAGATTCTGTCGTCGACTTCATAAAATCCGCTGTCCTTTATTTTGTCAAGAGAAAACCCCGGTCCGTCAAAATTGTAAATATAATCAATGTGATTTCTTGAATTTTCATCGGTAAAAGCACCGGCATAAACCGCAAGGTTTCCGCCCTTTGAGTGGCCGCCCAGAATGAATTTTCCGTTGAGCATACGGACTGCCTTTTCAAAATAATCAAGAGCCTTTTTCTGTGACGGCAACGGAAAGGTGAAAAACATATTGAAGTCCTCCTGCCAGCCGACAAGAGAAAAGTCCGTTCCTCTGTATGAAATAAAATAATTCTTTTTGAGAAATTCAAAAGTGATTGCGGAAAACTGCATACTCACATCGGACTCAACCTCGTTTACATACCCCGAAACAAGAATTTTGCCGAATCTCTTGCTCTCTGCCGTTGCTTTCAAAAGGTCGGCGTCACCCTTCCACAATAGATTTTTCTCGTAATCATCGGTTGCAAACACACGCATTGCCGCCTGTTCAAGGGTAATTTCATCAAACAGACAGGACGATACCGCACCGTCAAAAGGAAGATATGAAAGCCGTGAAAGCACAAGTGCGTCAAGCTCGTTAAAACCATCCTGTTCAAATGTCAAATCGCCGCGCCAGCTTATGTAATCAAATATGTCAGCCATACAAATGCCTCCAATCTGTTTTCTCTCTGTAATTATTGTATCACTTTGTACTAATTATTTCAATGCAATTTTAAAAATTGAAAAAGAAAAGGACAAACGAATTCGTTCATCCTTTAACAGTATATGAAGTTATCTGAATTTTGCGATTTCTTCAAGAAATTGTTTTCCGAATTTTTCAAGCTTTGTTCTGCCCACACCCGAAACTTCAAGCATTTCATCGGGTGTTTCGGGGCATTTTTTGCACATATCAATCAGTGTTGCATCGGTAAAAATAACATAGGCAGGAACGCTCTTTTTGGATGCAATACCTTTTCGCAAAGCCTTGAGTGCGTCAAGTAAATCGGAATTGACAGGCACTTCGGGGCGGTGCGTTTTGACAACCTTTTCGGAGTTTTCAACTTTCTTCATCACAAGCCGTTCCCGTCCGAAAAGCACATCTCGGCTCTTTGGCAAAAGTTTTAGAACCTCGGTTTCATTGTCGGCTGAGATATACTCCTTTTCGGCAAGAAAGTCAATTGTGCCGAAAATATGCCTTGCCGTAACCTCTTTCATTATTCCGTAGGTTGACTGATTGTTAAGCTCAGCTTTTAGAATTTTCTCGCATTTACTGCCCTTTAACACATCACAAATCACGGTTTTGCCGTACCTTTGTCCTGTTCTTGCAATACACGACATAATTTTTTGAGCGTCAATTGTGACATCAACAAGCTTGTGAACGGAAAGACAGTTGGAGCATTTTCCGCAGTAAGCCTTCTTTTCACCGCCGAAATACCGCAGAATAAACCCACGCAGACAATCGTTTGTTGTGCTGTAAAAGGTCATATATTTTAAGCGTTCAAAATCACGCTCACGAATTTGCTCGTTTTCTTCAATTGTAAGCTCATCGTTGCCCTCGGAATTTTCAATCATAAAGCGATTTAGGCGAACATCCTTAGGACTGTAGAGCAAAATACAATCAGCCTCACCGCCGTCACGACCTGCCCGTCCTGCCTCTTGATAGTAGCTTTCAATGTTTTTCGGCATATTGTAATGAATTACATATGTAACATTTGACTTGTCAATTCCCATACCGAAAGCATTGGTTGCAACCATAATATTTTTTCGGTCAAAAACAAAATCCTCCTGATTTTTCCTGCGTTCGTATTCATCAAGACCTGCATGGTATCTTGCCGCCGAAAAGCCGTTATCGCAGAGCAATTCGCAGACAGATTCAACATTTTTTCGGGTCGCACAATAGACAATTCCCGACCTGTCGCCACGCTCCCGAATGAGGTCAATAAGCTTTTCGTCCTTTGACGATGACTTTATTACACCGAAGAAAAGGTTGGGGCGGTCAAATCCCGTTGTAATTTCAAACGGATTTTCAAGCCTGAGAATTTTCTTTATATCTTCTTTTACATCATTTGTAGCCGTTGCGGTGAATGCTCCGACAATCGGACGATTTGCAAGGCTTTCAACAAATGAAATAATTTTGAGGTAACTCGGTCTGAAATCCTGTCCCCATTGTGAAACGCAATGAGCCTCGTCAACTGCAACCATTGAGATTTTTATCTTTTTACAGGTGTCGAGAAATCCGTCAGTCAACAGCCTTTCGGGTGCAACATAGATGATTTTGTATTTTCCGTGCTCAACATTTGAAAGCACTCTGAGAAATTGCTGATATGAAAGCGAGCTGTTTATATATGCCGCAGGAACTCCCGACTGAACGAGCGAGCCGACCTGATCCTTCATAAGCGAAATCAGAGGTGACACAACAATTGTCACCCCGTCAAAAAGTAATGCGGGAATCTGATAGCACATAGACTTGCCCGCACCTGTGGGCATAATGCAAAGTGCATCTCTGCCGTCAAGCAAAGCGTCAACTATCTGTTCCTGTCCGTCTCTGAAAGAATCGTGTCCGAAGTAATCTTTTAACACGCTTAATTTATCACTCATCTTTTTGCCCTTATCTATCATTCTTTATTGGAATTATAATCATTGTATTCCCTTTCAATCCAAGCCATAAGCAGATTTACAATTTTCTGCTGTTCGACCTCGTTAAGCTGTTTATCCCTTGCAACTCTGTACCACTTGTTAAGACACCCTCTGCAACAACAGGCACAGGCGTGCTGTGCGATAAAAACAGGGTGTCCCCTCATAGGCGTTTGCTTTCCGTCATTCGGAATATATTTTGGTGCAAGCCGTGTTCTGACAAAATCTTCTGCATGGGAGCGGATTTTATTCATTCCCTTTTCATTAATATAGTCAATGTCATTTTGCTTTAAATGAAACCGACTGCGAAAATCAGATTTTTTCAGTTTGTTTAATGCCTCATCTATCGTTTGCATTGTTCATGCCTTCTTTTATTGTCATACCTTAATTATAAACAATTACTACGGTAATGGCAAGGAAAAATGCACTTATTTTCTGTTACAGAAAAAACAACCCCACGATTGTTTTACCGTGGGGTTGTTTTCATAGGGTTGCTTTTCAATTATTTTTAGATATTAAACATCTTTGCAATATTTTTCAGCAAGGGCAAAGAACGCTTTTTCGAGCGAATCTAAGGTTTGTTCCGTCATACTGACCGACATACTGTTTTTGTCGGAAAATATGATTTCAACGATTGTAACCGTGGCGTCATCGACTGTCAGTCTTTTGTTTTTCGGATTATATTTTTTCAGAATTTCCAATGCGTCTTCGGCGGTATCACACAGCAGTCTCATATCCGTTTCGTCGATCAAAACATTTTCAAAAGCGATATAACCGCATTTGCAGATAGCGTCAAAAAGGAAATTTACACCTTTTTTTCGCACATAAAAAGAACAGCAGGAGTCAAAATTTGAATGATTTTTTGAATAGCTCACGGATACAATTTCTTTTTTTACACGCATGTTTCGTTTGGAAATATTATGAAATAACGACCGTAAAGTCATATCGGTTATGTCATGGCAGCCCCGCAGAACGGACAGAATTTCGGCGGATTGCCGTCAGGCTTATATCCGCAAGCCGAACAAACAATTGCCGCAGCATTTTGCGGAGTAAACGGCTGTGAAACTTGCTGATTTACTGTGTTGCTCTGCATAGGCATTCCGTTCTGCTGATAGCCCATATTGTTCTGCATGGGCATTCCGCTTTGCTGATAGCCCATATTGTTCTGCATGGGCATTCCGCTTTGCTGATAACCCATATTGTTCTGCATGGGCATTCCGCTTTGCTGATAACCCATATTGTTCTGCATAGGCATTCCGCCTTGCTGATAACCCATATTGTTCTGCATGGGCATTCCGTTCTGCTGATAGCCCATATTGTTCTGCATGGACATTCCGCTTTGCTGATAGCCCATATTGTTCTGCATACCGTTCCTTATTTGTTCACACAGTCTCATCAACTGCATTCCGTCATCAAACGCTCTCATAAGCTCATTTCTTACAGTACCGATTGACGAATCAACATACATTGATATATCGGTTATGAACGGATGATTTACGATGAATTTTGCTTTTAAAGAAGATATTCTTTGCGGTGATGACGATGTGTTTGTATCACGAACATACGGCTGAAGTGCAAGCGGAACATCAAGCATACCGTTTTGCCCCGAAAATGAGTTTGTTGTATCAAACTGACTGCCAAAACCGCTGTTCCTGCCCTGACGGTTATCATAGCGGTCATACTCATCAGGAATTCCGTCACGGTCGGAATCCTGCAGAGTTGTATATCCAAGCTCAAGCCAAAAGTCCTGCAGCTGTGAAAAATCAAAAATTTCAGGATTGCTGTTTTTAAAATCTCTGCCTATTGTAAAATAGAATTTTCTGTTATTAAAATCTACAACAAGCTTTTCGTTTGTACCGGCACTTGCCGACTGAACAAATGCCGAATATTTCTGTCTGTTCTGTTCACGCTGTTCAAGATGAGTTTTAACATCTGCTAATGTTCTGTTTTTCCAGCCTGATGAAAGCGAACTGAGCTTGTGCTTACAGTCGCTGCAAAGATAACCGTCTGAAAGCTTTTGCCTTGTGAGGGCGTTTACCTTGTCACCGCAAAGGTCACAATATTTCTTTTCAAATAGTCCCATAAACTTTCTCCTTTACAAAAGATTCACGATTTTCTTCTGAATATTTGTAGCATCAACAACTGATATTGTGCCGTCACCGTTTGTGTCTGCAATTTTTAAAGTGTAATCGTCAAATTCTTCAAGCCCGACAATGTATTTTTGAACCAAGGTTGCGTCCACAACATTAATAACACCATCCATATTGACATCATACGGAACAGTAATTTTTACTACAAGGTTAACATCTTTCTTAACAACATTCGCTTCATATACCCGTGTTACGCATTGCGGTTTGCTTACAGTAATGACATATTTGCCCGGAACTGTTTCATAATACACATATAAGGGTTTTGCATTACTGTTTACCGTTTCATGTGTATAGCTGCCATTATAGACGCCGTCAGGAGTGTATTTATCAAACTTAATAGTAATAGTGTCATCCGGTAAGCCGCCCGTTCTTAAATCCAGTATAATACGGGCCTTAACCTTTTGCGTAACTTTAACAGATACACTGTAAATGACATCACCGTTTTCACCCGTGACAGCACACCTGAAATGAGTTTCATCAAAATCCGTATTCGGTCTGATGCTCAAAGCATTTGTTTTTGTACCCTTGAAGGAAAATTTGTTTGATGTGGATGAGTTGTCACTTATGTTGCGCCACACATATCTTCCTGTGCTTCTCCTTACTTTCATCTGCCACTGATAGCTTGCGGCATTGTTGGCAGTAACCGATATAGTTCCTTCTTTGCCTTTCATAATTTCTGCCTCAGTGAACTGATGTGAAAATGAAGGTGATTTATCTGCAACAACGTAATATGCCCAAATATAATATTGACCTGTGGTTTCATCCTGAAGAATTGTCGCCTGACCGTCGTCGTTGTACAAACCACATACTGCGTTCTTGGCAACCGCATATCCTCTGTTCATATTAAAGTATAGCTGACAACAATACATACCGCTGTCAAAAGCTTCTCCGTCGTTGAGCTTTCTGCTAACTTTGTTGTTTTTGTACTCATACCACTCAATATAATCAAAACTGTAGTAAGTGCTGTTTATCGGGGTTGCCGTAGTTGAGGGGATTTTCCGCTGTTCAGGTTTCTCCAAGCCTAAAAATCCAATTATAGGAATTTCTGTCTTCTCAAGAAGTCCCGGAAAGTTACATTTTCCCGAATAAAAAGTACCGCTCTTTGAACCCGTTACTTTACATCTAAAGACAACATCTTTCCACCCTGAGTCAGGTCCTACAAGTTCTGCGTAGGTCTGAAATTTAAGATGGTCTGTAAAAACACCCGAAAATTTCGAGTTGGGTCTGTCGGTTTTATCGGAAAGGTTAACCCAGTTTAGGCTCGGATATTTTGCCTGCCATTGATAGGTAAAGGTTTCGCCTGTACTGCCGCCGTTTACTCCCACGATAATGTTAAGGACATCTCCTATGTAAACCTCGGTGTCGATATATTTGATATAAGCCTGAGCCGCCGCATTTGCGGTTATGGCTGTCATAGGAAGTGTTGTCAACAGCATGAGAAAGCATAAAACAACACTCGAAATACGCTTTACTTTTTTCTTGATTTTCATAAAAATCCCTCCTTCATGCCCAAGGATCAACCGAAGCCGGAGTTCGTATGTCAGAGAGTGCAAGATTACGCCATAAGAACCATTGATTGCCCTTTCTGCGAAGCTCAATCGGACGAGGTGAGTCTGCTCCCGACGACTGAACCTGAACCTTTGCATAACCCTCGCTCTGATAGGTATATGCATACTCGGAAACGGTTATTTTGTACGGAACATTCGGTGTATAATCGTTCTTCACGGATGAACCCTCAAAATATGAGCGAGGAATATATCCCCTGCCCTTGATTCTGTCACGCAAAAACTGAACATCCATCCCGTTCATCGGCTGAGGTCCTTTTAATACATTAAGCATTTCTATTGTGTTTTCCGGACTTTCATCATATTCAAGCAACACAAGCATTGCAAATGCCGCTGTTGAAAGAGGTGACGAAAAGTCAAGCTCCGGCATTTTTTTGAGTTCATCTGCATTTTTCGGATAATCGGCAAATACAAATGTTTTGCTTTTGTGCATCGCATTGTTTACCGCTCCCGAAACGGCCTTTGAAACATTGTTTTTTACAGCCTGATTTGTCATATTTTTTAAGCTGTCAAATATACCCATAAACAGTACCTCCTTTTTAAAGTGCGTCAAGTGCGGCGGCAAGATAATCTGCCGTTACGGATGAATAAAAAAACGAGCTTATTTTTCCGAATTGTTTTGCCTGTTTAACCCTGTCGGCAAGATCGGGATATGCCTGTTCGTCACAGAGCAGAGCCGTTTTACAGCTTGGCAGATATTCCTTTACTTTTCCACAAAGCTCAAGCCGTTTCTCAATAGTTGAATCGGCAAGTCTTGTGACATCCATAAGCAAAACATCAACTCTTTCTGCAATGCACAAATCAAGAATTTTCCCGTCTTGATTCGGTAAAACATTTTCAATACAAAATCTTCCCTTCTTTACAAGGGCATTTTGAATAGCCTCACTGAGCAAATTATTCTGAACACTGAGCAAAATTTTCTTCAACGGACATCACCCCTTTTCACCTATATCTTTCACTTATATTGTACAATTTTGCGATAGAAGATGAATGTGCCAAACGGCATATTTCACAACATAAACAAAAAAAGCACAGCTGCCCGATTGTTCAGACAGCTGTGACCTTGTGCTAAAAATATTTACGGTGGGTAATTAAAAGGGGGGTAAATAATAAAATAATTATGCTTTGTTCTTAACAGCGCCTATAATGTAAAGTACAGGGATAGCAAGACCGCAGATAAGAGAGAATACATTGAACTGTGATCCGCCTATCATGCTGATAATTTCGCCTGCAATGCACATAACCGCAACAATAACACCCCATACAATACATGTATTTGCCTTGTGCGGAAGTTTTGCGTTGATAACGCCGATAATACCTGCAACAAACTCAGCAACCGCACTGATAAGTGCGAAAACGCCGCCGACATAAAGCATAGTCATATCGTATGTACCGTCGTTAAAAGCTGCAAGTGCGGCGATACCGAGAATGGCGATGATTGACACAATCAATGCAATAGCACCGAATACAATCATAAGGATTCCCGTTACTTTAAGAAAAGTTGAACCTTTTGCCTCCATAGTTTTTCCTCCTGTCATTAAATAATAAATTTTATGCACCTTTGTCTTTGATTATTAATCGGACAAAGATAGCGTTTTGCACAAAAGATATTCACCGTCTGAGCAGTTTATATCCTGTAATTGTATTATACTGTTTTAACAGCAAAAAAATATGTGCCAAACGGCACATATTCAGAAAAAAGTATTTATTTGTCGTTAATTCTATCGTCAAGGATTACAAGTCCCGCCTCTCTTGCCTTTACGGCAAGCTCTGTTCTTGACTTAAAGCCTGTTTTTTCAAGCATATACTGTATATAGTTCTTGACAGTGCCCGGAGCAATGTAAAGTCTTTTGGCAATTTCCGTGTTTGTATCACCGCTTGTCAGTTCACGCAAAACCTCAATCTCTCTTTCGGTAAAATCCGTACTCATTGCGTTGCCGAATTTAATTTTCGGAGTTGTGTCGGGAAACACACGCTCACCGTTCATTGTTCTGTCCATAAGTTCAATAATAGGTTCGGAACTTACCTCTTTGTACCAAAAGCTGTCAACCCCTGCTTCCTTGGCACGCTTTAGATAGGAATATTCGGGCATTGAGGTAACAATGATTATCTTAATTTTCGGGAACTTTGCTTTTATTCTTTCAGCCGCCTCAAGACCGTTTGCACCCATTGATGTGCATATATCCATTAAAATCAGGTCAACATCGGAATTTTCACAATGATAATCCGTCATATCGGCATTACTTATTGAGCCCGCAAGCGTATAGTTTTCGCTTTGGTTTACATACATTTCAAATAAAGTTCTCGGCATTGACTGATCTTCAACTATCAGCACTCTTGTCATACTGTAGCACCTCGCTTTTCGGTATTGTGATTTCAAGAACAAAAATTTCGGAAGTCGATATTTTCATGCTTCCGCCGATTTGCTCCGCTTTTTTTCTTACGGAAGAAAGTCCGCCGCCCTCATTGATTTTTTGAGGCGGTTTTCTGCCGTTATTTGCAAATTTAAAAATATATTTTTCACCGTCATCAAGACTTTCAAGAATCATTTTATCTGCTTTTGCGTGTCTTGCGGCATTGTTAAGGCATTGCATTGTTGCAAAAGTCAGAACCCGTGCAACCGCATTGTTATCAGTCGGAAGATTTCCGACTGTTTCAAGCGTTATTCCGACAAGCTTTGCGGCATTTTCAATATCCTTAGCAAAGTTTTCGTCTTTGCAATCATTCTCTGCGGTATTCAGAACAGAAATATTGTTTTTCCACATTTCAAGTAATTTACCGTTATTTTCAGACAGAGTGCCGTTTTCAAGATATCTTCTTGTTGTTATCAGCGTACTGCCGAGCCTGTCATGAATTATCTCTTTTGTGCGAAGAATTTCTTCTTCTCTTGTCAGATCACAGACCATTTCATTGTATTTTTTCAGATGAGCATTAACCTTTTTTAACTCGCCTATTTCATATTCCAAGGTTGATGTAAGCTTTGTAAACTCTGTTATATCGGTTGCCGCAAGCTGAAAATACGGTTTTGAAAAAATTTCCGTTTCCGACAACGAAAAGCTGAAAACCCTGCCGTCCTTTAATCTGACTGTAAATGCCCCGTCATTTTCATATTGAGAAGCCTCTTTTATCTTCTCTCTGAAGGGCATTGCAACATTGAGCGATTTACCCGTAAGTTCAAGGCATATGCTTTCCATAAGGTTATTTTTCAATACAACAAGTCCGTTTTCGTCAAAATAGCAAAGTCCTGTCGGCAAGCCGTCAAAGCTTTCTTTAATTGACATTGCTGTAATATCGGTATTCCTGCAATGATGAAGCCTTACCGTTATGTACACAGACATTATCGCACAATATGCCGTTATGCCGACAGACAGAGCAAACGGCATTCTGCCAAAAAATTCAGCCATTTTATTAATTTGGTTATCATAATATATTTTACTCAAGACATGAGTGCTTACCAAAAACATTGTCAAAGAGATTACTGCAATTATAACCGCTGAAATCGGTTTCCACAACCTGATTTTATAAAGAAAAGATTGCGTTGCGTTGTATATTGCCGCACAGGCAACAACAAATTGCACGCTCATCAATATAACACAAACAAACGAACGCATTTCAAGGATGGATGTCATATGTCATCACCTCCGCTTTGCATACGAACAAACACAAACAGCGTGTCAGCGTCATATTCCGTGGTGACATTTCCGCCGAGTTTTGTAATATCGTCAAGTAAATCATCGGGAATTTTCATTTCATTTTTGCTGTCACAGTTGATTTTTAAATCAATAAATTTCTCATGGACTTTTAAATTAAACAACAACGCATCTGTGCAGTTCATTATATGCCTTATAAAAACCCCGATGAATTTAAAAAGTACAATCGTTTTTTCGGCTGAAATTTCTCCCGAAACATTACTGAAAAATGAACACGAAATTCCGTAAACAGAAATGTACTCAGCAAGTTCTCGGATACTGTTTTCAAGCTCAAAAGTATTCAGCATTTTTCTGCTTTTTGCCATAATGAGCAGATTGCTTATTCTCTTGATGTAGACATTAACAACACAGGCACCGGCATAATTAACCGAAATATCTCCCCTGTTGTTTTCAATATTTTTGAGTATATTTTCAAGGTCGCAAAGCTGAGGACGGATAAATTCGGTTATACTGTCATAGAGCTTGTTCTGTTCGGTTACTGCCGCTCTTCGTTTTTTCAGCTCTGCCTCTGATTTTAAGATTACATTGTATTCCGAAATCTGCTCTTTTACTTCCGAAAGTTCTCTGTTAATTCGGTTAATTGCCGATATATCTTCCGTCCAAACTGCCTTACCGCCTTTTATATTATGCTTTTTAAGAATTATGTTTTCATCAATCACAACACTGTTACCGTTTTGCAGAACAACATCTTTTGAAACATTTGTTGCGTTTTTAGAGCGGTATTTCACATTGCCCTCATTGTCAAATATGAGAGTGTTAAGATTTGACGCATTGAAAAAATCGCCGTAACCCGTATTTGACGGCACAAGACCTATCTGAATAAGGCTTTCCCATAAAGCAATTGAGGCAAAACAGAACACCTCGGGAACATTGTAAATTCTAAGTCCCGAATATCCGTGATTCAGATTATTCCAGAGCGTGTAAATTATTGCGACAAGAATTATTACAATCGGAATCCACAGCTTTTTGCGTGTTGCGGAAATTCTGCATCGATTGATTGAAAGCACAATTGACGAAAGTACAAGTATAAAAATCCACACCGCAATTACATAGTAAACAGGTCCGTAACTGTATTGTTTGTTCCAATTGTGAAAATCGGGTTCAAATACAAAAGCAAGCTGATGAAAATCGTTCGTCATAACAAGCAGCACAAGAACGGCGGCAGGTATAATCAAAAGATATTTTCGGTTATTTGTATTTTCGGGCTTACCGATATTCAGCATTGCAAAAAACATCATAAGCGGCAAAAACACCATTGCTATGTAATATGAATACCAAAGATACCGTCCGTATGTGTTGACATCGGCAGGGCTGTTGTATTTTATGGCACGAAGAGCCATCCACAAGAGCATAAGCGCCGCAGATATCACAAGGCAGATTCGTATATTCTTCTGAACAATGCGATATGCAACAGACACACCCCAGCCTATAATAAGCCCCGAAAAAATAATAACATCAAAATTTTCAATATAATTGTCCGCCGAGGAAGTAAGATGAGAAAAAATTCTCACCGCACCTCCGAACAGGAATATAATTATCCCGACAACAGTCAGAAGCTTTGTTTTGTCAACTTTGCGAACCATATGCCACCCGTCAGTTATTTCAAGTTTAATTTCAGCAACATAATTTTTTTCAAAACACCAATGTTGCACACCATTTTACTACATAATAACACAATAAAACGGATTATACAATTCATATTTACCGCAAACTTAAACAAAAAAGTAAATAGTTAATCCCCAAAGTAACTTTCATGGTGGAACTTACTTTGGAATTAACGCACTGAAATCTTCCTTGTTTTGGAATGTAATCAATCGTGGTATTCTTAACAAACTTATTATATTACAAAAGGCACATAACCGAAAGTGATAACGGTTATGCGCCTTATTGTTTTTGGCAATGCTGTTTTTTCACAGTCCACGAGTAAAATTTGTACCCTAATTAGATTTACACTATTCTTAAAAAATTGTTTCAACTTGCTATTGCAATTTGCGTCCATTAATTTTTTCTCCAATCAATCTGAATTTTTTAATTCAGGTCGATTGGGGGACTTCTGTTTCTATAAATCATAAGTGCCCTTTCCACTTTCAACGCAAAAAAGGCAAAAATAATGCCGACAGGTAATAGCATTAAAAGCTATAACTTGTCGGCATTTAAATTCTAAAATTTGACTTTATTTAATCTCCGCAAATATAATCAGTCAACTATGTTATTCAATTCTTCAAAAGGTATATTGTGTTCATTTGCATATTGTTCTGCATATGAGCCTTTTATTCCATAGATTGTGAGCTTATCGCAACCTTCAAAGGCATTATCCGCAATATGTTCTGCCTTATCGTAAATGATAATTTTCTCCAGCAAGGTGCAGTTTTCAAAAGCACCCCATTCAATGCTCTTAATATTTTTAGACAAAACTAACTGTTTTAAGGATATGCAATTACTAAATGTATATTGTTGTATTGCAGTAATATTATCGGGAATATTTATACTTTTTAGTGATGTGCAACCGGAAAAAGCACCGTATGCTATTCCACGATCAGCAATATTATCCGGAATTACAAGCGTTTCTAATGAAGAACAGCCTGAAAATGATAAACTTTCAATTTCTTTTACATCACCATTAAAATTAACATTTTTCAGACTTTCACAATTCGTAAAAGAGAATTGTTTTATAGTACTTGGGAGTTGTATGCTTTCTAATGAAATACAATGGTCAAAACATCTGTTAAATATATACTCTATCCCTTCAGAAACAACAATCTCTTTTACTATATCGTTATCCTCAAACATTCCTTTCCTTTCTGCTCCCCACAAATTGTATCCTGTAACATATCCGCCTAAAGCATTTACTTTATGGAAAAATATTGTTGAAGGAATTACAACTTTCTCTGACGGGTAGTTTATCTTTACAATTGTTGCCGATTTATTTGTATATCCATCGGTTTCATATGTGTACCCAAACCACCAATGTTCACTTGAACAGCTTTGCAGCAATATAAATATCACTAACACTACGCACAATATCCCGATAGGTAGTTTATATTTTTTTATTTTTTTCATCATATTAAAATTCTCTCGTAAAAAATATAGTTTTAATTATCAACAAACCGATAATTATTAATTTACAGACTGAATTGTTGTATCCAATTTTTCAAATGGTATGTTATGTTTTTTTGCATACTGTTCTGCATAACTACCCTTCATTCCGCAGATTGTAAGTTTGTCACATCTGTCAAAGGCATCATTAGCTATATATTTAACTTCATCATGAATATTTACTTTTTCTAAAAAGTCGCAGCTATAAAACGTCCCACTATTAATAGATGTTACTTTTGGTGGTATAGTAACAAATGTTAGAGAATCACACTCCCTAAATGCATAAGATTCAATTGTATTTATGTTTTCAGGTAAATCTATTTTTTGTAACGCACATTCTGCAAAGGCATCACCTTCTATCTTTTCTACACTACTTGGCAATTCGATAAAACGCAGGTTTTTACAATTACTAAACATTGATTCACTTATTGTTTTTATTCCTGTTTCAAATTCCACAGGCCTTAAATACTTACAAAAAGCAAACGCCCTTGTCCCGACTACTCTAACGCTGGAAGGTATATTCACTTCACAGAGACCTGAAGAATAAAATGCATCATTACATATTTCCGTTACACCTTCAGGGATACTCACTTCTGACACATTACTGTCTTCGAATATTCCCCTTTTAGCTGCTCCTGAAAGATTAAGCACCTCATACTCACCTAACTTTGTAACTGGAACTCCATAAACACTTGACGGAAGCTTAACATGATACTCTTCACCCGTATATTTAATCAAAGTTGCTTGACCATTATCCACCTCAAACCAATAGTTATATTTTTTTGACATATAATACTCCGTACCATCTGATTTGTTACTCTTCCAAGGATGAAGCAAAAGTATTATTAATGCTATAAATGCTACAATTAATACAATTATCAATATAATTCTAGTTTTTTTATTCATACACTATCACTCTTTTTGTTATAGTATATTGTAATCGGATGACATAGCAAAAGACTTTGTCATCCGATTGCTTATCAAAGTATATTACGGTTTATATGTTGACCATATACCATCTTTATACCACACATCCCGTGTTACTAAGTGACCTTCTTGTAATACTCCTGGTATCTGCTTATTTTGAGAATCATTAAATATTACTTTAGGATTATCTACACCATAGATAGTATAAGTTAACCAATTATCATACATTTGACTATTCATTAATGCACCAGGCCATGACATCAGAATATTATTATCTTCATAGAAGTAAATTCTTGTGTCCCAATACTCCCAATCAGAAGGACGATAAAAATGAACAGTAATTCCCTGTGGTTTTTTGCTATATGCAGTTTCATTTACTACCCACATTTCATCTTCCATTATTTCTATTCCTGGTTGATTAATACCGGGATGTTGTTGTCTAATTGCAGGATCAGTAGTGTTATTATTAAAAATAACCCTTGGATTCTCCAAACCATATATTGTGTAAACATACCAGTTATTACCACCATCCGGGGACATTTTCTCTCCTGGGAATGGAAGTTCTTGGTCATCATTATAATAATAGATATGAGGCTTTGTCAAGAAAAGTGTGTAAGTTTTTTTTAAGTCATAAAAAATTATATTAATGTCTTAAATCATATGCTCGTATTTTTTAATACGGGCACTGATTTTTTCATTTGCAGCCAGTTGATTTCTGACCATTGCCCAATTTTGAACCTTACTGCCATTCTACTTTTTGTAAAGCTCGGTTGTGCGTAAATAGAACAATTTGAGTAGTGCGTTTTCGTTTGGAAAAGCACCCTTTTTTGTAACTTTTCTGAAACTTGAATTTATGCTTTCAACCGCATTGGTTGTACACATAACCTTACGAACGGCACTGCCGTAATCAAAAAGATGCTCGACATGGTTGAAATTTCGTTTCCACACATCAACTGCTCCGTGAAATTGTTTGCTGTACAAACGGTGAAATAATACTTGCAAAGTATTGTGAAATTTTCTGGTAACATAGAAAGTGAAATGAAATAAATCAGTTCACGCCGTAGGCATTTCACATTGAGAAGGAATATTTCACACGCAAAGCGTATTTCACAAATCCGTAAGGATTTATTTCACTAAAAAAACGACAGGTAAAAACCTGTCGTTTTCTGGCTTCTCTAACTTACTTTGTAAGGAAGGAAAGTAACTGCCTCGCATACCACGTTTGGTTCTTAAACAGCACTCACTCAATCCCAGTTCGCTAAAACCAGTCCACAGGACTGGTTTCTTAACGCTCACCTTCTCGCCCGATTTAGCAGTGAATTTAGATAAAAAAGAAAACAGAGTAGTCAAAAGACTACTCTGTTGTGGCTCCCCCAACTGGGCTCGAACCAGTGACATCATGATTAACAGTCATGCGCTCTGGTGAATGTAGGGGAATAATTATCTGTCATTTATATTTGTTTTGTTGTGACATTTTACCTTAGGAAACGTACTAATCAAATAGACCTGCTATATATCTAATAAATTTACTAACAAATGGATTTGTACTTATATTCTCAATCACTATAACAGCCACAACAAAAAACAGTATCCATAATGCAGAAAAAATTACAATATTACGAATAACAATTTTTTTACATTTTTTAAATACTTCATCGTTATTAAAAATTTCATTCAATTCTTCTTCTGAAAAAATATCCTCATAATTTCTTCGCAATAAGTTATATGCGTTGTTTGTCTTTTCATACTTATAAATAGTTTCCAATAAGCAAGCTAAAAAATATATTGCAGAACCAAGAAGAATTAATTCAACCAACGCTGTTATATCTTTAGTAAATATATTATCCAACGGATTTTGTGACACTATATTTACCAAAACCACTGTTAATAAAAAGCTAAAAATAGCCAACACATTGTTTTTAAATCTATTAAATAATTCTAGTGCGTTATCACCCAATTTGGCTCCTATGTCACTTATAAATTCAGAAACTTTTGTTTTGGCCTCTAAGTATTTAGAAACATTTTCTTTTAAATATATTTCATAATTAGATGTAATTGAAATTAATGTTCTCGGGTCAACATCCAGTAAACTGCTATATTTACAATGAAGACTAATTATGTTTCTAGCTATAATTGACTTATCAACAGGATTTCCATCAGTATAAATCCAATCATATATATTATATAAAACTCCATTGTTTTCAATATCGTCAATGTCATATTTAAATGATACATTTCTTTGACCGTTAATTGTACATTTTAAACATTCGCTATCAATGGAAGAGATAGATGAAATATATGAAATAGATAATGTTGTATTTATTCTTTTAAATATCTTTACATATGGATTTCCCTGCGTATTAACCTTAATATCAAAATCATCAGGTAAAATACTCAATTCCATACCGCTTTGAAAATAAGATGTTATCTTACATAACTCTATCCTCTCAACTCTCTTAATTGAGGGTGAAAAACAAGAATTCAAATCGTGGGAAAATATCATAGTTTTAGTATTCCAATTTACATTTTCATCTAAAACATTAAATATAATATACTCCAGACCGTTCAAAATTTTACTAAAAATTTGCATAATTTCAAACAATGAGTTATTCAATAAATCCTCTGTAAATTGACTATAGTTATATATGGTAAAATGGTTCTTAATTATATTCTTTTTTATTTCTATTTTCATTTCCAGTGAATCATCATTACACAAATTTGATATATAATTTTTGTATTCTTCTTGTGATGATTTATTTTTAAAGGAAATAGAAAATATATTATCATCTAAATCAACGAAAGAGACTTTTACATCGTTTCCAAAACTAATATTATCAATAAATTTACATAACGTAATATAATCAGGAAGATTTTGAACTAGCGCTTCAAATAAAATTTCACAAGTAAAAATTCTCTCTGAAAAGGAGATTGTATCAATTAAAAACAACTCTTTTATTTCATCCTGTATATTCAAATAATCTCCCCCCTTTTTTATATCATTTTATCCTATTTAAAGCATTCGTATGTATCTTTATCTGTTATTTTTATTTTCAAATATCTAAATCCATCTGTATCTTGAAAAGCTTTAATAACATCTTGCAAATCTGGTATGCCATCTTTAACTTTGAGTTCAATACCAGTATTGACTTTATATACTTTGGCTATTCGTGCATTAATAGCATTAGGTACGGAATTAAATTGGCGATCAAATTTGTTTTTGTCTGGCAATTCATATAACTTTTCCTTTAAATTAAGGAATTTAGTCTCATCAAGCTCATAAGGAGAATAATTTCCTACTACACTATCAATCATCGTTTTGTAATCAACATGTTCATTACTCTTAAAATACGAAATAAACGTATTTCTTATGATTGTGTAATCTTTTTTGAAATCTTTTTTCACATTTCTACTAAGGATATTATCTATTGCTTTAAATGCATTAACAGTATTTAATTCATCACTAATTACTTCTTCTAACTCAAGAAATTTTTCACTCCAATACTTTGCCTTTGTATCTGAATAAACTTTGACATCAAAAACATCAGCATCAGGATTACATAAATCAATTAAACAAGATTTCCATATGGTTTTTTTATCTTTTGAAAAACCAGTTTTAAAACTAAAATCATAATCATCTATAAAATCGCTATGTTCAACCTTAGCAAGTAAATATAAATATGTATTCTTGAACTCATCAAATATTAATGCTTGAATCAAACTACCTTTTTTTACATTAATATTCATATTACTCACACGGGTTTGAGCTTCTTTTTCTGTCCTTAATAATCTCTGTGCAATTATATCATTTTTGCGTATTATGCAATCCTCATTGCTCAAATTCTCATTACTTATAGTACTCAAAATATTAAGTACACAAGAAATAACTTCTGTAGAATTAGAAGTTGTTTTGTATGCCCTGACATTTTCATTACTATTTATGTGTGTTATAAGGTCCACCACATACTCATTAAAAGTTTTAGGTATGTTTATGTTATGTATTTTTTCATTAATATAATCAATAACTCTAATTGAATTGAAAATAATTTTCACTATAACACTTTCTTTCAAAATTAATTATAAATAAGCACCAACTAGAAATGGTTGGTGCTTATTTTTTGTTATTCTAACAAGATTATCACCAATAAAGGATAATATACAGTTATATGTTTTAAATTTAATTTCCTGATGTTTAAATAGGAGAAAAATAATATGACAAAGGAAGAAACTTTTGCAGTATTACTGGGAAGAACACATTTTGATCAGTTTACAAAAACTCGTATATACCATATTTTAAAAAGCGGCATTGATTGGTATAGTTTTCTGAATATATGCATTATAAACAAAACGCTGTGTTTAGTTTACAGAAGTTTGCAAATTCTCGAATTATTGCCCCTGTTACCGACAATTATTAAAAACAACATGGAATATCACTATAAATGCAACTGTAAACAAAATAATTATTTTTTAAAGGCATCGGAGCCTATTATTTCTTACTTTGAGCAAAAAAGAATTATGGCTACACCAGTAAAGGGACTGCGATTTTTAAAAACCATTTATTCAGCAGATTGCGGAGTCCGTATTTTAAGTGATATTGATTTTATCGCATCAGATAAAGATAAATCAAAGATACATTCTTTTATGACAGAATCTGGGTTTAACACATATTTGATTAATAACACAGACTCTTTATGTTCAATAAATTCAACAGTAAAAAGTTACTTCTATATAAAAATCGAAAAGAACGAATTTCAGGATAAATTAAGATTTGATTTCGATTTTTCTTTTGCAGATGATTTAATAAATCAAATTAGAGAAAACCAAAACCCATTATACGAATTTTTGTTTTTATGTCAGAATTATTTTTTAGATGTACATTCAAAATCCAACGCATCTGCAAATAAAAAATATAATAATATAAAACTTATAGACTTACATGAATACTATCTTAAATATCTAAAAAAAATAAGTTTTAAAGAAATCAATGAGTTATCTGCGCATATGCAACTAAAAAAAGAACTTGAATACACAATAGTATGTTTGAAAGAGTTATATACCGATATAACTTTTTAAGCGCACATTAAAAGCAGTATAATGTTTATGAGTAATATTTATTGTATTTAATTACAAATTTAACGAATATATTCTTGCTCTAATGAAATCTGCATTGGCATCCTAATTAAAACAAATCTTAAATTTATAACAGTAGATGATATATCTCTATTTCAACAAAAGATACAGCCATCTGTTTAGCTATAAAAGGTATAAATTCAATTGCTAAATTTAATATAATTATTTTAAATTAGTTAATGAGTCCAAAAATGAACGATATTTAATTACAGTATAATCAAAATCAAGCCATTCATATGAACGCCTTATTTGTAATAGATTATGATATTCCTCAGTCATAATTGAAAGAGGTAATTCAAAATATGAATATACTTGAATTTTTTTTAGTATATCTCGAATTATGCGCAATGTATTTTTCGAGATATGGTGAGATACCGCATATTCATAATATGCATTAGCCATATGAGCATAAAGCTTACCTGCTAAATAGCCATCTTGTTGATTTAAATAAAGACTTTTACGGATGTATTTTCTTGCTCGTTTATACTTTTTTTTAATTAACCAAGCAATAGCTAATGAATAATAGATTTTACCTTTACTTTTTAAATCATTAAAGGCATTGCTCAATGTTAAAGCTTCTTTTTGAATAGATATAACTTTGTCAGGATTAAAATAACAATTAGTTTCACAAAGGTTGGTTAATATATATACTTTTTGCAGTGAAGTTGCTAATGTGTTCTTATTATAAATTAAATCACTATACAACTCGTCAGCCTTGTCCATCTTCAAATTAAATCGATATCCGTGTGCAATATGTCGAACTACTTGGAACGAATGATTTTCTTTTCCGACTAAATTTTGTAATTTTTTTTGGTATTCCGTTAATTCATTTAGACCTTTCTTAAACAATCCGTAAGAAATATAACAGTCACCTAAAAATATTTTTGTTTGACCGTAATACCATTCATTTACTTCTGAATCAGAAAGTTGAGAATTAATCTTTATAACTGTACTTTTTAAATTTTGCGCTCCGTCACAAAGTCCGCAAAGATATCCTTTCATAAGTTGTAAAGATTTTATATGTTTTCCAAAACAACATAAATCCTCATTGATTTTGTTCAACCATTTAAGTCGACTGCTACTATTAGCTCGTTCCTCACTTACAGCTCTAACAAAATTAAAAAGGTATTTAAAGTTGTTATTTGTGTTAAAGTCAATAATTTCAAAACAATTGAAAGGTATGTTGGCTTCTTTAATTACAAAGAAAATGTCAAGTAATGCCTCATTGTATTCTTGGGATAAAGTAATATCAAATTTAATAAATAGTGTGAGAACATGCTTAAAAAGCATATTGATTTGAATATCACTGTAATTTTTCAAACCAAATAAATGAATGTAATTCAGGTAACTTTTTAACACTCTTTCCCTATAGGGCGGCGTTGCTACAGTTGAGATATTATCACTTATAATATCGTGTATCTTATAAAAATATTTGTCATTCTCCAGATTCCTTATCAGCGTACGATTACAAATAGTTTCGTATTCTAATACATCAATTTGCAAATTTAAATCTTTTATCAAATATTCAAAAATTGACTTGTCAAATATTTGGACAATTGACAATATCATTATGGATTTTTGTTCCTGTTCACTTAAATGGACCAAAAATTGATGAATAATATCATCTTTTTCTTTGAAATAAATTTGATTTTTAGAGATTTTTTTCTCGCTCATTTTAGCGACTGTTTTAATAGCCAAATCTAAATAAATGGGGATACAATCAGTAGTCGTAATAATGTTTTCTACAAGTTCAGGGTATTCTTTATATTGCTTAAGTAATTCATCCCTAACCTCATTTTTTGGTAATTCAACAATCTCTTTGCAAATACTGTATTTTTCTAAATTTCTTGGTAAATTTATTTTCTCACGGCTTGTAATTATAAAAAAACCATAGTGTATATTTTGGATTATAGAAATCAACCAACTTGATGCATCATTTATGTTTTGTGAATAATTTTTAAATGCATCAACGACCATAATTAATGACTTATTAAGGAAAACTCTTTGTATGTCTTTTCCCAATAAAAACGGAAGGCTTTTAAGCAAATCGTATGTTTGCATATTGTTTATATTATCCAGTATCTTATTTACTTGATAGCTATTATAAATTTTTTTAAGTTTATCATAGGCTTTAAAAAGCAGTTCAATAATTGATGCTATGGACAACCCTGTAAACCAACTTAAGGAAACATCTAAAGTAGTCTTTAAAAACTCTACAATGTTACTTTTGGTAAAGGTTAGAAATTCGTCATTTAATTGACTTACATTCAGATTATTCCACAAAATAAGCATTGCGTAGTCAAATAAAGGATAAGAGTATTTTTTAGGCAAAGCTTTCCTGAATTTTATGAGTATGTCAAGCAAATCATCACGATGTGTTATTTCCAAAGTAATATATATTGGATTTGCCATACTATTAATATTTTCTTTTAATATTCGACTTTTACCTATTCCGCCTATTCCGTAAAGACATAATATTTTAAAATATGTGCTGTCTTTTGAACATTCTTTATATGCATTTCTGATTAATGAACAAATTTCTTTTCTATCAATGAAATTAATTTTATCAATATCTTTATTATAATCTATCAAAGGCACTCTAACCCTTTCTATAAACTATATTTTCAGGAGGAATATTATGATAATTTCTTTTTCAGGTCCAGATGGCGCAGGAAAAACAACACAAATAAAAAAATTACTGTCATACTTTAGCAAAAAAGGATTAAGTGTTGGCGCAGTACAGGATATTAATTCCAATATCCGCTATACTATAGGTGATGATTTAACATCTTATTACGATTACTTGAAACAATTTGATGTTATACACACCCGATTTAGATTGCACTCAAAGGAAAATGTTGAAATAATGGATCTTGTACAATTTATTTCAACAGGAAACAAATGGCTTACATCCTATTCCGCTTATACATCATTTTATGACTCTGAGCAATGGTATAAATTTGTAACTAAGCCATTACTGGATGACAATAAAATTTTGATTTTTGACAAATATTTTTTTGATGATGTTGCATTTAAAACAGCTTATGGTTGTGAATATTCATGGCTTAAAGCATTACATAAATATAGTCAAATTCCGGATATAGCATTATATTTAAAAGTTAACCGTGAAACTATATTAAAACATAATGAATCAAGGAAAGATCTTAAAAACATACTTTATCAAAAAGAAGAAAACACAAAAAACTTATTAAATTCTTTTGAACAACTTACGAAGGATTATCCTCTTCATGCTATTGAAGCAAACGGTACACCAGAGGATGTCCATAAAAACATTATGATTTACTTAAAATCACTGCCTCAATTTAATAAATTATTCAATTGATCCTTAGTAAAGAAAGTACAAGAATAAACAGACTTGCTTTATAGAATATAACTGTATATTATCTTTTCTTCGTTAATTTTTATCACAACCATTTGTGACTGTGTTCTTTTTTTATATTGATAATATAAAAATATTTATATACTCCCTCTTATGATATTAATTGTAACATAATCCGACAAATATTTAAATAAGTTTTACGCAAATTAGTGGTAAAATTTCACAGTGTATTTTTATGCAGTATGCATAATATAATGTTGTTTGTTCAGTTACAAATAATGGTTTCTAATAAATTTATATAGGCATTTAAATAGACTTTCTTTATTTTCTGTTGCATAATAAATTTATTAAAAACAAGGAGCTATATGCGATGGAAATAAAAAATATACAAACAACTAACTTGACAACCGATTATCTAAACTTTTGCCTTTCAAGGAAAAATCTCGACCAGAAAACAATAAAATCATACACTATTGATTTAAGGCAGTATTTTGAATTCACTATGGAATCTGCTATCGAATGGACAAACAAAAAATCCATTGAGCAATACATTGATTTACTGCATTTTAAGTACAAGCCCAAGAGTGTTAAACGAAAAATCGCTTCGCTAAAAGCATTTTTTCACTATCTTGAAATTGAGGAACTTATTGATATTAACCCTTTTCATAAGATACAAATCAAGTATAAAGAACCCTTTATTCTCCCAAAAACTATTCCCATAAATAATATTGAGCAAATTATTAGGTTTGCTTATCTACAACTTACCAAAGCGAAAACTGAGTATGCTAAAAAAGTTGCTCTGCGGAATGCACTCATACTTGAGTTACTGTTTGCCACCGGAATGAGGATTTCAGAATTATGCACACTCACGACTGAACAAATTGATTTTAATGATTACATAATCAAAATTTACGGAAAGGGCTCAAAAGAACGCCTGATTCAAATCTGCAATCAAAATGTTCAGGAGTTGCTCAAAAAGTATAATCAATCATTTAAATTTGAAATAACAAACAACAAATTATTCTTTATAAATAGACTCGGAAACCGTCTATCTGAACAGTCTGTTCGTAATATGATTACCAACTATGCAATCGGTGCAGAAGTGCCGCTGCACATTACTCCGCATATGTTTCGTCACTCTTTTGCAACTCTACTGCTTGAAGAAGATGTTGACATACGCTATATTCAACAAATGCTCGGACACAGTTCAATTACGACAACGCAAATTTACACTCATGCCAGTATTAAAAAGCAGAAAAATATTCTTTCTACAAAACATCCAAGAAATAAATTGGAAATTGGAATATAATAGAAAAACCTTGCAAGCGTTAAACTTACAAGGCAATAAATATTTTATTTATTTTTATCGAAATCATTTTCTATTACATCAGAAATAAGGTTTGAAAAATCAACTGCATTTTTGGCCGTAATCACAGGTTTTCCTGTTCTTTCCTCAATATCTTTTCGTGCATTTCCGGCTACTTCTCCGCCCTCCTTTGCAACACTTCTGTTTTCAGAAAATGATTGAGGATTTTTCTCTTTGGAAATCTCAGTTGTGGTAGCTTCTGCCAACATATTCAGTACCAACTCAAGCGTACTCATATTATCTCTCAGGTTTTCCTTTTTCAATCCTTTGAGATTTTTATACTGGCGGGTTGTCATTCCTGACCACGCTTTTGTAATTTCATCAGTCAGAATTGCATATTCTACACCCTGCTTTACACCACGAGAATCCCATTCATCAGTAAGCTCTTTTCTCACCTGTATAGCCTGAAGTCTTTGATTTATCCACTCTCTGCTATATCCTTTTTTCAGGTATGTTTCAAGAGCTCGCTCTATGGTAAGTTCGGGATCAATAGTTTCATCTATTCTTTCTCTGCCAACTTCTGCAAGCCACATTTTGAAAGGTTCTGCTTTTGGCGACGGGATTGACTGTATTAATCTTAAAAGCTGCTCTGTATTTGCAACATCTGTTTTGTAATTTTTACCATCCTTAGGAGATTGCATTTTCAGTTGTACGATATTTTCGTACAACTGGTTTGCTCCTTCAGCCTTAAGTTTTCTCTTAAGATCACTCCAGTAACGACGAGGTTCGTTACTGTCAGTCAAAACTGAAATTACATCAACTATGGAAAAATACCATTCTTCTTCCGACTCATTCCACGCAGTACGAATCTTTTTATCTTCAAAAATTTGTATTTTATTTTCTTCACTCATATATATTCACCCACTTCTAACCTAAAATTATTATAGCAGACTGAGTTTACAAATTCAATCTATAAGTCCTTATATAGATAAGAACTGTTCATAATTAAGGTCGAATATAATCTCTAATTCATAACCTCGTGATACTTTCACTTCTCTTATGAGCTGACAAGCTATCATTTTCTTCTGCTCCATTGTTGAATTGTCAAACTCATCAGCCCAAGTTCTGAATTGTGAGTAATAAAAATCAAGCCTGCCCATCGCATTTTGCTGATTGGCAAGCTTGAACTTTATATCATTTAATTCAGTTTCTTTTTTATGGAGTAAATCGTTTGTATTATCAATAGAAGCTGACAGTATATCGGGAGTGAATCGGCTCTCACCAAGTAAAGAGCGTCCTATTTCAGCAGATAATTCAATTACCTGTCTTTTTATTTTATCAATCTCTTTTTCAATCTTAGTTTGCTTTCTCTTATATTCCGATATTTCTGACTTATAGCGTTTTTCGAGTGCTATATCTTTTGGTGTTGATTTGATTTTGGCGAGATAATCTCTCAATGTTGCAAGTACAGCACCGTCAATTCTGTGCACTACATAAGCCGACTGCCCGTCACATGCACCTCTTTTCATCGCTTTATTGGTACATATATACCTCTGTCTGCGAACTCTGTACTGACTGCCGTCTGCCCTGTCGTATCGGTCGATATAGCTTGTTGATACCATCTTCTGACCGCAGTGAGCACAGTATATATTTCCCGACAGCAATGTACTGCCTTTGGTAGTCCTTGCTATCTGTTGCTTTTCCTCATTCTTTGATGAGCGTTGTTTCAGTATAAACTGAGCTTGGTCGAAGATATTTTCATCTATGATATGCAGTCTTTCTATATACGGTGATTCAACACCTCCTGATACAAGATAACCGCAATATAATCTGTTCTTAAGAATACGATTAACCGTATTACATTGAAACTTGCTGTTATTATGGGTTTTGATTCCGTGACTGTTCAGATAGTCAGCCATGCGATATGAGCCGTAACCCTCTTTAACTGTCATCTCGAATATCTTCTTGACTATCGGAGCTTCATCATCGTCAATGACTATGTCCATAAGCTCTTTCCCCTTTTTGTTGATTTCACCGCTTTTTATAAGTTTGTAGCCGAATGGTGCAACACCTCCGGTAAATTTGCCGTCTAACGTCATTTGGTTAAGGCGAGTTTTAACACGTGCTGACGTTTTCTGACTCTCACCGTTGGCTTGCCAAAATCGTATGTAATTCATAAGCTTGTCCACATGATTATCCATACGCTGTTCGCCCTCATTAACGCTCCAGATCTCTATACCATGTTTGATAAACCATTCGACGACAAATGGGGTTTCGTCATCAATTCTGCCTATTCTGTCAAACATAAAGACAAGGAGTACATCAAATTCTTTATTTTCTGCGGCGGCTTTTAAATCCTGAATAGCATCTCGATTGCTTGCCGAAACCTTAAAGCCCGACACGCCTTTTTCCTGAAACTCTTTCAGAATTGTCCAGCCGTTGCGTTCTGCAAATTCTCTGCACGAGGTTTTCTGCATTGGAATATCATCTTTATCAACCTGACCTTTGGTTGATACTCTGTACAAGCAATATACTCTTTTCATTTCATCACCCTTTCATACGATTTTTGCAAACCAACAATACTACATAATTTCTATAATATCCAGCGAAATCTGAAAATGAACTTAAAGAAATTCAGCATCCAATCTGAGATTTCATTCTGTTCTCAAATGTATCCAAAAGATTTTCGAGAATATTCCTTTCAACATGGTTATTTCTGTTTTTAGAAAAGTAGATTGTGACCTTGCAGTCGTTTATAACAGATTCTATTCTGTGTTCTGAATCAATGTTATTTTCATTTATATAGTTTTCGTTCAAATTATCACCTGTTCCTTATTTTTTGTCATCTATATTATCTTTCATCTGCTCATCAACTTTTGCCGCTGCATTGCACAGGCACATAACGCAAACGCCGATAAATGTTCCTATAAAAAGTCCTATAATAAAGCCTAACATTTTAACACCTTCTTTCAGTAATTTTCTTCTAAATACCCCGACAGCAGAAAACAAAAAATCTTCTGCTGTCGGGATAATATCAATCGTTTTGGATAGCTCTAATTTTCACGCTATCCTATTGTCGCTATTTATCCTCGATGCCCTGCGACAAGGAACACATCAGACGGTCAACGCATATTGACCTCATTGGAATTTCACCACCGTGAGGATCTCCCACGGCCGCCATCTTTGGTTGCGACGGTTCTATCACGCTCGACTTTTGACTTGACGGAAGTATCATTATCCCCTCTGCCTGTCATCGCCGTCATTGAATTTACCTTTCAATGTCTGAGTCCTGAAGATATATAAAATATGTTCGCTCATATGGCTTGTCCGTTCCGAACAGCGGAAGGAAAGTATCTGATGTGCTGATATTCAATTTTCAAAGAGCAAGACCTATTCTCTGAAAAAAGGAAACAGGCGAAAGAGAATTAACCCTTTCACCTGTTTCCTCACTTAAAAGCTAAAACACACCCCTAATTTATAAATTTTTTAAAATATTTTTGATTTTTTCTACTGCACGATACACCGATCTTTGCACACATTGATAAGTACAGCCTTCTTCAAGTGCTATTTCGTCAAAAGTTTTTTCCTCAAAATAATACTTTTTTAATCTGCGTTTCTGCACCTCGGGTAATTTGCTTATTGCCATATGCAAATTTTCTGTAATCTGAACATTTTCAAAGTATTCTTCTAACGACCATTCCCTTGAATCTTTCTTTTTATGCAAAGTATGTTCATATACTTTGGAGTGTTCCAAATGTCTGTCGTACTCATTCATTTGGGAAATATCTTCAAGTTCAAATTTATTGAAACTCTCAAACACTTTCTGCGATACCGCTATCTCTTGAAAATTATTATTTACATCAACAAAAGAAATATAGTATCTTCCGGCTTTCGTGTACAGTGTATAAGGATTATACTTGTCTTTTCTTCTCTTTGGACGCTTGTCCATTGATTTTTCCTCCAATCAATCTGAAACTTTTAGTAATTCAGGTTGATTGGAGGGCTTCTATTTTTATAAATCATAAGTGCCCTTTCCGCTTTCAACGCAAAAAGGGCAAAAGCCGACAGTTAATAGCATTAAAAGCTATAACTTGTCGGCTTTATTTTGAATTAATATAAAAAATATTTATATATTCTTTAAATTTGAACACTTGGAGTACATTTCATCAATAAATTTCTCTTTTAATATACAAACGGAATTTTTTGTGTTATAATCGACTAGAAACATATATAAGGAAGTAATGTCTATGAAAATACTTGTTGTAGAAGACAATCAAACACAGAATGATGTTTTGGCAAATTTTTTAAGACTTGCCGGCTATGATGTTCTGTCTGCTTATACATTAAACGAAGCAAGAAATTTATTTTCTTCAGATATAAATTTGATAGTATTGGATGTTATGCTCCCTGACGGAAATGGGTTAGATTATTTGAAAGAAATCAGAAATTACAGCAATGTTCCTGTTATTGTTCTCACTGCACTTGATGACGAATACACCCAAGTCAGCACATTTGATTTCAAGGCAGATGAATATGTAGAAAAACCTGTTTCTCCTATTGTTATGACAAAAAGAATAACTGCATTATTGGAAAGAATTTATGGAAACTCTGATTCTGCTAATATTATGGGATTTAAATTTGATTTTAAAAAATTCAGTTGTTATTCCTCAGAAAATATAAATTTACAGATGACTACAAAAGAGATACAGATTGTAAAATGCCTATATGATGCAAATGGAAATGTGGTCACTCGTGATAATATCTTAAACTCTGTTTGGGGATATGAATATATAGGAGAAGATCGTTTGATAGACACTCATATAAAAAATATAAGGAAGAAAACTTCGCCTGATATTATATTGACTGTGAAAGGTGTCGGTTATAGATTAAACATATAACCAAAGTACAAATATCATCACATAGGTTAATATTCATTCACATATTTAAATTGCACTTTTAAAGCAATTAGGAGCATTATTTCGATTAAAAAGGAGTTTCTATGAAACATTTTAAATTAAATATATTTTGGAAAACTTTTATTTCCATAACTTTTATATTACTCGCAATCACTGTGATAGCTTATACATTGTTATACGCTTTACTCCCCCATTTTTATAAAGAGTATAAGCACGATCAATTTGAAGAATATGCAAGTCAACTTATAGAAAACTTAGAAACAGCTGATGTATCCGACGAGTATAATATTCTAACCGATTTTGCAAACGAATATTTCGTATCCATAGTTGTACGAGAACAGGATAAAAACGGAAAAATAGTTTACAACCTTACCCAGACAAGCTCTGTCGCAGTTAAAGATGAAATTATAGACAATGGTAAAGAAGAAATAGAATGGAACGAACAAATAGATTCACATACAGATAAAAATAATAATTTAAGTCTTAATTTTAATTACAATATTAAGAACCAACTTAGATTTTTGGAAATTGATGTGACTTTACAGCCTTTAGATGAAGCAAAAGATGTTATCATAAACATCTATCCGATAGCTGTTTTAGTTTGTATTATTTTTTCTCTGGCATTTTCATATATTTTTTCGTATATGTTCGTAAGGCCAATCAGAAAAATCAGAAAAGCTACATTAGAAATGACTAAATTATCGCCTGACATATCAATTACAGTATCATCTCACGATGAAATAGGTCAGTTAAGCCGCGATATCAATATGCTGTACCAAGAATTAAAAGGAACTATAGATACATTAAAAATAGAAATTGACAAATACACAAATTCAGAAAATAAAAAAATTGATTTTCTCAGAACTGTTTCACATGAACTTAAAAATCCATTAGCTTCTGCAAATGCTTTAATTGAAGGAATAATTTACGATGTTCCACCCTACAATCAAAATCAAAAACAATATCTTTTAGAATGTAAAACATTTTTAGAAAAAGCAATAGAATTAACTAAAGAGTCGTTGAATTTATCTCGTTACGAATACAAAGAAGAAGAATGTGAAAAAAATCTTAAAGATGTGGTTACGGCTGTAGCCGGCGATTACAAGGTAATAATTAAATCAAAGCAAATCGAATATTCAGAAAACATTCCTGATAGCATTAAAATAGTAACGAAAGTAAATTTATTTTCAAAAGTATTAGCTAACATTTTTTCTAATGCGGCTAATTATACAAACAGATACGGCAAAATTGAAGTATTTATTGAAACAAACAACGATAGCAATAAACTAATTATTGCAAACACATGTACACCCCTTACAGAGGACGAACTAAGCAAACTGTTTATTCCATTTAATAATAATTATGATAATGATAATTCAAATGGTCTGGGTTTATATATCGTAAAACAATTACTGTTAATCTTACATATGAGATACGAATTTGTACCTACAAAACTTGGTGACGGTATGAAATTTGTAATTTACTTGTAATGTAAAAGTGGCGCAGGATTTTTGTCCTGCGCCATTGTTTTTTTAGCAGAGAATATTTTAACCTAAATCTATAGAGTCATTTGCCTGCGGTGATGTAGCATTTCCGTCATTCTCATCTATTTCAAATTCTTGTGTATAGTTTGAAGTGTTTTCACTACTGTTATCTGAAACAGTTGTACTTGATTGTGTCGTTGATGTATTTGCATCATTATTATTACTGCATCCAATAAGAGCGAACGATAATATTAACGCTGTGCATGCTAAAAGAATCATTTTTTTAAATTTGTTTTTCATAAAATTTCCTCCATTATACATTTTTACCGTCTTTAATTTTTATTGTTCTATCACACATTTCAGCTACACTTGAATCGTGTGTAACAATTATGAATGTGTGACCTTTTTGGTGCAGTTTACGGAATATCTGCATAATTTTTAATCCCGTATTCTCATCTAATGCACCTGTTGGTTCATCCGCCAAAATAAGTGACGGCTGATTTATTATTGCCCTTGCAATAGCAACTCGTTGAGCTTCACCACCGGATAACTGTTTTGGCTTTTTATCAAGTTTATTTTCAATTTCCAAGTCTTTAGCCAATTCAAGCACTTTGCCTTTGATAACATTTTTTGATTCATGTTTTAAATATAATGGCAAAGCTATATTTTTAAAAACCGAATTGTTTTCAATCAGCGCAAAATGTTGCAAAACAAAACCAATGTTTTCTCTGCGAAAAACAGTCATCTTATCGCCTGAAACTTTTGACATATCATTTCCTTTGAAAATATATCTGCCGCTGTCAGCGCTTTCTATACCGGAAATTATATTAAGAACAGTAGATTTTCCTGAACCTGATTTGCCCATTATTGCAACCATTTCTCCTGTATTCACAGACAAATTAAATTCATTCAATACAATACTTTTCTTATCATATGATTTCGTTATATTTTCTAAACTTAACAATGACAAATTGCATCCCCCCTACTCATTTTCTCTAAGTAATGTGCATAGGCGCATTTTTTTAATCTTGTACAATCCAAAAAACGCCATAAATATCGTCAGCACTGATTCTATCACCAACAACACTACTATTGTGTAATCGTTTGTTCCAAAATCTAAAATTGTACCATTATTCAACATTTGATTAAGTATAAATAACAAAGCATCTGAAAGAATAAAGATAGTCAGAGCGTTTGCTAACATCAATATGAACAATTGCTTTGATGTTATTCCGTTGATCATATACACACCGTACTTTTTTCGATTTTTTCTTATATTGTAATACACTTGAAAACAGAACATGACAACGCTTAAAAGTATCATAAATATAGCAATAATACTGCATGATACTGTTTGATCTCTAAGTCCACCTAAATATTGTTGCATACCGGAAGTTTCATCAATAAGATTAAGTTCATACAGTTTATCTTTATCAATCATTTTGTAGAACATTTCTGAAGTAGCTTTTGCATTCTTATCACTACATATAATTCGTGCATTTATCAACTTATTAAAGATATTGTAGGTTTCACTAAAAAAACTTTCATAACTTCCATCATTAAGAACATAATCGTAGCCTATATCATAGTTAGGAATAACCATATATCTGTTTAAGATGACTTTTTCATTATTATTATCATAAAAATAACTATTTTCATCAAAAAAACCTATCACAGATAATGTTACTGCCTTACTCGTAGCAGGATGAGCATTTTCAATCTTATCACCTATTCTATAACTATCCTTATAAGAACTTCCGAGCAATACTGGCAATACAACATTCTTAGTACTGTTTACGGTAAATTCATCTGTTGTAAACCATCGTCCTTTTGATAATGTAATATGTTTCCCTTTTTCAAAATCAGGGGAAGCATATATAGCTTTTAGTGTCAGTACATCACTTGACTCATAAAAATCAGCTTCACCATCTTCGTAACCTGAAAGACATTCTTTTTTATAAATAGGGAAATCTTTTGAGGAATAATCTGCATCACCTTCATTGTAAAATAACATTGCATCTGCAAATGTATAACTATAATCAAACAAATTGCTTTGTTTTAAAGAGTCATAAAGTTCTTTAATTTTCTCCTTATATTTATCACTTGAAAGTCTGTTTAAAACTTCATCTTCACCAATAAAACTAATTTTATAAAATACTTTATCACCATAACTTTCTTCTGCAGCTCGTTGTTCATTTGAGGCTGAAATAAAATTAGTTATAGTAATATTTAAAGCAATAAAAGAAAATGAGAATGCAACAACCAGCAATACTGCTACTACAGTACGATTAAATATAAAACACTTAATTTCATCAAAAATTATATTTCTCATAACATCCTCCTATCGACCTTTCAGCGTTGAACTTATATTTACCTTTCCCGAAAGAAACACTGTAAATATCGTGATTAACAAGCCTATCACAAAAAATATAATTCCTAATATTACAAAATGACCATAAACTAACTGCTCCATTGAAAAGAAATTACTAAGAAATCGTGTAAATAATTTTATGTTAATAACAACAGTGATAAAAGCAACACATATTAAAAGCAACATGTTTTTACCATATTTTATAAACATTGATTTTTTAGTCATACCACAAAGTTTTTGAATCGCAACCATATGTCCATTACGCGTGATAAAAAAGATTGTTGTTAGGAGTAAATGGATTAATGCAGCAAGAACAGCAAAAATGTACAATGAATTACTCATCGAATCCAATCCATATTCATTTATTGACTCATAGTTGACAAAATAATATTCATAATTTGCATGTATAATTTCTTTAATATCGGATAGCACATTTGATACTGTGTTTTCACTTAATGCATCAGCGTAGTATAATCCGACATAGCCTTCTTTATCTAATAAATATGTTAAATTCAAATAAACACTATTATCCAAAGTGCTGTCAGTTTCTTTGAATATTCCAACTACTTCATACAAATCCTGCCCATATCCAAAATAATACTTTTCATTTTTCTTTATTGTTTTAGAAAGCATATTTGAACCGATAACTGCCGTAGATGTTTTATTTTTGTAATCATTCAAACTAAAGAAACGACCTTTGGATATATAATTTGAAAAAGAAAACACATCAACTGTACCATATATTCCTCTTATTATTTCTTCGTTGTCACCTGATATATATTTATAGAGCATAAAATCATCATTAGAATTAATTGATGACAAATCAAACGTACTAATATTTTCTGATTGTGAATCTGAATTTGAAATCTGTATTCCTTTCACATTTTCAGAAAACATCTCCCTATCTAAGAAGTCCTTGGATGATAAATTCAAATTATAAGCCAACAATATCATCAAAAACATACCGATAAAAACAATTTGTAAATAATATAATAAATATTCTTTTGATATTTTACTCATAAAACATAATTCCTTAATTTAACAATCCCAAAAGTGCGAATTATGAATTCGCACTTTTGGGATCTAAAATATTGGTATTAATAAATAACACCGCCGTTTCTTGTAACTGTACCACTAGTACAAGTTTTCTTAGCTGTAGCTTTAGAAGACTTATAACCAGTAGATTTAGCACTAACTGTTTTACCGTTATTAGATACTTTTGCCCAAGTAGTAACATATTTACTAAATCCAGTTGCCTGAGTAGTAATTCCGTATACATTTCCTGCTTTAGTAAAATTATACTTTGCAGTAGCAGCTGACGCTGATGCTAGTGAGGAAACAGCTAACATTGCAGCTAAAGAAATACCTGCAATGCGTCTTTTAATGCTCTGTTTCATTACGACATTCTCCTTTCTATAAATTTTTGTAGGTTAATCATAAAATGTGATTATTTAACTTACAGACCATATAATAACTTTTTAATCTGTAGTCTATATGTAGTTAAAATGTTTTTTAAATATAGAATTTATATCATGCTAGTGATTAGAACTATATTCAAATCACATAATCAATAATTTTAATTCCAGATTTAAATTAGTTATTTATTACACATATTTAATTTAAATAGTAAAGAACTTGTTCCACCTCTTTTACGATAGCGTTGCTGTGTTTTAATCATTCCAACCCTTTTTAAATCCTTAATTGCCCTTCTTACTGTAGCAGGCGACAGCTTTATGTCGCCTGCTATTGTATTTACAGAGGGCCAGCATTCGCCGTATGTATTGGCTCGGTCGTAGAGATAGGTATAGACTGCTACGGCTCTGTGAGGTAAGTCCATTTGATACAGAAAAGTTAATTTACTCATTCTTCTGCACCTCCTGTGACGGTCGTTCGGTTCTTATGACTACTTTTCTTTGCTTGTCTGCGTTCTGTTCAACCATTGAATTTCCAGGTTCTTCTGTTGGATCATTTTGCTGTTCTGAATTAATAGTATCTTCACTCTCGGTCTGTTCTGTATCTGGCGAGGTCTTTAGGTTTTCATTTTTCTTCTTTTTCTCACTGCTTGCTTCATCAAAATCCGAATCATTTACTGGCTGTTCAAGATATTGAGGAGAGTATGTTTGGATTATGTTGTTGAACAACTCCGAGCGGTTGGCATAGTGAACTTCACGGTTGCCGTTTTCCATTACCTCATGCTTTTCCTCAAATTTAATACCCCATTTGAAAAACAATTTCAGCTTGACTTTCATAGGATAAAAGCCTGTTTTCATAACAACAAATGTGCCTTTTGGAAGTGACTTCAGCTCATCGGGAGTCATCAAAGGTCTTTCTATCATCTGCAAGGATTGTGACGGATCGTTTTTGCTCCTGCTTACAGAACCACTCATAACTGTTCTTGAGCCGAGTGCTTTTGATAGCACTTCTGCACTTGTGCTGTTAGGAGCAAAGCCACCGAAGATAGTCAGCTGTGTGTTGTCGATGATAACATCAGCACCCTCTTTGCCGTAGTTGCGTTCAAGCTGTGCAAAGGATTGAATTATCGGCACTATCTGTAAACGCCTTGAACGGGATGCAGAAAACATCATCTCGGCTGAATCAATCTTTGGCAAAGTTCCAAATTCATCGCAGAAGAATACACAGCGATTTTTCAGAACACCGCCGTTTTCATCTGCAACTGAAAGTATTTCACGGTAGAGCTGTTGGATTATAAGCGAAACCATAAAGAAAGTGTTGGGATTTTCCTCCGGCATTACAATGAATATCGCACACTTTTCATTGCAGAATTTTTCAGCGTCAATCTCTGTATCAAAGCACAAAAGCTGTTCAAGCTCACTGTCAAGAAAAGCGTTGAGCCTTGACAATGCCGTACTCATAACGCTTGACATACTCTGTTCGGCTGTGTTGAGAGCCGCCCCGGCAAACCATTTTGCTTTGTGGTCGTCTGGAAGATAGTCCATTAAAAGTTGAAACTGATTTTTGCCTTTCTTGTTGGTCGGAGCAAGTAACTCCTGAATGATTTTGAATACCGAAACAATATGCCGTTCTTCGTGTTCGCAGAATTCCGAAACAAGCAGAATGGTTGCCGTTAGAAGTCCCTCTGCCGCATCATAAAAGTAAGCGTTCTGTCCGAATGAAGCCGAGTCCATTCCTGAAAGAATAATTGTTTTTGAAATAATTTTTGCGTATTTTTCTGCTCTTGCCTTGTAAACAAGCTGTTCGGGTTCAGCTTTGTATAAGTTCATATACTTATTAACGAGGTGCAGGAGATTATTGCCGTGTGAGCGTGTGGGATTACGCAAATCTATAACGGAAATTTTGTAACCGTAGTACTTTTCCGCAATTGTCCCATAGTTGCGAACAACGTCGCCCTTTGTGTCTGTTACCATGAATGACATACCCGTTGCACAGGCATATTCAATGCAAGGATAAAGCCAAAATGCTGTCTTGCCGACGCCTGCCGCACCAATCATCAGAGCGTGAACATCTCCTGTATCAACCAATGTGGTTGTTCCCTTTCTTCCGTTTTTACAACCAACAACTATTCCTTGTTCAGTTGGTCTGCTTTCAGGATTATTTCTCCACTCGTTAGGCTGAAAATCAATTCGTTTGTATGTTTTTTTGACTTCCTTTTTGGTCGCCCAACGAGCCGTGCCGTGCTGACCTTGACCAACTGTCTTATTCTTTATACGGTTGAGTGAATAGTAATTGCCGACCGTAGAAATTATTATGAACAAGGCAAACATTGAGCCTGCAACAATAATCAGAGTTATAACACTTGACGGCATATTTCATCAGTCCTTTCACCGTTTAAAATATCCTCATTCCAGTCTTTATGGATAGGAATGAGGATTTTGCTTTTGATATTCATTGAGTTTAATTTATCGGCTATCCGTTTGTTTGCTGTCTGTCCTGCCTCGTCATTGTCAAAGCAGAGAAACACATTTTTGATGTTTGGATTATCTTTAAGACATTGAAAAAGCACCCTGTCCGAAACGGAACAGGATGCCGCATAGCTGTATTCTTGCCAGTTTTCCTTGTGCATACTTATGAACGATAACATATCTATCGGAGCTTCAAACAGATAGATTCTGTCGCTTGTGCCGTACCAATGAAAGCTGAACTCCGGCTGACTGCCTGCAACATTTCCCCTATACGAATTACTCGTCACCGTTCCCCTTTTGTGTGCGTGGCAAGGTTTGCCGCTTGAATCGTAGCCTACAAAGACAGCGTTGTGATAATCGGCAGATTCATAAATCATTTTGTTTCTCACGAACTCATACAGCACATCTTTATCAATGCCACGAGTCAACAGCAGATAAGAAAAAACTCTGCTCATTCTGTCATTTCTCGGCGGCAGTTCAAAGGGTTTGTGACTTATTTCTATGGGCGGTGAGGTTATGATTTGACCGCCACAGTTATTCAAAAGCATTTCTACCGCTTCGGCATAGTCCTTGTTGTAAAATCTGCGGACGAAGTCAACCGCATCGCCGCCTATCTGTTCGTACTGATGATACCAGAGGTGACCTCTGATTGTAACCTTTTGCGAGCCGTCAAGCCATTCGTATTCAGAACCTGATTTCTTAACTTTCTCGCCCTGACTGATTAAAAAATTTGCAAGGTCTGTTCGCCTTGCCTGTTCTCGCTGTTCTTTTGTAAAATAAATGTAGGTTGATATTTTAATCACTTCCTTGTATATATTTTTCTTTTCTGCTGTAATATCTTATAGTGAGTAGTTTTTCTCTTATCACTGTGACAGGTGGCACCTATCAGCGTTTGGGGGCAGTTTCCCCTTGGCGGTGTGATGATTTTTTGATAGACAAATTTATTTGTGTGTGCTATGATAATTGTAAAATAACCTATTGATAAGTTGGAATTTGGAGAGTAAATATATGAATGACTGTGTTTTTTGCAAATTAATCAGCGAAAACAAAATGATGAAAGTTTATGAGGATGAGTGGACAGTAGCTTTTATGGATATAGCAAAAGACGTTGATGGACATATTTTAGCTATACCAAAAAAACATGTAAAAAACATATTGGACTGTGATGAAGAAACATTATACAAGCTTATGGCTAGTGTAAAGAAAGTTTCAAATCATCTTGTGAACAACTGTGGTTATGATGGAGTTAATCTGTTAAATGCCAGTGGTAAAAGTGCAGGACAATCTGTTTCGCATTTTCACATTCATATTATTCCAAGAAAAAATAACGACTGTGTTGATGCATGGCCTAAATTTGACGGAGCAAAACAGGATACAGAGGTGCTTTGGGAGAAAATGAAATTAGAATAAGAAATACATAATAAATCCCAGTTTATCAAACTTACATCTTCAACCCCCGAGCCTGTTTCTTATCATTAATTTTCTGCTGTAACTTTTTATCCGTCCTTTGCGCTTTCTGTTTTTCTTCAAAGCGGAGTTGATTTTGAATCATATTGCAGAGGTAGCGCAGGAGATAAAGAGAAGAAACTGCAACGCTGTTGCGGTTGGTTTTAATTGAATAATGAGGATACAGAACACCTTTGTCTGAATCAAAAACTGATTTGGCAGAGGTGTTTTCTTCATATTTAAAGGGACTTGAAACAGATTCATTGTCCGAATTTTCGCTTTTCTCAACCACATCTTCAGTGAGATTTAGTTTCAACGCTTCCTTAATTACAGCGTTCTTGATTGACTTAAATTCCTTGTTTTGGGCAAGAGGAATCCTGTCAGGCATTTCATCTGTGTAGGTGCGGATTGTATTTTCCTTTTGCTCGTACCAGAGGTCATACAGCTTTTTAATTCTATTGTCGTTGGCAAGCTCATCAACAATGGAATCAACGATTGCTTTTACATCGGGTTTCAGATAACCGTAAACCTTTTTACCTTTCGTTTTTGAAAGCCTGTCGGCAAGCTCTAACAGCTTATGCTGAATTGACGCGCTGATATATATTTCAGAGTTAATCTTTGAAACCAAATTCTCTACTATGTCACGAGCCTCAGCACGGAGCCTATCTCTATGTTCGGTTTGCTTCTGATAAATACTTATCAAGTCCTGACGGAAGATTACCTTTGCAAGATTTGACTTGATATTTTCAATGCCCTTTTCCGTCAGGTACGCTTCGTTCGGTTTTGTAGAATATGCAATCATATGAATGTGAGGATGATGTCCCTCGTTATGAAATGCCGCATACCATCGGAAATTTTCGGGAGCGATTTTCATATTCTCCGCTATCATATTTCGCTGTGAACGAATTAGATTCATCCAAGCTTTTGCATTGTTGTAGCCCAGCCGTTCCGCATCTTCTCGCTTTAGAGAAATGATATGCGTCCACACATTACTCTTGCTTTCTGCAACCTCTTTCTGCACATCAGATAAAGCTATCGGCACACCGCCATCGGTAAATAAGCCGTGTGAAGATATTTTCTCAACCCTCGGTCGCTGTGCAATGTAGCTTATATATTTTTCTCGGTCGCCGAATAGTTCAGCGTGAGCTTCGGCAATCCGCAAAATCAATTCATCTGCATTACCTCTGTTCGTCTTATCAAGATAATCCTGATACTCATACAAGTCCTTTGAGTCAGGATAATCTATCAATAATTTATTGATAATCTTTTTCTGAACCGAAGTCGCTTCCATAAACTTTTGTGTGCTGTCAGCCATTTCAACTCCGTCACGAGTAGCAATATATGAAATATAATTTCCGATATGAGTTTTAGAATTTGGTTTGATATACGGTGATTTCATAATAATTCTCGGCATAACTTACCCTTTCTGAAACCTGACCGCATCATCAAACTTGTATTTACCGCTGTTTCGTTTGACCTCATCAACACATATTTTTCTTAAATCTCTCAGCTGACCTTCGGTAATCTCATTGGTCGCCGCAACAACATGCATCAGCATTGCAAGCTCAACTCCTTGCTTGAACAGCACTCTTGCAATTCTATCCTCGGTATCAAGAATTTTTGAACTGATGACGGATTCAAGTGCAGGAGTAAGCACTTTACTTATGTTCTTTGAATTAAGCCACGCAATGTAAAACTCTATTGCGTTGGAAATGAATTCGCTTCGTGATGTTGCGTTGGTTTGCGCTATGGCATTGTCACAGGCTTTGAGTAAATCCTTACCTATATACAGTCCTATTCTCTTTGAGTCGTTGTCCATTTTTCATCTTTCCTTTCGGTAACACTTGGAGTATTCAGAAAAAACCTCTTAAAATCGGCAAAATCGGGCAGTTCGGAATACAAGCGGTAACACAACTTTAAATAAGTAACACCTTTGAAAATCCCCGAACGGCGTTGCCGGTCGGTGTGTTTCGGCATCTGTTGCTCTGCAACGGAATACGCCTTTATCCTGCTTAAAATTCCACCCTTGAAAAACTGCCCGAAATGCCGTAACTGCGATTTTTCACACCTTGCCACAAACCACCCTGTTCCGATTTTTCTTTGATTTCGGACACTTTCCCGACTTCTCCTTTAATAGCCGACACAGGGCGAGTGTGGCGAGAATACTGCCGTTATTCTTTACTTAATCACTTTGCCGTTTATCACTTCAAAATTGCACTTGGTATATGACAGTCCGTACTCCTTGACTTCACGGTTCAGAATGTCGAACATTGATTGCTCAATACTGCGTGGGCTGAGTTTTATTTCATCACTCAAAGTGTCATAGCAAATCCATTCCTCACTATCGGGAGTATCCTTAACGAGGACGTCAAAGCCGAGGAGCATTTTATCAGGTGTCGGAAATAGAACAGCATTGATTTTTACACAGCCGACTGTAAGTGAAGCAAACAGAGTGTCGTGCTTGTCCTTTGGATTTTCAGAAAGTATTTTCTTGACTTCGTTCACAGACAAATACATTTTGAAAATATATTTATTGACGAGTTGCTTTTTCAATTTCTTTCTCTCGTTCATAAACTCATACCACCCATTCCCATATTTTCATCTTCATCAGGTGAATCAAACAGATTATTCTGTTCAAGGTTTTCGTAGAACTTTTCTGCACTGTCATTTACGGCTTCGTTTAAAACTTTCATATCAATACCGCAGTCCTTGTAACCCTGTGACACTGTATCGTAGTAGCTTGCACTGGGCAATCCGAAATTCTGATTAAGATTCATAATGTAAACCATTGCAGTAAGTTCCAAACCGTTATTCAATTTCACAGGCAAATCCTGCTTGAAGTAGTGGGATGGATAACCCTCGTAGCGGTCAAGAAGTTTTTCATCTCTCGGCTGAAGCTCCCACAGTGCAACAGGAACAGACTTGCCGATGCAAGGTGCAATTGTCGCATAGGAGCAATGAGGCATACCTTTGAACTGCAATTCGTAATTTTCGACTACACCCTTTCCCACAAGTTTTGCTGTGGGGCAACGGTATTTCATCTGTTTAAGATTGAGGTTACTCCCATAAGCAATGTATAATTTTTTACTCATAATAGATTTCTCTCCTTACATACTCATAATAAAACCCGAAGTTTCTTCCTGTTCATCATTTGGGACAAGATTGACTTCGGGTTCGTTGATATTTATATTTTCGTTTGTGTTATTAAGTTCTGCGGTTCGTTTTTGAGCAAGTCTTTCCTTTTGCTTTTCAGCCTGCGAAGGATCCTTCCACGCAATGTTTCCCTCGAGATTTTTAAGCAAATGATGACGAGCTGTTTTGAATTCGTCACCTATTAAGCCAAGACGGAGCAACCAAGTCCTGAAAGTGTACTTTTCATTATCCGACTGAGTTTTAGCGTGTCTTGCTGACTTCTGAATTAAAGCCTGATGACTGATTGCAAGGCACAGCTGAATCGCACTTTTGACCTCGCCTGCGTGTAAGGTGGAATTGAAAAGGCGGAATTCAATCGTACCCTTGTAGAACACGCTGTGAAGATTCAGTGCGTGATAGCGAGTGTCATCATAATGTCTGTAGCTGTAATCTTCGCCGTCATACCACATTGATTTTATCTGCTCCATTGACATAGGAGGACGGTTATTGATTTCATCGAGGAAACGAGTGTCCATCTTCTGACAGTAATGTTCCCTTGACACATTCACTTTCAAAGCCTTGTAGAGCAAGTCCTCTTTCGCCGCCATAATGTTTACGATGTTGCGAAGTGTTTTCGGGGTATGCGGAGCCGCATTAATATGGCAATGCAAACCACAGCTTGAGTTGACTCTCGCTCCTGCGCCACGAAGCTTTCTGACAAGCTCCTGTATGGTTTCAATATCATCATAGCTACAAATCGGAGTGACAAATTCAACCGAGTACATTGTGCTTGCATTTGCTCCCGAACGATTTTCGCAACGAACGCTTGCGTCACGCATAATCTTCCACATCCTGCCGTCATTATCACGGACAGAATAAGCGTCATAACAGCCGCCGACATGAGTTGCATCTGTATGAAAATAACCGGCAATCATTTTCGCCGCCGTACTGCGAGTGATGCCGGTCATTTCAATTTCTATGCCAAAATTTTGCGACCTCAAGTCTTTTCCTCACTTTCAATCTTTGGTTTTTTAGGCTTTGGTGGTTTCACCTGTGAACCTTTCATATCAATAAACTCTCTGACATTTGCAGGAACATATTTTGCATACAGAGAGTCAACAGATTTTTCAAGCTCTTCCTTGAAATCTAAATCACGCTGTGACATATACAGCTTAATTGCATTCAGCTTTTCATCATCATACATTATGCTTACGCTTGTTTTCTTCATAAAAAATCACCTCGTCATTTCTTATCGCTTTGATTTACATATTTGATATTCGGTATTTTAAGCCACTTAGTCCAACCTCGACCGTTAAGCTCTGTTTTGACAACGCCGTAGGCTGTGCCTTGTGCTTCGATAACTTCTCCGTTGCCGATATACACACCGATATGTCCGTCCATCCAGACGGCAAGTCCGGGTGTATCGGGCATATTTGAAATCGGGCCGCTTTCGGTGACATTGCTCCAAATGGAATTTGCTCCGCAATCCGTAAACCCGTTTGAACCTGCTACAATTTCTCCGCTGTCAGAGTTGTACCAAGCATATGATTTTATCAAACCTATGCAATCACAAACTCTCTTGCCGAGCCATTTTTCACCGACCTTTCTCATCTCACCACCTGCCTCGTTATTTCCGGGGAACAACGACGCCTGTTGGTCGAGATATTGTTTTGTGCAGACCTGACCGTAACCGCCGTACACATAACCCCAGCCGTTTTTGTATGTGTTCTCGCACCACCTGACAAGGTCAAGATTATTCTTCGTTGTCTTATCGGTGAAGCCTACGGTGCTGATTTCAGCACCCTTGATTGACTGCATCATCTTCTGAAACTCGTCATACTTAATCTCTGTTTCGAATTTCTGATTGACGGCTTTTATCAAATCCTCATCAGACTGATTCTTCTTGAAACAGGATACAAAGTTTTTTACAAAATTCTCATCTTCTGATTTATCGGACAAAGAAAACAGATAGATAACCTCTGCCTGCGTGTTATAGTCGGACAACTTTTTATTTTTCAGTTGGTTTTCAACCTCAGTCATCGTGTCGTTGATAAGCTGTAGATTTTTCATCTTCTCTGCTGAAATGTTTGCTTGTATAGACTGCTTGAGTTTGTCTGTATCAATATCCATACTGCCGTTAAAAACTGACACCACAGCAATAATCGGCATAACCACAATTATGATTATGCCGATTATTATACCGCCTATTGTTTTTATGACCTTTTTATCTGTCAGCAGAGAAACTGCTATTTTCTTTAATGCTGCACCTATGGTAGCACTCATTAAAATTCACCTCCTGAACGCAAAAAATCCGATTGACTTCATACGAAAATCAATCGGATAAATACACTATACTAATCAAACAGATTCAACTGAAAATTCTTACAAGATTGAATATTTCTTTCTTTCACTATATCATCTGAATAAATATTTCCAGAAATAAGTGGAGAGTACGGATCATGCATACTTACATTACGGATTACCGATTTTTCACTATAATTCGCATAGCAGTATTTGCAACCATTTTGACAAGTATTATACATACCAATGTCAATACTGGTAACACAGCCACATTCTTTACGCTGATTCTTATCCTTAGATAAATCGAGCTTATACCCGAGCAACTGCTCTAACAAATTACAATCTATACAATGACCATGGTTAATACCAAACTGCTCAAGATTTATTTTCTCTGCGCAAGATTCGACTATAATATGATTTTTATGAGCAATATCAACAAGTCTCTGCGATAATGCGAAAATCTCGTTTTCACTAATCGGTAATAACTCCAAATTTTTCATATTCAACTTAGTGTTACGATAAATATCCAAAAAGCTAATTATACATTTATTTGTATAGCCAGATAGCCGTTTAGCGATCTCATTAAAGTAAGTTATGTGATAATCAATACTATATTTTCTACTTAATATAATCGGATCATATCTCCATATTATACGTTCTGGTCCTATTATTCGTGATAATTCCCTAAATGATGGGATTATAATATTATTTTTACTTGGAACATTTTCTTCAATCTCTTTTCCATATGGATTAACAGTGAACTGAAAATAATACATATAATCCTTTAATTCATCAAGTCTATCAATCATTGGTGTTGGATTTTTTGTCCAAAATACTATTCCATCAACAGAATGCTTAGACAAGAAAATTTTACTTACCTGATGAATATTCATTGGGTTACGAACACAAACATATCCATCTCTTATCCTGTTAAAAAACCAATCAGAATAGTACGTTGGAATATCGGTTCTTCTACTTGCACTAATAATCAATTAATCAACCCCAGAAATTTCTATTATCATTTGAGCACTTGAACAGTATTTCCAAGGCTCATATTTTGATAAATTTGACGGCATATCATACAGTAAAGAATTACTTGTATGTTCTTCACCATATCTTTGATAGTCATTTTGTATTCTATAATTAAAGTAGTACTTCGCGTAACTACCATGCATACCAGCATCAGCAAGTTTTTTACACAAGCTTTCAAATAAATCCCGCCCTCGATTATTACTATTAACATCATTAATAAGAATTACAAAAGGCTTTCCTTTTTCTTTGCGCAAAATTATATTTTCGATCAGTCTTTCATAAAATAATTCAATTTTGCATATTTGCCCAGTATTATAGAAATGCGAAATTACATATTGCAACACTAAAACATTAGCAGAATTAACTCTCTTTCTACTCAAAAGTTCAAGAGCATCATCATAACAAAAACTTGTTCTTATGAGATTACTACGATAATTTTTTATTTCATTATGAATAGGACTCCACAACTCATTTTTATCAATTCCTAAATATGATATCTTTTTACGTTGACCATTTTCTTTAAGGTATGATTCAAATGCCATAAGGTCAGGACACCCACCACAACCTATCGATAATATCCGAAATGTTTCTATACTTTTAATCACTTCACTTTTTCTTAACAAGTACCAAATTTCAGAAGCATATTTATAGGTGTAATCACACATATAAAAGTATATCAAATTACAACAATCATAATCTTTTTTTCCATTTGGATATCTATATGGATAATGTATTTCTTCTAAACATTTCTTACAACTTTGAGGACATTCTTCATGCTGGCAACTTTCACATATATGCTCTGTATCTGCATGAGAATATTGACTATTACAGAACGAAACAATTTCATCTATGAGCATTTATAAATCTCCAATCGACACGAATTAAGAATTCACTAAATAAATTATAACACCATCAAATATTTTGTCAATATTATTCATCTACCTCCAGCACTGCCGAAAATCTCTGCTTTGTAGTCAGGAGCCTGAACAAGTAAAAGATAGCGTTCATTGCCACACCTATAAAGACAGGTGCCGCGCTCTGCGAATTTTATTAAGCCATACTCGTTCGGCTCAACCATCAGTGCGTCCTGAAAGTCTTTTGGATTGATATTGCCGGGGAAGAATAAGAAATGATGAGTTGGAATTGAAAACAGCGGTTTTGTATATTCCTTAACACTTGGAATCAAAAAATCGTCGATGTTTTGCGAGGCAAGAATTACCGCCGAATCTTTCTTACGGACACGCTTCATTGCGTTTCGGATGTACTCAATCGCCGTGAGATTGGATAAAAATAAATAGAGCTCGTCTATTGATGCAACGGTGTTTCCCTCGCCGAGCAGCTTGTTACTCATATATGACAGGATATTAAATAACATCGCGTCTTTGAGCCGACGGTTGGTGTAGAGCAAACCCTTGACGCCGAAGCAGAGGAAGCTGTCGTCGGTGATGTTTGTATGTCCGTTGAAGTATTTGCTTTCACTACCTACGCACATTGAATGAATACCCAAGCAAACCTCTTGCAGGATTTCTTCTGTATAGAGATACTTTCGCTTTTTGTCGTAGGTCATAAATTCTTCTTCACACAAGTCATAGAAATCACTCATTACAGGGAAGTCAGTGGGCTTCTTTTGACGGTAATCGGTTGTGTCAGTAATGCCAAATCTTGCGTACAGCTTCATAAGCAGAATTTCTATTGTATCAAGCTGTGCGTCCGTAAAATTCTTGTATGTACGGAAAAAGTCCTTTAAAAAGGCTATGTGCTGAGATAGTCTTGTAACTCTCTTGAACGGTTCGGGAGCTTTGCTGTCGGTTTCAGAATCCGCCTGCCCCCAATCCTTTGGCTCAAGAGGATTTATCTTGTACTCGCCCGACATAAAATCGATGTAACAGCCGCCGAGCGCGTTGGTTAAGTCCTCGTACTCGGATTCAGGATCAAGGCAAATTATTTTCTTGCCGCTTTCTCTGATATTCGTCAAAATCAATTTGAGCAGATAGCTTTTTCCTTGTCCTGAATTGCCGAGTATAAGGATATTTGAGGTTGTCTTGTCCTCTGTCCGTCTGTCAAAGTCAACAAGAATGTTCGACCCGTACTTGTCGCGACCGATATACAAGCCGTTAGGATCGGTCTTGCCCGAAAAGTTAAAGGGGTATAAATTTGCGACAGACGAGGCAGGCAAAACACGCTCATACAAACTTCCGAACTGATTACTGCCGATAGGGTTTACAGATAAAAAACCTTCCTTTTGCCGTAGCGTTAATCTATCCACTTCAATCTTGGAACGGGTAAGCTCCATTGCAATATCAGTTTGCAACTCCTTTAATTTCTGTTTGCTCTTGGCTTTAAGTTCGATGAACACGGAGCAATGAAGCAGTGTTGCTTATCGGATAAAAAATTCTTATTGAACACCCGAGATTTTTCCTCTCGGGTGTTCGCTTATTAATTGAGGTTCTGACTATACTGAAAGCATCTCATCAGCTTCAAAGGTATAGTAAATATCAATCTGATTACCGCACTTCTGAGACCGAGGAATTGCTCTTTCATGTATGTTTATTCGCTTGATGAATGCATGCAAAATTTCAGGTGTTACTTCCGTGATATCAATATATTTTTTTGCACTTTCTATAAATTCTGATATTTTCTTATCACGAGTACCTTGTATTGAGATCTCATTGTTCAGATTTTCAAGCTTTTGTTTTTGCTCTGCCTGCTCTTGCTCATAACCCGATACAAGAAGTTCGAATCGTTCCGGCGTGATTCGTCCTGCAACTCTGTCCTCATACAGACATCTTATAATTCCGTCAAGCTCTGTTATGCGTTTCTGTACGGCAGTAATCTCGCCTTTTGAAATCTTTATAAGCTTTTTGGATTCTTTTTCTGCTTTTGATTTTGCTATTTCATAAAACTCAGCAGGGTTTTCTCTTGCGAACGCAGTAATTTCTCTCAGCCTGTTGAGTACCAATTCATCAAGCACTACAGCACGAATATAATGATATGAACAATGATGACTTCCCTTTGTCTGATAAGTTCCGCAAGTATAACATTCTTGTGTTTCCTTTAAGCTTTTTGCTCGGTTGATATACATCCTCGCACCACATTCAGCGCAGTACAGATATCCTGCATACTTATCGGTAAGTCCTGTTTTATTTGCTTTCTTTCTGCCGTCAAACTTTTTCTGAACCATGTCCCAGAGCTTTCTGTCAACTATAGGCTCCTGTGTATTCTCAAATATTTTCCATTCCGATCTTGGAACAGATATTCGTTTTTTCAGCTTATTTGATTTTGAATAAGTCTTGCCGCAAACGGTTGCTCCCAGATATTCGGGATTGCTAAGCATTCTGCGGATTGTACGCTTCGGCCAGTTATACGGACGGCTTGGATCAGGCTTACCTCTTAAGCTTCCATACTTCTGAAACAGGTAAATAGCAGGAGATATAGCCTTGTCATCTTCAAGAATTTTTTGGATTTTTGCAACTCCGTAGCCTGCTGCTGACAGCTCATAAATTCTTTTGACTATCGGTGCGGTTTCCGGATTAACCAGATACTGCTTTGGATTGTCGGGATTTAACATATATCCGTAAGGCACGCTTCCGTTGGTTCGCTCACCTCTGTTCATTGCGGCAGTTTTTACCGAGCGTATTTTCTTGCTGATGTCTTGCGCATAGTAATCATTGAAATAGTTTCTTATTCCAATAAACTCATTACTGTCTGTTTCAGAATCGACTCCGTCATTAATCGCTATATATCTGACATTATTCTGCGGAAATATGATTTCAAGATATGTACCTGTTTTAAGATAATCTCTGCCAAGTCTTGACAAATCCTTTGTTATTATTGTACCTATCAAGCCGTTGTTCATATCATCAATCATTCTGTTGAAGTCAGGTCTATTGAAATCAACCCCTGAATAACCGTCGTCAATATAAAATCGGCAGTTATGGAATCCGTTATCCAACGCATATTTTTCAAGAAGTGCTTTCTGATTTCTTATGCTGTTTGACTCTCCCTGCAATTCATCTTCCTGTGAAAGGCGGCAGTAAAGTGCTGTAATTAACTGTTGGTTTGAATTTGTGTTCAACATATTTCATTCCTTTCCGAGTGTTATCAACTCTATCAAATCAAACCGAATAGGATTACGACTACACAATATTCCTATTCGGCTTGAATATCCAGACTTTTATTCAGGTTTTTCACCTGAAACAAGATACTTTATTTTATCTGATACGGTATTATGTTTTTGCTCGTCCGCTATAGGAAATATATCCTGCACACAATAAGATGTGTTATCAATTTCAACTACATTCATTTTACATATATGCCTGCGTTTAAAAGCAAGGCTCGTAAGGTTATGTTCTTCTGAAAATGTATTATTGTTTTTCTCCATTAAATGCTCCTTTCTCCAACTACATTTGCATAGTCGGACTGTCATCAATTTCTTCATCTTCATATTCAATATTTTCTTCTTTTGATATTGCACCTGTAATCAATCCGGCGGTAAGTCCAAGTAAAGTACCAATATCACTGCCGTTTTGTTCGGCTACAATTCTCTTTCTGCGTTCTTCTTCATCTTCCGATTCATCATCAATTATCCGAGAAAGTGATTCAGCAAGAGAGTTGATACTGCCGAGGACAGCACGGTTATTGCTATCCATTTTAAGGTTGTCAGCAGAGTTGACTTCTTTACTTGTGACGCTATTGCCGATTCCAACTCCCGACCTTGTCGCAAGGTATTGTTCAAAAACTCTTCTTGACTCTTCCCAGCCTGTTCGATAGTTTTCGTCATCTGAGTTTGCACCGACCTGATTTCTTTCAGGATCTGTTCCGAAACTTTCTTCAGCTCCGTCTGACAATTCTTCAAGCTTGTTTCCATATACTCCTGTTCGATTTCTAAAATCTGTTTCAGATAATCTGTCATCTGTTCTGCATTTGGAATGTTTGAAATTCGGTTGTATAGCTCCGGCTGAAATGTTATTGCCGTTCTCAACAGATTGAGTTCTTCCTCTTTGACCTGTGACGGAATAGAAATCACTTTCGTTTCTCCTGACAGTAGTTCTATCGCTGTCAGCGAGTTGCTGTTCCTCTGTTTTAGACTTTCCAAAATATTGTTCTTGCCTGTATCTGAATTCATTTTTCATACTTCCTTTCAAATATTTATCGTTGTGCAGTTTAATATCTCTGCATTTCATTTTGTTAGGACATTGATAGGTGATGTATTTCCTGTCGTCTGTCCAAGTCACCGAATAACCCATAATCGACATTGCGTTTATGAAATCTTCCTTGCCTCCGCTTATGTTCATAGCTTTGTCTATGTCATTCATCAGTTTGAATTTCCAACTCTGACCTTTGACTGCCGTGCGGTATTCTCTTGTAGAGATTTTCATACCGTCCTTGCTGTAAGGTTCAAGAGTCGAAAGATTATGCTGTCTGCAAATTTCATCGCTCAATGCCCGTAACGATTTGAGTGTGTTTGGATTCTGACGAAGCTTTTTGCCGTTTTCAAAGCTGACTGAGTTGATTACGAAGTGAGAATGAATATGCTGTGCATCGCAATGTGTTGCAACTAAAACTTCATATCCTGTCCACTCTTTTTCGGCAAACTCTATAGCTATCTCATGAGCTTGTTGCGGAGTGATATTTTCTTCGGGTGAGAAAGACTGAACATACTGATAGAAATTCATACCGTCAGTTTTACCGTATGACTTTTTAGTAGCCATAAACTCTTTGAATGCATTTTCACCGTCACAGTTAATTCCGCTGACAAGTCTTTGATTTGAAATCTCATCATAGACTTTTTTATCTTGAAAGCAGTAATCTATACCACCTTTCATCGCACTGATTGATTGTTTTGACTCACGAATATATGTCACGGTCGCCATTACTTTTCCTCCGACAGTTTTATGATTGCATCATAGATTTTTCTTTGCATAGCAATCATTTCACTAAAGTTGTATGAATTAAAAGCACCGCTGTTTATCTTTCTCGTTATCTGATTCAGGTTGTTGCCAATCCTTTTTAGCTCAACAAGCAACGGTTGTAAATCAACTACTTTGATTTCACTTTTTAATGAAGATTTCAAAATATACTCAGTCAATGTCAGCTGAGCTTTCTTTGACATTTTATAGATTGCAGACTTTTCAGATTGAGTTAATCTGATACTTAAGGTTTGATTTCTCTTACGTTTTTCTATTTTTATGCACCTCCGTGTTAAAGTGGGTCCGGGCTTCCGCCCGACTTTATGCGTTTGGCGGACAGCCGGGCGCTCTGCTTGCCCCGGACAAGTCCGGGAAATGTAGCCCCAACCTCTGCTACTGAAAATAAACTTTCAATTCTGCCGTAAATTCGCCCCAATTGCGATTTTTACTTGAAGACGGGTACTTTCTCGCCCTCTGCAAAATAATCGCACAAATCGGCAACGACGGCGAAACAACTGCCTTGCAACGATAAATGAATAAGAAAACGGTACTCTCGTTGTATCTATCGTCACTTTTTATTACACTATGAATTCACAACAGAAGGATCAAATAAGTAGTACATATTACTGCTGTTAGAATTGTTCCATCTCTTTCTTAACTTCACTTGGACTAACCCAATTTTTTCAAGTGATCTCAAGCATTTGATTACAGTATTCTTTGTCAGATGACACTTCTCGCAAATCATTCTCAGCGATGGAAAACAACTGAGCTTTTCTCTGTCGGCAAACATAAGTAGACAGCAGTAAACTGCAATTGTATTTGCGGGCAAATTAAAATCAAATATTTTATTGCTGACTATAAAGAAATCCTTGTGCTGTACCATTGTATCATTCAAAAATTTTTTCTCCCTTCTTCTTCCTCTGCAGTTGATAATATCTTTACTTGAGTTTTGTTATGTAACTCTTGTTAGTTGTAATAGAAATATTGAACCACCTGATAGAAAATTTAAACTATCCTCCTGTCACTGGTTACAAGCATATTTTCATCACTCTCCTTTGTCCTCTAATATATAAATGTCAAAGTTTTTTAAAATCACAGAAATTCCCGTGACATAGTAAAATTATTTCTTAGTATATTGTGATATTGCCGGTTCAGTTATATAATACTTTTTAGGTGAGAGAATTGAGCTATATTGAAAGGTACGAAAATAAAATCACAACTATTGATTATTTCGCAGTAGATTTTGATGAAAAGAATATAATTTTAAACAACGAGAAACTACCGCTTGGATATATAAGCAACTGCATTGCCAATCTTCCAAAGAAGTTCGCAACCAATCTACTGATTCACAGCGGTAAGATAAATCGTCATTGGCAGGAACTTAAATTAAACGGTTACAGCAGAAAATTATTTATGGATATATTTGCTGACATAAATAAAATGATTGACTATATGCAATCACTTGAGCCTTTTAAATATTTTGATATTGAAAAATCAAGAACGACTGTTTCAAAATTGTTTGGTAAAGATGCACTTGATGATTACGAGTATCTTTTGAAGCATCTAAAAATCAATTACGGAAGAACAGAAAGAAACGAAATTGCAAGGCTTGAAGAAATAGAGAATAAATCAAAGACCGCTGAAAATGTTTTGAGAGCATATTCATATATCGGCGTTGATACCGCTAACTTCGACACAATGATAATTAACTATGTAGAGAATTTTATAAAAGAAGATTCACGACAGAAAGATAACATTGCTAAATTCACTTGTGAGTTTTTCGAGAACGAAGAAGTACAAATGAACTTAGCAGCAAGCAATCCTGCGGCAATGATAATGGACGGATTCAACCTTAAACCGATTCAATCTGCTGTTCCTACGATAAAAATTGAAAATGGTAAGTACAAAATTATAAGACGAATGTATTTCAGCAGAATGATGGATTTCTTTGTGACGGAGTTTTTTGAGGCACTTTCGCAAGGTCACTACATATGGAAGTGCGGAGTCTGCAACAAATATTTTCTTATGACTACAGCACACAAGCAGCTTTATTGCAGTACGGTAAATAAGGAATACGGTGTGCCTTGTTCCTATGTTGCAAAGCACCCTGAAATTACAAAACGCAAAATGAAAAAGCAGAAAAAATCCGACAGTCCGTATTATGTTCTCTGGAACAGGCGATACAGCTCAATACGCCAAAATAAAAGCCTCGGCAAATACAGTAAAGCTGTATCATCCAAGGCTAAAAAGATTATCGATATGAAATTTGAGCGAGCACAGTTTGATTTTGACTATGCTGAAAATAACTACGAAGACGAAATGAATTTAGAAAAGATTTACGAGGAAGCAATGAAAGAATAGGCGGTGAGCAAATGCAAAATGAAAACCTGCATATGTATCAGTTAGGTTACGAACCAAATAGACTTGATGATTTCAATGATTATTTTATACAGTACCTGAAAACAAACGATAGTAAATATTTTAATGAATTTCTGCATTTCTATGAGCCTATACTTAACAGAAAAGCTGCCGAGTTTATAAAATGCAACCATATTGAAGAATACAGGTTACCTGATTTAAAACAAATTTTTGTTTCTCTACTGTGGGACGAATTGCAAAGATATTCAGCAGACGAAAAACTCCCTCTTCTGCAAATTATGAAATATAAAACTCACAAAGCGTGGTTAGAATATGTTCGTACAGACTGCGGTATTACAAAAATTGAAAGTAAAAACGCACATAACAATCTCCGTAAAGTAACGTCATTGTACTTCAAAATGAAAGATACAAAGCCGTTTGATGAAATTTTAAAAGAAATATCCAAACAACTACATATTTCAGAGAATACTGTCATTGAGTATATAGAAGCAGCGTTAGCAACAAAATATTCTGGAAACAGAGAATCTTTTGAAATAGAGGATATTACCGCATCCGAGGATATTGTCTTTAACAACTACAAATCTAAACAAATAAAAGAAGCTATTCAATCGCTATCCACGATAGAGCGCAAATTGCTTGAACTTACAACAGGAATCAACTTTGACACATTTGAAACAACAGAAAAGCTTTCATACAATAAAACAGCACTTCTGCTCGGTATGACAGAAAGTGCTGTTCAAAAGAAACGCAAGAGAATTTTAAAAAAGCTCAAACAAATGTTGAAAAATAGTTAACATCCTAATTTTTATAAAATAAATACTATTAACTTGTGTATGGTAAATTTTCATAGCCTTGCCATTTTGCAATATGACGAGTAAGAATCATACGATCCTTTGCGTTTACATCACCATCATTGTTTACATCTGCGGCGGTCATATCAATGTTTTCATATCCTATCCACTTTGCAAGATAGCGTGTGAGCGTCATACGGTCTTTTGCATTTACCTGACTATCGGTATTTACATCCCCAATAGAAATATATCCATTAATTGTAATAGGCAACTTATATGTAAAACTGCAATTATTTTCGGTTTCCTTAAAGTTGATTATAATGTTTGTTGTGCCTTTACTTTTTGGTTTTATAATAATTTTTCCGCCATTAATTGATATATCACTTATAATCTCAGCAATGTCAGAATTTTCCACTTCAACTTCAGGAACTACATCGCAAAAGTATAGCCAAAAGGAATAAACGCATTCACTATTAATATCATTAAGCATACTGATATCCCCGATTGCCCACATTTCAGGAATCATTTTATAGGTCCTGACATAAGCATTATAGTCAGCAATCGTTATTGGCATACCGTTATTAATTTTTATACTGTCCTCTATCCAACCGGGAAGAATAGAATTACTGTCGCTGTTAAGTTTTTCTACAAATGAACTGTCAATAAGTTCCGCGTTAGATAACACTGTTGCATTTCCATTGTTAACTCCGGGCTGAATATTTGTAAAACAATTTTTAAATTCACCACGAGATATTGCACTTTTTAAAATATCAGCCTGCGAAATACTACCTACATTATAACAATTGGATATTCCTTCTTCATTTGATCTTGAATGATTTTCCGGTACAATTCCTGCAACCCAAGATGCCTTATTCAACCCAAAACCACCTGTAACCAGCCCGGTATTATAACAATCATATATCCAAGCATAATTATACCCGGCAATTCCACCTACAGAACCTGTTGCCATAGCAATACCTGTATTATTACAAGCACTAATGGTCCCTCCTGTATTGTTATTGCCTACAATTCCTCCTGTATCGCTTCCATCTACTGTGCCATAGTTTTTGCATCCGTAAACTAAATTGCTGTTTCTATTACAAATAGCCCCTGTTGAGAACAAATCATAGCCATAAACTAAAGATTTACTGTTGCAAAACATAATTATCCCTTTATTATCATTGGCTACACATCCACCGTATTGAAATGTACCCTGCGATATGTTAAGTGCTTTAATTATACCATTTTCGCCAATATACCCAAACAAGCCACCTGAATTTTCCTCGGGCACATACATATTATAAATGCTGAATCCATTACCATTGAATGTGCCATCAAAACATTTTTGCTCGGTGTTTCCAATTGGTGTCCATTTGTTAACATAAGAAAAAGCATTTTTATTAATATATATATCATTCTTAAGATTTACCGTTTTATTCTTAAATGTATTTCCTTCGTTTACAAGTTGAGCCAATCCTGAAAGCTGCTCAGAAGTAGTAATATCAAAACTTTTTTTACCATCAGAATACCAAGACACATCAGATATTCCGTTCCATGCGTTTTCAGAGCTTTTTATGTTATCATGATTAATATAATATGATCCGCCTGTTGCCAAATCATTTATAAGGTCAAAGTTCACCTTTCCATCAAAAATATTAACAAGAATAATTCTGTTATTATCATAAATCGGCTCACAATCCGACAAATAGGCAAAATTAAGGTTCTTAAGATTGCTAATAACAGCACCTTTTCCATCTACAATAACATATTGAACGGAAGGTCCTTTTGAAGCTGACCACATAACTGCAAATCTATCATCATTTATTTTAACTATTTTAGGATTGCCATAGCCTTCTGCATAAAATGTACTAGAAGCAGTCAGCCATTCACATTCTGAAGTATTTAAAGACTTATTGTAGCTTGATAGAAAAATATTGTTCATTTCATTATTCATAGAAGAGCCCACAACGAGATAATTTGTTGGTGAAATTTCCATACCTGATACCTCTGCATTTGTCACATTATCACCAATGTCACCCGAAATTTTCAATAAAGGTTGAGAACCATAGTAAGACTGCAAATACACTGAACGTTCAGGATATCCATCACTTAAGTCGACATAAACAGGATAATCACCATCGAATTTAACTATTTGCCTAAGCGAATGACTCACATGTTTATAAGGATACATATATTCTGTAGCCCAAAAATCAGACATACAACTATATTCAGTCATATTATCTGTATTAACTTTTATTGTCATATTTGACTGATGCCCATCAAGACGCAATCTACTTGTATATACTACAAGCGAATTGCCGTTCTCCGCTATCGAAACATTTCCAGAATCAAAAGGTCTCTTTGTATAAGTTTCAGCTCCGTTAAGTGATAACCCCACTATTTTTTTAAAATTTTTATCGTATTTAATAATTCTGTATACATCGCCCCCCTTGTCCAAAGATGTATCATAAGATTGACCGCAAACTACATAATTATAATTCTCTCCGCAATAATATCCACCCCATAATGGGAGTTCAAGCTCAATAGTTTGGGTTGATAACAAAGAAAACTTTGAATTATAAGTCATAATATACAATAAATCGCTATACACTACTACTTGATAATTTCCATTTGACAATTTATTTACAAATGAAGTTTTCGGAGTACCGAAAGCTTCAGGAGAATAACTTGACAAAATATTTGAATAATCCTCAGGTAAAACTTCTGAACCCTCCTCCACAACATAAGTCAAAACACTTGCAGAAAAAGGTATTGCAGAAGAAATGCTAAATACTATTGCTATAGAAAGTATAATAGAAATAATCTGTTTTGCTTTCCTTAACATAAATTTCACTCCTTGGTTTTTTATCTTTTGCGGAATAGAAACTAAGAACATGTTAAATTCCTACTCCATATATTTCTTATAAAATTGATAAGGTTTCATATCCCTGCCATTTTGCCAAGTGGCGTGTAAGAATCATACGATCTTTCGCATTGATTGCACCATCATTATTTACATCTGCGGCGGTCATATTAATATCTTCATAACCAGACCACTTAGCAAGGTAACGAGTTAACAGCATACGATCCTTTGCATTGACTAAGCCGTCACCGTTTGCGTCACCGAATGGAACAGTTTCTTCTAATGCTACAAATTTTAATCTGTTATCATTTGCATATTCTTCCACAACTGAATTTTTATAACCGTGGATTGTCAGATTTGGACAATCTTCAAAGACATCATCGTATAAGAAAATACCTTCGTCTGGTATAGTATTTACTAGTATAGTAACGTCTAACAAATTAGTGCATCCGTAAAAAGCATGATACCATAAATAATTAATATCATCGCCAATTAATACTGATTTTAGGTTTGTACAATTTGAAAACGCCTCGCAACCAATTTCCTTAACACTATTTGGAAATGTTACAGATGTGAGACTTGTGCAATTTGCAAAAGCATAATCTTCAATTTCTTCAACATTGTTTCCTATATTTATTGACGCTAAATTTTTGCAACTTGTAAATGCATTCCAATCTATTGTTATAACGCTATCGGAAATAACGACTGAATTTAAATATTGACAAGCTATAAAAGCACCATCTCCTATTTTTGTAACTCCAGAAGGAATTGTATAAGAAATATTTTCTCTGCTTTGCGGATAACAAAGAATTTCTGTTTTATCTTTGTTAAAAAGTATTCCATCAATATCAGAGTAGTTCTTATTATTTTCACTTACTTCTATATTTTTAAGATTATAGCAACTCTCGAAAGCTGTCACCGAACATTCAGAAACATCATCATTTATTACAATTGTTTCTACAGTATCGCTTACAATCATTTGACTTTCCACTACCTGTGAACCATCCGCGATTATTATTTCTTTGATATTGTTACAGCCTTCAAAAGCTCCTACACCAATTCGAGTAATACTGTCTGGGACCGTTATACTAGATAAATTTGAACAGCCTTCAAAAGCTTGAAAATCAATAGTTGAAACACCCTTATTAATTATTACTCTTTCAAGATTTGTGCAATCATAAAATGTATACCCATTTATACTTGTAACACTCTTAGGTATTGTAACATTTACTAGTTTTTTACACTCTTTAAAAGCACCTTTACCCATATAGGTAATACTATCGGGAATACTGCTTTCAAAATTTGAATAAGCAAATGCATAATCTCCGATGCTCGTAGTAAATTCTGGAATTTCTAAATTTTCAACACTTGAATGCATGAAAGCATAGTCACCAATTTTTTTTACACTGTTTGGGATTATAATGCTTGTAATATTATCGCAACCATATAGAAAGCAATTTGGAATAGTTTCAACTTTTTTTCCTATATTAATCGTTTTTAACTCTGTGCACCCATCAAAAGGATGCTCAGGTGAAAAGGAATAACCACCTTCATAAATTTTATCAGAAAATTTTTCACAATTTACCGCATTATAATTTACCGTTGTAAGGGAAGTACAATTTGAAAACGCAAAACTACCTATATATGTTAAACTTTCGGGAATTATTATGTCCGTAAATCTTTTACAGCCAGCAAAAGCATTACTACCTATATATGTTACACTATCTGGTATAGATATATTTTCTAGATTTGTACACTTATCAAAGGCAAAATCTTCTATTGTCGTCATACTGTTTGGAAATGTTATAGATTTTAAATTTGTATAATCACCAAATGCGTCTATTCCAATCGTTTCTACGCCATCCGGTATTGTATATTCTGTTGCTTCAGGTTTTGTAAATTTAACTAATTCTTTTTTATCTTTTGAAAATAAAACACCGTCGACAGATGAGTAATGCTGGTTATTTTCACTCACATCAAATTCAGAAATATTATTAGTATATGAAAATGCCCAGTTTTCTATTTTGTTTACACTATCCCCAAATGTTATTTTCTTAAGCTTTTCACAATTGTATAGTGCATATTGCCCAATAGAGGTTACAGAATTACCTATACAAATATACTGTACCGCGCTATCCGTGAAAGCACTATCTCCAACTGTAGTTACACCATCATCCACCATAACATATTTTGCACCAGTTAATGGTGATTTGTCGTCAGGCAAGGAATAATTATGCATGGCACCCTCTCCATAAATACGAGCAAATCCATTTTCGTAACGCTCATAATAAACATTATCACCGCATTTGAGACTATACCAAGGTTCAATATCTTCTTTAAAATTGTACAAATCAATTTGATCAATATTAGTTGGAGCTACATTAATTCCTTGAGCATTTATTGGATTATATAATTCAGGATACTGTAAAGAAGCACTTGGTAACGCTGCCTGATATGATTCTCCTTTTACAACATTTAGATTTTTATAGCTTATTTTTCTTACAACGCTCCCATCCTCTGACATTTCATTAACGATATAATCCATAGTTCCGCTATCATAGCCAACGATTTTCACAGAATAATTCTCATCAAAAAGAAATATATGCTTTTCTTCTCCTGACACAAACATATAAATCTCGTCATATGATGTATCAATTTTATTATCTACTACTCTTCCAACTAAATCGCCGTCAGAATTGTATATAAAAACATCAACAGGGCAATCAACCTCTAAATCCAAATAGTGTTCAGTAGGCGATAACAGCATATTATAAACATTATCCGAAAAAGAGCCTTTTAACAGACCCGCATTTTTTAAAACCTCAACCATTGTTCCCTCTGTAAGATAATTTGCAATTTTATCAAGATCATCGCCAACCGTTTTCTTAAATATTGTTTTTATCTGATTATTAGCAATTTTAGTCAGTTGTTGAGTAAAGGATTCCATATCCGTCAACGAAACCATACCAGTTCCCTGACATTCTATATTATTTTTGTCACTTTTCTTGTACATTTTATAATTTAAATTTCCAAAACCCGCATAAGATGGTTTTTTACCTAAGGAATAATTATTAAGTGTTAATTCAAATTCGATAGTCCGCTTTCCTATGTGCGTCTGAACATTAAAATAAAATTTTGCTTTGGTTTTAAATGTGCTTGTTAAAACACTATCATCTATTCCTAGTTTTTCATAAACTAAATCTTGCAATTTAGTATTCTGCTCACAGTATTCAGAACTTAAAGCAGCAAAAATATCTGCTACCCATACATATAAAACTTCCCTGATATATTTTTGCTGTTCTAATGAAAGATAACCATCAATGTATCCCGAAAAAGTCAATGCATTTTCAGCTGTTTGATCCACGTGCTGTCTGGCGCGGTTCACTGTTTTTCCGTTTTCTGATGTAGTTTGCTGTTTATCCGTTTTTTCTTTAACTATATCTATGCTACCTACTGTAATCTGAGCCGTATCATTTATTTGCTTATTTTCATAACTGACTGTAGTTTCTAAATTCATAATCGAATTTGCACTCTTCAATTTATAGTCATCATTAACATAAACAGTGTAAGATTTGTCGATGCTGGTTCCGGCAGTAATAGAAAAACAACTATTATCGTTTAATTCAGATATATTATCTTTAAACCACCAAAATCCGGTTGAACCAAAATTAAGAGCATCTGAATTTGCTTTTATATTAACCCCATTGCAAATAACGCTCATATTTTTTAGTACGTTTTCAGGAATAAAGCCATAGCTGCCATCAATAATATATGAAATATTTATATTGATTGTAAATTCAGATACATTTAGCTTGCCATTTTTTGCGTATAATGCTTTTGGATTAGTAGTTGCAGTTACATCAACACGGCAAATATCATCTTCCGAATATATTTCCGATACTTTTTCGTCAACAATTTTGCAAACCACACTACAGTCAGGTCGTTCTACTAAATACTTTACTGCCTCATTAAAATCAAAATTATCTGTTGCCTGATACTTTTTACTATCCACTTTTATGTTGTTGGATAATGGGTCTACTGCTTTTAACAATCCAACTACATAATATTCTCCTACTATATTTCCATTGCTATTTTCAGCTGCTCCTACATTAATTGAAAAGCTTGTTAAAACACTTAATATTATAATAATAGATAAGAAAATTGACATAACCTTATTATACTTTTTCATTGTTTTATCCTCCTGTATTTTTATTTCAAAGGCAAGGTTTCATAGTCCTGCCATTTAGCCAGGTGTCTTGTAAGAATCATTCTGTCCTTTGCGTTTACTTCGCCGTCGTTGTTTACATCGGCAACGGATTTATTTATATTTTCATATCCGCTCCACTTTGCGAGATAGCGGGTTAACATCATACGGTCTTTTGCGTTGACTGAGCCATCGCTGTTAATATCACCTATAATCATATTATCCGGAACAGAAACAACATAAATACTGAAATGATTAGTTGTAAAAATCAATCTTTCATCCTTATATTTAGCTTTCATATCAGTGATAGTACCGTCATCTTCGACTCGATGTACCTTTATCATTCCCATTGAAGCTAAAAATTTAAGTTCTTCTGATATTGGTATAGAAACTTCAACATTTTTATCTATCTGCGTTTCATCGCCGTTTTTAATCATAGAAATATTGTATGTAGAGTTAGACACCGAAGCAATTAAATCGTAAACTTTCGGATGTGTATCTTTTATTTTTTGAATCAACTCACTATCAGCATATAATCGAAACACTTTTAGTGCAGTGTCACTGTTAAAATTAGTATCTGTTTTAACTTGTACACCTAAGCAATTTCTCGTACTGCCGCTTTGATTTTGTAAGGTAATAAACCCTGAATTTTTAGAATAAGAAATACTAATTATTTCAGACAAAAGATTTAGCGAGTCTCCAAATGTAAACATTCCTTTTAAGACAACCCCGAATATCCCAGCCATATCTTCAAATACACTTTCTCCGACTGAAAAGCCACAGCTTAATAATGCATCGTTGCAAACATCCTCAAGATTTAGGTTTTGCATATTATAAACTACGGTTTCTCCAAAATTTCCTACTGCTTCACCACCTATTAATGTTTTCTTAAAAGCACCATTAAGCAATTCTTTACTGAATTTGGTCTGATCCTTAAAGCATTCTAACGATACGGCATTCTTGAGAATTTCTTTTGTCATTTTTTGTGCAGGTAAAAATGTATTGTTTAAGTCTATTCCTTTTATGTCTCCATAAAGTCCTTTAAGTTGAAGAATACAATCAAATGCATTAATTGATGAAACAATCGCCGAATTTTCCGTATCATTAGTGATGTTAATATATCCATTTTTAGGAATTGTAACTTTAACAGTTGTTATCTTTGAAGAATTAGTTTTCTGACGATATGTTAATAAATTCACATTATATATATCGCTTGCTAGATCACAGCAATTATCCCAAACCGTCTCTTTAATGCTACCTGCATTATTTGTCATCTTATCAATAACAACCGCATCTTTTATATCACCGTTTTCGCTATAAATTTCCACTGCACCGAAAATATATTTTGTATTGTATACATCAAAAGATACTGTACATGAATCATCGTTATTTTTCGCATATGAATAATTGTCAATATACATACCGTTTACATTATAAAAATTTGATACATATTTTTCAATTCTTTGTTCTGGTACATTTTCAACTGTAAATGTCATAGAATTACCCTCGTATACAGTAACAGGTACTCTGGTAACATAACCCGTTTTTGAATCGCTAAATGACACATATGTTGTACCGGGAGAGATTGCTTTTGCAACAATAAATCTGCAATTATCATGCAATGAGGTTTCTTCCACTTCCAAAATAGAAGTATCGTATACAGTATATGTCAATTTTGATATATCATCAGATTGAAAGCCATTATTAAACACTCCTGCACCAATTTTGATCAAACTGCCATTACATACACTCAAGTCGGCATAATCGGAATACACTCTAATTCCGTTTAAGCCTTCAGTAACCTGTACCGTCATAGTTGTGGAATTACCATCAGGCATCTGAGCAGTAATATATGCAGTACCAATATTATTGCACTTAATATGCACTTTCGGGTTTTTGCAATATGCATTATAGTCTCCGTCCGATTCCACAACACTGGCTATGTCACTGTCACTGCTTTTATAAATAACATCCCCCGCTGAATAATTATTATATAAAATATACAAATCAGCAACTATACTCTCATTTGCCCTGCAATTCATTTGTGGCTTTCCAAACTGGATTGGTGCCATTACACTAAATTTAATTCCATGGTTATTGGCGTAGCGTTCGGCTTCTGTTCCCGAGAAGCCATATAAAGTGAAACGGTTGAGCCGTTCATAAACACTGTCATAATTCGGAGTATAATATCCAAATGCACAACTGTCTATTTTTTCAATATTGTCTCTCAAATAAACTGACTGTAATGAAGTGCAATTCACAAATGCATATTCACCAACATTCAGTACTGAATCAGGTATATATATTGATCTAATATTGTTGCAGTTCTCAAAAGCCTGCCATCCTATATCTATTATGCTGTCCCCTAAATTTATATTTTTTAGATTTCTGCAAAAGGAAAAAGCATTTCTATTTAGTCTGTTCAAATCTTTTCCCAAATCAACTTCAGTTAAGGATGTGCAATCCGAAAAACAATATTCTCCCAACGACATAACACTATCGCAAATAATAACTGTTTCCAAGTTATTACAATATCTAAATGCAAAATCCTCTATGCGCCTTATATTTGCACCAAAGTTTATATTTCGAAGGTTACTACAAAAGCAAAATGAGTATTCACCTATGTATTTTACTGTATCAGGAATTGTAACAGTATTAATATAATCATTTGATTCAAAAGCATGATTTCCTATCTTTGTAACTGCTTTTGAATTAATTGAATCAGGAATAACTATATCACTTGATTGACCTCTGTATGCAGTTATCTCTACAGAACCATCATCTAATGGCATATAATAGAAATCACCATATTTTTGCATATATTCTGATATTTCCTTTGGTGCAAGTTCTTTATATCCTATTCTGTTATACAACGCATACTCCTCAATTGTTGAATTATAGATGCTATGCAGGTATCTTCCCTTTCCCGAATATGTCGGCAACGCTTTTCCATTAGTATGGTAACCGAAAGCAAATTCACCGATATATGCTACATTCTTCGGTAAATATAAATCAAGTAGATTGTCGCAGTTACAAAATGCTGAATCACCAATATATTTTACCGTATCGGGAATATCTATAGATGTCAAATTAATTGAAGAATTAGAGTCAATATATGAACCTGAATTATCAAAAAAGGCTCCGTCAGCAATTCCCATAATGTTCTTATTAAACTTAATAGTACCGTCTTGCGGAATATCGCCCTTATAAGAATAAACAACCTTTCCTACATAAACAATTCCGTTATTCTGATTACTGTACCATGTTGTTCCTATAAAGGCATTTTGACCAATACAAAACAAACTTTGCGGAGCCTGTATATTTGTAAGATTCTCCTGATTCAAAAATGCAAGATTAGCAATTCCAAAAGTACCATCTTTTATCTTAAAAGTATATTTTTCAGGCATTTCACCTTTATAATTGTATACAAATTTTCCGGCATAAACTACTCCGTCACGCTGTTTATTATACCAACTGGTATTATTAAACGCATTAAACCCTATACTTACGATTGAGTCTGGAAAAATAATTTCAGATAAATTTGTGCAATTGGCAAACGCCCCCCTACCTATTTTTTGTACTCCGTAAGGTATTATTACTTTTTTGAGATTACTATAATTTGCGAAAGCACTCTGATATATATTTTTAATGTTTTCATTTATTTTTATTTCTGTAACACTTTCTAATCCGGATATTCTACTTTCATTTCCATACGGATCAAGCGAAGTTGGTTTTCCTAATCCAACAACTTCATAGCCACCAATTTTCCCTGGAAATGTAACCACCGTAGAGTTACCGGTATACCCCGAAATATATGCTTTTGAATGGTAAATATGGTAACTGAACATATCTCTTTCAATTATTTTCTCATTTTCAGCATAAACAGTAAGGGATAGAATTGAAAACATATTTAAAATTATAGCAAATGTCAGTATAATTGAAATTGTTTTTCTCACTTTTCTTCACTCTCCAATTAACCAGTATACGGTAAAGAAATGTAACCGTTCCATTTTGCAAGGTGGCGTGTAAGAATCATTCTGTCCTTCGCATTGACCTCACCATCTTTATTTACATCTGCAGATGTCATATTAATATTTTCATAGCTCAACCATTTTGCAAGATAGCGGGTTAACATCATTCGGTCTTTGGCTTTTATTTCACCATCACCATTAACATCGCCGGAAGAAATGCCATTCTCGTCTAAAGCAATATATTCAAAACCGTTGTTATTAGCATATTCCTCAGAAGCAGTATTTTTATAACCGCAAATTATAAAACCTTCTATCTTATAAGTATCAGATAAATATCCTAATGCTTTATTGCCAATAGATAAAACACTTTTGGGGATTGTTATACTTGCCAAATTTTCACAAGCAAAAAAAGCTCTATCTCCTATTTTTTTTACTGTTTCGGGTAATATAACGCTATTGATATTAGAATTTCCTTCTATCAAAGGATGTGATTGAGCAAAATATGTCCCTATTGAGGTAACTTTGTTTCCATTAATTTCCGAAGGAATTTCAAGCACTGAAGGGTACATCTCTCCATCATATTGATAAATTTGCATTCCATCAAAATCATCTAATCTATAACTATACAAACTGTTTCTAACCTTAACACTGTAATATCTAGGGGCACTTCCTGTAAATCCTGCCTCAACTTCATAATACTCCTTTCCATCAGAAACCATAGCGTTCATATGTCCTGAACCAGCTCCATAATCTTTACTTCCATTTCTTTTCCATGCTTGTAAACCTGCACTTTTTGACATATATATTATAGCGTCTGTTGAAGCCCAACAATCTCCACCTCCTGCAATAATCAACCCTGCATAAGACGAATAACCATCATCGTAATCTCTTTCTGCTACAAATTTAGCGATGATATTAATTTTCTCATATGTGGACATATCGTTTTTTATATTCTTCGACACATAGTCATCCATTATTTTTTCTGCATATACATCAGAATAATCAACTACATTAACTTTAACCTCAAACTCTACATCATCAGCACAGACAATGATTGTACTTTCTCCATACTCAATATCCTTGGTTATTTTTGTCGGTGTTTTGTTAGGTTCCTCAACAGTTGTACCATAATTACCATACCAATAGTATGTATTAATTTTAGGTGTAATTAAACCATTGCTTGATATGTTCACTTTCTCATATCCATCAACATAATAAGATATCTGGTTTGCCCCACTAACAATAAGTTGAAAAGAACTATTAAAATTTGACGGAATACTGATGTATTTTTCAGCCCAATCTTCTATCGCATATATTGTTACATCTGTTGAATTAATACTAATATTCTTTTTTACATCAATTTGTGTTGCATCAGCCATTACACCCGTTGCAGCTCCTGCTATAACGGATGTGTTAATAACCACACTTATAATGATTGTTGCTGAAAACAAAATGCTCAATACTCTTTTTAAATTACATTTCATAAGATTCCCCTCCTGTAAAAGTAATTTTATTTATTATTTGGTAAGATTTCATATTCCTGCCATTTTGCTAGATGCCGTGTAAGAATCATTCTGTCCTTTGCGTTGACTTTGCCGTCATAATTCACATCAGAAGCCTGATCATTTATGATTTTTATGCCATTCCATTTTGCAATGTACCGCGTTAATGTCATCCTGTCCTTTGAATTTATCACACCATAATTGTTTATGTCTCCGAATGTATACGAAAGTTTTTTACTATTGACAATTTCACCTGATTCATCATCAATCATTATGTTATTGACAGTATTCTCAACATTGTTTTCAGAAATATTATCAAATTCATACGATTTAACATTTGCTGCATTTATATATGTATCAGATTTTATCTCTATTGTATTACTATTATCACTCACAGATGTATTTCCGCTTGCTTTACCTGAAACTCGGATAAAATCTTTTTCGCTCTGCGTTTGTAAAGCAATATCAAAATCATAGTTTCTACCCTCAACCGTTACGCTTTTACCATTAATAGTAAATCCATCTGAATAATTTGAGCAAATATAAAATCCTCCAGAATATGTTTCGCCGATAATCTCACAGTCATTTTCTAAGTTTGAAAACACAAATTTTGAACTATTATTAACGGTAATATCCCATGAACAAGTATTATCCAGATTGTCCACCAATTTACAATCATATACATTCATATTACCGTTATAGTTGCTTCCATCATATTCAAGATACTCACCTCTATCATTCACCACTTTAAATGTTTTGTATGCAGTAATATTTAATTGAGTGGTATTACTTGCAGAAACAGGCTCACTTCCTTTTACTACCGAAATACTGCTAAAATTTTTTCCACTGTATAATTTATCAATATCATAAACTTCAAGATTAGTCCAAATGTCACTAATCATATATCCAAGCGCTTCACCGTTAGCATCTGTAAATGTAAAAGAGCTATAATCTGAAGATATTTTAAAAATAAAGTACCTTACATTTGGATATGTATTCTCATCATAGATTAAGATTTCATGCTCGTTTGTGCTATCATTATAGTTGTATCCACATACTACAACGCTATGTCCGGACACATCATTGTTATGCTTATAGCTAAATGAAAGTACAAAAGGCTTTTTCTCATTCTGGGAACGTTCAGCATCCTGTTTGAATTTTTTTAGAAAATCTGACAATCTTTTATTGAGACTTTGAGTATGCCATCCGTTCCTTTCAACAGAATAACTTTCAGCACCATTTGCTGTAAGTTGAGTTAACTGATAATATGTAACTAAATCCTTGAATCTTCCTTTATCACTATCGTACATAGAACCTAAGCCCCAATAATTGCTAGTCTGTATGCCATTATTCAAAGCTTTAAGATCCAAATTTCCGTTATTTGCATAACACATACTCAAAGCTATTCCATGACACACTCCTCCTGTTTCTCCGGAATACATTTCATCGTGAATTCTGAAAGTACTATCCCAAGTATTTAAACTATCCCAATATAATTTATGTCTATAATTTTTGTTATTAACATGATAAGTAGTAGCCTTATGCAAATACTGATTTGTATCTTGCTTAAGTTTAAAATAGTTATTATCGCTATAATCATTATAACTAAAACTGCTATAGGAATCTAATAAGGATTCTCTCTTTTGTGAATATGTGTAAGAATCCCAGTCACTCTTTGTAATAAACTTTGATTTTAAATTTGCATCTACACAGTTTTTCAAAATGTTTTCATTTATAGTATTATACTCAGCTTCTTCAATGGCATTAAAACCAGAAGAATTACCATAACTAACAGCACCATCGTAATAAGTAAAAATATTTTCGTAAGTAGTGAAATTCACTTCCTTATAATTTGATGAATAATAATAAAAATTCAGAGTGTTATTAGTATAAGTTAATTTATAATTACCACACCATCTATCTGCAGCAAAACCAGCAGCACAAGTGTTCATTCCTGTAATAAAATATTTATCATATAATTTATTATAATAATATTTTAAGCTATAAACATTTAAGTACTCACCATATTTTTTACCGGTTACCTCATGTATGGAATCATTACTATAGTAATAAATTCTTACAGAATGGTTATCCATTGTACCACCGGCTTCCTGAACAACTAATTCACATTTTCCGTCAAAATCCAAATCTAAAAATTCAAATCCCGCCTGCATTCTTATTGAATTACTTGTTAGAGGTAACCAAGAAGACTCATTGCTGAGCAACTTATTAATAAAATTATTACAATAATCACTTTCACTTGAAGCACTTACTGTTATTACTGACAACATTGTAATTAACACAAGAACAATCACTAATATAATAGCTATTGATTTTTTACTTTTTTTCATTTCTATTCCTCCTCGTAAATTTAATTTCAATTTTCTTTTGTCAATTCAAAAGTTCCCTTATTTTTATCTTTTGACAAAAGTGTTAATTTGTTTTCATCTATAATAAACTCATAAGTCGAATCCTGTGCAGATTCACTTACAAAATCAATTTTTATTTCATCATTATTTATAGTGTAATTAAATTCATATTCTGAGTCTGAAACAGCCATTTTACCGTTTCCTCTGCCGTCAAAAGTATATTTTGTAACGCTGTCCAGTTTCCATATTCCAATTAGTTCATCGGAAGTAACTTCAATCTGACTGCTAATATCCTGATTATTCCTGCAACCGCACGAAAATGCAAAAAATAATACAACCAATGCTAAAACACATACAGATTTAAAATTTGTCAATTTCACAACTTACTCCTCTAATATAAAAGACGGACGATGACAGAAAATCCGCCACCGTCCGCTAATCATTTTTCTAATTCAAGAATAATGTGGTATTATTTTGTAGATTTATTTTTTCTAAAGTAGCCATAAGCATAAACAACCGCTGAACAAAGCATTAATACAGCAGCAAGTATAACTGCAATATTGCTATTTCCAGTCTGAACAGTGCCATTATCCGAAGAAATCACTGAAGAAGTTACAGTATCGGATGTTGATAAGCCTTTGTCTGGCTTTGATGTAGCTGATTCCACTGTAGTTGGTTCAGTTACAGTAGGTTCAGTTGTAACAGGCTTAATAGCCGGAATTTCTTCTGTTTCAAGAACTGTACCACATACTGTACATTCCTTATGCTGACTGCCCTTTTCAGTTTCAGTGGCTTCCTTATCAACTATCCAGTCTGAAGGGGTGTGTGCTGCTTTGATAATTACACTGTCATGGTCTGTAATCTCAACAGATGCCGTAGCATCCTCAAACCACTTTCCGCAGCCGTCACAAACATAGTATGCTTTCTGACCATCCTCTGTACATGTTGCAGCAAAGCCCTCAACTAATGTAAGCTTATGTGTATGTCCGAGTGCAGGAGTGATTACATATCCGCATTCTTTACAAACCTCAGGTTCATACTCTGTTGCAGGACCACTTGAAGTATGCTCTGCAAAATCAAGCTTGTCTTCACAAACTGTGCACGCATGCCAATGTCCTGTTTTATCCGATTTCCATGTGGTTGTATCGTAGTTGTGGTCTGCAAGTTCACCATACTCAAAGGTTTCAGTATCACTTGCCTGTCCACATACAGAACAGCTCTTGAAATAAACAGCTTTTGAAACGCATGTTGCAGGAGTCTTTAAGTATTCGTCAGCAACTTTTTCTGTATACTGATGAGGAGCGTATTCGCCGTATTCCTGACCACAAACATCACATACAGCTTTCTTTGTACAAGTAGCTTCGCCACCGTGATGAGCAACTAGCGGAAGTTGTTCAGCTTCTTTTGTTGTTTCAATAGTTGCCTCTGCATCCTTAAAATACTTTCCACAGCCTGCACAGTAGTAATATTCATTATTACCGTTTTCTGTACAGCTGGACTTCTTGGCAGGAATCAACTCTGTTTCGTGGATATGTTTGCCCTCAATCTGAATATTGCCACTTACTAAATCAAAGACAACATTATCCATATCAAAGTTAAGGATATCCTGGTCAAGACTTATGGTTGTAGTGCCTGTCACGGCCTCTTCTGAAACCTCAAAGGTCAATGTTGCAAGAACGCCATTAACTTTAAAGTTCTCCGGAGCGGTATCATTAACCCAGCACAAACCGTAAGGGCTTGTTGTATAATTGTCGCTGTGAGTAACTCCTGACAACAAACCTCCGTCCTTCACCTCTTTGAGCTTAAGTACATCAGCATCGTAATTCACATACAGATTAGCCGATACCAAGCCCGGGTTGTTTGACATCGTGATTGTAACATCAACGGTATCGCCTGCTTTTGCTTCTGTGCTGCTTACAACGATTGACGGTGCGTCTTCCGAATCAGCAAACGCTGTAAAGCATACTGCCTGAGCCATCAGAATACAAACTGCCATAATCACTGCAAATGCAGCTGAAAGTTTTCTCTTCATCAAACTTTCTTCCTTTCTTTAAAATTTATCAAAAGGTAGGGTTTCATAACCCTGCCATTTTGCCAAGTGTCTTGTAAGAACCATACGATCCTTAGCATTCACCTCACCGTCGTTGTTTACATCAGCGGCGGTCATATCTATATTTTCATAGCCTGTCCATTTTGCAAGGTGGCGAGTGAGCATCATTCTGTCCTTTGCATTTACTTCATTGTCATTATTAATGTCACCTAAAACACTCTTTCTCGGCGATGCAACAACATAATCGCTGAAATGCTCAGTATAGAACTTCAAATATCCGTCTTTATACACTGCTTGCATATCAGTCAGTGTATTATCTGACTCAACACGATAAACCTTTGCGTTTTCATCTTTACAAGGAATGCTTACCTCTGCCATTCCCTCATGCTGAACCTTTTTCCCGTTTTTCGACAATGTAATGTCATACACATTCAAAATGCTCTTGTTATTGTCAAATAAGGACTTTATTTTATCAAGATTTTCTTTATCTGAAATCTCTTTTACAACAAGCTCAGCGTCAGCTTTTGCGATAACTCCTATGCCACTGTTATTATCTGTATGGTTATAATTCTTATTGTCCAAATCAATAAATGTAAAACCATTTTCATTTGCATAGGTTTCTGCAGCAGTACCCGACTTACCTAAGATTGTAAAATTATCAACAGTTTCACCTTTTTCAGAGTCATAATAAGAGCAACCATTATATCCAAATGAATATTCGCCAATCCTTTCAACACTGCTCGGAACAGTAACGCATTTTAGGTTGGGGCAGTTAACGAATGCACCTCCACCATAAGAACTTATACTTTTCACACTGTCGGGGATCACTACGTTTGTAAGACTTGTGCAACCGTAAAATGCATACTCACCGATAGATGTAACACTGTCGGGGATTGTTATGCTTGCAAGGCTTGTGCAACCGTTAAATGCATAAGCACCAATCGATGTAACACCGTCGGGAATCTCTATGCTTGCAAGGCTTGTGCAATCGAAAAATGCATCCCTACCGATAGATGTAACACCGTCGGGGATCACTATTTCTTTAAGGTTTGTGCAATAAGAAAAAGCACCATCACCAATCTCTGTAACACTGTTTGGAATAGAATAACTTGCAGATGTTTTTCCGGCAGGATATTGTACTAATTCTGTTTTATCTTTATTAAACAATACTCCGTCAACATCGCAATAGCTTTGATTATTGTCAGCAACAGTTATGCTTGCAAGGCTTGTGCAACCGTGAAATGTATAATCATAGATAGATGTAACACCGTCGGGGATCACTACGCTTGTAAGGCTTGTGCAACCGTAAAATGCATAAGCACCAATCCATGTAACACTGTCGGGGATCACTATTTCTTTAAGGTTTGTGCAACCGTAAAACGCTGAATCGTCAATCTCTGTAACACCGTCGGGGATTGTTATGCTTGTAAGACTTGTGCAACCTTGAAATGTATAATCATAGATAGATGTAACACCGTCGGGGATCACTACGCTTGTAAGGCTTGTGCAACCGGAAA